>Ga0137796_10000102_pt1 | contig 51969 bp, 57 predicted proteins | sample OV2TP3_FD_97704 | JGI IMG/M metagenome (GOLD analysis project Ga0137796, IMG submission 97704) | reverse complement strand
GGTCCGGCCGAGGTGCTCGAGGCACTGGGTACCCAAGGCACTCCCAGCGAGGGTCCGTGCTTCGCTCGTCCCATGGTACAGGGTACCTCCCCTCCCCGCTCCCGCTCCTCGCCGCCCTGGCCGCGCGGACCTCGAGGATCCGCCTGGGCACCGGCATCGCGGTCCTCCCCCTCTACCACCCGATCCGGATGGCGGAGGACTGCGCCGTCGTGGACATCATCTCCAGGGGGCGGCTGATCCTCGGGGTCGGGATGGGCTACCAGGAGGTGGACTTCGCCGCCTACGGCCTCCGCGTGAGCGACCGCGTGTCGCTCTTCGAGGAGGGCGTCGAGGTCATCAAGCGCGCGTGGACGGAGGAGAAGCTCTACTTCGTCGGCAAGCGCTACACGCTCACCGACGTCAGCGTCACGCCCAAGCCCGTGCAGCGGCCGCGGCCCCCGATCTGGATCGCCGGCGTCGGCGACGAGGCCATGAAGCGCGCCGGCCGGATCGGGGACGCCCTCCTGGCCGACTCGTTCCAGCTGCCGGCCCGGCTCAAGCGGCGCGTGGACCTCTACCGGCAGACGGCGGAGAGCCGCGGCAACCCGGCCCGGGTCGTGCTCTTCCGCGAGGGGTTCGTGGCGAAGACACGCGAGGAGGCGATCAGCGAGTACGAGACCGGGCTGCTCAGCACGCACCGCTACTACTGGCGGCACGGGTCCTACTACCAGGACATCAAGCAGGAGGGGGATCTGGACCTCAAGCGCATCGGGCTGGAGCGGCTCATCCTGGGGTCGCCCCAGGACTGCGTCGAGCGGATCCGCACGTGGAACGCGGAGATCGGCGCGGACTACTTCCTGATCCGCTTCAAGCACCCGGCCGGTCCGCCCCACGCGAAGGTCATGGAGGCACTCAGGCTGTTCGGCGAGGAGGTCATCCCGAAGTTCCGCTAACCACCGGGGATAGGAGGACAGGTGATGGAGGGCCAACGGTATCGTGGATGGGGGCTCATGCTGGCCGTGGCGCTGCTGCTCGCCGCGCCCGGGCCGGCGCCCGCCGCCGAGAAGGTGCTCGAGATCGGCGTGCTCGGGCCGCTCTCCGGCGGCGCGGCGGCCTACGGCGTCGAGCTGGTCCGGGGCGCCGAGATGCGGGCCGACGAGATCAACAAGGCCGGCGGTCTGAAGGTCGGTGGGGACATCTACAAGATCAAGCTGATCACCTACGACCACAAGGCGAGCGCCGCCGACGCGGCGACCGCCGCCAACAAGCTCGTCTTCCAGGACAAGGTGAAGTTCATCATCGGCAACGCCGTCGGCGCGACCTGCAACGCCGTCCAGACGGTGACGGAGCCCCAGAAGGTGATGTTCACCTTCGTCTGCTGGGGGACGAACAACCTCGGCCCCGACAAGCCCTACTCCTTCCGCTCCATGCTGAGCCAGTGGGAGGCGGCCGAGCCCTTCTACCGCTGGATGAAGGAGAAGCGGCCGAACATCAACAAGGTGGCGGTGATCTCGCCCAACGACACGAGCGGGCTCGACACCAACACCGCCGTGGTCAAGGCCGCCAAGGGCCTCGGCTTCGACGTGGTCGCGGAGGAGACCTACGAGCGCGGGACCAAGGACTTCTATCCGATCCTGACCAAGATGCTGGCCAAGAAGCCGGACCTCCTCGACGTGGCGGCGGCGCCGCCCGGGGAGGCGGGCCTGATCCTCAAGCAGGCGCTCGAGCTCGGGTTCAAGGGGGCCAAGGGCTGGACCGCGGGCGTCAATCCGGCCACGCTCGTGGGCGTCGCCGGCCAGGAGGCCGCCGAAGGGGTCTGGAGCCCGGTCAACATTAACGTCAGGAGCGACTTCGTGGACGCGAGGGTCCGGAAGTTCGGCGAGGAGTACGAGAAGCGCTACAAGGAGGTGCCCGGGGTCATCGCGGTGGCGAACTACGGGGCCTTCGACGTCTTCACCAAGGCGATGCAGGAGGCCGGCTCGATCGAGACCGAGAAGGTGCTGGCCGCGCTGACCTCCCGGCCGTACGACACGGTCTGGGGGCGACTCGTCATCGGCGCGAAGGAGACGTACGGGATCGACCGGCAGTTCCTCTACCCGCTGGTGATCAGCGAGATCCGCGGCGGGAAGCTCGTGGACATCGAGCAGGTCCTGCCGGCCGCTCTGAAGGCGCTGAAGAAGTAGCCATCCCACGGGGGGTGGGAGGCGCCTCCCACCCCCCACCACCCCTCCCGCCGTGCCGATCGAGCTCCTGGTTCAGGCGCTGCTGAACGGGTTCGCCCTGGCGTTGGTGTATGTCCTGGTCGCGCTGGGCCTGACCCTGATCTTCTCGATCCTCGAGATCATCAACTTCGCCCACGGCGAGTTCTACATGCTCGGGGGGTACGCCACGTACTTCGCCATGGCCGTCTTCGGGCTCCCCTACCTCCCGACGCTGCTCCTGGCCATTGTCGCGGTGGGGCTGGCGGGGATGGTCGCCGAGCGGCTGATCTTCCGGCACCTGCGGGGCAAGACGCTGAACGCCTTCATCGTCTCCCTGGGGTTGCTCTGGGTCTTACAATCCGCCGCGCAGCTCTCCTTCGGCGTCCTGGACAAGTCCGTGCCGCGGGCCTTTTCCGGGATCCTCCGGGCGGGCGGGATCATCATCTCCGTCGAGCGGTTCGTGGTGATCCTGGCCGCGATCGGGCTCATCGCCGTGCTCTACGCGTTCCTCCGGTGGAGCCGCGTGGGCCAGGCCATGCGCGCGGTGGCCCAGGACGCCGACGGCGCGGCGCTCCAGGGCGTCAACATCGAGGTCATCTCCATGCTCGGCTTCGCCATCGGCTGCGCCCTCGCCGGGGCCGCGGGCGGGCTCCTGGCGCCGGTCTTCGCCGTGAGCCCGGCCATGGGGGCGCTCCCGGTGGTCAAGGCGTTCATCATCATCATCGTGGGCGGGATGGGCAGCCTGCCGGGGGCGGTCCTGGGCGGGCTCCTCCTGGGGACGGTGGAGGGGATCGGCGCGCTCTTCTTCGGCAGCGCCGCGGTCAACGTCCTCGGCTTCCTCATGGTGATCGCGGTCCTGCTGGTCCGGCCCCGGGGGCTCTTCGGTGTCTAACCCCGGTCTCCGGAGGGCGCTCGCGGGGTACGGGCTCCTCGCAATAGCGAGCCTGGGCCTCCCGCTCGTGACCCGCGACTCCTACTACATCGACGTCGCGACGACCATCCTCATGAACCTGGTCCTCACCATGAGCCTGCGCCTCGAGATGAGCACGGGGCAGCTCAACATGGCCCACATCTCGTTCATGGGGATCGGCGCCTACGCCTCGACGCTCCTGGTCATGCGCGGCGGCTACTCCTTCTGGGTCTCGCTCTGGCTGGCCGGGCTCGCGGCCGCCGCCTTCGCGCTCCCCATCGGCGGTCTGGCGCTCCGGGTGAGCGGCCCGTACTACTTCCTGATCTCGTTCGCCTTCTCCGAGGTGGTGCGGCTCGTCTTCAACAACTTCTTCGTCGGGTGGTTCGGCGGGCCCTCGGGGCTCGTCCAGATCCCGAAGCCCGACCCGCTGCACCTGGGCGGGCTCCGGCTCACCTTCGTGGGGAAGGTGGAGCTCTACTACCTGATGAGCGTCCTCCTCCTGCTGGCGGCCGCGGTCCTGGTGCGCCTGGACTACTCGCGCTTCGGCCTCCTGGCCAACGCCATCCGGCAGAGCGACCTCCTCGCGGAGACGGTGGGGGTGTGGGTCTTCCGCTACAAGCTCGTGGCGTTCGTGCTCGGGAGCTTCATGGCGGGGCTCGCCGGGGCCTTCTTCGCCCATTCCCACCAGGTCCTCCACTCGAGCGACTTCGGCCTCGAGCCGATGGTCCTCCTGGTGATCTTCACGGTCATCGGGGGGACCGGGAACGTCTGGGGTCCGGTGGTGGGCACCGTGACGCTGACGATCGTCTCCGAGTTCATGCGCGAGTTCCACTACTACGAGATCCTCCTCTACGGCGCCGTGCTGATCCTGACGATGCTGCTGCTGCCGGAGGGCCTGATCTCGCTGCCGGGACGGCTCGGCCGTCACCGAAGGCGCGAGCGCCCGGAGGAGCCCGAAGCGATGGGGGCCGGCGTTGCTCCTTGAGCTGAAGCACGTGACGCGGCGGTTCGGGGGGCTCGTGGCCGTCGCCGACCTCTCGATGGCCGTCACCCCGGGCCGGATCCACGGTCTCATCGGCCCGAACGGCGCGGGCAAGAGCACGGTCTTCAACCTGATCTCGGGCGTCCTCCCCTGCTCGGCGGGCGAGATCTTCTTCAGGGGCAAGCGGATCTCTGGCCTCCGGCCGTCGGAGATCTGCCGGCGAGGGGTCGCCCGGACGTTCCAGGCGACCACGCTCTTTCGCGAGTACACGGTGCTTCAGAACCTCCTCGTCGCCGCCCACCTCCGCGCGGCGGACGGGCTCTGGCCGTCGCTCGTCGCCTCGCCCGCCTACCGGCGGAAGGAGCGCGAGGCCCTGGCGCGCGCGCGGGAGCTGCTGGCCTTCCTCGGGCTCGGGGGCATGGCCCAGGCGGGGCGCCCGGCGGAGAAGCTCCCCCACCGGGACCAGAAGGCCCTCGGCATCGCCATGGTCCTGGCCACGGGGTCGGAGCTCGTCCTGCTGGACGAGCCGCTGGCCGGTCTCACCGCCCAGGAGCGGGCGGAGATGCTCCGGGCGCTGCGGCGCCTCTGCGACCGGGGACTCACGATCCTCCTGGTCGAGCACGACATGAAGGCGGTCATGGGGCTCTGCGACGTGGTCACGGTGCTGGACCACGGCGTCCGGATCGCGGAGGGCACACCCCGGGAGATCCAGGAGAACCCGGCCGTCATCGAGGCGTACCTGGGGGCGGAGGGCGCGCGTGCTTGAGGTGAGCGGCCTCCGCGTCCGTTACGGCAACGTGGTGGCCGTGAACGGCGTCTCGCTCGCGGTGGCCGACGGCGAGATCGTGGCGGTGATCGGCCCCAACGGGGCCGGCAAGACCTCGACCCTCCGGGCGATCTCGGGGCTCGTGCGCCCGTCGGCGGGGCGGATCGTCTTCGGCGGCACCGACATCTCCGGTTGGAAGGCCCACCGGGTCGTGGGGCTGGGCCTGAGCCACGCCCCGGAGGGGCGGCGGCTCTTCCCCCACATGACCGTGCTCGAGAACCTCCGGATGGGGGCCTACCTCCGGGGGAACGGCGGCGCCGTCGAGCGCACGCTCGCCGAGGTCGTGGCGCGCTTCCCGCGCCTCGCGGAGCGCCGTCACCAGCGGGCCGGGACGCTCTCGGGCGGGGAGCAGCAGATGCTGGCCATCGGGCGGGCGCTCATGGCGGAGCCCCGGATGCTGGTCCTGGACGAGCCGTCCTTCGGCCTGGCGCCGATGGTGGTGCAGGAGATCGGGCGGATCATCGAGGGGATCAACCGCGACCGGAAGGTGACGGTGCTCCTGGTGGAGCAGAACGCGCGGATGGCGCTGGCCATCTCCTCCCGGACCTACGTCATGGAGACCGGCCGGGTCGTGCTCGACGGGCCGTCGGCGAGCCTCCGCGAGAGCCCGCACGTCAAGGCGGCCTACCTGGGCGGCTGATGGCGCCCCCCGCCGTCCGCTTCGGCGTCTCGCTCGGCGCCTTCCCGGGGGCAGTCCCCGGGCGGGACGAGCTGGTCCAGTTCGCGCGGAAGGCGGAGGCGGTGGGGTTCGACTCGGTCCAGGCGGGGGACCACATCCAGTGGCACGCCCCGATCCTGGAGACCACCACCCTGCTGGCGACCTTCGCCGCGGTCACCGAGCGCGTCCGGATCGCCAGCGACGTCATCGTGCTGCCGCTCCGCGACCCGGTGTGGATGGCGAAGACGATCGCGAGCCTGGACGTGCTGTCCGGCGGGCGGGTGATCTTCGGCATCGGCGTGGGGGGGGATTACCCGCCCGAGTACGCGGCGGTGCGGGTGCCGATCGAGGAGCGCGGCTCGCGCGCCAACGAGAGCCTGGAGATCATCAAGGGACTCTGGACCCACGAGCGCTTCAGCTACGCGGGGCGGCACTTCACCCTCCGGGACGTGGCGATCGCGCCCCGTCCCCTCCAGCCCTCCATCCCCATCTGGGTGGGAGGTGGCTCCGAGGCGGCGCTCCGGCGGGCGGCGCGGTACGGCGACGGCTGGATCGCCGCCTTCGCGAGCCCGCGGAAGTTCGGGCGCCTGTCGGCCGATCTCCGGCGCTTCCTCGGGGAGGAGGGGCGGCGGCCGGAGGGCTTCACCCTGGGCGCGTACCTCTTCGCCAACGTGGACGACGACGCGGCGCGAGCCCGGGAGGCGGCCGCGCGCTACGTGGAGCGCGTGTACCGCCTCGACGGGGCGAGGATCGTGGAGCGGTTCGGGGCCGCGGGGCCGGTGGAGGCGTGCGCCGAGCGGGCCCTGGCGTACGTCGGCGCGGGGGCCGACTACGTCGTACTGGGGCCGCTGGCGGACCACCGCGACTGGCCGCGCCAGCTCGACGGCTACGGGGAGGTCATCGAGCGGGTCGGGCGGCGGGCAGGAGGGCGATGATGGCCTACGAGACGATCCTGGTCGAGAAGGCGGCGCCGATCTACCGGATCCGGATGAACCGGCCGGCGAAGCTGAACGCGCAGAACCCGCCCCTGATCACCGAGATGGACGCGGCCTTCGCGGCGGCCGCGGCCGATCCCGACGTCCGCGTCGTCATCCTCTCCGGCCAGGGACGCGCGTTCTCCGCCGGCCACGATCTCGAGGAGCCGAGCTACGACCGGCGCCGCTACACGTATCAGAGCCGCCTCGACATGGAGCGCGGGCTCTTCATCGAGAAGCTGCTCCGGATCCGGAACCTCCCGAAGCCCACCATCGCCCAGGTCCACGGCCACTGCGTGGCGGCCGGGCTGATGCTGGCCGCGATGTGCGACCTGATCGTCTGTGACGAGACCGCGCGCTTCTCGAACCCCGTGCTCGAGATGGCCCTGGCGGGGGTCCAGCTCCTGGTCGAGCCGTGGGAGCTCGGGGCCCGCAAGGCCAAGGAGCTCCTCTGGACGGCGGAGGCGCTGACGGCCGAGGAGGCCCATCGGCTGGGGCTCGTGAACCGCGTGGTCCCCAGCGCCCGGCTGGAGGAGGAGGTGACGGCCCTCGCGCGGCGCATCGCCGAGCTGCCGCCCTTCGCCATCCGCACCGTGAAGCAGACCATCAACGACACGCTGGACTTCATGGGGCAGGGACGCGCGTGGGAGCACCACTTCCTCCTCCACGTCGCCGCCAAGCGGAGCGAGGAGTACGCCGGGTGGTGGGCCGCGGTCGAGCGCGAAGGCGGGGGCTTCACGGCCGGCGGGCTCAAGGCGACGCTGCGGAAGCGCCGGGCAGGCCCAGCGTGAGCCAGCCCGGGCCGATCCCCGTCGCATCTCGGCGTCCTCGGTCGTCGCCGACCCTCAACGTACTGGGAGTACGCCTCGGGCCGGCTCCTCCCTGCGTCCTTGATCTGCTCGGGTCTCGACCCGGTCCCATCGCTGGCCTCGAGCGTGCGGTCTGTCCGAGGGTGGAGCAGTGAGTCCGGACGGGGTCTTCGCCTACGGCCCCCACCGGCCCCGCATCCACCCGTCCGCGTTCGTCACGCCCGGGACGTACATCATCGGGCGGGTGACGATCAAGCGCGGGGCGAGCATCTGGTTCGGCGCCGTCCTCCGGGGGGACTTCCAGCCGATCGTCGTCGGCGAGGAGAGCCTGATCGAGGACAACGTGGTGGTCCACGGCCGGGTCGTCGTCGGCCGGCGGTGCGTCGTCGGCCACGGCGCGGTCCTCCACGGGTGCCGGGTGGGGGCCGGGGCGGTGGTCGGCGCCAACGCCGTCGTGTTCGACGGCGCCCGGATCGGGACGGGCGCCCTGGTGGCCGCGGGCTCCGTCGTGTACCCGAGGACGCGGGTGCCGGCGCACACGGTGTTCAGGAACTCGGCCGCCGGGAACCATCCGGTCCTGGAGCCCATCGGCACGCGGCTCCGGCGCTGGCAGGCGTCGTCCTACCGGCGGATCCTTCGCGTGTACCGGCGGACGGCAGCCGCGAGGAGGAGGAAGCAGCCATGAGCTTCCAGACACGTCTCAGCCCGGAGCCGCTCGAGCGCTTCACGCGCTCCGGCCACTGGGGGAGCGAGACTTTACCCTCTCCACCTGCCGAACCCTGAACGGCGACATGCAGGTGACCGAGCGGGACGTCTTCCTGATCTACCTGCCGCTCGGCCTCAACTGGGGCTACCTCACGCTCGTCCAGACGGTGCTGGCGGGGGCCAGCCTACTCCGGTGAGGGTCGGCCAGGGCCCTTGACATCGGCGGGGCGATGGCATACATCGGGGCTGACCCGGTCCGTGACGAGCGTGCCCCCCACTTATCCACGAGGAGTCGCGCGATGCATGAGAAACACGGGCGAGCCATGCGGCTGAATCGGCGGCAGTTCCTGGTCGGGAGCGGCGCAGTGCTGGGCGCGAGCGTCCTGCCGGCCTCCGCCCGGGCCCAGGTCCGGCGCGGCGAGATCGTCGCCGGGCTCTCCGAGCGGATGCTGACGCTGGACCCGGCCAACCACTACTCCATCTCGTCCACCTCGGTGCTCCGACACGTCTTCGACCCGCTGGTCGAGGTGACCAACGACTCGAAGTTCGTGCCAGCCCTGGCCGAATCCTGGCATGCGGTCAACAACACGACCTGGCGGTTCACGCTCCGCAAGGGCGTGAGCTTCCACGACGGAAGCCCCTTCAACGCCGACAGCGTCGTCTTCACGCTCAAGCGGGTCCGGGACAACACGAAGCTCATCAAGTCGTTCGTCTACCAGGACATCGAGGACGTCCGGAAGGACGGCGACTGGGCGGTCACCGTCTCGACCAAGCGCCCGTTCGGCTCGCTCCCGGCGCACCTCACGATGCTCGGCATGCTGCCGCCGGGCGCGGCGGGGCAGGAGGACGCGTTCTTCCAGAAGCCGGCGGGGACGGGGCCGTTCCGGTTCGTGAGCTGGACCCACGGCGACCACATCGTGCTGTCGGCCAACCCGGGCTACTGGAAACCGGGCATCCCGAAGGTCGAGAAGCTCACCGTCCGCTTCATCCCGGAGCTCTCGACCCGGACGGCCGCCCTCCGGGCGGGGGAGCTGCACGTGATCGACCGGGTCCCGCCGGACATGGTGGCGACGCTCAAGGCGAGCCCCGGAGTCCGGGTGCTCGACATCCCGGCCATCGAGGCCCAGCGCTGGCACTTCCAGCTTGCCAAGGAGCCGGTGAAGGACCCGCGCGTCCGCAAGGCGGTCTCGCTCGGCATCGACCGCAACGTCATCATCAAGGACCTCCTCCTCGGCTACGGCCGACCGGTCGTGAGCCCGATCCCGCCGGGGCTGATCGGCCACACGAGCCTCGGCCAGAAGGCTTATGATCCCGAGAGGGCGCGCCAGATCCTCAGGCAGGCGGGCTACCAGAACCTGTCGATCGACTTCGTCCTGATGAAGGACCTCTACCCGAAGCAGCTCGAGATCGCTCAGGCGGCGGCCGCGATGCTGGGCGACGTCGGGATCAAGGTGAACATCCGGAACCTCGAGATCGCCACGGCCCGCGAGCAGCGCTCGGCGGGGAACTACGACATCTTCTTCTCGGGCTGGGCCCACATGCCCCACGACCCGGACTGGTACCTGGGCCAGTGGTTCACGAAGGCCGGGGCCGAGAAGCTCACGCGCTTCGCCGATCCGCGGGTCGAGCAGCTCATCGCCGAGGGGCGGGTGCCGGACCCCCGGGTGCGCCAGCAGAAGTACGAGGAGATCCAGCGGATCCTCTGGGAGGAGGAGCCGGAGATCTGGCCGTACTACAGCGTGGCCATCTACGCGATCAGCGACAAGCTCCGGGGCTTCGAGGCGCGCCGCGACTACTACGTGCTGCTCTACGACGTCTCGATCGGATAGCGCCGCTCCCCACCCGACCCTCTTCCCCGACGGGGGAGAGGGTGGGGGACGTCGATGCGCTCGTACATTCTGCGCCGACTCTGGCAGTCGGCCATCACGCTGGTCGGCGTCTCGATCCTGGTCTTCGTGATCCTGCGGGTAATCCCCGGCGACCCCGCGAAGATGCTCCTGCCCGAGGGCGCGCCCCAGTCGGCGGTGGAGGAGCTGAACCGGCACCTCGGCCTCCGCGAGCCGCTGTGGGTGCAGTACGGCATCTTCCTCCGGAGCGTCGCCCGCGGCGACTTCGGGCAGTCCTTCCAGTACCGGTCGCCCGCGCTCCGAGTCGTCGTGGAGCGGCTCCCGGCCACCGTCCAGCTCACGCTCGTCGCGATGCTGCTGACCGTGGTCGTCGGCGTGTCGATCGGGATCGTGGCGGCGGTGCGGCAGGGGACGGGCTACGACTACGCGGGCACGGTGCTCGCGGTCCTCGGCCAGTCGCTTCCCAACTTCTGGCTCGGCATCATGCTGATCCTGCTCTTCGGCGTCACCCTCCGCTGGCTCCCCACCTCCGGGTTCCAGGGCTGGCAGCACCTCGTCCTGCCGAGCGTCACCCTCGCCGCGTTTCCGACCGCGCTCGTCGCGCGGCTCACGCGCTCGAGCCTGCTGGAGATCCTCAACAAGGACTACATCCGCACCGGGCGAGCGAAGGGGCTGGCCGAGCGGATCGTCATCCTCCGCCACGCGCTCAAGAACGCGACCATCCCCGTGCTCACGGTCATCGGGCTCCAGATCGGCACGCTCCTGGGAGGGGCCGTGATCACCGAGTCCGTCTTCGCCTGGCCGGGCATGGGGAAGCTCGTGGTGGACGCGATCTTCTTCCGCGACTTCCCGGTGGTCCAGACGATCCTGATCCTCTCCGCGACCGTCTTCGTCCTGCTGAACCTGCTCGTGGACCTGCTGTACCCGGTCCTGGACCCGCGGATCCGCTACCGATGAGGCGGCTGGGCCGAAGCCCGATGGCCCTGGCCGGCGGGCTCATCCTGCTCGTCGTGGTCGTGGCGAGCGCCGGCGCCCCGCTGCTCACCTCGGCCGATCCCCTGAAGCCGAGCTTCGGCCGGCGGCTCCAGCCGCCCCGGGCCCTCGGCGGCGCCTCGGCGTACGTGCTCGGTACCGACAACCTCGGCCGCGACATTTTCGCCCGGCTGATCTACGGAGGCCGCATCTCCCTGACCCTGGCCGGGAGCGCGGTGGTCCTGGCGGCCGGCGCCGGGGTCGTGGTGGGGCTGGCGGCGGGCGTCCTCGGCGGGCGCGTGGACGACTTCGTCATGCGCCTGGCCGACGTCCAGCTCGCGTTCCCCGTGATCATGCTCGCCATCGCGTTCGTAGCGGTGATCGGGACGAGCCCGGCCGCCCTCGTCGCGGTCCTGGCGCTCGCCGGCTGGGTGCTCTACGCGCGGACGGTACGGGCCAACGTGCTCACGATCCGCCAGCTCGAGTACGTGGAGGCGGCCCGGGGCCTCGGCGCGAGCGAGGTGCGCCTGATCGCCTGGCACATTCTGCCGAACACGCTGGCCCCGATCCTGGTGATCGGCTCGAGCCAGTTCGCCACGATGGTGCTCCTGGAGTCGGGGCTCTCGTTCCTGGGGATGGGGATCCAGCCGCCCCAGCCGTCGTGGGGCGTGATGCTGGCCGAGGGGCGGGACTACCTGTCGAACGCCTGGTGGCTCGCCACCGTGCCCGGGATGGCGATCTCGCTGGTCGTCCTGGGGGCCAACCTGCTCGGCGACGGCCTCCGGGATCTGCTCGACCCGCACATCCGCCAGTGAGGGCACGGGCCCCGGGAGCCCGGGGGATGGCCTACCGGCGGATCGTCCGAGTCTATCGACGGACTGAAGCGGCGAGGAGGAGGAAGCAGCCATGAGCTTCCAGACACGTCTCAGCCCGGAGCTGCTCGAGCGCTTCACGCGCTCCGGCCACTGGGGCAGCGAGACCTTCTACCGGATCCTGGAGCAGCGGGCCGCGGCCCACCCGGAGCGGGAGGTCCTCACGGACCGGCGGCACCGCGTCAGCTACGGGGAGCTCAAGGCCCGCGTGGACCGGGTCGCGGCCAAGCTCGGGGCGCTGGGCATCGGCCGGGGCGACGTGGTGACCATCCAGCTCCCCAACTGGGTGGAGTTCGCCTACGTCTTCTTCGCCCTCGAGCGCCTCGGGGCGGTGGCCAACCAGATCGGGCCGGACTTCCGGAGCCGCGAGGTCGAGTACATCATCCGCTTCTCCGAGAGCCGCGCCTTCGTCTGCCCGGCGACCTTCAAGGGCTTCGACTACGTCAGGATGATCGACGAGCTGCGGCCGAAGCTGCCCGACCTCAAGGCCGTCTGCATCCTCGGGGGCCGGGGGAACGGCGCCGTCTCCCTGGACGACCTCGTGTACGGCGACGATCCCGTGTCCCTCCGGGCGGAGCCCCTCGGCGCCAACGACGTGATGCGCATGGCCTTCACCTCCGGTACGACGGGGAACCCCAAGGGCGTGATCCACAGCCACAACACGACGCTGTCGACCTGCCGGACTTTGAACGGCGACATGCAGGTGACCGAGCGGGACGTCTTCCTGATCTACCTGCCGCTCGGCCTCAACTGGGGCTACCTCACGCTCGTCCAGACGGTGCTGGCGGGAGCCCGGGCGGTGCTCCTCGACCAGTTCAGCGGGCGCGCCGCGCTGGAGCTGATCGCCCGCGAGCGGGTGACGTTCATCCCCACGGCCCCGGCGTCCATCATCGCGATGCTGAACGACCCCGATCTCCCGCGGTTCGACCTGTCCTCGCTGCGGGTCGTCATCACCGGGGGCGCCTCCTGCCCCATCGAGACGATCCGGGAGTTCCGGGCCCGGATGCACGGCCACCTGATCGAGCTCTACGGGATGCTCGAGACGGGGTTCCACACCTACACCCGCCTCACCGACGACCCCGAGGCAGTCACGGGGACGGTGGGCAAGCCCTCCTCCGGCATGGGGCTCCGGCTGATCGACGAGCACCACCGCGACGTGCCGGCGGGGGCAGAGGGGGAGATCGCCGCGGACGGTGCGTCCGTCCACCTCGGCTACCACAAGAACCCGGCGGCCAACGCCGAGCTGTTCACCGCGGACGGGTGGTTCCGTACCGGCGACCTGGGCCAGTTCGACCGCGCGGGCAACCTGCGGATCGTGGGGCGCCTCAAGGAGATGATCAACCGCGGCGGGAAGAAGTTCTTCCCGCGCGAGATCGAGGAGATCCTCTACACCCACCCGAAGATCCTCCACGCGGCCATCGTCGGCGTGCCGGACCCGCGGCTGGGCGAGCGCAACTGTCTCTGCGTGATCCCGCGGCCCGGGGAGCGGATCGCGCTGGAGGAGATCGTGGCCTTCCTGAAGGACGACGTGGCGACGTACAAGCTCCCGGAAATGGTCGAGATCTTCGACGAGCTGCCGTTCACCCCGACCGGCAAGATCCAGCGCCACGTCCTGGTCCGCCAGGTCCTGGAGCGGCGAGGGGGACGGCCGTGACCGCCACCGCGTACCGGGACATCCTCTACGAGGTCCGGGATCACGTCGCCCGGATCACGATCAATCGCCCCAAGCAGTACAACGCCTTCACCGGCGACACGCTCAAGGAGATGACGCTGGCCGTCGAGACCGCCGGGGCGGACGAGGACGTGGGTGTGGTCGTGCTCACCGGGGCCGGCGACAAGGCGTTCTGCTCGGGCGGGGACGTGAACTGGGAGAAGGAGGGCGGGCTCGAGCGGCAGGTGCTGGAGCCGTACGTCCTGCACCTGACGGTCTCCCGCTGTCCCAAGCCCGTCATCGCCCGGGTCAACGGCTACGCCATCGGCGCCGGCAACCACCTGGCCTACTTCTGCGACTTCACGATCGCCGCCGAGCACGCCATCTTCGGGCAGAACGGCCCACGGATCGGGAGCCCCGCCAGCGGCGCCGTCGTGAGCTACCTCACCCGCGTCATCGGCGCCAAGCGGGCGCGCGAGATGTGGATGCTCTGCCGCCGCTACACCGCCCGCCAGGCGCTGGAGATGGGGCTGGTCAATGCCGTGGTGCCGATGGCGGAGCTCGACGCGGAAGTGGACCAGTGGTGCCGGGAGCTCCTCGCGCTGTCGCCGACCTGCCTCAAGATCCTCAAGGCGTCGTTCGTCGAGGAGTTCAGCGCCACGCTCGGGCAGGGGGATCAGCTCCGGCGCTACCTGACCACGCGCGAGTTCTGGGAGGAGGAGCAGCAGGAAGGGGCGCGGGCGTTCCTGGAGAAGCGACCGCCCGACTTCTCGCGCTTCCGGCGCCGGCGAGGGGCGGGCGGCGCCGGGACCCCCAGGTGACGGGGCCGAGCGGCGCACCGTGGCGCATCCCGCGGCGGCCCGGCGCCTCGCGCGCTTCGTGGTCGTCACCCCCGCGCCGGCTGGCCTGGGCCACGCTGCTCAAACGCGTCTTCACCCACCAGATCAATTGCAACTCGCGCCAGGGAGGCGACTGCGCCCATCCGGGTCACGCATCCCTTCCATCCGCTGTTCGGGCAGGAACTCGATGTCGTCGTGCACCGGCACAACTGGGGTGAGGATCGGGTCTACTACCGTGATCAGCGGGGGCACCTGACCTCGTTGCCGGCCGGCTGGACGAGCGTGGTCCCCGAGGACGCGTTCGTCGCCATGGCGGCTGGCCGGTCGCGGTTTCGGGTCGAGGATCTGGTCGCGCTGGCCGCCCTGGTCCGGAGGCTGCGGTCATGACCGCAGCGCCGGCCGGCGGCGCGGGCTGTAAAGTCAATTGTGCCGGGCATGTACGAGCGATTATGCCGGGCGCCGCTTCGATGACCGCGCCGGTCTTGGCGATGAACGGCGGTATTTCCTGGCATCTGGTCCGTCATCGCCCGCGATTTTCGCTTGACTCGTGCCGCGGAATGGTCATAATTGACATTACATATGAGGCGTGGCGCCCCAGAGGCCCCCAGGGCCAAGACCCGACCCCCGCCCCCCAAGATCGAAGCGCTCCGCCAACAGGGCAGCCTCAACCCTCACCCGGAGCGGGTCCAGGATCCGCTCTTCGCCGCCGGCGACTTCTTCGACGCCCGCGATCTGGTCCAGGTCAAGTACGAGATGGTGCGCCGCGTGCGCGTCGACGGGCATCGCGTGAGTCGCAGCGCGGCGGCGTTCGGCGTGTCCCGTCCCACCCTCTACCAGGCCCACGCCGCCTTGGCGCGGGGCGGGTTGGCCGCGCTGGTGCCGAAGAAACCGGGCCCACGGCGCGCGCACAAACTGAGCCCCGAGGTGGTGGACTTCCTGCACCGGGCGCGGGCCGAGGATCCGTCCCTGCGCTCCCCGGAGCTGGCGCGGCGAGTCCGGGCGCGGTTTGGACGCACGGTCCATCCGCGCAGTGTCGAGCGGGCCTTGGCTCGACGGGAAAAAAAACGGGCGTGACGGCAGCCCCCGCGGCGCCCCCTGGCCAGGACCCGTTCGGGGCCGCCTACGAGGAGCTCCGCCGCCGTGTGCTCGCGGGCTCGGCCGTCGGCGGCCCCTTCGGCCTGGTCCTGCTCCTGCGCGAAGGGCTCGCGGCCTGGATGGTCCGCGGTGTGGCGTGCGCCGCCCCGGTCGAGCCGGCGGCGGATCCGGCTCGGCGTGGGGCGGCACCCCTCGTGCCCGACCAGATCCACGCCGCCGTGGTGCGCGTCCTGGCGAGCATGGCCTTGAGCCGCCTCGGGGAGGTGCGCGCATGAGCCCCGACGCCCTCCAGAAAGTGACCGCCAGTCACCTCCAGCGGAGCGCGTACCTCTATGTCCGCCAGTCCACCGTCCGGCAGGTCTTCGAGAACACCGAGAGCACCCAGCGCCAGTATGGGTGACGCCAGCGGGCCATCGCGCTGGGGTGGCCGCCGGACCGCGTGGTCGTCATCGACACCGACCTCGGCCAGTCGGGCGCCTCCGCCGCGGACCGCGCCGGCTTCCAGCAACTCGTCGCCGAGGTCGGGCTGGGCCGCGCCGGCATCGTGCTCGGGCTGGAGGTCTCGCGCCTGGCGCGCAACTCGATCGACTGGCACCGGTTGCTGGAAATCTGTGCGCTCACTGACACCCTCATCCTCGATGAGGATGGCATCTACGACCCCGCGCACTTCAACGACCGCCTGCTGCTCGGCCTCAAGGGCACGATGAGCGAGGCCGAGTTGCACGTGCTGCGGGCCCGCTTGCGCGGCGGTCTCCTGAACAAGGCGCGCCGCGGCGAGTTGCAGGGCCATCTGCCGGTCGGCTTCGTCTCCACTCCCGATGGCCGTGTGGTCCTCGACCCCGACACCCAGGTCCAGGAGAGCGTGCGGCTGCTCTTCCAGACCTTCTTCCGGACGGGCGCGGCGCACGCCACCGTCAAGTACTTCCGCGAACAGCGACTGTTGTTCCCCACGCGGCTGACCACCGGACCGCACAAGGGGGAGGTGGCGTGGACGCCGCTCCGCCTGGGTCGGGCGGTCCACCTCCTGCATAACCCCTGGTACGCGGGGGCCTACGCCTTTGGCCGGCACCGCTGGCGCAAGCAGCCCGACGGGCGCATCCGACGAGAACGCGTGCCGCGCGAGCAGTGGCTGGCCCTGCTCCGGGACGCCCATCCCGGCTACATCTCGTGGGAGGAGCACGAAGACATCGAACGCCGCCTGCAGGCTGGCGCGAAGGCCATGGGGATCGAGCGCCGTCAAGGTCCGCCGCGCGAAGGGCCCGCGCTGTTGCAGGGTCGCGTGGTCTGCGGGCTGTGTGGCAGCCGGATGCAGATCCGCTACCGCTCCCGCCACGGCGGGCAGCTCATCCCGGACTACGTGTGCCCGGGCCGCGGCCGGGCCTACGCCGAGCCTCTGTGCCAGAGTATCCTCGGCACCGAGCTCGATGCCGCGGTCGGCCAGCTCCTGGTCGACGCCGTGACGCCGCTGGCCCTCCAGATAGCCCTCGCCGTCCAGCACGAGATCCAGGCCCGCCTCGACGAGGCCGATCGGTTGCGGCACCGGCAGGTCGAGCGGGCCCAGTACGAAGCCGACCGCGCCCGGCACCGCTACATGCAGGTGGATCCCGCGAACCGCCTGGTCGCGGATTCGTTGGAAGCCGACTGGAACAGCAAGCTGCGCGCCCTCGCCGAGGCCCAGGCGGAGTACCAGCGCCAGCGCACCGCCGACCGCGTCACCGTCGACACCGAGCACCGGGAGCGCATCCTCGCCCTCGCCGCCGACTTCCCCGCCATCTGGCGGGACCCGAACACCCCTCAGCGGGAGCGCAAGCGGATGCTGGCGCTCCTCATCGAGGATGTCACCCTGCTCAAGCAGCGCCAGGTCACGGCGCATGTCCGGTTTCGCGGCGGGGCGACCACCACCCTGACCGTCCCCCGTCCCCTGACCGCCTGGGAGCGGCGAGCCACCAGCGCCGAAACGCGCCAGCACATGCACGCGCTCTTGGACGAGTACACGGATGCCCAGGTCGCCGCGGTCCTCAACGCGCGTGGGCTGCGAACCGGTACCGGCGAGGTCTTCGATTCAGGGAGCGTGCAGTGGGTCCGATTCTCGGCGGGACTCACGAGCTTCAAGAAACGCCTCATCGCCGCCGGCATGCTCACCGGCGCACAGATCGCCGCCCAGCTCGGCGTCCGTCGGACGACCATCGGCCGCTGGCGTCGCCAGGGGCGCCTCACGGCCCGGATCTGCAACGAGAAGGGCGAATGGCTGTACGATCCCCCGCAAGACCTTTCTTCCCACGGTACGCACCCGAGCGAACGCACGGCGCCGGGTGTCAAGGACAGATCCCCTGCAGGAGGTGCAGTATGAAGAGTGTTCCTTCGCGGTGGGTGTCCTTACCTGCCCTCGCTGCGGCGGCCGCCGGCGCGTCGCCGCGGTCGTGACCCAGCCCTCCGTGCTGCGGCGGCTCCTGGCAGTCCTGGGCCTCGCCGCCGAGCCCCCTCCCCCGGCCCCCGAGCCTACCTTGGCTTCTGCGTAGTCCCCGTTCTGGCCCCGCGGCGGGGAAGTGGTCCCCGTCTGCCCGCCCGGGCCGGGCCCCCCGGGGACGTGCCGGCGGCTCGGGACGCTCGCGCGACCCCGGACCTCCACCGGTTGCTCGCTCGCCCCAGATCCCCCTGGCGCCCTGCCGCCGGCTCATCTATCCGGGCCGGCAGGTGGGGGGCACCCGCCCTGCAGGGACCCGAGAAAGTGCGTTTCAACTGCCTACGCCCTTGCGCCGCTGGCCGGCAACGAGGGTGCGCTTCCTCAGCCGGAAGGACTTGGGGGTGATCTCGAGAAGCTCATCGTCATTGATGAACTCGATGGCCTGCTCGAGGCTCGGGACCCGTGCCGGTATGATCCGCGCCGCGTCATCGGCCGTGGAGGCGCGCATGTTCGTGAGCTTCTTCTCCTTGGTGACGTTGACGTCGATGTCCCCCGGCCGGGAATTCTCCCCGACGATCATCCCCTCGTAAACCTGGGCGCCCGGCGAGACGATCATCGTGCCGCGCTCCTGTATGTTCTCGATGGCGTAGCTGGTCGCGCGGCCGGGGCGATCCGAGACCAACGATCCCGTCGTGCGGCCCTTGATCTCTCCCTGCCAGGGCTCATGACCGTCATAAAGATGGTTCATGACCCCGGTGCCCCTCGTGTCGGTGAGGAACTGCGAGCGGAACCCGATCAGCCCCCGCGACGGCAGGCGGAACTCGAGACGCACGCGGCCTGATCCATGATTCACCATCTTCGTCATCCGGCCCCGGCGCGCGCCGACAGTCTCCGTGATGATACCGATGTGCTCCTCGGGGCAGTCGACGACGAGCTGCTCCATCGGCTCGTGGCGCGCGCCGTCCACCACGCGGGTGATGACCTCGGGTTTGCCCACCTGCATCTCGTAGCCTTCGCGCCGCATCGTCTCGATGATGATCGCCATCTGCAGCTCGCCGCGTCCCGAGACCTTGAGGGCGTCGGGCGACCCGGTCTCCTCGACCTTGATGCTGACGTTCGAGAGCGCCTCCTTGAGGAGCCGTTCGCGCAGGTGTCGCGAGGTGACGTATGTTCCCTCCTTGCCGGCGAGTGGCGACGTGTTCGTCGTGAAGATCATCGACAGCGTCGGCTCGTCCACCCTGATGGGAGGCAGCGGCAGCGGGGTCTCGGGATCGCTGATGGTCTGGCCGATGCCGATCCCCTCGACGCCCGCGAGCGCCACGATGTCGCCCGGCCCCGCTTCCTCGATGGGCACCCGCTTGAGCCCGTCGTAGCCGAGCAGGGTGGTCACCTTTGACCGCAGGACGGGCTCTCCCGTCGAGGCGCCGCCGACAACGGCGATCTGCTGGCCGACGCGCACGCGGCCGTTGACGACGCGCGCGATAGCGAGACGACCGACATAATCGTTGTAGTCGAGATTGGCGACGAGCATCTGCAACGGCATGGTCTCGTCATAAGTGGGCGGCGGCACCGTCTCGAGGATCTGCCTGAACAGGGGGACCAGAGTCGTCTCCTCAGCCCCCACGCGGCACTTGCCGGCGCGGGCGTCGGCGTAGAGCACGGGGAAATCGAGCTGGTCCTCGGTCGCGTCTAGATCGATGAACAGATCGTAGACGTCGTCGACCACCTGTTTCGGCCGGGCGTCGGGACGGTCGATCTTGTTGATGACGACGATGGGAGGCAGGCCGGCTTCGATCGCCTTCTTGAGGACGAAGCGTGTCTGGGGAAGCGGCCCCTCGGACGCGTCGACGAGAAGCAGAACGCCATCCACCATCGCGAGGGCACGTTCCACCTCCCCTCCGAAGTCGGCGTGGCCCGGCGTGTCGACGATATTGATGGTGACGCCTTCGAAACGGATCGCCATGTTCTTGGACATGATGGTGATGCCCTTCTCCCGCTCGAGCGACATCGAGTCCATGACGCGCTCCGCGACATGCGCGTTGGAGCGGAAGACCCCGCTCTGCCAGAGCATGGCGTCCACCAGCGTGGTCTTGCCGTGGTCGACGTGGGCGATGATCGCGATATTCCGTATATCTTCGCCGCGCGTGCGGCATTCGGCGCCTCCTTGGGCCCTTTCAGGATGCTGTCGAGGAGAGTCTCGAAGGAACCGCGGACTCTAGCACAGGGCATGCCCCGCATCCATAAGATTGTTACGTATATGATCCTAGACGTTAAGCGCCATTAGGTCTACGATCATCGACCTCTTGAGCCATCGGAATTGCCCTAGCATGCCCCTTGACGTAAGGTCCATAAAGATGTACATTAAATGCCATAAGGTATAACATTATGGACGCCATGCGCAAACGCCAGTCAGCCTCAGGATCGCCGATCCCGGTCAGGCGCGCTCTCCGCAAACTGGGCCACGACATTCGTGACGCCCGGCGGCGCCGGCGCATCCCTGTCGCGATCATGGCCGAGCGGGCGTCCATCAGCCGCATGACCCTGAACAAGGTGGAGAAGGGCGAGCCGGGCGTCTCCATGGGCACCTACGCGACGGTGCTCTTCGTCCTCGGAATGGCCGACCGGCTCGCGGATCTCGCCGATCCCAAGAACGACAGCGTGGGCCTGACGCTCGAAGAGGAACACCTCCCGCAGCGCATCCGGCGGGCGCATGGAGAAAAGCCGGTCCGGCCAGAACAGTCGGGCGGGGAATGATGGAAAAGCATGTCTTCGTGTATGTCGACCTGCGCGGCGCGCCTCACCTGGTGGGGCGGCTGTGGGGACGCACGCGCAAGAACAGGGAAAGCGCCACCTTCGAGTACGACAAGACATGGCTTGCCCATGCCGACCGCTTCGCGCTCGAACCGGCGCTGAAGCTCGGCCCCGGCCCGTTCCACACGTCGTCCGACAAACCGCTATTCGGCGCCATCGGCGACTCGGCCCCCGACCGCTGGGGGCGCGCTCTGATGCGCCGCGCCGAGCGCCGGCGTGCAGAGCGCGCAGGCGAGACGCCCCGCACATTGTGGGAGATCGATTACCTGCTCATGGTCGACGATGAAGCGCGTCAGGGCGCGTTGCGCTTCGCCGAGCGGGAAGGGGGGCCTTTTCTCGCTGAACACGCCTCCACGAGGATACCGCCGCTGATCGAGTTGCCGCGGCTGCTCTCGGCCGCGGAGCATGTGGTGAGCGACTCCGACAGCGATGAGGATCTGCGTCTCCTCCTGGCACCGGGCTCGTCCCTTGGCGGGGCGCGCCCCAAGGCCTCCGTCCGCGACCGCGACGGCCAGCTGGCGGTCGCCAAGTTTCCGCACAAGGGAGATGAGATCAACACGGTCCTGTGGGAAGCCGTCGCCTTGACACTGGCGGCCAAGGCCGGCATTCTGGTCCCGGCCTGGCGCCTTGAAAATGTCGCCGGCAAGCCGGTCCTCCTGTTGCGCCGGTTCGACCGCACGGATGGCGTACGGCTGCCTTTTCTGTCCGCCATGAGCATGCTCGGCGCAAACGACAATGAAACGCGCAGTTATCTCGAGTTCGTGGATGCGCTCCGCCAGTACGGCGCCGCCCCGAAGGAGGACATGCGCGCGCTGTGGCGGCGGATCGTATTCAGCATCCTGATTTCCAACACGGACGACCATCTGCGCAACCACGGCTTTCTCTACGCCGGTCCCGACGGCTGGCGGCTCGCGCCGGCCTACGACCTCAATCCGGTGCCAACCGACATCAAGCCGCGGGTTCTCACGACCGCCATCGACCTTGAAGACGGCACGGCGTCGCTGGAACGCGCGATGGAGGTGGCATCGTACTTCGAACTGGATGCCAAGACGGCCCGCACGATCGCGGCCGAAGTCGGTGAGGCGGTGGCGACGTGGCGGGGCGAGGCGTCCCGCCTGGGTCTTTCCTCGTCCGAGATGAACCGCATGGCGTCGGCCTTCGAGCATGAGGATCTGCAGCGGGCTCTCAAGCCGCGATCGCGCGCCGGGAGGGCCGACGGATGAAGATCAGCGTCGCGCCGGGCTTCAGTCCCCCCATGCCTCCAGGGCCTTCGCCACCACGGCCAGGTCCGCGCCGCCGTGCCCCTCGGCGGCGGCCGCCGCGTAGAGGCGCTTCGCCAGCGCGGTGAGCGGGAGGGGGGCGCCCACATCCGCCCCCGCGTCCAGGATCAGACCCAGGTCCTTCAGGAACAGCTCGAGCTTCATCTGCGGGGGAAACTCGCCGCGGACGATCATCGGGCCCTCTGCTCTTGGCGATTCGGTACTGTTGCGCCGCGGGCTGAGCGGCGCCGGCGAGTCGCTCACGGGCCCTCGAACTGGAGGAGGTAGAGGCCGGCGTTGGTGTCGGTCAGATACATGATGCCGTTCGGGTCGACGTAGCAGTCGCAGGACTGGATCACGCGCGGCCGGTTGGGACGCGGGTCCGTCATGCGCTCGGGATCAGGCGGCACGTAGTACCCCACCTCGCGCGGCTGGAACGGGTTGTCGATATCGAAGACCCGCACGCCCGCGTTGTAATAGGTCTCGAAGATGAAGCGCGAGCTCTGGAACGACCCCGGCCGGTTCTCGTGCAGATTGTGCGGGCCGAAGTTCCCACCCTTGGCGCAATAGTCCGCGTCGGAGGGCGTCGGGAACGTCGCGATGCTCACGGGATTGCCGGGCTCGCGCACATCGAACACCCAGGTGTACCGGAGGCCCTGGCTGCAGTCGGCGAAGTTGGCCTCGTCGGCGACCACGAGCAGGTTCCGATCGGGAAGCGGCAGCGGCGAATGCGTCGCGCCGCCGAACGGCGGGTCCCAGTTCCGGTGAGCGAGCAGCTTCGGTCGGGCCGGCTCGCTGACGTCGAGCACCGTCAGGCCGCCGTCGCGCCAGGCGCCGTAGGCGAGATTGCCGGCGACGAGCGCGTGATGGAGCGCATAGCGACGGCCGGGGCGCCAGCTCGGCGTCTCGCCGCCGCCGCGCCACATGCCGGGCAGCCACCAGCGGCCGCAGACAGAGGGCCGTGTCGGATCCGACAGGTCCACGACCGCGAGGATGTGATCGGTGAACTCGGCGAAGTGCGCGGAGACGTAGGCGTAGCGGCCACCCACATACCAGATCCGGTGGGGTCCGATGCCCTCGATCGGCATGAAGGCGACCTCGCGCGGCTTGTCGGGCCGCGAGATGTCGTACACGCGCAGCCCGGCGGTGAACTCTCCCGCCCGCTCCCTGAGCTTGTCGGCCGGCGACCCGGCGAAATACTCCTTCTCGCTCAAGACCTGCATGGTCCACACGCTCGGCATGTTGGTCGCGAGCAGCAGGTCGCCGTGTGTCTGCAGGTGAATGGCCCGGGTGTTCGATGGACAGGCGATGAAGTCGACCACCTTCGGGTGCTTGGGATCGCGCACGTCCATCACGGTGATGCCGTTGCTGAATGTGTGGCCGATATAGGCATAGCCGCGGTGGACCATGATCTGGACGCCATCGCCGCGACCACCTTGGTCCGAGTGGCTGATGAACGTGACGTTACGGGACGCGACAGCGTTCATGTCGGCTGCCCCTCAGCTCGTGTGAAGAAATCCGCTCTGGAACGGCCTCGCGCTGACCGCGAACCACCGGAATGTTCCGCTCCGCTCAGCGCCCGAGATAAAGGCGCCTCACCCGCTCGTCATTCCGGATGGCCTCGCCCGACCCCTCGTATCGGTTCTTCCCGAGCTCCAGCACGTAGGCGTGGTCGGAGATCTCCAGCGCCTTGGCCGCGTTCTGCTCGACCATGAGGATGGTCTGGCCCTGCCGCCGCAGGCCCTCGATGATCCGGAAGATCTCCTTGAACACCAGAGGCGCCAGGCCCAGTGTCGGCTCGTCGAGGAGGATCAGCTTGGGCTGGAGCAGGAGCGCCCGGCCCATCTCGAGCATCTGCTGCTGGCCGCCGGAGAGGGTTCCCGCCCGGGCCTTCCGCTTCTCGCGCAGGACCGGGAAGGTCCCGTACACCCGCTCCACCGCGTCCAGGAGCTCGGGCGAGCGCTTGCGGATGTAGGCGCCCAGGAGGAGATTCTGTTCCACGGTCATCAGGGGAAAGACGTTGCGTCCCTGGGGAACGAAGGCCATCCCCTGGCGGAGGAGCGCCTCGGGCGATCGGTTCGTCACCTCTTCCCCCGCGAACAGCACGCGCCCCTGCCGCACCGGCAGGAGACCGAAGATGGCCTTGAACACCGTGGACTTGCCGGCCCCGTTGGGCCCGATGATGGAGACGATCCGCCCCGCCTCCACCTTCAGGGTGATGCCGTGGAGGACCTCCAGCTTGCCGTAGCCGGCGTGGAGGTCGTGCACTTCCAGCAGGGCCATGTCTAGCTGCCCTGCTCGGCTACCGTCTGCACAAACGTGTCAGAGACGTCTACTTTGAGCCGTGGCCGAGGGCCGAGCAGCCCTAGGACGCAGGGAGGAGGCGGGCCGAGGCGTATGCCGCATACGTTGAGGCCCGCCGACGACCGAGGACGCCGGGATGCGACGGTCATCGGCCACGGCACTAGCTGCCGAAGTAGGCATCCATGACGGCGGGATTGTCATGGATCTCCGCCGGCGTGCCTTCCGCGATCTTCTCCCCCTGGCAGAGGACCACGATGCGGCGACAGAGCGACATCACCACTTCCATGTTGTGCTCGATGACCACGAAGGTGTACCCCTGGGCGTTGAGGTCCCGGATGTGGGTGACCAGGGCCTTGATCATGGTGGGATTCACCCCGGCCATGGGCTCGTCCAGGAGGATGAGCGGGGGATCGGGCATCAACGCCATCCCGAAGTCCAGCAGCTTCTGCTGCCCGTAGGAGAGGTTCGCCGCCGGGTGGTCCTTGACGCCGGAGAGTCCCAGGTAGTCCACGAGGCTCAGCGCCCGGTCCGTCTCCTCTGTCTCGTCCCGCATGATCAGGCGGCTCCACAGCGTCCCTTTCCGTTCCTGCGCCGCCATGAGCAGGTTCTCCAGCACGGTCATCTCCGGGAAGAGCTGGATGAGCTGAAACGTCCGGGAGACCCCCCGATGGCACACGGCATCGGCGCTGAGCTTCGTGATGTCCTCGCCCTTGAACCGCACCAGTCCCCCCGACGGACGCAAGACCCCCGTCACGCAGTTGAAGAGGGTGGTCTTCCCGGATCCGTTCGGCCCGATCAGCCCCAGGAGATCCCCCGGCTCGACGCTGAAGCTCACCAGGTTGAGCGCAGACAGATGGAAGAAGCTCTTGCTGAGGTGGTGGATCTCCAGGAGCGACATCGTGGTTCTCCCGCTCCGGGTTACTTCGGCGCCACCACGGTCGCTGGCTCCCGCGGGGCCGGCGGGCGGGGCGAACCGAATCCTCGGCGCGTCACCCTCCCGAGCATCCAGTCCCAGACCCCGACCAGCCCTTTGGGCATGAACAGCATCATCAGGATGACCGCCAGCGAGAAGATGATGAGGTAGAACCCCTCGGAGGCCCGGAGCGCCTCGGGCAGGAGCGTCACCACCGCCGCCCCGATGAACGGCCCCTCGAATCGCCCCAGCCCTCCCATGACCACCATCAACAGGAACTGGATGGACCGGTCCAGGGTGAAGGCCCCGGGGTCGATGTAGGCGAGCAGCGGGGCGAACAGCGCGCCGCCGACGCCGGCGTAGGCCGAGCCGATGGCGAAGGCCATGAGCTTGTAGGTCCGCAGGCTCACCCCCACCACCTGGGCCCGCACTTCGTTCTCCCGGATGGCCCGGAAGGCCCGCCCCCACCGGGAGTGGAGGATCCAGTGGGCCGAGGCGACCACCAGCACGGCCCAGCCCAGGATGTAGTAGTAGTACGCGCGGTCCGACTGGAACCCGATGGGGCCCCACCGGGGTCGCGCGATCCCCGAGATCCCGAAGGAGCCGCCGGTGAGCGACTCCCAGTTCCGGAGCACCAGGAAGACGATGATGTTGAATCCCAGGGTCACCATGGCCAGGTAGTGGTGCTTGACCTTGAGGGCCGGGAACCCCAGGACGAGCCCCCAGAAGAAGGCGATGATCGCGCCGACGACCAGCCCGCCCTCGAACGGCACGCCGAGGGGGCCGAGGATCGCCACGGCGTACGCCCCGAAGGACATGAACCCGGCGTGGGCCAGGGAGATCTGCCCCGCGTAGCCGAGGGTCAGATTCAGGCCGATCGCGAGGATCAGGTAAACCAGCGTCAGGCTGGCCAGGTAGAGCTTGTACTGCTCCAGCAGCAGAGGCAACACCAGGAGGACCGCCGCCCCCGTCAGGATCCCCAGGGTCCGCCAGCCCCGCACGCGCGCCCCTCCGCTACGCCCACTCTTCCCGGACGCCCCAGAGCCCCTCGGGTTTGAGGAGCAGGACGCCGATCAAGATGACCAGGGCGAAGGCGTCGCGGAACTGGTTCGAGATGTAGGCGGCCGAATAGGTCTCGACCAGCCCCACCAGCAGCCCGCCCAGGAGGGCCCCCCGGATCTGGTTGAAGCCGCCGATGATCGCCGCGTAGAACGCCTTCAAGCCGATCCCGATGCCGATGTCGTACTTGACGAGATAGACGGGGGCGATGAGGACGGCCGCCACCGCGGTCAGCGCCGCATTCAGCATGAAGGTCAATCCCACCAGCCGGGAGACGTTGATCCCCAGGACCGGCGCGAGCTCCCGGTTCTGCGCCACCGCCTGCATCGCCCACCCCAGCTTCGTCCGCCGGATGAAGAGCTGCAGGGCCCCGATGACGAGGGCCGCCGAGAGGACGTTCATCAGCTCTTCGGACGAGAGGATCACGCCGCCCACGTGGATCGGTTCCCGGGAGAAGATCGCCGGGAACGGCAGGGCCAGCGGGGTCCAGAACTGCTGGAGCGAGTAGCGGATCAACATGCTCAGGCCGATGGTGGCGATCACCAGGGGCAAGACCCCCATCCTCAGCAGCCGGTCCACGAGCGCCTTCTTGACCAGCACGCCCAGGAGCAGGGTCGACACGATGACCGTGGCCATGAAGGCCGCGGCGAAGGGCAGGCGGAACACCGTCAGGAACAGGACCATCGTGAACGCCGGGAGGACCACGAACTCCCCCTGGGCGAAGTTGATGGTGTTGGAGGTCTGCCACAGGAGCACGAAGCCGATCGCCGCCATGGCGTAAATGGAGCCGATGGAGAGGCCGGCCACGAAGAGCTGCAGGACATCCGTCATGCTGAACGCTCCCCCTGCGACCGAAGGTTTAGTGCGGGTCCAAGGAACTTTGGCGAGGAGCGTGCCGCGGGTGGCGCCGGTGAGGACCCCGGCGCGCCGAGGCGAAGGGGGACCCCTTCGCGGTCCTGCCGCGATTCCGCGAATCGCGGCAGGGCGCGAACGGGTGACGGCGCCGAGGCGCGTCCGGGGCGAACCGGCGCCAGGACCCGCGGCACATCGCCGGAAGTGCTGGAATCGGCACTTTACCGGCAGGCGCGCTTGGTGTACGGGCCGCCCAGCATGGGCACGACCTTGATCACCCTCGTCTGCCGGTTCTGCACCTCGACGATGAAGCTGCCGCGGTCGGCGTCCCCCTTGTCGTCCACGTACATGTCCATGAGCAGCCCGGGTTCCTCGGCTACCGTGAACAGGTTGTTGCGGAGGCAGTCCCGGACCTTGGCCTGGTCGAAGGCGCCCACCCGCTCGATCGCCGCCTTCACCATGTGGGCGCCGATGTACGCCTTGAACCCGTTGTGGTCCGGGATCCTCCCGTATTTCTCCCGGAAGCGCCGGCCCACGTCCATCATGCCGGGCACGGGTGAGGCCGCGGTCATCGGCACGTGGCACCTCGCGCCGTTCATGGCATCGCCACCCGGATCAATGGCAGTCTGGGCGCAGAGGTTGTCCCCGACCGGCTCGACGTTGAGCCCCAGCTTGCGAAGCTGGATCATGATCCGCGCGTTCTCCTCCTCGTGGTTGTAGACCATGAGGTGGGTGGCCCCGGAGGCTCGCACCCGGGTGAGCTCCGGGGTGAAGTCCGCCTGCTGCGCCTCCGTGGAGATATCGGCCACGATCGACTTCCCCCGATCCTTCAGGAACTTCAGGAACATCTCCCGACCGCCCCGGCCGAACGCGTTGTTCACGTAAATCAGCGCGATCTTGTCCGCCTTGAGATCCTCCGCGAGCCAGCGGACGAGCTTGGCGAACCCGACCTGCTGCGTGAAGGACGTCAGGAAGATGTTGGGGTTTCCCTTCTGGACGATGAGCACCGACTCGGAGCCGGTGATCTGGGGGACGCCGGCCTGCCGGGCGATCTCCATGTTCGCCACGGTGCTGGAGCTGTACACCGTCCCCAGGATCGCGAAGGGGTTCTCGTTGATGGCCCGCCGCATCACCGCCACCGAGGTCGGCGGATCCGTCTGGGTATCCATGACGAAGGTCTCCAGGCGGCGCCCCAGGATTCCCCCTTTCTTGTTGATGTCCTCCACCGCCAGGTTGACCCCATCCCGCCACGTGGCGCCGACGGGGGCACCGCCCCCGGTGATCTCGGCGACGATGCCCAGCTTCACCACCTCCTGCGCCGACGCCGGTGGCGCCATTCCCGGCGCCGTGAGCAGGACAAATCCGACGAACAACAGCATCAGTCGTCGCATGGCTCTCCTCCTCGGGGCCCGCGAGGCCCCCTCCGATTTGCCTACGGGGCAGCGGCCGGCCGGGGGAGTGCCGCCAGCGCCGTCGTGAACCGGCGCGCGTAGCCGACGACGTCGCGGTCGAGCTTCCCCTCGGCCCGCCCCTTCTCGACCTTGACCGGGACCACGAAGGGGCCGTCCTCGCGCAGGATCCGGTCGTAGGTCCGCGCGAGCTCGGCCTCGTCCCGCGGCTCCAGCACCCGCTCGATCCCGGCGCCGCGGGCGATCGCGGCCACGCTCGACCGGAACGCCGTCGCCGTCGGCTGGCCGCCCGTGGTCATGTGCACCTCGTTGTCCCAGACCACCAGCGCGTAGTTCCGGAGGGCGAGCGTCGCGATCGTGCAGAGCACGCCGAGGTTCATGAGGAGCGAGCCGTCGCCGTCGAGGCAGACGACGCGCACGTCGGGCCGGGCCAGGGCGATCCCGAGCCCGATCGAGGAGCACTGGCCCATGGCCCCGAAGGTGTAGCAGTTCAGGGGCCGGTCGCCGAGCCGCTGGAGATCCAGGGTCGCCTGCCCCAGGTTCGAGACCACGACCTCGCTGGTCAGGCGCTCGAGGAGGAGCCGCGTGGCCGTCGCCCGATTCATCCGAGCTTCCCTCCCGTCAACCCGGCCGGCAGGAGGAACGCCACCGGCAGCGCCCGCGTGTAGCCGAGCTTGATCAGCCCGTCGGCCTGGGCTTCCAGGTCCGCGATCGAGCCGGGCATGGCGTGGCGGATGTCGAGCGCGTCGAGGATCCGCTCCGTCGCCTGGCCCACCGGGACCTGGGCGGGGTTGAACTCGCCGAGGTCGCCGCGGTGGCTGATCACCAGCACCACCGGGATCTGGCTCGCCACGTTGAGCGAGCCCAGGGTGTTGACGCAGTTGCCGAGGCCGCTGTTCTGCATGAGCAGGGCGCCACGCCGACCCGCCAGCCAGGCACCCGACAGGAGACCGAGGCCCTCCTCCTCCCGGCAGGTCGTGACCACGGTGCACTCCGGATCCGCCCAGAGGTGCTCGAGCACGTGGCTCACGATGTAGTCGGGAACCGTCGCGAAGAGCCGGATCCCGTTCCGGCGCAGGATGTCCGCCAGGTGCTTGGACCAGCTCGGATCCGCCATGGGCGCTCTCCTCCAGTCAGTTGAGCACGCCCCGCCACCCCCCTCTGGCCCCCCTCCCCACCGGCCGGGGGGAGGGGGGGCAATGCGGCAGGCCGCGGCGATCCGCTCGCACCTCTCAGCGGGGGTCGTGGACCGGCGCGCCCTCCACGATACCCCAATGGGGCGGAATCCGGCGCGCCGATCTCGGCCCGCCGGGCCGCCCCTCACCTGTCGCTCTTCACGGCGATGCCGAAGGCGCGCCGGACGCTGGCGAGCCCCTCCTGCTGCGCCGTCCAGAGCCGCCCGCTGATCTGGCCGCCGTCCACGACGATGTCCTGCCCGGTGATGAACGACGACTCGTCGCTCGCGAGGAACACGGCCGCGTTGGCGACGTCGTCGGGCATCCCGGCGCGCGGCAGCGGCTGGAGCGTCGCGAACCGCTCGGCGAGCCGGCCGGCAGCCGCGTCGGCCTCCGCCGGCGCCAGCCCGAGCGCCTTGAGGAGGATCCCCGTCACGATGGCGCCGGGCGAGATGCAGTTGACCCGCACGTTGTGCTCGCCGAGCTGCATGGCGACGCACCGCGTGAGCTGGACGACCGCCGCCTTGGCCGCGCTGTAGATCATCGACGAGGAATAGCCGGCCCGGGTCGCGGCCACGCTCGCGTTGTTGATGATGCTGCCGGAGCGTTGCCGCATCATGAGCGGCGCCGCCTGCTTCATGCCGAGGACGACGCTGCCGAAGTTCAGCGCCACCGCCCGCTCCATCCCGTCGACCGGGATGGTCTCGATCCCGCCGACCGGGCCGGGCCCGCCCGCGTTGTTGAACAGGCAGTCGAGCCGGCCGTAGCGGTCTGCGGCGAACGCCACCAGCCGCGCGACGTCCGCCTCGCGGGTCACGTCGGTGCGGACGAAATCGGCCCGCGGCCCGAGCACCCGGGCGAGGGCTTCCCCCTCCGCCTCGCGCCGGCCCGCGATCACGACGGCCGCGCCTTCCTCGATGAACCGCTCCGCCGTGCGCTTGCCCATGCCGCTCGTGCCACCGGTGATGATCGCCACCTTGCCCTCGAGCCTGCCCATGCCATGCCTCCCGCTGTCAGGGTTTCCGATCCCCCGGGGGCGGTCCCGCATTTCTCCGGCCTGCGAGGCACCTGCCTCCCCTCAGGGAGTTTCCCCCCTCCCAGTCCAGGATTTACCCGATTGTCCGTCCGCTCCGAAGGAGGACCATTGCCATAGCTTACGGTCCAAGGGTGGTCGGGAGGAAACGGTCGACTCCGGGCCTCTCTCTTGACGCCCAGGCCGCCCCTCGGGGTGTGAGGCAAGTAGCACCGACCTGTCCCGTGGCAAAGGAGGGCTCCACCATGGCGAAGCCTCGTACGTATTCCCGTCGACAGTTCTTCACAGTCGGTGTGACCGGTGTCGCCGCGACGGCGGTCACCGCCGCGCGCCCGGGCCGCACGATCGCCGCGGGCGTGCAGAGCCCGCCGCCGGCCGCCACCGCCCCGCGGGTGCTGCGGAAGCCGCCGCTCGCAGAGCTGGCGCGGATCGCCCACGCCTACGGGCTGGACCTGAGTCAAGAGGAGCTCGCGTCGTTCCGGGGCCTCATGGACGGCGTGCTGGCCTCGTACCGGCGGCTCGATCAGTTCGTCGAGCCCACGCTGCCCGTGAAGCACGCGCGCGACGCCGGCTACCGCCCGACGGCGTCGGAGAACAAGCTCAACGCGTGGTACTGGAGGTGCTCGGTCAAGGGCGCGCCGTCGGGGCCGCTGGCGGGGAAGAAGCTCGCCATCAAGGACAACGCGTGCGTCGCCGGCATTCCCATGATGAACGGCTCGAGCGTCCTCGAGGGGTACGTGCCGGACGTGGACGCGACCATCGTGACCCGGATCTTGGACGCCGGCGGGGAGATCGTGGGCAAGGCCGTCTGCGAGCACCTCTGCTTCTCCGGCGGCAGCCACACCTCCGACACCGGCCCCGTCCTCAACCCCCACGATCCGACGCGGTCGGCCGGTGGCTCGTCCAGCGGGAGCGCGGCGCTGGTGGTGGCGCGCGAGTGTGACATGGCGACGGGCGGCGACCAGGGCGGCTCGATCCGGATCCCCAGCGGCTGGTCGGGCGCGGTCGGCCACAAGCCGACGTACGGCCTGGTGCCTTACACCGGCGTCTTCCCGATCGAGCTGACGCTCGACCACACCGGGCCCATCGCGCGCACGGCCGCCGACTGCGCGCTCCTGCTCGAGGTGATCGCGGGTCCCGACGGCCTCGACCCGCGCCAGCCTCCCGATCTGCGCAAGGAGGCCTATACCAGGATGCTCACGGGGGATGTCCGCGGCTTGCGGATCGGAATCGTGAAGGAGGGGTTCGGCTGGCCCAACTCCGAATCCGACGTGGACGCCATGGTGCGCCAGGGCGCCCAGCGGCTGGCCCGGGCCGGCGCCACGGCGACCGAGGTCTCGATCCCGCTGCACCGCGACGGCATCCACGTCTGGAACGCCATCGCCGTCGAGGGCGCCACCATGCTGATGGTCGCCGGCAACAGCATGGGGACCAACTGGAAAGGGCACTACACGACGTCGCTCCTGGACTTCTACGGACGGAGCCGGCGGGCCCGGGCCAACGACCTTTCGGAGACGGTGAAGCTGGTCGTGCTGCTCGGCCAGTACATGCAGGACAACTACCACGGGCGCTACTACGCGAAAGCCCAGAACCTGGCCCGGGTGCTGCGGGCCGCCTACGACGAGGCCCTGCGCGGCGTCGACCTCCTGCTGATGCCCACGCTGCCGCTCAAGGCCACCCGGCTGCCGGCGCCAAACGCGAGCCGCGAGGAGTACGTGGCGCGCGCGCTCGACATGATCGCCAACACGTGTCCCTTCGACGTCACCGGGCATCCGGCGGTGACCGTGCCCGCCGGGATGTCGACGGGGCTCCCGGTGGGCATGATGCTGATCGGCCGCCACTGGGAGGACGGGACGGTCTTGCGGGCCGCCGACGCCTTCCAGCGCGCCTCCTGATCGCGGGGCGCAGTGGAGGGCGCCGGGGGGGCTTGGGGTCGGTCCTCCCGACGAAGCACGCACCCTCCGTCGAAAGCGCCTGGTCAGCCGCGGCCGATGAAGGGCATCCTGGTCGCCATGACCGTCATGAACTGGACGTTCGCCTCGAGCGGCAAGCTCGCCATGTAGACCACCGCCTTCGCGACGTGGGCCACGTCCATCAGCGGCTCGACCTTGGTCGACCCGTCCGCCTGCGGCACCCCCTGCGCCATCCGGGCCGCCAGCTCCGTGAGCGCGTTGCCGATGTCGATCTGGCCGCAGGCGATGTCGTACTTCCGCCCGTCCAGGGACGTGGATCGGGTGAGGCCCGTGATCGCGTGCTTGGTCGCGGTGTAGGGCGCCGAGTTCGGCCGGGGCGCGTGCGCCGAGATCGAGCCGTTGTTGATGATCCGCCCGCCCCGGGGGTCCTGGCTCTTCATGAGCTTGAAGGCTTCCTGGGTGCACAGGAACGCCCCCGTCAGGTTGATGTCCACCACCGCCTTCCACTGCTCGTAGCTCAGCTCCTCGAGCGGGATCCCCGGCGCGCCGATCCCGGCGTTGTTGAACAAGAGGTCGAGGCGGCCGAACTTCTCCTTCGTCCGCGCGAAGAGGGCCCGGACCGACTGTGGATCGCTCACGTCGGTGGGCACGACCAGCGCCCGTGCCCCCGCCGGCTCCGCCTCTGCCAGGGCCTGCTCCAGCCGCTCCGTGCGCCGTCCGGCGAGCGCGACCTGATACCCTTCCCCGAGGAGCGCGAGCGCGACCGCCTTGCCGATGCCGCTGCCCGCGCCCGTCACGATGGCCACCTTGGTGGGCGAGTTCATCGTCCAGCCTCCGTTGGGTTGACGTTCGGGTCCCACCACCGCTCGATCTCCCGCCGCAGGGTCCCCGGATCGCCGTGGGTCGCCTCCACCATCTCGACGAACCGGGCCGCCTCGTCGCCGGTCGGGACGAGATCCCGCGTCGGCACGCGAAAGTCGTAGACCGAGAATGCCCCGGTCGGCAACAGCGTGTCGAGCGGGACCGTCCACGCGCGCCGTCGAGCCAGGACGCGCAGGTAGACGCGCTCGTAGAGGTCCGGGTCATACGGCACCTCGGCGACCGGGTCCGGCGGCGCGTCCACGAGGCCGAGGGCGTGGGCGACCGACACGAGCTGCCGCCAGAGGTCGCGAAGCACCTCCGGCGGTGCGTCCTCCGCCTCGCGGTGGTGGAGGGGGCGTCCCGCCCGCCGCGCGCGTTCGGCCTCGAGATGGCGCCGCACCTCGCGGGACGGCACCGGGACGACGAAGCGCGTCCCGTCGGCCGCCAGCAGCGGCTCGGCCGCGTCGTCGCTGGGATGGGCCAGCTCGACGAGACGATGACCGACGAAGGGCGTCTCGCCGATCAGGAGGTGCTCGGCGCCGGCGTGCTCCCGGTCCCAGCGCACCAGCGCCCGGCGCGCCCACCGGCCCACGGCCAGCCGAATGACGCCGTGGGTCACGCCCCGATCTTGCGGGTAGCGCCGCCCGGGCCCGCTCGCCTCGAACACGGGACGGGCCACGTCCCACTGGAGCAGGTGGACCCGGCGCCCCGTGCCGTGGGCGAGGTGGGCGAGCTGATGGATGAGGAGACTCTTGCCGGTGCCGGGGAGCCCGGCGACGAAGACGAGCCGCCCCGTCTCCGCCAGCGCGCGCAGCGCCGAGTAGAGCCGGGGAGCTCCCTGGATGACGAGGTCTCCCGGAGTGCCCGGTGTGTCCATGGCCAGGGCCGCTATCGCGCGGCTGCGAACTCGCTCATCGGCCTCCAGCGGAAGCTAGCCCGCGGGCGACGGACTGTCAATCGAGGTGTTGTGCCCCCTGGCGAACGCTTGACCGCATTCCGGCTCGCGGGCTAAGCTTGCGGCGCAGCACGGCCGGACGACCCCATGGCACGCGAGCGGCTCCTGACCACCGTCGTGGGCAGCTATCCCCAGCCGGACTGGCTGGTGGACCGCGACACGCTCAAGGGCCGCCTGCCGCCCCGTGTGCGGGCGCGGGAGCTGTGGCGGGTGGACCAGCGATGGCTCGAAGAGGCCCAGGACGACGCCACGCTCCTGGCCATCCGGGACATGGAGCGGGCCGGGATCGACGTGATCACGGACGGCGAGATGCGGCGCGAGAGCTACTCGAACCGGTTCGCCACCGCCCTGGACGGGATCGACATCGACAGGCCCGGCGTCGCGCTGGACCGGACCGGGCACCCGAATCCGGTCCCGCGCATCGCCGGCCCGATTCGGCGGACGCGCCCCGTGCTCGTGCGCGACGTCGAGTTCCTGCGAGCGAACACCGACCGGCGGATCAAGATCACCCTCCCCGGTCCGTTCACGATGACCCAGCAGGCACAGAACGACCACTACCCCGACGACGAGCAGGCGGCCATGGACTACGCGGTGGCGGTGAACGCGGAGCTCAAGGCCCTCAAGGCCGCGGGGGCCGACGTGGTCCAGCTCGACGAGCCGTACCTGCAGGCGCGGCCGGAAAAGGCGCGCCTGTACGCGATCCGCGCCATCAACCGGGCGCTCGAGGGCGTCCCGGGGCCGACGGCGCTGCACACCTGCTTCGGCTACGCGCACGTCGTCAAGCAGCGGCTCCCGGGCTACACGTTCTGGAAGGAGCTGAACGACTGCGCCGTCGAGCAGCTCTCGATCGAGGCGGCCCAGCCGGACCTCGACCTCGAGATCCTCCGCGAGCTCCCCACCAAGACGATCATCCTCGGCGTGCTGAACCTCGACGACCCGGCGATCGAGACGCCTGACGTCGTGGCGCGCCGGATCGAGACGGCGCTGAAGGTCGTCCCGGCGGAGCGGCTCCAGGCCGCGCCCGACTGCGGCATGAAGTATTTGTCGCGACCGGTGGCCTTCGGGAAGCTCCAGGCCCTGGTCGGCGGCGCCCGGCTCGCCCGCGGCGCCTGACCCGATGCCCAGCGGGTGGGGAGGGGGGGCCGGGGGGGGGTGGAGGGAGGGTAAGAAGCTCATGAAGTTCGGGATCGACTACTTCCCCGACGCGGTTCCGGGCAGGGTCTCCGGGCGGCAGTACTTCGAGGACGTGCTCGACCTCGTCGAGGTCGCCGACGCGCTCGGCTACGACAGCGTCAAGATCGTCGAGCACTACTTCACGTCCTACGGCGGCTACAGCCCCGACCCCTGCCTGTTCCTGGCCGCGGCCAGCCAGCGGGCGAGGCGGATGCGTCTGGTGACGGGCGCCGTCCTCCCCGTCTTCAACCACCCCCTGAAGCTGGCGGGCCAGCTCACCATGCTCGACGCCATCAGCGGCGGCCGGCTCGACGCCGGCATCGCCCGCGCGTTCCTCCCGTACGAGTTCGACGCGTTCGGGATCTCGATGGAGGAGAGCCGGGCCCGGTTCGAGGAAGGGATCCAGGCGCTGCTCCGCCTGTGGACCGAGGAGAACGTGACCTTCGAGGGGAAGTTCCACAGGTTCAAGAACGTCACCTCCCTCCCGCGCCCGACCCAGAAGCCGCACCCGCCGATCTGGATCGCCGCGGTGGTCACCCCCGAGTCCTTCGTCTGGACGGGCGAGAAGGGCTACCACCTCATGTGCGTCCCCTACCTCGGCGAGCACCACGAGCTAGCCGAGAAGCTCCACCTCTACCGCCAGGCCTACCGCGACCACGGTCACGAGGCGAAGGGGTCGGGCGAGGTGATGATGGTCCTCCACCTCTACGTGGCGCCGACGCGGAAGGAAGCTCGGGAGGAATGCCGCCCCTACATGGAGCAGTACCTCCGGAACTTCCGCGCGTCGGCGAAGTCCTGGACGGGGCGGCAGTCGGGGCAGTACAAGCCGTACTCGGCGCTCGAGCAGATGCTGAACGACATCACGTACGAGCGGGTCCTCGACGAGATACGCGCGATCATCGGGGACCCGGACGACTGCATCCAGCAGCTCGACTACGTCCGGAGCACCTTCGGCGAGGTCTACCCGACGTTCCAGATCAACTTCGGCATGATGGAGAAGGCCCGGGCGCGGCGGAGCATCGAGCTGTTCGCCCGGCACGTCATGCCGCGCTTCCGCTAGGAGAGACGGTCATGGCGACGAAGCCGACCGCGACGACCGCCCGGGTCGAGGACGCTGAGGTCTTCTACAAGGAGCTGGAGCGGAACCACTTGGTGGCGCTCTGGAACGTCACCAAGAGTCTCCTGCCGAAGGAGCCGAAGAGCCGGTGTGTGCCGTGGCTCTGGCGTTGGGAGACGCTGCTGCCGCTGGTCCGGCGAGGGGCGGAGCTGGCGCCGCTCTCCCGGGCGGCCGAGCGGCGCGTCCTCGGCTTCATCAACCCGGGACTGCCCGACCGCTACGGAGCCACGCACACCCTGTGGGCCGGCTTCCAGTACGTCCTGCCGGGCGAGGTGGCGCCGGCTCACCGGCACTCGCCGGCCGCGATCCGATTCGTCATCGAGGGCGACGGCGCCTTCACCACGGTCGACGGCGACAAGTGCGTCATGAGCCGCGGTGACCTCGTCCTGACCCCGCCGTGGACCTGGCACGACCACGGCAACGAGAGCCGCGAGCCCATGATCTGGCTGGACGGGCTCGACCTGCCGATGGTGGCCGAGCTGGAGGGCCAGTTCTACGAGCCCTTCCCCGCGGAGTCCCAGCCGATTGCGAAGCCGGTCGGCGACTCCGAGCGCCGCTACGGGATCGGCCAGCTCCGGCCCACCTGGGAGAAGTGGGCGGGGCCGTTCTCGCCGCTCCTCAACTACAAGTGGGCGCAGACGGAGGAGGCGCTGCGCCGGCTCGCCTCCGTCGCCGGGGGCGCGAGCCCGTTCGACGACGTGGCGATGGAGTACATCAATCCCCACACCGGCGGGCCGCTCATGCCGACCCTCGCCTGCTGGGTCCAGCTCCTCCGTCCCGGCGTCCGGACGAAGGCGCACCGCCACACGGGCAGCGCGGTCTACTTCGTCTTCGAGGGTCGCGGGGCGAGCGTGATCGACGGCCAGCGCTTCGACTGGCGGAAGGGGGACCTCTTCGTGGTCCCGACCTGGACCTGGCACGAGCACGCGAGCGCGGATGGCGAGGCGATCCTCTTCTCGGTCCACGACACACCGGTCATCCAGGCGCTCGGGCTCCACCGCGAGCAGGCCTACCGCGAACACGACGGACACCAGCCGGTGACCCGCGTCTTCGAAGGCTGAGGACGGAGGGCTCCCTCTCCCCCGCTGGGGGAGAGGGTCAGGGTGAGGAGGCGTCGCGAAGATGCGCTTGGTCGTCTACGACGACGGCAAGGTCGGGGTCCTGCGCGGCGACACGGTCGTGGACGTGAGCGACCTGGTCGGCGCCGGCGGCGCCGAGTGGCCGCCCGTCTTCATGCTCCGGGCCATCGCCGCCTTCGACCGGCTGCGGCCCCGGCTCGAGGAGGCCGGCCGGAGCCGCGAGGGCCGGCCGCTCGGCCGCGTGGGGCTCCGGGCGCCCGTGGTCTTCCCGAGCAAGGTCATCGCGGCGCCGGTCAACTACCGGGCGCACCAGGAGGAGATGCGGCCGCTGATCAAGGGCGAGCTGCACGCGATCGAGAAGTACGGCGTGTTCCTGAAGGCCCCGTCCTCGATCGTCGGGCCCGGGGCGACCATCGAGCTGCCCTTCCCGGACCGGCGGACCGACCAGGAGGTGGAGCTCGGTGTCGTCATCGGGAAGACGGCGCGCGACGTGGACCGCGCCGAGGCCTTGGCGTACGTCTTCGGCTACACCGGCGTCCTCGACATCACGGTCCGCGGCGACGAGGACCGCTCGACCCGGAAGTCCTTCGACAGCTTCACACCCGTCGGGCCGGTCCTGGTCACCGCCGACGAGATCCCGGATCCGCACGCGCTCCAGCTCCAGTGCTGGGTCAACGGGGAGCGCCGCCAGACCGGCAACACGCGGGATATGATCTGGAACATCCCGCGGCTCGTGGAGTTCGCGTCCTCCGTGATGACGCTCCACCCGGGCGACCTCATCTCCACGGGGACGCCCGAGGGCGTGGGGCCCCTCAAGCCGGGGGACGAAATCACGATCGAGGTCGAACGCGTCGGCAGGATGTCGGTCCACGTCGCGGCGCGCAAGCGCTGAGGAGGCGACCATGTTCCAGCGGCTCGAGGGCGGGGAGCGGTGGGCAGTGGTGATCCTGCAGGTCTTCCTCGGTTTCATCTTCGTGATGCACGGGGCCCAGAAGCTCTTCGGGCCCTCCTTCTACGGGTTCCCCTGGGAGGGCTATCTGGGATTCTTCTCCAAGTTTGGGATCACGCCGGCCCCCCTGTGGGTGTGGGTGGTCACGATCACCGAGTTCTTCGGCGGCCTCTGCATCGTTTTCGGGTTTCTGACGCGCTTCTGGGCCGCGGGCCTGGTGATCGACATGACCGTGGCCATCCTGAAGATCCACATCAACGTCGGGTTCTTCTGGCTGACGCCGGGGGGCGGCCTGGAGTTCCCGTTGACGCTGGGCGTGGTGGCGCTGGTCCTGTTCCTCATGGGGCCCAGCTTCCTGTCGGTGGACCGGGCGATCGGCCTCGAGCGCCGGACTTCGTAGGAGGACAACCAATGATCCGACCGAGACAGCTTCCCGCGGTTCTGGTCGCCCTCTTCGCCGCGCTCGCGGTCCTGCCGGCCGCCGAGGCCCAGCGTCCCGACCGCGTCAAGATCGGCGGCACGGTCCCCGTCACCGGCCGCTTCTCGAGCGACTGGGGCCCGGGCGTCAGCGAGTTCATGAAGGCCTGGGAGAAGCTCGTCAACGCCGACGGCGGCGTCTTCGTCAAGGAGTACAACGCGAAGCTCCCGATCGAGCTGGTCCTCTACGACGACGAGTCGAGCCCCGAGAAGTCGGTGGAGCTGTACGAGAAGCTGGCGGCGGTGGACAAGGTGCACCTCTTCATCGGCCCGGGGTCGAGCCCCATCACGCTCCGGGCGTCGACCGTGGCCGAGCGGCTGAAGATCCCGATGCTGCTCGTCGAGGCCAACAGCCCGATCATCTACGCCCGGGGCTTCCAGTGGATCGCGGGCGTGGACCGGCCGGCCCAGTACTGGTCGATCCCGTACTTCGACCTGATCAAGGGACTGAACGAGAGGAAGGTCGTCAACTACCGGACGATCGCGTTCCTGATCGAGGACCACCCGCACACCAAGGACATCGCGGAGGGCTCGATCGAGCTGGCCAAGAAGGCCGGGCTCGAGGTCGTCGCCACCGAGTCGGTGCCGTTCCAGACGAGCGACTTCTCCGCGGTGATCGCGAAGTTCAAGCAGCTCAACCCGGACATCGTCTACTCCTCGGGCTGGACGATCACCAGCGTCCCCTTCGTCAAGCAGATGAACGAGCTGGGGTTGAAGCCCAAGGAGCTCCACGTCATCCACCTGATCCCCGAGTTCGGGCAGCTGGTCGGGCCCAAGCTGGCGGAAGGCGTGACCGGCGAGACCCACGTCGCCCGGAAGCACCTGGACCAGCGGTACCTGGCGATTCTCAAGCAGCTCAAGGTGGACGACCCCTACCCGTTCAAGTCGCTGGTCCTCCCGATCCGCTACCTGGCGCTCGAGACGCTGCGCCGGGCCATCGAAGCGGCAGGGACGCTGGACCGCGAGAAGTTCATGGCGACGCTCCGGACGCTCCAGTTCGACACGCCGCACGGCCCGCACCGGATCAACTACAACGTGAAGCTCGGGACCCGCGTGCTGAACGGGATGGGCGAGAAGTACCTCTATGCGGGCCAGTTCCAGGGCGGCAGGATCCAGATCCTCTCGCCGGCCGGCGCGGCCGACGGCCCCTACAAGCCCACGCCGCGGCAGTGAAGGCCACGCGCCAGCCTGACACGCAGGCCGCCCGAGGCGACCGTGCCGCATGGTAAAGTCGGAATGTCATGGGAGCGTTTTCCGTAGAGATTCACGTGCGTCCCATGGGGGTCGGCGACCGGCCCTCAGCGGCGGTCAAGTGCCTCGCGGACACCGGCGCCGCCTTCTGCCAGTTCCCAGGCTCCGTCCTCACCAGCATCGGGGTCACTGCGGACCGGCACGTTCCCGTGGTCCTGGCCGATGGCACCCGGCGAGAGCAGCCTGCGGCATGGGTCGAGGTTCGGTATCGGGACCTCACAGCTTTCACGCTGGTCCTGTTCGGCGGGGAGAACGGGCTGGCGCTCCTCGGCGCTCACGCGCTCGAAGGGCTGGGGCTGGCGGTGGACCCCGTCAGGAAGGTCCTCGAACCGTCTCGCTTTCCGCTGGCGTAGGCGTCCAGCCTGCGCGATCGATACGCCCCGGCTACCGGAGTCTTCCCCTCATCGCCGCCTGATGGGGCGCTAGTGGCGCTCCTCGAAATCCAGGGCGTCTCCAAGCGCTTCGGTGGCGTCCGGGCGCTCAACGACGTCAGCCTCCAGGTCGCAGCCGGGCAGGTCGTCGGCCTGATCGGTCCGAACGGCGCCGGCAAGACGACGCTCTTCAACGTCGTCGCGGGCGTCCTCCGGCCCGAGGCCGGCCGCGTCCTCTTCCACGGCCGCGACGTGACGGGGCTGCCGCCCCACGCGGTCTGCCACGCCGGGATCGCGCGGACCTTCCAGATCGTTCAACCGTTTTCCCGGCTCTCGGTGGTCGAGAACGTGGTCGCGGGCTGCCTCTTCGGTCGCCGCGGCGCGCGCGGGATGGGGCGCGCCGCGGCCGAGACGGAGGCCCACGGCCTCCTCGAGCACGGCAAGCTCGCCGCCAAGGCCGGGTGGCCGGCCGGCACGCTCACGCTCTCCGAGCGCAAGCGCCTCGAGATGGTCCGGGCCCTGGCCACCGGCCCCGACCTCCTCCTCCTCGACGAGGTCCTGGCCGGCCTGAACCCGCAGGAGACCGAGGAGATGGCCGGGATCATCCAGCGGCTCGGCCGCGAGCTGGGGCTCGCCATCATCCTGATCGAGCACAACGTGCGCGCGGTCATGACGCTGTCCGAGCAGGTGGTCGTCCTGAACTACGGGACCGTCATCGCCCGCGGCGACCCGGCCACGGTCGCCCGGGATCCCGCCGTGATCGCCGCGTACCTCGGGGACCGCCGGCAGTGAGGGCTTCCCGTGCTTGAGGTGCGCGACCTGACGGTCGCCTACGGCGACCTCCGCGTCCTCTGGCAGGTGAGCTTCGCGGTCCGCGCCGGAGAGCTGGTCGCGCTCATCGGGCCGAACGGCGCCGGGAAGAGCACGGTCCTCAAGGCCATCGCCGGGCTGGTCGGCGTGGACGCGGGATCGGTGACGCTCGACGGCGCCCCGCTCCTCGGCGAGCCGCCCCACACGCGGATCCGTCGGGGCCTCAGCCTGGTCCCCGAGGGGAGGGGTCTCTTCCCCGCCATGACCGTCGAGGAGAACCTGCAACTGGGCGGGTTCGCCGTCCCGCCGCCCGACGGCCTCGCGCGCGCGCTGGAGCGCATCTACGCCCTGTTCCCGGTCCTCGCCGAGCGGCGGCGGCAGGTCGCCGGGGCCCTGTCCGGGGGCGAGCAACAGATGCTCGTCATCGGGATGGGGCTCGTCTCCCGCCCTCGCCTCCTCGCACTCGACGAGCCGTCGCTCGGGCTGGCGCCTCTCGTCGTGGACCGCCTCTACGACGCGGTCGCGCGGCTCAAGCGGGATGGGCTCACGATCCTCCTCGTGGAGCAGCAGGTCTTCCTCGCCCTCGGGCTGGCGGACCGAGCCTACGTCATCGAGACGGGGCGCATCCGCCAGGAAGGGAGCGGCGCCGCGCTCCTCGCCGATGCGCACATCCAGCGGCACTACCTGGGCGTCGCGTGAGACCTCCGGGACCCCCCACACCCCCGGCCCCTCCCACCCTTCGGGGGGAGGGGGGGCGCGCCAACGCGCACATCCAGCGGCACTACCTGGGCGTCGCGTGAGACCTCCGGGACCCCCCACACCCCCGGCCCCTCCCACCCTTCGCGCTGCCGCGCACATCCCGCAGGACAACCTCGGCGTCGCATGACCCTGCAAACGGTCCTGGACCTGTTGCTGGGCGGCATCTCGCTGGGCGGGATCTACGCTCTGGTCGCCTTCGCGCTGTCGCTCTCCCTCGCGACCACGCACGTGTTGAACGTCGCGCACGGGAGCTTCATGGTCCTGGGGGCGGCGCTCGCGACGCTCCTCGTGCAGGTGGCGGGGGTCGGCTGGCCGCTCGCGGCCGTGCTGTTGCTGGTGAGCTTCGTCGTCCTCGGCCTCGGCTTCGAGGCGGCCTTCGTCCGCCCGTTCGCCGCCAGGTCGCCGGAGGAGATCCTCGTCGGGTCCATCCTGGTGACCTTCGGCTTCGCGCTCGCCGTGGAGGCCCTCCTCGGCTACTACTGGGCCCGGCTGGTCGATCCGCAGCCCTCGTTCTCGCTGACGTTCCCGCTCGCGCGCGTCACGCTCGGCGGCTTCGCCGTCTCGGGGACGCGGCTGCTGATCCTCGTCGTCGCGACGGGGGCCATCACCGCCTTCCACGTCTTTCTGCGCCGGAGCGCGCTCGGCCGCGCGGTGCGGGCCGTCGCCCAGAACTACGCGGCCGCCGTCATCCTCGGCGTCAACCCACGCCTGGTGTCGCGGGCGATCTACCTGACCGGGATCCTGGCCACTGCGACGGGCGGCGTCCTGCTCGCGCTGGCGATCCCCCTGGAGCCCTACTCGGGGCTCCGGCTCACGCTGGTGGCGATGACGATCGTCGTGATCGGCGGCGTCGGGAACCTCCCGGGCGCGCTCTTCGGAGGCGGGCTCCTCGGCGTGGCCGAGGTGATCACGGCGTACGCGCTCGGCTCGGTCTGGGCGCCGGTGGTGTCGCTCCTCGTGTTCTTCACGGTCCTGGTGATCCGACCCGAGGGCCTCTGGGGCCGGCGCCGGGCATGATCCGCGCGCTGGGCGTCCTGGCCGTCCTCGTCGCGCTCGCGATCCCGGTCCTCGGGACGCGCGACCTCGTCACCGCGACGTTCTTCACGTTCCTCTACATCGTCCTGGCCCTGAACTACGACATCCTGGGGGGCTTCCTCGGCTACATGAACCTGGGGCAGGGCGCGTTCTTCGGCCTCGCCGCCTACGTCACCGTGATCCTGCTGAACTCGGGGTGGCTGGACGGGCTCGGCCGCGGCGACATGGTCGCCGCCGCCGTCGGCGGCGCCGCGGCGACGGCGGCCGTCGCGTTCGTGTTCGCCTACCCGCTCTTCCGCCTGAGCGGCGCCTACTTCGCGATGGCGACCTTCGCCATGGTGCTCCTCACCCGGCACTTCATCCTGAACCTCCCGGCCCTCACGGGCGGCTCCTACGGCATCTACGTGAACCCGCGCCACTTCCTGAGCCTCTACCTGGCCTACTTCCTCGCCCTCGGGCTGCTCCTCGGCTCCGCGGCGCTCAACCGCGCCCTCGCCCGGAGCCGCCTGGGCCTGGCGGTCACCGCCATCCGGGAGAGCGAGCCGGCAGCCGCCGCGATCGGCCTCGACCTCTTCCGCGTGAAGCGCCGCGTCCTGGTCCTGAGCGCGGTCCCCTCGGCGCTCGCGGGCGCCGTGTTCGGCCTCCAGGCCGGCTACATCGACGTCGACGCGGCGATGGGCGTGGACAAGACGCTCCTCCCGGTGATCATGGCACTGATGGGCGGGAGCGGGCTCGTCGCGGGACCGGTGGTCGGCGGGCTCCTGATCCGCGCGCTCGACGTGCTCCTCAAGAACTACCTGCACCTCGCGGTGCCCGCGCTGGCGGTCTACGGGCTCATCCTGCTCGGGATCGGCCTCCTGATGCCCCAGGGGGTGCTCAACGTCAGGCGCCTCCGGCCCCGGCCCGCTCGGTGAGCGTCCCGCGCGCCTCCGGCCCCACCGCGGGGCCCGTCACCGCCGCGCGGGCGAAGCGGTCAGGTGCGCGATCACCTCGCGCTGATGGTCGAGGAACTCCACCCGCAGGGGGTCCCGCATCCGGGGCAGGCTGATCGGGAGCTCCGCCCTCACCGTCCCCGGGTGCGAGGTGAGGACCACGATCCGGTCGGCGAGATAGCGGAACGCCTCCCACAGGGAAGCCCGGGCCGCGAGGGAGCTGATATCCAGGAGCCCCATCTGAGGGACTGTCGCCGCCGGCTGCGCCTCGGCGGCGAGGGGCGCCGCCAGGAGGGCGAGGACGAGCGGGCCGATCGGCGCGACGGTTCTCCGAATCATGGGCGCTCCCACGGACGGCTATTCCCCAGCGGTCTCCGAGGCAGTGTCAGCCAGCTGCCAGCTCCTTGCCACCACCAGAGGAAGTCGCCGAGGGTCGGCATCGGCTCGGATCGACCGGAAGGAGCAGCTCAGGTCGCCAGCGGAACCAGCCGGGACCTCCGGATTCGCTGGTCCCGGGTCACCAGGGGCACGCGATGCACGACGCTGGTGGCACCGATGATTTCGTCCGCCGGGTCGCCGCGGAAATCCAGCCCCCGAATCGCCCGGCAGACATCCAGGGTCAGAGGCCAGGTCGGGATGCGGGCCAGGGTCCGCACCAGCTCCCTGTCGTCGAGATCGACGTCGATTCGACCCAGCTCGGCGAGCTTTCCGATCTCCCAGATGACGATGGCCGAGATGCTCCACGTCTCACGGGAGAGGAGCGCTGCCTCGCGCCTGGTCAGCTCGCCAGCGAGGGCGAAGAGAAGGATGTGCGTGTCAAGATTGAGCATTCCACCGTAGCCCGGTGGAGCGGATGTCTCCCTTGATCTTGATCTTGCCCTTGAAGCTGCCGATGAGCGCGCGAGAGTCGGCTTCGATCGGGACCAGCTTGGCGATCGGCTTTCCGTGCTTGGTGATGACGATCCCTTCCGGGTCCACGTTCTCGAGCAGGGCCAGGCACTGCTGCTTGAACTGGGTTGCCGCGATCGTCTTCATGGGTCGATCGTACGACAGGTCAGAAAATCTGTCCAGTCAGGCGCTCGGGTAGGGGCCCGCCCGGGCCGGGGTAGAACAGCCCGGACTTCAACGCGACCACCGACAGACTCCCCCAGATGTTCACCTGGAAGCCGAGCCGCACCGGCTCGGCGGCCGGCGCCTCGCGGCGGGCGAGGAGGAGTCCGACCGCCGCGCCACCCAGCCCGGCCACGAACGCCCGTCGATCCATGGCGCCCCTCCTGTGGCTCCTAGAGCCCGAGGTAGCGGGCCTTCACCTCTTCGTTCTGCCAGAGCGCACCCGGCGCGCAGGAGTGCACGATCCGGCCGCGCGAGAGGACGTGCACCTGATCGGTCACCTTGAGGGCCAGCGGGATGTTCTGCTCGACGAGCAGGATCGAGAGCCCCCGCGCCTTGAGGTCGGCGATGACGCGGCCGACCTCCCGGACCAGGAGCGGCGCCAGGCCCTCGGTCGGCTCGTCCATGAGCAGGAGGTCGGGATTGCTCATCAGGGCGCGGGCGATCGCCAGCATCTGCTGCTCGCCCCCGGAGAGCTTCCCGGCTCGGTGCTCCGCGCGCTCTCCGAGCCGCGGGAAGAGGGCCATCACCCGCTCGACGGTCCACGGTCCGCCGTTCCCCCGGGCCGCCACCGCGAGGTTCTCGGCCACGGTAAGCGAGGGAAACACCCGCCGGCCTTGAGGCACGAGCCCCATCCCCAGCCCGACCGCGCGGTGGGACGGCCAGCCGGTGATGTCCCGCCCTTTGAAGAGCACCTGGCCACCCCGGGGCGGCGTGAACCCGATGACGGAGCGGATCAGCGTGGTCTTCCCCATGCCGTTACGCCCGAGGATGCCGACGACCTGGCCGCGGTCCACCTGCAGCGAGACGCCCTGGAGGACGTAGCTGTCCCCGTAGTAGGTGTGGATGTCCCGGACCTCCAGCACGCCGATCCCCTCTCGCCGCGGGCAGGATAGGATACGGGCGGGCCGACCGCAACCTCCCTCTCCCGTCCAGAGAGGGTCGGGGCGAGGGTGGCATGGGGCGCATGCGTCTCCCCTCACCCGTGTGGGCATTTCCGGGGCGGGCCGGCCCACCGCGCCCGATGAAGCCGCTTCGCGCGGCGGGGCTTCAGCCGGTGGCGTCCGGCGGCCGGCCGCCGGGAGCTCGATGCGGCTCCCCTTTGGTTGTCCCGAAAGCATCTGCGACCGGGGAGCCATAGGCAAGCGCGAGGATCGCGCCTCCGAGCATCGTCTGGAGAACCGCGAGAAGCGACGCGAGGCCGTACCCGAAGGATCCTCCACCAAACGTGTACTGCAAGAGCGCCCAGGCCCACGAAATGAGATACAGGTGTCGGGCCAGCCGCCACGGCACGAGCAGGCCCAGCAACGCAACGACGCTGAGAACGAGCATGAACGGATAGAGGTCCCGAGCAAGGTCCCGCAGCGCGCGGGAGTAGTGCAGGGTCTCCAGGAAGGCACGCACCTCTGTCGGCGCGTCCGCGGCCAGGGATCCGCCGAGCAGGGCGTTGACGAACAGGAGTGCCAGCTCCGCCAGGACCAGACCACGAAACACCCCCAGGCCGCGACCCGGAGGAAGGACCCGCGGGGCCTGAGATTCATCGGGCACACTCGATGCCCAGGCGGCCTCCACAGCGGCGTCGTCGAGCCCGCCTGCATCCGCCTGCGCGAGCAACGCCCTGGCTTCGTCCGCTGGGCTCCGGTCAACTTGAAGCTCGACCGGGCCCACGACGGGGCTGAAGCCGGTACCGATCCGTCCTGCGGCAAAGAGATCCTGAAGCCCTTCTCCCTTGGCGAAGCAGGGGATTCCTGCGCTGTCGAACAGCGAGCGAGCGCGAGCCGGGAGGGATCGGTGCTCGTCAGAACGGTGACCAGCTCCGCAAAGGCCGGCGGCCGGCTCTGGCCACCGGCGCTCGGTCAACGAGAGGGACTCGGCAGTCGGCGCACTCGACGAAGTCCGCTCGGTACTCAGCGCCGCACTCGGGGCAAAACATAGGGGCCTCCGCCGCCGGAGCCGTGCGGCAATGCTCGCTCGCCGGCTCGGACGATACACCGGGCATTCCGCACGGGCAATAGCCGGCGCCGACCACTCCTTTCGCGACGCCCGCCCGGGCGGGCGCGGCCCCGGGTGCCGACCTGCCGCGTACCGAAACGTCCTGGTGTATGCTAGCATACGTATGCGTCATCCCGGGGGTCCCGATGAAACGAACAACGATATTTGCCGATGAAGAGGTCCTCAAGACGTTGCGCGAGATTGCCAGGCGCGAGAACAGCACACTGTCCGACACCATCAGAAAGGCGCTGAGCCAGTACGTCTCGCGTCGCCAGGCGAGGCGGTCTCGCCTCTCTCTCATCGGAATTGGCCGCAGCGGACGGAAGGACATTGCCGAGCACGGTGAAGAGTTGCTCAGCAAGGGGTTCGGTCGCTGATGCCGCCGATCCTGATGGACACCGGACCGCTCTATGCGATGGCGGATCGAGACGATGACTGGCATCCCCGAGTGATCAGGTTCCTCCATCGCTCACGCGATGACCTCGTCGTACCGGTCGCAGTGCTGCCGGAGGCCGCCTACCTCCTCGCCGCTCACCTGGGGCCAGGGGCCGAGCAGAAACTGGTTCGAGCGGTCGTGAACGGCGAGATTCTCGTCGAGCAGCTCACCCTCCAAGATCTGCGACGCACCCTCGAGCTGCTCAACCGTTATGAGGCGGCTCGAATCGGGTTTGTCGATGCCACGGTGGTTGCAACGGCCGAGCGCTTGAGGATCACCCGCATATTGACGACCGACCGACGCGATTTCTCTCTCATTCGTCCCCGTCACTGCAAAGCGTTCGAGCTGCTGCCCTAGTTCCCGCCCTCAGCCCCTCCCCTGCCACGTGGCGCCTCTTCGGGGCGGCCGGCCGGCTGAGAGCGGAGCACGTCGTCTGGCCTCAGCGCCCGGCGCGACGCTCCCACGCGACGATCTCGTGTCGCTGAGTGCCAAGACCCGTGATTCCCATCTCGACCACGTCGCCGGGTTCGAGGTAGCGCGGCGGCTTCAGGCCGTGCGCCACGCCTGCCGGCGTGCCGGTCGAGATCACGTCGCCGATACGAAGCGACATGAAGCGACTCACGTAGGCGACGAGGGCGACAACAGGAAAGATCATCTTGGCCGTGTGGCCGTGCTGCCGGCGCTCGCCGTTGACGGTGGTCCACAGCTCGAGCCCTGCGGATCGCCGATCTCGTCGGCGGTGACCAGCCAGGGGCCAATGGGGCCGAAGGTGTCCGCGCTCTTTCCTTTCGTCGTGGTGCCGCCGTGCTCCATCTGGAACGCGCGCTCCGACACGTCATTCGCCAGGCAGTAGGCGGCGATGTACCTCCGCGCATCGGCCTCGTCGACGCACACGGCGTCGCGCCCGATCACCGCCCCGAGCTCGACTTCGTAGTCGAGCTTGGTCGCGCCCCGTGGGCGCACGATGGGGTCGTACGGGCCGCACACGGCGCTGGTCGCCTTCAGGAAGACCATCGGCTCCGTCGGCAGCTCCCGGCCGACCTCGGCCGCGTGGTCGGTGTAGTTGAGGCCGATGCAGACCACCTTGCCGACGCCGGCCAGCGGGCAGCCGAGGCGCGGGCGGCCGCGCACGACCGGGAGCCGCGAGAGATTCAGCGCCCGGAGCCGCCGCACTCCCGCGAGCCCGAGGGTGGCCGGCGTGATGTCCTCGACGACCTTCGACAGATCCCGGAGTTTGCCCGCGTCATCCAGGAGGCCCGGTTTCTCAGCACCGGATCGGCCATACCGCACGAGTTTCATCACGGACTCCTTCCATCGACGCACGGAGGCTCATCGCCGCGTTCAGCGCGACTCGCGCTCCACGAGGTGCACCAGGACACCGCCCAGGCTCTGTCGCTGCAGGAACGCGATGCGCGCGCGGCGTGAGCCCGGCCGCGCGACGGGGTCAATCAGCGGGTAGCCGGCCCGCCCGAGCGCGGCCAGCGCCGCGTCGACGTCGCGCACCTTGAGCGCAAGGTGATGGAGGCCGGGCCCGCGCGAAGCGACGAAGCGGGCGATCGCGCCCTGATCCTGCTTCGTCGTCCCCGGCCCGAGCCCGGCGGGATCGGCGCGGTGATGCGGATCGACGTCCTGGAGGAACTCGAGCTCGCAGTCACCCACGGTCACGAAGGCGACCCGCAGGCCCCCCACGGGCTCCGGCGGTCGCGCGTGACAGACGACGCCGTACCTGTCGGACGTGAAGCTCTCGATCGCGATCCGCACCTCGAGGTCGGTCTGCATGCTCTCGAGCGGGAAGCCGAGGCGTCCGGAGAAGACGTCGAGGCCGGCCCCGTTGTCGGCGCTGGCCACGCCGAGATGATCGATGCGCTCGACCCAGCCTGCGGGCGATCGTTCGAGAGGGACCGGCTCGGAGAGATAGGTCCGCACCCCGACCGTAGCCTCCGGCGCGAGCAGCAAGCGCCGGGCCCCGTTCATCCCGGGGACCGGCTCCGCGTGAGCCACCGGGATGCCGGCGAGCGTCACCTGGCCGGCCGCCGCCGCCAGATCGGGCACCTCCACCGCGATGTGATGCACCCCGAGCCGGGCGCCGTGGCCCAGGAACGGATCGTCCGGCGCGAACAGCGCGAGCCCCGAGGCGCCCACGGCGAACACGGGCACCCGGCGCTCCCTGCCGCCCGCCGCGCAGTCCGTGCGGCGCAGCCCGAAGTCGCGTGCGAGCGCGGCTGCGACCGCCTCCACGTCCGTCACGACCAGCGCCGCGTACGCGAGCCCCCACCCGACCATACCGCGAATCCTCTCCGAGAGCGCCGGTCCGTCAGCCGCAGGCGATCGCGTAGACGTCCTCGACGCCGTCCGGCAGCCGATGCTCGTTCCACGTCCGGCCGCCGTCCCGGGTGCCGAAGACCTGACCGCTACGGCTGACGCAGTAGACCTGGTCGGGATCGCGCGGATGCGGTGCCACGGCCATCATGGTGCGGTCGGCCTTGACGCCGTGGTCGAAGCGCCCCCAGGTCTCGCCAAGATCCTGACTACGGTAGAGCGATCCGTCCTGGCTGCGGGCGGCAGGACTCAGGCAGGCGTAGAGGACGCGGGGATCCGGCGGCGACACCCGGACGTCGCGGGCGTACGTCAGCGGCGAGAAGCGGCCGACCTCCATGTCCTGCCACGTCGCCCCGCGGTCTGTACTGCGGAACAGCCCCATCCGGACCGCCAGGAACACCGTGCCGGGTCGGGCCGCGCTCACGCACAGGGCGTGGCCATCAAGCATGCCTTCGCTGTCGCTGTCGCTCTGGATCCTGCTCTTGAGACATGGACGTTCGGATAGCTCGACCAGGCCCGCGCTGCAGTCCTCCCAGGTCTCGCCGCCGTCCGGGCTGCGCATGACGCCGCCGACCTCCAGCGCCGCGTACAACTGGTCGGGACGGGTGGGGTCGACCACGAGTCGCATCACGCGGCAGTCGAAACTCATCTTCACCCGCTCGGGCTGCGCCGCCTTCGGCAGCCGCCGCCAGGTGTCGCCGCCGTCCTCGCTCCGGAAGACGCCAACCGGGGAAGTCCCAGCGTAGAGGATGCGCGGGTTCCCCGGATGCACGAGGATCGACCAGACCTGTGTGCCGTCATCCGGGAACCCGAGCCGCTCCCAGCGCTCGCCACGGTCCGCGCTCCGGTACGGACCGGTCTGCGTGCCCAGGTAGATCACATCCGGGCTCGTCGGGTGGACCGTGATCGCCTGGACGTTGACGCCGTCAGGCAGCCCCTTCGTGAGCCGCTCCCAGCGGTCGTCACCCAGGGCCCACCGGAAGATCCCGCCGAGCGTTCCGGCCGTCCCGCACGCGGCCCCGACGTAGACACGCACGAGTCCCGACGTCTTGACCATGGTCGTGTCCCCCGTTCCCACGCGGTCTCCCGTCGGCTTTCAGCCCGACCCCCTCATACTACCGCGAGGAGCGTCTTCGCGGGACCACCGACCCGCGTCGACGGGGTGCGGCGGCGCCAAGCTTCTGCTGAAAGCTCGTCGGCGCCCACCTCGCTTCGCCCGCCGTGGCCGGGATATCCCCGGAACCGGATGGCACCTGCGCCACGCGCCGAGCGTAGCCCAGCCTGCGCGCGGGAGGCAATCCGTGGCCGGGACAGGATTGACACGGTCGAGAGGCTGCCAGTAGCTTGGACGCGCCGTCGTCACGCGGACCATTCCGACGGATGCCGCCGCCGCGAGGCACGCGATGGAGATCGGCGTCTTTCACCTGATGCCGCACCGGGAATCGCGGCCGGAGTTCCGTGCGGCAGGGCCGCCTCGGCGGCGAGCGTCCGCGCCCGGCGTCGGTGGAGGGGGTGAACATGCCAGCGCGTGAAGAGGTCGGAACCGTCCCTCTCCTGCGTGTCTTGCAGGAGCGCCGCTCCCGCCGCTTCGGTCTCGGCATGACGATGAAGGCCGGTCCGCTCGCGTACGAGAGCCGGCACGCACCGCGGCCGCTCTCGGAAGACGAGGAGGCGCTGCTCGTCTTCGCCGGGGCCGGCGTCACGGGGCACGCCCTGGCCGACCTCACCTTCGCTCGCGGTGAAGGGGGCAACATCATGTCGGGCCTCGTCGGTCGGACGGTGGCGAGCGGCGACGCCGCCCAGACCGTCGCGCTCGTCGTCATCAACGACGAGGCGACGTGCCTCGTCCGGCGGCCGCGCGAGCTGCCGGCGGCCGACGTCGAGGAGCTCA
>Ga0137796_10000101_pt1 | contig 52182 bp, 54 predicted proteins | sample OV2TP3_FD_97704 | JGI IMG/M metagenome (GOLD analysis project Ga0137796, IMG submission 97704) | reverse complement strand
TCGATCTCCTCGTGGGAAGCAATCATGCCATCGTAATGTGTCCACCATGTCTCCGAACACCTGTTCATGATGTCTCCGGTCCATACAGAGGGAGAGGGTAGGGTGAGGGGGTCTTCATCCGCTGTAGGGGCGCATGGCGATACGCCCTCCGTGGATTCCAACCGATCCGTGTAGGGGCAACCCCCGTGGTTGCCCAATTCCCGTAGGGGCGACCCGGTGGGTCGCCCGCATGAGGGCGAGGCAACGCCTCGCCCCTACAACAGAACGCGGATTGGCGTCACCCGCCTGCCGAATTTTATTGTCCCAGCGCCTGCGCCCCTTGCAGGATGAACGGCGCCCACAGGCTGGGAGGAGCCATCCCGTCATATTGCGCTTTCAGTTCCTTGATTGTCTCCAACTGGGCCTGCCGGAGCGCCTCGGCCTTCGGGAGCTTCTGCAAGTTCTGATAGAACATCTTCATCTGCCTAGCCGTGACTTCATCACTCACTTCCCACAGGCTCATCAGCAGATTCTTCACGCCTGCCAGCGCAAAGGCGCGGCGCAACCCGAAAACGCCTTCCCCGGTCTTTGTCTCACCGACTCCGGTGTCACAGGCCGACAGCACCACCAACTCCGTGCCGTACAGGTCCATGCCGGTAATCTCCAGAGCTGTGAGAATGCCATCGTCGCCGTCGGTGATCGTCGTTGCATGATTGGCTCCCGCAAAAGCCAGCCCCGAGCGCACGAGTGGGTTCTCGTAGCGCTTGGACGCGGGGCGGGGCACAACTGTAATCCCGCGGTCCGGTAAGCCGCCAAGCTTCACAGCATCCAAGGCAGATTCATCATCTGGGAGGAAAAACCCATGGGTGGCCAGATGCAAAATACGCGGACTGCGGGCGGTTTTTACCGCTGTCTCTGTTGCCCGCTCGCCGACCAGGACTTGTTTCTGTTCCTTGGGCGCGGCCACCAGCGGCGGAATCTCCCGACTCTCGCGCTCGGTGCCAGGCAGCGGGGTGAAGACGCCGCGAAACTCCCGCGACCGGAGGGCTGTTCCTTGGCGGCCGGCGTCTGACCCCTTCTGGTCAAAGGACGGATTCGCCACTAAAAGAAGATCGCTGTCAGGCCGGGGCAAGGCCCCGGCCACGCCGACCAGTTCCCGACCACTGGTGACATAGGCCAGTTGATAGCGCTCGACCAATGAGCGTCCTTGGCTATCTTGCAACGCAGCAAATGGCACCAGGTTCAAGAGGCCATCCGGGCTGAGCACGACTTTGTCCGATTTTCCGAGCGCTTTCTCCAACGGTGCCCAAACTTGGGCATGGAGTTCCTGTAGGAGCTGTGCACTCTGGCGGCCGGCGTCACGTCCGCAGGGTGTCCGCACAATCTCAATGCTACGAGGGTCCACCGAACGGTCGCAGGGCGCCTTCATGATCTCGATGCCACGGGTTCCCAGCGAAGTCTTGATGTCCGTGAGCGCCCGCTGCGCCAGGGCTTCCAACGCGCTCGCCTCGCCGAGGTCCACCAACGTCACGCTGCCTTCACCGGTCAGGACAAAGGCTAGATAGCGCCAGGATGGCTTCACTTTTCTTTGGGCAAAATCGTAGTCTGGGATTTTCACGAATTCCACCAAGACGGAGTTCTTGGGCAGCTTCTTCGCAACAGCTTCGACAGTGATGGTTCGCTGTTGCAGTTCCTTGGCAGCCAACGCGCTCTCCCCAGCTAAGTGTCGCTCGCTCTCCTCAATCTGCTGTTGCAGCGAGGCAAGTTTTGATTTGTACTGCTCAACGCTCATCTTTTCAGGCTTGTGGATCAACAGACGCGACAGCTCGCCGCGGAGAGAAGATAGGCTATCCCACTCTTTCCGGACCAACTCTGACATTCTTTCTTGCAATACTTCCCGCGCCCGTGACTGTGCATCGAAGACGATCCCTTTCCGACGCAACACAAGCGCTAGTCCTTCTCGCACAGCTTCCGGGTCTTCCTTAAGGGGCTGGTGTATTAGGGACAGGACGTTCCAATAGAGATAGGAAATGGACTGGACGAATGAGATTTTTTGCTCTTCCGTAGTGAAGGAGAAGACGTTTTGTATCTGTCGCTCCTGAAGGAGTAGGCTCCTTTTAAGAAAGCTAAATGCATCCCGATAGTTCTGTTGATCTGTAGCGAGTGCACCCCAGTTGGAGAGAGCCAGAGCGACTTCCGGGTGTTCGGGGCCTAAGGCGTTCTCCTTGATCGCCAGCGCTCGCTGGTACAAGGGCGCTGCCTTTGCGTACTCCCCGATGTGGTGGTACAGCCCTCCTAGGTTGTTGAGGGCGAGTGCCACGCTCGGATGATTTGGTCCTAAAGCTCTCTCCCTGAGAGTCAGCGCTTGTTGGTAAAAAGGCTCCGCCCGCGCGTACATTCCCATGTCGAAATACAGACTCGCCAGATTGCTGAGCGCAATAGCCCTCACTGGATGCTCTAGCCCTATGGCTTTCTCTTGTATCGCTAGCGCCCGCTGGTACAAGGGCTCAGCTTTCTCGTACTCTTTGTTGGCACGATACAGCTCAGCCAGGTTGTTAAGGGCGAGTGCAACGGCTGGATGTTCAGGCCCCAGCGCTTTTTCTCGGATTACAAGTGCCCTCTGGTATAAGGGTTCAGTTTTCGAGTCCGAGCCGATATCGCGATACAGGCCTGCTAGCGTGCTCAGGACTACCGCCACGTCCGGATGCTCTGGACCCAAGGCCTTTTCCTTGATCGCCAGCGAACGTGTAAGCAACGGCTCGGCCTTCGCGTAATCTCCGTTGGCCAAATATAGGTGTGCCAAGTTGTGAAAAGCTGTCGCCACGTCTGGATGCTCTGACCCTAGAACTTTTTCCCTGATTGCCAGTGATCGTTGATACAACGGCTCGGCCTTTGTGTCGACCCCGGTATCGTGATACAGCGCCGCTAAGTTGTTAAGTGCGATGGAAACATAGGGATGCTCAGGCCCAAAAATCTTTTCCCAGAGTGCCAGCGCTCGTTGGAAGAAGAATTCGGCTTTCGTGTAGTCTCCCTTGGATAGATAAACTACACCCAGGTCGTTGAAGGATCTGGCTGCCCTTTGATGATCAGGGCCGAGGGCTTTTTCGCTGATCGCCACTGCCCGTATGAGTAAGATCTCGGCTTTCTCGTAGTTCCCGATGGTGTGGTACAACCCGGCTAGGTTGCTGAGCGCGCCAGCCGTTTCGTGATGGTCGGGGCCTAGCGCCTTCTCCCTGATCGACAGCACCTGCAAGAACAGCTTCTCAGCCTGCGCATAGTCGCCCCGATCGCGATGCAATTCTGCGAAGTGGCTGAGCGTTATCGCAACGTCCGGGTGCTCAGAGCCTAGGGCCTTTTCTTGGATCGCCAGTGCGCGCGTAAGCAAGGGCTCAGCCTTAGCGTGCTGCCCCATATCGCGGTACAGTTTCGCAAGACCGTTGAGGGTTGTCGCCACATAGGGATGATCTGGGCCAAGAGTGCTTTTCCGAATAGAAAGAGCCCTTTGAAGTAAGGGTACGGCTTTTTCGTACTCTCCGCTGGCGTGATACAGACTGCCCAAATTGTGAAGAGCGAGCGCCACATAGGGATGCTGTGACCCCAAGGTCTTTTCAGACAACGCCACCGCCTTTCGTGCGACATTAATCCCTTTGGTGTATTCCCCCTCTTGGTAAAGTTTTTCAACAAGCGCCTGAAGCTCGTCCAATTCAAGGGTGTCCTTCTGTTCCTGCGGGCTAGGCCCGTCTGCAGGGGATTGCCATGAACTTGTCATGACTTGAGGAGAAGCGCAGCCTGCGCAAATGAAAATGACCATAATGGACGCTGGGAAACGGCTGCAAGTGGGTTTAGGAAGGAAACTCATCATATAAGGGAAATAGATTTTCCACATGGTGCGCGATTTCTATGTTCTCAGGGCGATTCTGCTTCAAAAACTGAGCAAGCTCTTCTCCTGAACGTCGAGTTGCACTATCAAAGTCAAGCCAGACCATCAAGAAAATAATTCTTCGCTTCACGTTGATGTCAGGATCAGGATATTCAAAGAGCAGTTGTTTGGTAGCTTGATGAATTGTACTCTCCAGCTTCTGCTTCATTTTGTCATTCAGATAATGTTGAACCGTCTGAGCAACTCTCTCGTTTCGATATTTTTCGGCGTTGGCCATATAGTCTTTGGCATCATTTGACTCATGAACGGTCTTGACCTCTAGTAACGCTGCACTATCATCTCGTTTTCCGCAGAGGTCTGGAGTTTTCTTGCCAGGAACCTCAGGGATGAAGTGAATGTCAGTATAGCCCTGTTCCTTTAGGAAGACATAACCTTTTGCCTCATTAAAGCGGTCGAATAACTGAGTATTCCAGCCCCACTTGTCAGTAGCAGTCACATAGGGAATTGTCTTAGATTTGAATTCCTTCCACGCTACTTCATCCATTTCCTGTAGATCGCTTTCAATATCATCCAGTCTCAATGCGAGGTTAGCCAAGGCTTTCTTTATGTTTTTCGCCTCGAAATAATTCTTTGGATTTTTGGGGTCGCTTCGAGAATACAGATCATAAAGCCGGGGTAATGTCTTTGCCCAGGAAGGCTTGCGCATATCCACTCATCCTGTAGAAGAATAACGGTGCCAGGCGCACTTAATACATCGGCCAGAAATCCTACCACTCCCCCTCCGTAATGTCATGCAGGAGGAGAGGTGGCCCGAAAGCCGATGCGGGGTTTGGATGGGGGTTCGATGGGCGTCATGAGTTCGCGGATCGCCTCAAACAGCGACTGGATGTGGGTGTCGTGGCTGGCGACCTTGCGTTCCAACTCCGCGAACCTGACAGCGAGATCCTTGTTCGTGGCGAGCATTGCCCGTAACCGAACAAATGCCCTGACGACATGGACGCTCATTTCGACCGCACGTGGACTGTTCAGCACCATTGCGGCCATGATGGCGCCGTGCTCAGTGAAGGCCCACGGACGATAAATTGTGCCGAGATGACGGCTGGAACTGATCGCAATTTGCGATGAGTTTGGTGAGTCTTTATCAGAATCAACGGGTTGCAGACTTGAGGTCGCAAATTGCGACCTCAAAGCTCTAACTTCTTGTAATTTCAACTGAAATATAAAATCACCCGGGAATCGTTTCCGATTTCGTTTGATTTGTTCGTTGAGGCGCTTGGTGGTTACGCCGTAAAGCCGCGCCAAGTCGTCATCCAAGATGACCTTCTGCCCACGGAGGAGCAGGATGACCTGCTCGATTCGCTCAGTTGGTATGAGGTTCTTCATTACCCGGTTAGACACGGGCTCACCTGGAAAAGTTACTTAGATGTATTCGATTTATTCTGGCGGGTGGGCGGCGGGCGGGTCATCTGAAGGGCGCACCGCCGTGCGCCCCTACGGGTCGGAGGAATGCAGGAAAGAGGGGCGGCCAGCGGCGCCCCTACGTCGAAGATTCGCTATCGCTCGCGCTTCAGGGCATCGCTGGCGGCAATGGAGGGATTAACGGCTGAAGCGCCTCAATGAGGGCCGGGATATGCGTCACCACCACTTTCCAAATGATGAAATGATCGATCTCGCCATATTCGTGGGCCAATACATTCCGCTGGGCCATGATCCGCTGCCAGGGAATTTCAGGGTGTGCCTGTGTGAAGGTGGGAGAGACATGCCGCGCCGCCTCGCCCAGGATTTCAAGTTGGCGCTCCACCGCTGACCGTGTCTTCTCGTCCTTGAGGTACTGTTGGAGAGAAAGACCGTCCGTGTACCGTCTGACGCTGCGCGCGGCTTCCAACATGTCCCAGAGATAGGCCGGGTCGCGTGTTTCGGGGCTCAACGATCACCCGCAAAAATCACCTGGTGCGCGCGCAGGATTTCGTAGCGACGGAACGGGTTGCGAATGCCCTTCTTCTCCACCAGGTCAACCTTGCGTCCCAGTAAGCCAGCGAGTTCTTCCTGCATATCCACGAAGTCGAAGAGCGAATGGTCCGCCTCAGGGCTAAACTCCACCAACATATCCACGTCGCTGTCAGGACGGAAGTCATCGCGGAGGACAGACCCGAACAGCGAAAGCGCACGAATATGGTGGCGCTTGCAGAAGTCCGCAACCTTGTCTTTAGGAATTTCGATCTGAACGTTGATGCTCATAGCTTCCCCCGCGCATCTTGTGGCGGCCCCAATGGTATCATTCCCAATCAGTAAAGTCATACAGGGGCGGAGGTTGCGGGACGCTGCGCGACGAGGGCGGCGGTGAAGGGGCCTTTGTCGGGAACGTGCGCGCCTTCGCGGTAGGCCAGGACCCGCAACTCTCTGAACAGTGAGAGCAGTTCGTTATGGTTGAGACAGAACTCCCGCCGTCGCGGGTGATTGAACTGCTCGTGATTGTCGATGAGAAAGGTTTCGTAGACAAGGATGCCGCCGGGCTTCAGGGCGCGCACGATCTGCGACGCCAGATCCCGCTGCAGGTAGTAGAAGACGGTGATGAGGTCGAATGACGCGGGGGGAATCTCGGGCGCCTGCTCAAGGTCGACCAGCCGTGTTGTGATGGCGGAGAGTCCAGACGATTCGGCTGTGGCGCGCAGTTCCTTCAGCGCCTCGGCGTCCCTGTCCCAGGCCTCGACCTTAAAGCCCTCCCGTGCCAGATACACCGCATTCCGGCCTCGCCCGCAGGCTAAGTCGAGCGCCCGGCCCGGCCGGTAGAACAGCCGGTGCCGCACGAGCCAGTCGGCCGGCCGTATGCTCTGTGGGTCGTCGGCCGCCTGCCGGGTGATCTTCACGCCGGTGGACTCCCGCACGCCCTTGACTGGCGGCTTCAACTTCCGCACCCACAGGGTGACTTCCGCCACGGGAAACTCCGACAGAATGGCTTGCGCCATCCGTTCGGCCATGGTTTCCAGCAAGTGGAAGTGCTTGTTCTGAGCGATCGCCAGGATGCGTTCCGTAACCCTGAGGTAATCCACCGTCCGAACCAAGTCGTCCGTGGCCGCCGCCAGCGCCATGTCCTGGGCCAGTTCGAGGTCGACCGCCATCGGCTGCGGCGCCTCGCGTTCGGCTTCCGAGGCGCCGCAATAACCCTGGAATTCCAGCCGTTCGATGATCAGTCGATCGACCATGTTTCGGCGCTCCCTGAGTGAAGTCCCAGAGAAACGCTACCTAGAGCGGTTCGGCAATGTCAAGGCGGCATCGCAGGGTTTCCCCTTGACTAACCTTCAAGGCGACCCCTACAATTCTGTAAACAATGAGTGAATTCACCCACTTCAACGAAGCCGGCCGGGCGCGCATGGTCGACGTGTCCGGGAAAGGCGCAACACCCAGGACGGCGACGGCGCAAGCGCGTGTCCTGATGCAGCCTGAGACCCTGGAGAAGATCCGGCGCGGGAAGATCATCAAGGGTGACGTCCTGGCCGTCGCCCAAACAGCCGGGATCATGGGCGCGAAGCGCACGCCCGACCTCATCCCCATGTGCCACCCGCTCCTCATCACCGGCGTCGACATTGACTTTAAGGAAGACCCCCAGCCGAACCGTGAGGGACTGTGCAGCATCACGGCGACGGCCACCGTCAAGACCACCGGGCAGACCGGCGTGGAGATGGAAGCGCTCACGGCGGTGACCGTGGCGGCGCTCACGATCTATGATATGTGCAAGGCCGTCGACCGGGGCATGGCCTTCGCCGACGTCTGCTTGCTCGAAAAGGCCGGCGGCAAGTCCGGTATGTACAGACGGAGGGCGTGAGACCGTGATTATCCTGAAGCTGTTTGGGCTCCTGAAGACGCTGGCCAGCAATCAGGCTGAGGTGAGCGTCGCGCTCAACGGCGGGCGGACGGTGGGGGACCTGATCGGCCTTCTCGACAGGGACTACCCCGAGATGGCCGAACTGGTCCACAAGAAGAAAGTGCTCATCTCCGTCAACCACGAGGTCGCCCACCCCGAGACCGTCATCAACGAAGGGGACGAAGTGGCTCTGCTGCCTCCTTTCGCCGGCGGCTCGCCGGCCGAATCCGAGGAGATGCTCGTGCGGGTGCAGCGGGAGGACTTCTCGATCGACGCCGAACTTGCACGCGTGCGCGCGCGGTCGAACCGCATCGGCGGGATCGCGGTCTTCCTCGGGACCGCCCGGGATCGATCCAAGGGCCGCGACGTGAGCGGCATCAAGTTCGAGTACTACGAAGGGATGGCCCAGAAGAAGCTTCGGGAAATCCGGGAGCGGGCCCTCAAGGACTTCGACGTGATCGAGGTCGTGCTCGTCCATCGTTACGGCGACATCCAGATCGGCGAGAACATCGTGCTGGTGATCGCCGCCGCAGAGCACCGGGCCGAGGCGTTTCGCGCGTGCAAGTGGAGCATCGACGAGCTGAAGCAGATCACACCGATCTGGAAGCTCGAGAGCACGCCGGACGGCGAGGTCTGGGTCGAGGAGCATCCGTGAGCAGTGCGCCGCTGAAGAGCGAGCTTCCTACCGTGCAGGATACGTTCGGCCGGCCGCTGCGCAGCCTGCGTCTGTCCGTCACGGACCGGTGCAATCTGCGCTGCAACTACTGCATGCCGGAAGAGGAGTATGCCTGGCTGCCCCGCGAGACGCTGCTGACGTTTGAAGAGATGACGACGCTGACGGAGCTCTTCACGGAGCTCGGGGTCGACAAGGTCCGGCTGACCGGCGGCGAGCCCCTCCTGCGCAAGGACCTCCCTATCCTGATGAGGATGTTGCGGCGGAACCCCCGTATCAAGGACCTCGCCCTGACGACCAACGGGGTCTTGCTGGCCGAGCAGGCGCAGGCGTTCTACGACGCCGGCCTGAACCGCGTGACCGTGAGTCTGGACACGCTCAAGCCCGAGCGGTTCAAGGCCTTGACGAGACGCGACATGTTCGAGAGCGTGCTCAAGGGCATCGAGGCGGTGGGGCAGACCGGCTTCAAAGGCCTGAAGCTCGATACCGTCGCCATCCGCGGATACAACGACGATGAGCTCGTTGACTTGATCGAGTACGGCAAGGGGGTGGGGGCCGAAGTCCGGTTTATCGAATACATGGACGTCGGAGGCGCGACGGACTGGTCCATGGACAAGGTGCTCTCCCGTCAGGCGATTCTTGTTTCGCTGGGGCAGCGGTACGGGCGCATCGAGCCGGTGATCGAGGACAGCTCGGCGCCGGCTCAGCGGTTCGTCCTGCCGGACGGGACGACGTTCGGCATCATCTCCTCGACGACGGTCCCGTTCTGTTCGACCTGCGACCGGAGCCGGCTCACGGCGGATGGCATGTGGTTTCTGTGCCTCTACGCCACGCAAGGAGTGGATTTACGGCAGGCGCTGCGCGCCGGAGCCTCCCGGGACGAGATCAAGGCACGCATCCTCGCCGGCTGGCAGGGGCGCACGGACCGCGGCGCCGAGCAACGGAAAGAGCTGGAGCGGTTCGGCATCCGGGCGAGGCTGGTCGAAATCGAACGGCTCCGCGAGGATCCCCGTCTCGAGATGCACACCAGGGGGGGATGAGCGAGTTGCCGGCTCACTCCGGTTTCTCATTTCTCCTTCTTGGTTTTCTGCTGGGGGTGAAGCATGCCCTCGACGCCGACCATGTCGTCGCGGTTTCGACGATCGCCACCGGGAATCGTAGCCTGAAGCGGTCCTGCGCCATCGGCTTCTGCTGGGGCGTGGGCCACACGGCGGTGTTGCTGGTCGCCGGCCTGGCGGTTCTCGGGCTCCACCTCGCCATTCCGCATGACATGGCCAGATTGTTCGAAGCCGGAGCGGGGGTCATGCTGATCGGACTCGGCCTGTCCGTCGGATGGACGCTCCTACGGGAACGGCTGCACGTTCATGCCCACACCCACGATGACGGCACCAGCCACCTGCACGTGCACGCCCATCGTGACGGTCAGGGTCATGCCCACCTGCATCGGTTTCGGTTGGAGTACGCATCCCTCGCTGTCGGGATGATTCATGGGCTGGCCGGCAGCGCAGCGCTGCTCCTGCTCGTGCTCTCGACCGTCCGCTCCCTCACGGAGGGGATGCTGTACATCCTGATGTTCGGGGCGGGCTCGATCGCCGGGATGGTCCTGTTGGGCGCCGTGCTGAGCGTCCCGTTTGCCGTGACTTCCCAGCGGCTCGTCCGGACCCATCTGGTATTACGGGCCCTGGCCGGTCTTGCCAGCGTGAGTCTCGGGGGAAGCATGCTGTATGAGTTTCTTTCGATGTGAAAACCCCAAGGGGAATTCTATCCTTCCGCTCAACCTCTCGCGTCGGTTTGACATTGACATATACCCTTGTTTTGTCTACCCTAGGCACGCTTTATCTCGAAACACACGATATCGGTACTATTAGACACTCTTGGGGATGACATCCTCGGGAGGTTGAGGGGTTGCCTGTGACTTTTCTTCGAATCTTCATGCGGTTGGGTCAGGTGGGGAGGGCAATGAATGGTTATCGCGGTCGGGGCCAAGACGGATGTTGGCTTAAAGCGGTCCCACAACGAGGATAACCTCTGCGTTGATCCCGACTTCGGACTGTATGTCGTGTGCGACGGCATGGGCGGGAGCAACGCCGGGGAGGTGGCCAGCCGGTTGGCGGTGGAGACCATCCAAAAGCATTTCCGGGAGGCCCGCGACAACGCAACTCTGCCGCTGATGGGGGACTACGACCGCCAGTTCTCGGCCAAGACCAACCGGCTGGCCAGCGCGATCCGTCTGGCCAATCAAGCCATCCGTGTGGAGGCGAAGGCGCAGGTCGGCCAGGAAGGGATGGGAACGACGGTGGTGTCGGCGGTGCTCAACGGTCCGGTGTTGTCGATCGCCCATGTCGGCGACAGCCGTATGTACCTGATCCGGGGGGAAACGATCAAGCCGTTGACCGCGGACCATTCCCTGGTTGCGGAGCAGGTCCGTCGGGGGCTGATGACAGAGGAGCAGGCCGAGCGGTCTCCCCAGAAGAATATCATCACCCGGGCGTTGGGAGTGGATGACACGGTGGACGTTGAGTTGGACGAAATTCCACTGATGCAAGGAGATACCGTTCTGCTGTGTTCGGACGGACTCACTCGAGGCGTGCAGCCCGCTGAAATCCTCGACGTGATCCGTCACAAGAAGGAGCCGCAAGCCGCTTCCGAGCGCCTGGTCGAAATGGCCAATGCGGCAGGAGGTCTGGATAATACCACCGTGATTCTTGTGAATGTGCAAGACACGACCGACCCCGGCCTTTGGCAGCGCGTGTGGAAGTGGCTGTTGAGCTGAGATTACCGTTACGGGTCATGAGGGAGACGTCACGATGGCGAAAATCTTCCTAAAGTTTAATGAGCAGGTCCTCAAGGAAATCGAGCTTGAGGAGCCGCAATTGACGATCGGCCGCAAACCGGATAACAGTCTGGTGATCGACAATCCGGCGGTATCGGGACATCACGCCCGGATCGTCAAGGAAGCGGGGGGGTTCTTCATCGAAGATCTGGGGAGCACCAATGGCACGTTCCTCAACGATGCGAAGGTCCAGAAACAGAAGTTGAAGAACACCGACCGCGTCAGCGTTGGCAAGCATTCCTTGATCTTCCAGGACGAAGCGGTGGCGCCGCCTCCCCCTCCGCCGCCGCCTGTCAGGGAGAGCGACTCCGACAAGACGATGGTCCTGGATACGGCGAAACAGAAAGAGCTCTTGAAGGCGCTGGGCACGGTGAAGACGGCGGCGATGGCGGCCAAGGAGGAGAAAATCGGCTGGCTGACCGTTGCGAGCGGCGATACGGACAAAAAGGAATACGAGCTCACCGGACGTCTGAACGTGATCGGCAAGGAGGACACCGCGACGATCAAGCTCACCAGTTGGCTCGCGCCAAAGAATGCGGCGTTGCTCAGCCGCCGGGGCTCGGCGTATTTCGTCAGCATGCCGGCAGACGCCAAGAAGATCACGGTCAACGGCGAGGCTGTTCAAGGTCAGCGGGAACTGCAGGACGGCGACATCATCATCGTAGCCGGGGTCACGTTCCATTTTTCCCTAAAAGAGCCGGGCAAATAAGGCCCGCCAAGGTGGAACGCATCTAAGCTTCCATGGCCAACAAAAAAGAACAACTCAGCAACGATCTGGCCAAGTTCGTCGAGGGGAGCCAATGGGCCAAAGCCGTCGAGGCCCTGCAAGGCTTGATCCAACTCGAGCCGACCAACTCGAATTATTACCTGCGGATGGGGGACTATAACGTCAAGGCCGGGAACAAGGCGGGGGCCATCAAGTCCTACTATCAGGCGGCGGACCTGTTCGTGAAGGCCGGCTTCTCGGTGAAGGGGATCGCCACCTATAAGATGATTCTGCGGGTGGCTCCCGATGAGAAGCAGGCCACGGAGCTGATGAGGGCCATCAATTCGAATCCGGCGGTCACCGGCGCGCCGCCGCCGCTCGCGCCGCCTCCACCGGCGCCGGAGCCTGCTCCGGTGCCGGCCGCGGCCCCGCAGGTCGAGCTTGCGCCCCCCCCGCCGCCTCCGGCCGCCGCGCCACCGCCTGCCGAACAGCCGCCGGCTCCGGTCATCGAGCTCGAGCTGGAGATCGAGCCGGCGCCCGTGTCGGAGAAAAAGGACATTAATCCGCTGTTCGCTGCGTTTTCCAAGGATGAGTTCGGCGCGATCGTCGACAAGCTGGAGCCGGTCGAGTTCATGGCCGGCGAGCGTATCATCGCCGAGGGAGACGAAGGCGACGCCATGTACCTGATCAGCAGCGGTGGGGGCAGGGTGGTCAAAGAGGTCGAGGGGCAGGAACTGGTCCTGGACAACCTCTCGGAGGGCGAATTCTTCGGGGAGATGTCGCTGTTGGTCGGCGGCCCGCGCAGCGCCTCCGTCTTCGCGGCGACGGATACCGAGGTGCTCCGGCTCAAGTCGTCCGATCTCTTCGAGATCATGAAGAAGTACCCCCGCATTGAGAGCGTGCTGGAGGAGTTTTACGAGAAGCGCTCCAAGGCGACCAGGCAGAAGATGAAAGAAATCCGAAAGTAAGTTTCGAGCGTTAGGAGAACATCGTGATTATTCGGGTCCTCGGGTGCCACGGCTCCGAGCTGACCATCGATGATGGAGGCGGACGCATCCGGGAATGCCGCACGTGTGGGTTTCTCGTCAACGAAACCTGCATGGTGGACGCGGGATCCGTCAGCGCCGGGCTGCAGGAGGCTGAGCAGGGCAAGATCAGCCAGATCCTGCTGTCTCACGCGCACTTCGACCACATCAAGGGGCTGCCGCTCCTGGCCGATAACCTGGTGGGCCGCAATCCACAGGGGCCGGTCAAGGTGCGGTCGCTTCCGGAGGTCCTCGATGCCCTGCGGCGGCATATCTTCAACGACGTCGTCTTCCCGGATTTCACCAGCCTGCCCACGCCGGACACGGCTCCGCTCGCGTACCACCCGTTCGACGAGGAGAAGACATTCACGTTCGATCGTCTGGAGGTGACGGCGGTCCGGGTCAACCACATCGTCCCGGCGATCGGGTTCATCATCCGTGACGGGGACACCGCCTTGCTCTACAGCGGCGACACCTCCGAGACCAAGCGCATCTGGGAGGTCGCCGCCAAGGAGCCGCGCCTCAAGGCCGCCTTCATCGAAACGTCCTTCCCGAACGACTTTCACGATCTGGCCAAGGTCAGCGGCCACCTGACTCCGGAAATGCTGGCCCGCGAGTTCGTCCAGATCGGCCGTCCGGACCTGCCCCTGTATATCTACCATCTCAAGCCCTCCTACCGGAGCGTCATCGCGGCCGAGCTCAAGCGGCTGAACCTGCCCAATCTCTCCGTGCTGGAAGAGGGCCAAGTCGTCCGTCTCTGACCGTCATTCGCTATGGCGTGGTTCAAGAAAGAGCGGTCCTCCCAGGAGGACGAGGCCCGGAAAAAGGTCAAGGTCCCGGAGGGGCTCTGGCTCAAATGCAACCACTGCCGGGCGATTGTGTACCGCAAGGAAGTGGAGCGGAGCGCCAAGGTCTGCCCGAAGTGCGAGTACCATTTCCCGATCTCGGTTGAAGACCGCATCGATCTGCTCCTCGATCTCGGCACATTCCGCGAGTGGTCTCCAGGCCTGGTTCCCACGGACCCGTTGCACTTCAAGGATACCAAGCGCTACGCCGACCGCATCCAGGCGGCCCAGCAGAGCACGGGAAAGAAGGACGCGCTGGTGGTCGGGGAGGGCATGATCAACGGCAACCGGATCGTGCTGGGGGTGTTCCATTTCGGATTCATGGGCGGGAGCATGGGGTCGGTCGTCGGCGAGAAAGTGGCGCTGGCCGCCGACGGCGCCTTGCGCGAGCGCATCCCGCTTGTGCTGGTGACCACCTCGGGAGGCGCGCGGATGCAGGAAGGGATCCTCTCCTTGATGCAGATGGCCAAGACCGCGGCCGCGGTCGGCCGACTCGCCGAGGCGCGCGTTCCGTATATCGCCATTCTGGCCGACCCGACCTTTGGAGGCGTGACGGCCAGTTTCGCCATGCTGGCGGACGTCATTCTCGCCGAGCCCAAGGCGCTCATTGGGTTCGCCGGTCCCCGCGTCATCGAGCAGACCATCAAGCAGCAACTCCCGCAGGAATTCCAGCGCGCGGAGTTTCTGCTTGAGCACGGCATGGTCGACCAGATCGTGCCCCGGAAGCGGCTCAAGGAAACGGTCTCCAGCCTCGTCGGATTCTTTTAGCACGCGTTCCGTTCCTGCATTGCCGTCCCCCCGCCGACTGTGGTAGAAGCGAGCTTCTTCTGCGGAAAGGGGCCACGCGGATGCCGCTGCTATGGATGTAGGGGTCGAGCGGAGCATCAGGTATCTTTACGGACTCCAGAGCCACGGCATCAAGCCGGGGTTGGCCCGCACCCGCGCCTTGCTCGGTTCCTTGGGCGACCCGCACCGTTCGTTCCGGGCCTTTCATGTGGGCGGGACAAACGGCAAGGGATCCACGGCCGCCATGCTGGCTTCCATGCTGGGAAGCCGGGGCTATCGCGTGGGGCTCTATACGTCTCCCCATCTCATCGATTTCACGGAACGCATTCAGGTCAACGGCCGGGTCATTCCCTCCGATCGCGTCTGGGCGCTGACCGAGAAGGTCAGGGAGGCGTCCGACGCGTGCCTGACCGAGCCGCCGACGTTCTTCGAAGCGACCACCGCCCTGGCCTTCACCTACTTTGCCGAAGCGGGGGTGGACTGTGCGGTGATCGAGGTCGGTTTGGGGGGACGGTTCGACGCCACCAACGTGCTGACGCCCCTTGTTTCGGTCATCACGACGATCGGGCTGGATCACCAGGAATATCTGGGAACCACGCCGGAAGCCATCGCATTTGAAAAAGCCGGGATCATCAAACAGGGAGTGCCCGTGGTTGCCGGACGGCTTGCGCCGGGGCCGTTGTCCGTGATCCGCCGCACGGCAACCGAACGAGAGGCATCCTGTGTCGTGCTCGGCGAGAACTTTGACGCCGCGGGGGACACCCCCGAGCGGTTTTGCTATGACGGCATGGGGCGACGGTACGACGACCTGTCGTGTCCTCTGCCCGGGCGGCATCAACTGGACAATGCCGCCTGCGCCCTGGCCGCTCTCGATCTTGCCGAGGCGCGCGGTTTGACGGTCGGGGAAGGAGCCATCCGCGAGGGACTGTGTGCCGTTCGCTGGCCCGGCCGCCTGGAGCTCGTGAGCCGACGGCCCGACGTGTGGCTGGATGGCGCGCACAATCCCCAGGCGGCCGAAGCGCTGGCCGCACACCTCAGGACCGTGTTCCGCCGGCGCGGCGCACTCGCGCAAGGGCGATTGATCCTGGTCGTGGGAATGATGCGGGACAAAGACCGGAAGGGCGTGTTGGCTCTCCTGGCCGCCGTGCCCGGCGTGAGCCGCCTCATCGTGACAAGCGCGGCGCACCCTCGGGCGGCCGATCCCCAGGAACTGGCGCGCGACAGCGAGGGACTGGGCGTGTCCGTCGCCGTCAGGCCGACGGTCGCCGAAGCCTTCGCGTATGCCAGGAGCTTGGCCGGGCCTGACGACACCATTTGCGTGACGGGTTCCCTGCTTGTGGTCGGTGAAACCAAGGCCGCGCTCGAGGGCACGACCGTGTCCGAGCTCCGCGGGTGATGGGCCCGGCGGCGCTCCGAGCGGTCGTAGTTCTGACGGCTCTCCTGGCGCCGGCGTTCTCGCCTCCGTGGTCGGCGGCCGAGGCTCCCACCCCCAAGCCCATCCATATTCAGGCCGACCAACTGACCTATCACAAGGCGACCAAAACCTACGAGGGCAAGGGCTCGGTGGTGGTGGTGCAGGGGCCGCTTCGCCTGGAGGCCGACGAGGCAGTGCTCGACGTGGGTACCGGCCAGATCAAGGCGGTCGGCGGGGTCCATCTGAACGACGGGTTCCGCGACATCCGCGGCGAGCGCATGGACTTCAACGTCAATACCACGAAGGGCGTGATCTTCCATGGCCGCCTGTTCGTGCTGGAAGGCAACTTCACGGTGGACGCGCGCGTGATGGAGCGCCTGTCCGAAGAGCAATACCGGATCGAGGAGGCGTCCTTTACGACCTGCAGCGTCCTCGAGGGCGAAACGGCCCCCTGGCGGTTCACGTCCGAAAAGGCCGAACTGGAAGTGGAAGGTTTCCTCTACGCCCGCCACACGAAGTTCTGCATCCTGGACGTGCCGGTGTTCTACATGCCGGCGATCCTGTTCCCCGCCAAGCGCGAGCGGGCGACCGGCCTGCTGTTTCCCAGTCTCGGCGCCAGCAGCCGGGAGGGTTTCAAGATCCGGCAGGCGCTCTTTTGGGACATCAGCCCCAGCCAGGACGCGACCGTGGCGCTGGACTATCGCGGCAAGGTCGGGACGGGCGCGGACCTCGAGTACCGCTATTACCTCTCCCGGAATTCCGACGGCCGTGTCTGGACGCGGTACTTCAAGGACAATCAGCTCAATGCCAAACGGTGGGATCTCATCTTGAGGCACCGGACGAGTTTCCCGGACGATCTCCAGGGGCGCGTGGATCTCAATTACGTGAACCAGAAGGACTCGTTCCGAGCCTTGAGCGAGGACGTCCTCCAGCGCGTGGCGGTCTCTCAAGAATCGCAGGCCTTCCTGTCCCAGCGATGGGACAACCAGGTGTTGTACGGGCTGACCCGCTTCTCGCAGAACCTGACGGCGCTGTCGGACAAGACGGTGCTCCAGACCCTTCCACAGATCGGATACAGTCTCGCTCCCGCCAAGCTCTGGGGGGGGATTCCGGTCTATGGAGGGTTGGACGTCACCTTCGACAGCTTCTACCGCCAGCAGGGCCTGGACGCGCGCCGCGCGGATCTCTTCCCCAGGCTGTGGGCGCCGGTTCCCGTCGATCGGTACCTCACCGTGACCCCACTGGTCGGCGTCCGCCAGACTTGGTACAGCCGGAGCGTGCAATCCAGCGACGCCGTCACGCGGGAGGCGCTCTACCTCAGCGCCACGGCCGACACGCGCCTCAGCAGACGGTTCACGCGTGAAGGGGGCGATACCTTCACTCACAAGATCGAGCCGGCCGTGACCTACGAGTATCTTGCTCCGTCCGGGCAAGCCGGCATTCCGTTCTTCACCGAATTGGACCGCTTCACCCGGAAGAACCTCCTCACCTACTCACTGACGAATCGGTTGTCCAGGGTGGTCTTCGACGGCGAGAAGCGCAATTATGTGGAGGCCGGGTACGTTCGCCTGACGCAGAGCCAGCACCTGTCTTCCTCGCCGACGGGCAGGCCGTTCTCGGATCTTCGGGGCGAGTTAGTCGCTCGGACCATGAGCCCGGTCAACGCCGAGCTCGACGTGGACGTCTTTTACAGCCACGCCCAATCCGCCGTCTCGGTCTTCAACACCGACCTCCGGATGAATCTCGCCAAAGATTTTTTCTTCTCCATCGGCCAGCGTTTCTCACAGCAGGGCGATGTTCCGGTGAGGGGTGATCTGTTCAACCCTATGACGTTGAACGAAGCGCTCCTGCAGCCCAGAAAGACGCAGTTCTATACCGCCGAGGCCGGGGTCGCGCTTCCCTACAATCTCTACGCGGTGGCGCGGGGGTTCTTCGATCAGGAGGACGGCGTCTTTCCGGAATTGAATTACGGGCTCTACTATGTCGGATCCAGCCGTTGCTGGGGGCTCGGTATCCTGTTGATTCAGCGCCCGGACCAGACGGAGTTCGCGTTCCTGTTCACGCTCGGGGGGGTCGGCTTCTCGGATTCTCCCTTCAGCGGGCTGTACCGCGGGCTCTTCCAGCAGCTCGGGCTGGACATCCAGAAGCTGCGGGACCTCCCTTGACAACCGGTCAGGAGCGGCGCCCATAATCGTTCATGCCTGCACGTATTCGATGGGCCGTCGCGGCGGTCGTGTTGCTGGGGGCTGCCGGCACCGGCGCCGGCGATCCGGTTCCGGTCTCGCATACCGACAACGGCCGGCGCATCTTCCTGCACGGGACCACCGCTTCGGGCCAGGTTGTGCAGAACAGCCACGGGATGGAGGGCGTGGGCTGCGCCATGTGCCATGGCGAGGATGGGCGGGGCGGCATGATGCACGGCATCCCGGCGCCCAACATCACCTTCTCGAGCCTGACGGACCCCAACGGGCACGAGCACGAGTTCTCGAACCGCCGCCATCCGGCCTTCAATCGGGAAACGATCAAGGCAGCTGTGGTCGCCGGCATTGACCCAGCGGGGAACACCCTCCATGAAGAAATGCCGCGCTGGAGCGGCCTGAACGGTGCCGACCTCGAAGACCTGATCGATTACCTGCAGGCCCTGTCCAAGCCGCACCGGCGGCCCCCGCCGGGCCCGGAGCGAATGTAACGGACCTTTCGTTGACAGCCTCGCAACGGGTAAGGTAGGCTACATTTTCATAAGCCAACTCAATCATCATTCATGTAGGGGGATAAAGCGTGGGCAAGGCAATACCGGTGAGTGCGACGACGTGGGAGACGGAAGTGGACAAGGCGAACACCCTGGTGCTGGTGGATTTCTGGGCGGTGTGGTGCGGCCCCTGCCAGATGGTGGCGCCCATCGTCGACGAACTGGCGACCGAGTACGACGGCAAACTCAAAGTCTTGAAGCTCAATACGGACGAGAACCCGGACATCGCCGGGAAATACGGCATCATGAGCATTCCCACGCTGCTGTTCTTCAAAAACGGCCAGCCGGTCGAAAAAGTCGTCGGCGCCGTGCCGAAGCGGGCCCTCAAGGAGGCGATCGACAATCTCCTCAAGGCTCCGACGGCGTAAAGTCCCCGTGTGCTGACGGAACTCCGCATCCGCAACTTCGCGATCATCGAAGAAATCGGGCTTGAGTTTGCTGAGGGGTTCACTGTCTTCACCGGGGAAACGGGCGCCGGCAAGTCCATCCTTGTGGATGCGGTGGACCTCTTGGTGGGCGGGCGGGCTTCGGCAGACCTCATCCGGGCGGGCGCCGAGGAAGCCGAAGTTTCGGGCGTCTTCTCCCTCCCCCCGGAGAGTCCGGTCGCGGCCTTCCTTAAGGAGCAGGATCTTTTCGGCGCCGGCGAGCATGATCTGATTCTCCGCCGCATCCTGTCGCGGGCCGGCCGGAACCGCGTTCACGTAAACGGGCGGCCGGCGCCGCTCACCGTCCTTCAGTCGCTCCGCGGGCTTTTGGTGGACATCCACGGCCAGCACGAGCACCAATCCCTGTTCAAGCCGGCACTGCAACTGGACCTGCTCGACGAGTTCGGCGGGCTGGCCGACGCGCGTCACGACTACGCGGCGGCGTTTGACACATGGCGTGAGCTGGAAACGCGCCTGGCGGACCGGCGGGCGGCGTTGGCGGACCGGCAGGCGCATGAAGACCTTCTGCGCCATCAAGTGGAGGAAATGACAGGGGCGAATCTGCGTGCTGGCGAAGACCGTGAGCTTGAGCGTGAGCGGCTGCTGTTGTCGCATGGAAGGCGGCTCGCCGAGCTGGTGCAGGCTACGTATGGCCCGCTCTACGAGGAGGAGCCTTCGATCCTGCAGGGCCTGGGCTCGCTAGCCGGTTCGGTAAAGGAGTTGGCTGCTATCGACCATGAAATGACGGAAGATCGAGACCGATTTACGGAGGCGTTGGCGCAGTTGACGGATCTGGCCCAGCGCCTGCGGGCCTATCGGGACAAGCTGGAGTTCGATCCCGAGCGGCTGGACAAGGTGGAAGAGCGGCTGGACCTCATCCATCGGCTCGTCAAGAAGTACGGGGGCTCGCTGGAGGAGGTCATCAAACGGGGCGAGACGGCACGGCGTGAGCTTCAGGAACTGGACTCCGGCGATGAGGCGCTGAAGGAGCTCTCAAAGCAGGTGACCGACGCGCGCGAGAAGGTCGGAAAGCTGGCGCAGGGCCTGTCCCGCAAGCGGACGAAGGCGGCGGGCGAGTTGGAAAAGCGGCTGGAGCGTGAGCTGAAGGACTTGCGGATGAACCATGCGCGGGTGCGCATCGCGGTGGAGCAGGAGGCCTGCGCGGATGGTCCACAGCTCACGTCAACGGGGATCGATCGCGTGGAGTTCATGTTCTCCTCCAACCTGGGCGAGGCGCCCCAGCCGCTGTCCCGGATCGCGTCGGGCGGGGAGCTATCGCGGGTGATGCTGGCGATGAAGACGGTGCTCGCCGAGCAGGATCGCGTGCCGGTCCTGGTCTTCGATGAAGTGGACGCGGGCATCGGCGGCGCCGTGTCGGAAGTGGTGGGCAAGCGGCTCCGGAATCTCAGCCGGCACGGGCATCAGGTGTTCTGCATCACGCACCTTGCGCCCATCGCGGCGCAGGCGCAGGGTCACTTCGCGGTCACCAAGGCGGCCAAGAGCGGGCGCACGGTGACCCAGGTGGAGCAGTTGGACAAGGCGGCGCGGGTGGAGGAAGTCGCACGCATGCTCGGCGGCGAAACCATCACCCCCACCATCCGCTCCACCGCCTCCGAAATGCTCAAACAGAAATGACTGAGGCGCGATGAGCGCTGAGGGAACGATTCGCCAGCAGATCATGCAGGCGATCACCGGCGCGAGGTGCTCCGCCCGCGATCTCGCGCACCGCGTCGGCGTTTCCGAACGTGAGGTGGAAGATCATCTGGCGCACATCGGCAGATCGGTGGCCCGCGACCGGCGGGGCCGGTTCCTGCTCGAACCCTCCATCTGCCAGGACTGTGAGTTCGTGTTTCGCGGCCGCACCCGCCTCACCCGACCGAGCCGATGCCCGAAATGCCGGAGCGAAACGATTTCCCCGCCGCGGTTCGGAATCGAATTCAAAAGGTAAGCGGTGCGGGTCCTGTCGCCGAGCAGCCCAGTCGAGCTGCGCGTTTCGGCGTCGCAGCCCCGCAGACTCGCCTGTACGCGCCGCGCTCGATCTGGGCGCCCGCTCGGCGCCACCCGCGCCTCCCTGGACATTCCCTCCAGCCAGGTGTATCTTTCGCTCAAGCAGATTTACGTATCAGAGAACTTTGGAGGCGTAGCGGTGACTGCGGTCTCGGGGCACGATAGGTCCATGAGGCTGATCCAATGAAAGCCAATACCCCCAAGATAGTTCTCATGATTGTCTACGTGATCCTGGTGTCTCTGGAGGCCTGCACCCAGGATTCCGATTGGGAGAGATACAGCGTTGCTGGGTCCAAGGCATACAACAGTGGAAATTATGCTCTTGCTGAAAAGGAGTTCACGGCAGCACTTAAGGAAGCAGAAAGGTTTGAGCCACACGACCCGCGTTTAGCTGCCAGCCTCAACAATTTGGCAGCACTCTACCACAGTCAGGGCAAGTACACCGCCGCGGAACCGCTCCAGCGTCGCGCCTTGGCCATCCAGGAGAAGGCGTTAGGGCCGGAGCATCCCGACGTGGCTACCAGCCTCAACAACTTGGCAGCACTCTACCACAGTCAGGGCAAGTACGCCGCCGCGGAACCGCTCCAGCGTCGCGCCTTGGCCATCCGGGAGAAGGCGTTGGGGCCGGAGCACCCCGACGTGGCCATGAGTCTCAACAACCTAGCGCTAGTCTACCACTTCCAGGGCAAGTACGCCGCCGCGGAACCGCTCCAGCGTCGCGCCTTGGCCATCCGGGAGAAGGCGTTGGGGCCGGAGCATCCCGACGTGGCTATCAACCTCAACAATTTGGCAGCACTCTACCACAGTCAGGGCAAGTATGCCGCCGCGGAACCGCTCCATCATCGCGCCTTGGCCATCTGGGAGAAGGCGCTGGGGCCGGAGCACCCCGACGTGGCCATGAGTCTGGAGAACACTGCTTCCCTGTTGAGGAAACTTCACCGCAATACCGAAGCCACAAAAATGGAAGCCCGAGCTAAAGCAATCAGGGCAAAGCGCGCGTTATAGGAATTCGGTCGCCATTCACTTGGGCTAGGGCAGGTCCCCGATAAACATTCCTCAACCGCGTGTCTCCCCTCACCCTACCCTCTTCCCGATGTGGGCGAGTGAGAAGCGGTCAGTTCCTCGCCGTAGCGGGTCCAGTCCCTGCTTTTTTCGTGCCCCGCATTATACAAATTTCAGACTGGGGTGTCTGATTCAGTGAGGCTGGAACTGGAAGCCTTGCGGATTGGTCCTCTATGATGTATATATACATCGTCATAGGAGGGCGCCATGCAGCGGACGCAACTGTATCTGTCGGATGAGATAGCCGCGAAACTCAGAAGCTTGAGCAGGAAGGAGCGAAAAACCGTGTCGCAGCTTGTCCGTGAGGCTCTTGAAGCGAAGTATTTGGGAGAAGGAAGACTCCCGCTCAAGGACGCGCTGAAGGCCTGTCGTGGGCTGTGGGCCGATCGGAAGGATTTTGACGCCGGGCGGTTCATTCGATCGCTTCGGGAAGATAATCGCGCTCAACCGGCCAGTGATAAGGCATGAAGAAAATTCTTCTCGATTCGGACGTGATCATCGCGAATCTGAGGAATGAGACGCCCGTCACGGAGTTTCTGGATCGGCTCTTGGAAAAGGGCACGGTGCTCTATGTGAGCCCGATTGCGTATGCTGAAGTCTATGCCGGCCGGCGTCCGGGTGAGGATGAGGCGATCGGGGGATTTTTCCGGTCGGTCGAATGCTTGCACATTGACGGGGCCGTGGGCGCAAAGGCCGGGGAGTATCTACGGACCTTTTCGAGAAGCTCAGGCGTCAAGATTGCGGATGCGCTGGTCGCTGCTACGGCTTACTGCCATCAGGTCGGACTCTACACGCTGAACCGGAAGCATTATCCGATGAAGGATATCGAAATGGTCGGTTCTCTGAAGGCCTCGCACTGAGGCATTACTTCTTCGTCAGTTCCTCCAGCACCGTGCGCATCTTCTTGAGTTCCTCGCCATAACGGGTCCAGTCCTGGTCGCGGAGGGCGGCCTGGGCACGGTTGAAGTGGTCGAGGGCCTGCTTGGCCAGGGCGGAGGGGGCCGTCGAGGGTTGGATCGCCGCGGTTGCAGGTTGTAGGGGCACGGCGCGCCGTGCCCCTACGCCGGATGTTGCCGCGCTGCTGCCGAAGAGGCCTTCCAGCGCCGCTTCGAGGTTCGTGTCCATCCGTAGTTGATTCCCGTACGCCACAATAACCCGGCGCAGCTCGGGGAGCGCCCCCTCCGATGCCGAGAGATAAAGCGGCTGGACATACAGCAGCGCGTCTTCGATGGGGATGGCCAGCAGGCTGCCGCGGATGGCCTGGGAGCCGCGCTGGCTCCACAGGGTGAGTTGCTGCGAGATGGCCGAGTCCTGATCGATCCGCGCGTCCACCTGCCGCGGGCCGTACACGAGCTTCTGCTTCGGAAACAGATAGACGATCAGCTTGCCGTAGTTGGGCGCGTCGGAGCGGGCCGCGAGCCACGCCGCCATGTTGTCGCGCTTGGCCGGCGTGAAGGGGATCAGGAGGACGAACTCTTCCTTCCGCGCCTCCTTGTGCGTGCCGGTCTTGGGGAGCTTCATAATCGTGTAGTACGGCTCCATGTCCTTGTCCTGCTTCTTGGGAATGTTCCAGAGGTCTTCCTTGTTGTAGAAGATCTGCGGCTCCTGCATGTGGTAGGTGGCGAAGACATGGGACTGGATGGTGAACAGGTCCTGGGGATACCGCATGTGGGCCTTGAGATCGTCGGGCATCTGCGCCAGCGGCTTGAGGACGCCGGGGAAGATCCGCTGGTAGGCCTGAATCAGCGGGTCCTTCGGGTCGCTTATGTAGAGCTCGATCGAGCCGTCATAGGCGTCCACCGCGGCCTTGACCGAGTTCCGGATGTAATTCCCCAGGCGGCCGAACGGCTGGGCGTAGGGCATGCGATCGCTGGTGGTGTAGCCATCCATGAGCCACACGAGCCGTCCGTCCTTCGTGATGACGAGATACGGGTCCTGGTCGAGCTTGAGGTACGGCGCAATCTTCGCGACGCGATCGCGGATGTGCCGGTGGTAGAGAATACGGGACTCCGGCGTGATGTCGTTCGAGAGGAGAATCTTCAGGCTGCCGAAGTAGGTCGCGAAGATGACCTTGCGCGGAAAGGCCAGGTCCGTCACCCCGCCGCGGCCGAGGTAGGTCGCCGGCACGTTCTTTTCTCCGGAGGGATAATCGAACTCCTCGGCCTTCGTCCGCACGAAGACGTAATCGTTGGGGATCTCGCCGTAGTAGATCTCTGGCCGGGTCACCTTGAGATCGATCGTGGAAATCGGGGGGATGTCCTGCAGGAAGAACTCCGGCAGCCCTTCGGGCGAAATGCGGTTCACCGGACCCATGGTGACCCCATACCCGTGGGTGTACGTGAAGTGCTCGTTGATCCAGATCCGGCTCGGCAGGTTCTTGTAGGACAGCTCGCGCGGCGAAAGCATGACCTGGCGGTATTCGCCGTTGATGACGTACCGGTCGTTGTCCACGTCCACGAAGTCGTAGTAGGTGCGGATCTGCTGGAGCTGGCGGTAGGTGGAGAGCAGGGGGCGGTGGTCCCAGAGGCGCACGTTCTTGACCGTCAGATCGTTCCGGACGAGATCGGCGGCGGTCAGCTCCTGCTCGGCTGGAAACACTTCTTCCTGGATCTCGGTGAGGCCGTACGCCAGCCGCGTGAAGGCGATGTTCTGCTCGATGTACGGCCGTTCCATCATGCTTTCGTTCGGCACGACCTGGAAGCGATGGACGAATTCCGGGTAGAGCGAAAGCCCGACGGTCCCCACGGCGAGGGTCAGTCCGCCCAGCAGCAGCGCCGGCCGCCAGGTTCCGCGAAATGCGAAGACGAGCAGCGCGAGCGTCGTGAGGGCACAGAGGACGACAAGACCCTGCAGGACCGGCAGGGCCGCGTGGATATCGGCGTACACTGCGCCGAAAACGACGCCCCGCCGCGAGTAGAGCAGCTCATACGCGTCGAGCCGGTAGCCCCAGGCCTTCACGCCGACCAGCGCCGCTGCCAACATTCCCAGGTGCAGGCGGGCGACCTTTTCGATGTGCACGGTGCGGGCGCCGAGCACGATGCCGTGCGTGAGAAAGTAGAGGACGCCCGTTCCGGCGGCGGTGGCGAGCAACAGCCCGAGGAGCCAGTCCTGGAGATAGGTCAGGAAGGGCAATTCGAAGATGTAAAAGCCCAGGTCCTGTCCGAACAGCGGATCGCTCTGCCCGAACGGCACGGCGTTGCGGAAGAGGAGATAGTCATCCCAGTGGCCGGCGCCGGCGAGCGCCGCGATCAGGGCCAGCGCGGCGGCTATGGTGCCGACTGTCCGGGCCGGCCGGTTCCGCAGCGGCGCCGCAAGCTGGAGCAGCACCAGGCTGTCCACCGTCCCCCAGTAGCGGGTCGGCTGGTGTCGTCCGGCCAGGTATACGTTCGCAAAGAAGATGAGGAAGAAGATCGCTCCCAAGCCCCCCCCGACCGTGACCTGGGCGAACAAGAGAGTCGTGAAGACGGCCTGGTAGCCGACCTCGCCGAACCAGAGCCAGTCGACGTAGAGCGCGAGGGAATTGCCCAGGGACAGCAGGAGAGCCGCCAGGAGGATGACGAGGAGAAGCAGTCGTGCGGGGCTCACTGAGAAATGACGCCGGGAGGGACGCCCGCCCGGCGGGCCTGGTCGGGAATGGTGGTGTTAATTTCGTATTCCTTGTCGCTGATACGCTGCTCGAGCGCTTTGACGTCGGCCGCTGTCTGCGCCTCTTTTTCGGGATCGATGCGGCTCCCTCTCACCCGCAACTGGCTTACAATGTCGTTGTACTGGGCTTGGGCCTTCTGGCGCTTTGCTTTGAGGTCTTCCAGTTCGGCGCGGGCTTTCTCCAGGCGTTCACGCCAGTCGGCGTAAGGGTCCTTGGAACTTGCGGAGGATTCCGGCGACGGGGCGGCCCCTGATTTCGGCTGGATCGGTGTCGTGATGGAAGGCCCCTCCTGGACCTTTTTTCTTTGACTGTAGGCCCAAGCCCGGTATTCCGGCGGGACTTTGTCCAGGCTGTCGGCGAACCACACAGTCCCGTTTTCGTCCACCCACTGATACATGTCGGCGGCCCCGGCATCGGCCAGGAAAACCGCAAGAAAAACAAGGGTAATCGCCCCGGCGGCGATGAGAACGCGGTAAAGGTGCATGGTTCATTCTAGCCTTGCATTTGGGGGGAAAACAAGTTAACTACATGACAGCCACATTCAGGGAGGGTTCAACGATCAGATGAGCGACGCCATGCTGCCTATCAGGATTTCGGTGGGAGCCGTGACTCTGGACGCCGAGTTGAAGCCCACCCGTACCGCAAGGGCCATTTATGACCTCCTGCCCCTCGAGGCCGACAAGCATCTCTGGGGCGACGAGTTCTATTTCAAGATTCCGCTGATCAAGGACCACCGCGAAACGGCGACGCTCAAGGTGGCCGTCGGCGACATCGCCTATTGGGGCAACGGCCAGGCCGTGGCGATCTTCTTCGGCCGCACCCCGATCAGCACCGGGCCCGATCCGGTGCCCGCCGACCGGGTCAACCTGGTCGGCCGGGTCAGGGGCGATGCCACCGTCCTGCGCAACGCGACGGGCGCCAGCAAGATCAGACTGGAGAAAGCGTCGTGAGGCTGTCCAAGGAACGCGTGACGGCCCTGTCGGCATTGTTGGTGGACAAGCTGGCCGCCGGCGGGATGATCGAACCGGTGGGCGAGCGCAAGGCGCTGGCCGTGTCGCTGGATCGGGTCATCACCGACGAGCTCAGCGTCGAAGACCGCATCAATGTCGAGGCCAAGGAGCTGATGCGCAAGTACGAAACCGAGATCGCTAAGGGCCGGATGGACGAGCATCAGGTCTTTCTGATGATCAAGAAGCAGTTGGTGAAGGAGAAAGGCGCGATCCTCTGATGAGCCTGAGCGACGAGAAGGTGAGCCACCTGTCGCATCTGATCCTGAATCACTTCAAGGATCCGGCCCGCGCGCGTCTGAAAGTGGAAGAGGTCACGGTCCTGCGCGAGATCAAGCGCATTCTCGCCGCGGAGCTGAGGGTGGATGAAGAAGCGGACGCCCTCGTCCGCCGCCGCCTGGCCTCCTATTCCCGCCCGCTGGCGGAGGGCTCCCCTGAGTGGGAGACGCTGTACCGCAAGACGTTCGAAGAAGAGATGCGCAAGCGGAGGAAAGCATGAACTTTTACCTTGAGCGGTTCGGGGTGACCGATCGCGAGGTCCTGGCGGCCATGGGGCGCGTCAAGGTCCGGGACGTGGACTACGCGGACCTCTATTTTGAGCACACCGTGGCCGAGTCCATCTCGATGGAAGAGAGCCTGGTCAAGCGGGCGTCGAAGAGCATCTCCCAGGGGGCGGGGGTCCGGGCGACGGCCGGGGAGAAGACCGGCTATGCCTACTCCGACGAGATCACGCTTACGCAACTGGAGCAGGCGGCGGAGACGGCCCGCTACATCGCCCGCTCGCCGGCCGGAGAGGGAACGGTGCCGGCGATCCGGGTCGGGCCGCCGGGCCGGAACCTGTATCCCGTGGCCCTGCCGGCCACCGAGGTGGCGACCAGCGAGAAAGTCGAGTTGCTGCAAAAGATCGATGTAATGGGGCGCGCCTGCGATCCCCGGATCAAGAACGTCATGGCTTCATTCAGCACCGAGTACAAGATCGTCCTGATCGCCGACTCGGACGGCAAGCTGGTGGGGGACGTGCAACCCCTCTCGCGGCTGCAAGTGACCTGCATTGCCGAGGAGAACGGCCAGCGGCAGATGGGCACCTACGGCGGCGGCGGCAGGGGTGAGTTCTCGTTCTTTCTGGAAGAGGGACGGTGGGAGCGCTATACGAAGGAAGCGGCCCGGCAGGCCATCCTGAATCTCAGGGCGGTGGACGCGCCGGCCGGTCCCATGGTGGTGGTATTGGGAGCGGGCTGGCCGGGTATCCTGCTGCACGAGGCCATCGGGCATGGGTTGGAAGCGGATTTCAATCGCAAAAAGACCTCGGCCTTCTCGGACCGTGTCGGACAAGCGGTGGCCTCAGAGCTCTGCACGATCGTGGATGACGGCACACTGGCGTTCCGCCGGGGTTCGCTGAACGTGGATGACGAAGGCACGCCGACAAGCCGCACGACGCTGATCGAGAGGGGTGTGCTGCGCGGCTATATCACGGACAAGCTCAACGCGCGCCTCATGGGCATCCCGCTGACCGGCAACGGCCGCCGCGAGAGCTTCCAGTGCATCCCGATGCCGCGCATGACCAATACCTTCATGCTGCCGGGCGAGTCCGCGCCCGAGGACATCATCCGATCGGTCAAGCGCGGGCTCTACGCGGTGTCGTTCGGCGGCGGGCAGGTGGACATCACCAACGGCAAGTTCGTGTTCTCGGCCAGCGAGGCCTACCTGATCGAGGACGGCCGGGTGACGACGCCGGTGAAGGGCGCGACGCTGATCGGCAGCGGGCCGGAGGTTCTCAAGAAGGTGTCGATGGTGGGGAACGACATGCAACTGGACGAGGGGATCGGCACCTGCGGCAAGGACGGCCAGTCCGTGCCGGTGGGCGTGGGGCTGCCGACGATCAAAGTGGACGAGATCACCGTCGGCGGGACGCAGGTATGAGGGCGATCGATCGGAACTTGACGGACGAGCTGCTGGCCAAGGTGAAGCGCAGGGGCGCGACGGCGGCGGACGTGGTGGCCGTCGAGGGCGATTCGGCCTCGGTGCAGGTGCGGCTGGGGGCCGTGGACAAACTCTCCAAGGCGCAAGAAAAGCGGCTCGGCTTGCGCGTCTATTCCGGTAATCGCTCGGCCGGCGCGTCCACCTCGGACTTCTCTCCGGCGGCTTTGGACGATCTGGTCGAGACCACCTGCGCGCTGGCTCAGGCCGTTGTCGAAGATCCGCACGCGGGTCTCCCGGACGTGACGGCCATGGCCAAGGAGAGCCCCGACCTCGACCTCTACGACGGCCAGACGCTGCCCATGGACCGCATGATCGAGCTGGCCACGCGTGCCGAGCAGGCGGCGCTGGCGGTGGACCCGCGGCTGTCGAACTCCGAGGGAGCGGACTTTAATACGTCCGACGGCCGGACGGTCTTTGCCAACAGCCACGGCTTCTACGGAGAGTTTGCGAGTTCCAGTTTTTCCACCGCGGTGTCGCCCATCGCCGTCCAGGACGGATTGATGCAGCGCGATTACTGGTATGCCGTGGGCCGCAAGTTCGCCGCCCTGGAGTCGCCCGAAGCCGTCGGGAAAGAAGCCGGGCGTCGGACCGTCCGCCGCCTCGGCGCCCGCAAGGTCTCCACCTGCCGCGTTCCCGTGGTCTTCGACCCGGAAATGGCCCGCAGTTTCCTGAGCAATCTCTGCAGCGCCGTGAACGGCTACGCAATCTACAAGGGCGCGTCGTACCTGATCGGCCGTCTCGGCGAGCGCATCGCGCCCGAGACGGTGACGATCTACGATGACGGCCGCATGCCGGGCGGGTTGGGCTCCAAGCCGTTCGACGGGGAGGGGCTGGCCACCAGGAAGAACGTCGTCGTCGAGCGGGGCATACTCAAGACCTATCTGCTGGACACATACGCGGGGCGCAAGCTGAATCTCGCTTCCACCGGCAGTGCGTCCCGCAGCGTCGGCGAGGCGCCCTCGGCCGGCGCGACCAACTTCTACCTCGCGCCCGGCACCGTGAGCCCGGAGGAGATCGTCCGGTCGGTGAAGCGCGGGCTCTACGTCACGGAGCTGATCGGCTTCGGGATCAACATGGTGACCGGCGACTATTCGCGCGGCGCGGTCGGTTTCTGGATCGAGAACGGCGAGCTGACCTATCCGGTCGAGGAAATCACGATCGCGGGCAACCTCAAGAACATGTGGATGCACGTCGAGGCGATCGGCAACGACCTCGTCTTTCGCGGGCGCATCGCCAGCCCCACGGTGAAGATCGCCGAGATGACGGTGGCGGGAGAATAGGGGAAAAGGGAGGTGTCTCATGCGTAGCAAAGCTGTCTTTGCGATCGTCACTATCGGTCTGCTGACGTGGTGCTGGCCTGGCGTTGCCGAAGCTGCGGCGGATCGGGAAAAACTGCTGTCCGAGCCCGGCGTCTATGGGACGTTTGCGGTGTTCAAGGTGGACGAGGATTGGTGGAAGAAGGACAAGGCGGCGCGGGCCTCGGCGGCGGCCGAGGTGAAGGCCTTGTTCCAGAAGCATGGCGACAATGTCACCACGGATACCTATCTGCTGCGGGGGCTGATGGAGAAGGCCGACTTCTGGGTCCGGGTCCATTCCACCGAGATGCAGAACAACCAGAATTTTCTGGTGGACCTGATGGGGACGTCGCTCGGCAGGCATCTGTCGAACATCCATACGTTCAACGGGATCACGAAAAAGGCCAACTATGTGCCGGGCTTTCCGGATGATCTCAAGGCGGCCCTGAAAACGCCGCCGGACCCCGGCCCGAAGCCTTACGCGATCGTCGTGCCGATCCGCAAGGATGCGGAGTGGTGGATCACCGCGCAGGACGGCCGCAGCGCGATGATGAAGGAGCACACGGACGCCACGGTCGCCTACCTCAAGACGGTCAAGCGCAAGCTCTACCACGCGAGCGGGCTGGACGATCTCGACTTCATCACGTACTTCGAGACGGCGAAGCTCGACGACTTCAACAACCTGATCATCGCGCTGGAGCGGGTCAAGGAGAACCGCCACAACAAGCAGTTCGGCAACCCGACGCTCCTCGGCACCATCCGCCCGCTGGACGAAATCCTGGAAATCCTGTCGCGGTGAGCCGGCTTTAGTTGTTCGCCGGCCGGATGATGGCCATGACTTCGTTGGACAGCAGGACGGTCAGTGTATAGGGTGTGGCCTGGTCGCCGTGCGCGATCGTGTAGAGAGACAGCAACTGCGGCACGGGATCGGGGGGAAAGGTCAGCATCGCCGGGAACTCGATTCCCGGCTGGGCGACGCGGCCGTTCGCCAGGCGGAGACGGAGCGCCATCAGCACGTCGCGCACGCGGGCTTCGCGCTGCTCCTCGGGAATCGTGTCGGAAGCCGTAATGCCCAGCACCCAGAGGGGCTTGCTGAGGGAAACAGGCACCGGTAGCCCCACGCTTTGGGCGATAGGAGTCACATCGATCAGGAATCCAGCCTGGATGGCCTGCTCTCGTGTGAAGATCGGAGCCGTTTCGTCCGATTCCGTTTTGGCCGGATGCGGATCACGCGTGGCGTCAGATTCGACAGGTTCCGCTGTAGGTCCCGGTTCTGAGAGAGCAGGGACGCCCAACGCGCCGCAAATGCCGTCATACACGGCGCGGGCTGAAGGAGACCATCGAACGTCAAAGGGGAGCCCCTTGAAGGCCGCGTCCGCGGCCCTCTTTTCATCAATTGTCAATGTCCGTGGCAGTTTGGTCGGCTGCATGCCATTCAGATAAGTCTCGAACAGGGCCCTGTCAAGCGGGAGGGGGAGGGCTTACCCGAAGAGGTTCATCTGCTCGATGGGCGTGGCGGGCTCGGGTCGGCGGTCGAGAAAGGCCTTCAGCTTGCGGAAGTCCTCGCGCAGGGGCTCGTTCAGGCCGCCCTGGTGCAGCGCGGCCGCCGGATGGAGCATCGGAAAGACGAAGAAATCCTGGACCTGAAAGGATTGGCCGCGCACCTTCATGATGCCGATTTTCTTGCCGAGCAGGGTCTGCATGGCGAAGTTGCCGAGGGTGCAGACGACTTTCGGCTTGATCATCTCAATTTGCTGGAACAGGAACGGCTTGCAGGTCTCCACCTCGTCGGGCAGGGGATCACGGTTGTCCGGCGGGCGGCACTTGATGACGTTGGCGATGTAGACATCCTTCCGGGACAGTCCGACGCCTTCCAGGAGCTCGTTCAGGAGCCGCCCGGCCGCGCCGACGAAGGGCTCGCCCTGCTTATCTTCGTAAAATCCCGGCGCTTCCCCCACGAACATAATGCTGGCGTTGGGACTGCCCGTGCCGAACACGACTTGGGTGCGCCCGGATGAGAGACGGCACCGCTGGCAGTCCTTCAGGGAGTGGCCGAGTTCTTGAAGCGTCACTGAATCCGTTTCTCCGGGCGGGACGTAATCGCATGATAGAGTCGGCCCTCGGTGAAGTCAATGCGATTTTCGTCCGATGTCGGCCGGGAAATTGACCCCTAAGATAAGGCTCTGCTAGACTGAACACTCCATGAGCAACGCGTCGAAGATTCAGGCTCTCCGAGCCAATATCGAGCGGGTCATCAAGGGCAAGCCCTCGGTGGTCGAAATGGTCGTGGTGGCGCTCTTCGCCCGCGGGCATCTGCTGATCGAGGACGTGCCGGGGGTAGGCAAGACCACGCTCGCCCATAGTCTTGCCCGGTCGCTGGGCTGCTCCTTCCGACGGATCCAGTTCACCAGCGACCTCCTGCCGTCCGACATCCTCGGGGTGTCGGTCTTCCATCAGCAGACCCAGGCCTTCGAATTCAAGCCGGGCCCGATCTTCGCCCACATCGTGCTCGCCGACGAGATCAACCGCACCACGCCCAAGACGCAGAGCAGCCTGCTGGAGGCCATGAACGACGCTCAGGTGTCGGTGGACAGCCGGACCTATCCGCTGCCCCATCCGTTCATGGTCATCGCCACCCAGAATCCCTGGGAGCATCACGGCACGTTCCCGTTGCCGGAGTCGCAACTCGACCGCTTCCTGATGCGGATCCGGATCGGGTATCCGGCCCTGGCGGACGAGAAGAAAGTGCTGGACCGTCCGCAGTCGCTTCACCCGGCCGACGAGTTGGATCCCGTGCTCACGCTCCAGGAGGTGCTTGATTTGCAGGATCGTGTGGAGAAGGTCCGCCTTGACGACAGCCTGATGGAGTACCTGCTGGCGATCATCTCCGAGACCCGCCGGAGCGAGCTGATCGCGCTGGGGGCCAGCACGCGCGGGGCGATGGCGCTCCATAAGGCGGCCAAAGCCCTGGCCCTCGTCCGGGATCGCGACTACTGCCTGCCCGACGACATCAAGGAACTGGCCCCGATGGTGCTGGCCCATCGCGTGACGCTGCACGCGAGCCAGGGCACCAGGCGGCATCGTTCCGAAGAGGCCGAGCATGTCCTCAGGGACCTTGTGGAGTCGGTGCCCGTCCCGCTGTAGCCGGCCATGCGTCTCGAGCGCATCCGCGAGTTCTTCCGTTGGTTCTACCGTTACCGATCGCTGCGCCTCACGCCGGAGGGCGTGCGGTTCCTGCTGTTGACCCTGGCCGTCGGGATGGCGGCCCTGAACACCGGCAACAACCTGCTCTATCTCCTGCTGGCGATGCTGCTCAGCCTCATCGTCATGTCCGGCATCCTGTCGGAGCAATGCCTCCGGCACCTTACGATCCGGCGGGTGCTCCCCGACGCTATTTTCGCCAACAGCCCGGCGATGGTCACGTTGTCCATCGCAAACCGACAGCCGAGGCTACCGAGCTTCTCGCTCCGGGTGCTGGACATCATCGAAGGAAAGGCCGTGGACCGGGGCATCCATATCCTGCACCTGCCGGCCGGTGCGTCGGTCTCACAGTCGTACCCGGTGCTGTTCACGCGCCGGGGCCGGCACCGGATCGACGGGATCAAACTCCAGACACGGTTTCCCTTCGGCCTGTTCATCAAGGCCGCGAACATCTTCCTGAGCTCTGATCTGGTGGTGTACCCCGCGCTCCGTCCCTTGCCGGAGAGGCTCGTCCACGATCTCGCCGTCCTGGGGTATGACCAGGCCGTGTCCAAGCGGGGGCCAGGCGTCGGTCTCTACAACCTCCGGGATTACCAGCATGGCGACGACTCGCGGACCATTCACTGGAAGACCTCGGCGCGACAGTCCCGTCTGATCGTGAGGGAAACCGAGACGGAGGACCTGCGGCAGGTCACCCTCGCGCTGCCCACGGCCGTCCCGGACGGCCGCGTCCCTGAATTTTTCGAGCAGGCGGTCAGCCTGACGGCGTCGCTGGCGGCGCACTTTCAACGGCAGGGTTTCGCCGTCCGGTTGCTGGTCGGAGAGCAAGAAGTGCCTTACGGGACGGGTGAGCCGCAACTCTACCGTCTGTTGCGTGCCCTGGCGCTTTGCGAGCCGGGTCCGGCCCGGCTGTCGGACGCGGCGGCAATGGACGGATTTCGGACGCTGGGAGAGCGGACGGCGCGCGGCGAGCTGACCATCGTGGTCATGCCCTGGCCGGATCCCGCCGTCGAGGCCGCCTGCCGGGGCGCGAGCCGGCTGGTTCCGGCCTGGGAGACGCAATGACCCTCGAGCGCGCCTTTCACTTCTGCTCGCTTCTGCTGGCCGCCGTGGCGTTCATCGGGCTGGTCCTGACCGGTGAGATTCCGGTCGGACTGACCGTGCTGGGGCTGGCGGCGTTTGCGGTGACGATCGCCCGGACGATCGGCTGGGGCGGCGACCACCTCGTAGGCCGGATCACCGGCCTGCCGGCATCCGTCTGGACCACCCTGCTGATTGCGGTGTTCGTGTCCTTCGGCGTCGACCTGCTGCTGATCTCGCGGGACATCCTGCCGGCGGCGGTGCACTTTCTTGTCCTCCTGATGGTCGTCAAGCTCTTTCACCTCCGGCACCGCAAGGATTTTCTGCAGTTGTACGCGATCAGCCTGCTGGAGCTTCTGGCCGCGGCCGCGCTCACGGTTGACCTCTGGTACGCGGCGGTCTTTATCGCTTACGTGTTCGCGGCGATCTGGACGCTCATCCTCTATCACCTGCGCAACGAGTCGGAAGAAGCGCACAAAGAGTCCTCTCCGATCACCAGGCCGGTCACGGCGCAGTTCTTCTGGACGACGAACGGCATCGCGGTCGGGTCCTTCTGCTTGACGCTCGTCATCTTCTTCCTCATCCCGCGCATCGGGGCCGGCTTCTTTCAAAAGAATCGGACGGAGCTGATCCGCACCTCCGGCTTTTCCGAGAAGGTCGACCTGGGAGTCATCGGCGCGGTCAAGCTCGATCCCACCGTGGTCATGCGGGTCGAGTTCCCGGATCAGCGCGGCCCCGTCGCGGGAGTATTGTACTTCCGAGGCACGGCCTACGATACCTACGATGGCCGGTCCTGGGCCAACCGGCTGTCGGTCCGGCGGATGCTGGAACGCACGCCCGACGGCGTCTTTCTGGTGTCCACGCCCCAGGCGGCGGCCGCTGCCGAGTCCGGAGGCCTGCGCCAGGAGATCCTCATCGAGGCGCTCGATACGACCGTGCTGTTCGGGGCGTCGTTCGTCGAATCGATCAAAGGCGGGTTTCACGTCGTACAGGTGGACGGCGTCGGCGGCCTGTACCTGCCCTACCCGACGTCGGCGCGTTTTCAGTACAGCGTCCGTTCCATCCCGGATCGCCTGCGGGAGTCGGATCGGACGGCGGCATCCTTCAGTTATCCAGACCTCGTCAGAAAGCGTTTTCTGCAACTTCCTGACATGAGTCCTCGCGTGGAGGCGCTGGCGCGCGAGGTGGCCGGGTCGGGCCGAACGCCCTATGACATGGTCCGGGCCATCGAGCAGCACCTCCGCCAGAACTACCAGTACAGCCTCGATGTCGGGATGACCGTTTCGGAGAGTCCCGTGGAGGATTTTCTCTTCACCCGCAAGACCGGCTACTGCGAGCACTACGCGACGGCGATGGTGCTGATGCTCAGGACCGTGGGCATCCCCGCTCGTCTGGTCACCGGCTTTCTCCCCGGCGTGTGGAACGATTTCGGCAATTACTATTCGGTCCGCCAGCAGGACGCGCATGCCTGGGTGGAAGCGTATTTTCCCGGTTCGGGGTGGGTGACGTTCGATCCGACTCCGGCCGCGCCTGTCACGGCGCCTTCCGTCTTTTGGAGGGTCGGCAAGGTCGTGGACTCGATCCGCCTGAAATGGGATCGCTACGTCATCCAGTACAGCTTCCGCGATCAGATGACCGCCGCCAAGAGCCTTCGGGAAGGAGGCGAAAAGGTGCGAGCGGAGGTGTCCGGCCTCCTGTCCGTGCTGACCCGGCGCATGGCGTCCGTCAAGGCATGGTTGGCGGAATCGGCGCGTGCCTACGGATGGTATCTTGTCGGAGGTCTCGGGGCCGGCGCTCTTGTTGCGGGGTTGGTTCTGGCCTGGCACAGGTTGGGGCGGAGCGGCGGGGCGCGGCATGCGGACCCGCGCACGGCCCGGCAGATCGCCGCGATCCAGCTGTACGAGCGAATGCTCCGGATTCTAGAATCCCAGGGTTTGCTGAAGCCTCCGGGCACGACGCCGCTGGAATTCGCCCGGCAGGTGGCGCGTGAGCGGGGCGAGGCGGCGCGGGTTGTCGAGCCGCTGACCGGACTCTACTACCGGGTGCGCTTCGGCCAGGCCCCGTTCTCGTCCGATGACGCCAGACGAGCCCAGGAGCTGCTCACTGAGCTCCGGACCGCAAAGCGCTAGGCCGCGCCGGTCTTTCCTTGACAGGGTAGGGGGGTGGGGGTCTACGATAATCGCAGGCTAAGCTGATCCATGCGCTTGAGATTACAGGGCCACGGTCGCCTCCCGAGCATTACTCTCACCGTTATTTTTCTCACGGGCTTCTTCCTAGTACTGAGCGGTTCGGCAGCGACCGGCAGCGCCGACGAGGCCCTCCGGGGGGCGGTGTTTGTGGGCACCTATGAAGGCGTCATCAATCCGGTGGCCGCCGAGTACATCAATCACGTGCTGGACTTGGCCCAGGAAGCGGGCGCAGCGGCCGTCGTCCTCCGACTCGATACCCCCGGCGGGCTCGACACGTCCATGCGGCTTATCATCAAGGACATCACGGCCTCTCCAATTCCGGTGATCGTCTACGTGGCGCCGAGCGGAGGGCGGGCGGCCTCGGCCGGCGTCTTCATCCTGTACGCCGCGCATATCGCGGCGATGACGCCGGGCACGAACGTGGGCGCCGCCCACCCCGTGGCGATGGGCGGCGGTGAGATGGACGCCGTGATGAAGGCCAAGGTCGAGAACGATGCCGCGGCCTACATCAAATCCATCGCCGAGAAGCGAGGCCGCAACGTCCTGTGGGCGGAAGACGCGGTCCGGAAGAGCGTCTCGGTGACGGAGAAGGAGGCGCTGTCCCTGAAAGTCATCGACCTGGTCGCGGAGGATGTCTCGTCCCTGCTGGCGGCAGTGGACGGACGTGAGGTCGTGACTGGGGCCGGCAAAGCCGTGCTGAAGACCAAGGGGACGCCGTTGAAGGACATCCCGATGGGCTGGCGGCTCGAAGCGCTCAAGGCGTTGAGCGACCCGAACATCGCCTTCATACTCATGACCATCGGCACGATCGGGCTGATCGCGGAACTGTACAATCCTGGGGCGATCCTGCCCGGCATCGTCGGGGCCATCAGCCTCATCCTCGCGTTCTATTCCCTTCAAACGCTGCCGATCAGCTATGCGGGTGTCGCCCTCATCATTCTCGGTATCGTGCTGTTCATTCTCGAGATCAAGGTCATGAGCTACGGCCTGCTGAGCCTGGGTGGGATCGCCTCGATGGTGTTGGGGGCGCTCCTGCTCGTGAAGACTGATGCGCCGTTCATGAAAGTGTCCCTTTCGGTGATCATCCCTACGGTCGTGACCTTCGGGGCCCTCCTGCTGGCCGTCACCTGGCTGGCCGTGAAGTCCCAGATGCGGAGGCCTGTGACGGGAGCCGAAAGCATGGTTGGAACGATCGCCGTCGCCAAGACCGAGCTGGCCCCACGCGGGAAGGTCTTCCTGCAGGGGGAAATCTGGGATGCGGTCAGCGAGGAGCCGATCCACGAAGGCGAGGAGGCCGAAGTCAAGGCCGTGTCGGGTCTGACGCTGAGCGTGCGGCCTCACCGCAAGTAAGCCGAGGGAGGAGACGTTGATGATGCCGTATCTGATTCCGCTGATTCTCGTGGCCGCCGTGATCTACAACAGCATCAAGATCCTGATGGAGTACGAGCGCGGCGTGATCTTCTTCCTGGGGAAGTTCCAGGAGGTCAAGGGCCCCGGCCTTATCATCGTGATCCCGGTCGTTCAGAGAATGCTCCGGGTGAATCTCCAGATCGTCACGATGGACGTGCCGGCTCAGGACGTGATCACCCGCGACAACGTGTCGGTGAAGGTCAACGCCGTCATCTTCTTCCGCGTGGTGGACCCCCAGCGCGCGATCCTGGCCGTGCAGGATTACCTCTATTCGACGTCCCAGATCGCCCAGACGACCCTGCGGAGCGTGCTCGGCCAGAGCCAGTTGGATGAGCTGCTCTCCAAGCGGGAAGAGATCAACGTGGAGCTCCAGCGGATCATCGACCAGCAGACCGAGCCCTGGGGAATCAAGGTCACGGCCGTGGAGGTCAAGAACGTGGACCTGCCCCAGGAGATGCAACGCGCCATTGCCAAGCAGGCGGAGGCCGAGCGCGAGCGGCGCGCCAAGGTTATCCATGCCGAAGGGGAGTTCCAGGCCGCCCAGAAGCTCTCGGAAGCCGCCGAGGTCATTGCGCGCAACCCCATCGCGCTGCAGCTCCGGTACCTCCAGACGCTGGTGGAGGTGGCGGCCGAAAAGAACTCGACGACCATCTTTCCCGTCCCGATCGACATCATTGCGCCCTTCCTGCAAGCCATGAAGAAGTCCTGAGCTTCCGCGTTCATGGAGCAGACGCTCATCTATCACGGGGCGGCCAGAAAGGCCCTGGATTGGGTTCGAGAGTCCCGGTACACGAGCAGCCAGATCGTCATCGGGGTGTTCCTGGGAATGATCCTGCTCGGTACGCTCCTCCTGATGCTCCCGTTCGCCACCACCGGGCAGGGCATCCGCTTCATTGACGCGCTCTTCACCATGACGTCGGCCGTCTGCGTGACGGGCTTGATCGTCCTGGATACCCCGAAGGACTTTACGCTCTTCGGCCAACTGGTCATCCTCCTGGGCATCCAACTGGGAGGGCTCGGCTATTCGACGATCGCGACGCTTCTTTTGCTGGCGCTGGGGCGACGGATCGGGCTGCGGGACCGCATGATGATGATGGAAGTGCTGAATACCTTGAGCATGGAGGGGCTCGTACGGTTCGTCAAGGTCATCGTGTTGATCACCTTTGCCATCGAGGGGGTGGGCGCGATCGTGCTGACGGCCCGGTTCGCCCCCGATATGGAGATCGGGCGCGCGGTCTATTTCGGGGTGTTTCATTCGCTCTCGGCCTTCAATAACGCGGGGTTTGCCCTGTTCTCGGACAGTCTTTTCTCGTACCGCGGCGACGTGGTCGTCAACGTCACGGTCTTGGGACTGACGATCTTCGGAGGGCTCGGGTTCCTTGTCTACCGCGATTTCCTGGAGAACCTTGCCGGGGCCCGTTTTCGCCTGACGACGCATACGAAGCTGGCGCTCACGGTGACGGGCCTGCTGTTGGTTCTCGGCACGTTCGCGCTCTGGGGGCTGGAGATCCGCAACGACCGGACGCTGGCGAAACTCCCCTTCGGTGAGCAGTGGATGGTCGCGTTCTTTCATGCAGTGGCGGCCCGCACTGCGGGATTCTCCACGGTCGACGTCAACTTCATGAGCATCCCCACGCTGTATCTCATGATTCTGCTGATGGTCATCGGGGCTTCGCCCGGAAGCACGGGGGGCGGCATCAAGACGACGACCTTCGGGATCATCTGCGCCGCGATCTGGACGACGCTCAAGGGGCGGGCCGACGTGACGATGTTTCACCGGCGGATTCCCCACGAACTGGTGCTCAAGTCCTATGCGTTGGCGACCATGGCGATCGGCATGGTGACCGGGCTAACGATGTTGCTGTCCTATACCGAGGACGCGGAATTTTTGCGGCTGATGTTCGAAGTGGCGTCGGCGTCAGCCACCGTGGGATTGTCGACGGGGGACGGCGGCGCGTTGAGCCTGTCCGCGCTCTTCAGCGATTTCGGCAAGTGCGTTATCATCGCGGCGATGTTCGTGGGGCGTCTCGGCCCGCTTATGGTGGGGCTGTTCACGGTCAAGACCCATGAGGATCTGCGGTATCGCTATCCCGAAGCGCGGGTGGTGCTGGGGTAGAAGAGAAAGGGGATGCTATGAAACGTCAAGTGGCGGTGATCGGGCTGGGGCGCTTCGGGTACGGGGTGGCGGAAACGCTCGTCAAGGAAGGATGCGAAGTCCTGGCCATCGATACGGACCCGGAGAAGATCCAGTCAATCAGTGACCTGGCGACGTTTGCGGTTCAGTGCGACGCGACCGACGAGAAGGCGCTCAAGGCCATCAGCGCGCAGAACGTGGATGTGGCTGTCGTGAGCATCGGAGAGAACATCGAAGCCAGCATTTTGATCGTGCAAACGTTGAAGGAGATGGGCGTCAAGCAGATCATCGCCAAGGGGGTCACCGCCCAGCACGGCAAAATCCTGCAAAACCTCGGTGTGACCGAAGTCATCTTCCCGGAGCGCGATGCCGCCGTCCGGCTCGCCCAGCGGCTGATCTCGCCGAACGTGCTGGAGTATCTCGAGTTGGCGCCGGGCTTCAGCGTGGAGGAGCTCGCCGTTCCGGACCACATGTCGGGGCTCCGCCTGCGCGAGGCCAAAATCAGGGAGACGTACAATGTCAACATTATCGGGATTCGAAAGAAGGTGACGCGGATGGTCAAGGGCCGTATGACCACCGAGGAGGTGTTCAATGTGACCCCCGCGCTGGACGATGTCATTGAAAAAGGGGATATTCTGGTCCTCGTCGGCAAGCAGGAGGACCTCAATCGTCTGACCAAGTCCGAGTAAAACCCTTCGAAACGCATGGATTTTTTCACTCTTTGCCCTTGATATCGCCGCTTTCACTGGTTACCTGGAAAAAACGACGGAAAAGACGGCCGGGTGAATTTTCCGCCTGCGGCAATGTTCGCCGTGTATTCAATGAGTTGTGCGGGCGGAAAAGTGGACAAGGGAATTTTCAGAGCGGCCCATTAGACATCTGAGGGTGTTCGCGTGTCCGTAAGAATGAAAGAGGGTCCTGTTGCCGAGGCCGACGAAATGACGGACGACATGATGGAAGAAAACACGCTGCTGGGCGAGGAGATGGGCGACGAGTCCGTGGATGAGGACGAGACTGCTGTCTCCCAGGACCCTGCGCCGGCCGGCGAGCATCTGGCTGAACTGGAATGGCTGTACTTCCAATCGTTCGGCAAGAAAGCCCTGCTGACCCGTGAGGGCGAGGTTGTCCTGGGCAAACGGATCGAGGGGGGCGATCGCCAGGTTCGGCACGCGCTTCGGACGGTCCTGACCGTTGCCCGCGGGTTTCGCGCGTCGGAGACCCTCAAAACCTCCCAGGCCGACCTCAAAGAGGTGCTGGGCGTCAGCGGGCTGTCGGCGACTGATCTTGAGAAGGGCAGCCTCGCCATCAAGAAGGTGATCAAGGACATCTGCGGGCCGAGCCGACGGACGACGCCGAAAGCCAAGCAGGTGAAAGCCGCCCTGAAGCACTATTATGAAGGGTGGGCCGAGCTGGAGAAGGCCAAGGACGCCATGGTCCTCTCCAACCTGCGTCTGGTCGTGGACATCGCCAAGCATTACAACGGACGGGGGTTGAGTCTCCTGGACCTGGTCCAGGAAGGCAATATCGGTCTGATGAAGGCGGCGGAGCGGTTCGATCACCGGCGCGGGTTCAAGTTCAGCACTTATGCCACGTGGTGGATTCGGCAGGGCATCACGCGCGCCCTTGCGGACCAGTCGCGGACGATTCGTGTCCCCGTGCACATGACCGAAGCCTATCAGCGGGTCACCAAGGCGACGAGGCGGTTGGCGCAACGTCTCGGGCGGACCCCGTTGCTGGAGGAAGTAGCCGGCGTGGTCGACTCGACGAGCGACCGTGTCGCGCAGACGATCCAGGTCTTCCAGGACGTCGTGTCGCTGGAGCACCCGATCGGAGACGGGGAAACTCTTCTGGGGGATTTCATTCCCGATAAGGAGTCCCCGCAAGCCGACAGCCAGGTCGGGCTGAAGGAGCTGACTCGTGAGGTCGCCAGGGTGCTGGGCGCGCTCAGCCCGCGGGAAGCGTCCGTGATCCGCCTTCGTTTCGGCATCGGCCAGGGCGAAGCGATGACATTGGAGGAGGTCGGCCGGACCCTGGGCGTCACCCGCGAGCGAATCCGCCAGATCGAGGAGAAGGCCCTGATGAAATTGCGGGCCCCGGAATTTCAGCAGATTCTTCGACCGCTTCTGTAACGTTGCGCCCCACCCCCCGTCGGCGGGGCGTGTCCCCTTCCGCCGTCCGTCTGATTATGCGACAATAGGACATCAAGGGGGATGCTGATGGGGTGGGGTGAGTTGTTCGAGGCGCGGAGGGTACTGCGCGGCATCCTTCTTCTCGGACTTGTGGGACTCCCGGTTCCGGTGGGTGCCGCAACCGACGCTCCTCCGAAGACCCTCTCCGTTCCCGACGCCGTGGCGGAAGTCCTTTCCTCCGTCGTCAGCGTCATGGCCCATGGGCCGATCCGGGCGACGCCTTCACAGGCGGTCCTCCCATCCGGCTCAGGGTCCGGCTTCGTCATCTACCCCGGCCATATCCTGACCTCGAATCATCTCGTGGCCGGCGCCACGCGTCTGGTGATCGGTCTCCACGACGGCCGGCTCGTCCCGGGGCGTGTGGTCGGACGGGACTTCCTGACCGATCTGGCCATCATCAAGGTCGAAATTGAAGGTCTGGTTCCGGCCAAGCTGGGATCGTCTTCCCGGTTGCGGATCGGGGAAACGGTCGTGGCGATCGGCAACCCGCTGGCTATCAAGGGTGGGGCGACGGTCTCGGTGGGAGTCGTCAGCGCGCTCGACCGCGCCATCGTGCCTCCGACCGGTGAAACCCTCTACAGCCTGATTCAGTCCGATGCGGCCATCAATCCCGGCAACAGTGGAGGCCCCCTGGTGGATCTCTCGGGCCGGGTCGTGGGCATCAACACGGCGGTGGCGCCATCCGCGCAGAACATCAGCTACGCCATCGCCATCGATGCGGCGGTCCCCGTCGCGCAGTCCTTGATCGTGCAGGGCGGCATGCTCAGGCCCCTGTTGGGCTTTGTTCCGGTCACGGTGACGTCCAGCATCGTGGCGTCATTCGGCTTGGATGCGGAACGGGGAGTCCTGGTCCTCGCGGTCGAGCCGGGGGGGCCGGCAGCTCAGGCCGGACTTCGTGAGGGTGACGTGATCACGGCCGTGGATGTGACGCAGATTTATAATATGTCCGACCTCTGGCACGCGCTGCTCAAAGACGGGTCGGAGCCTGTGGCCCGCCTCTCGGTGGTGCGGAAGGCGACCCAGGAAAAAATCCTTCTCAGGCGGCCGGCGGCAAAATGACCGGCCATGTCCTTGATCTCGGGCTCACCGATTACCAGGACGCCTGCCGTCTCCAGTTGAATGTCCACCAGGCGCGGGCGGAGGACCGCATCGGCGATACCCTGTTGCTGACCGAGCATCTGCCGGTGTATACGCTGGGGCGTACGGCCCGCGCGGAACATGTCGGGCAAGGATGGGCTCGCGGGGCCATCAAGGGGATTCCGGTCCACGCCGCCGACCGGGGCGGATCCGTCACGTATCACGGGCCGGGGCAAGTGGTGGGGTACCCCATTCTGAAACTGCGGGATTACTGCGCGGGCCCCAAGGCCTATGTCGCGCGGCTGGAAGAGACCGTGATCCTGGCGCTGGCCGGGCTGGGAATTTCCTCAGCGCGCCGCAGCGGGATGCCCGGCGTGTGGGTTGCGGATCGCAAGATCGCCGCGGTGGGGGTCCGCATCTCACGGGGCGTGACGCGGCATGGGTTCGCGTTGAACGTCGTGAACGACCTGAGCCCCTTTTCGGCCATCGTCCCCTGCGGGCTTGCCGGATGCGGCGTCACGTCGGTGGCGCAGGAGGCGGGCTCCGCCGTGGGCTGCGACCAGGCGCAGAGAGCCGTGGTACGGGCGTTCCAGGCGGTGTTCAACCTGGCCTTGGCGGACGCGCGTGTCGCGGAGATCTTTAACGGAGGAAGATGAAATGGAGCCTCGCGATGTCATCAGGTATCGTCTGTTGAATTATCTGGTTGAGGCCCATGAGTCGCAGCTCATCTCTACGAACGTCGCCATCCTCAACGAGATCGCGGAGGCCGATTGGGCGCAAGTCCGCGAGGCCTTGAACGAGCTGTTTCTGTGCGGCGATATCGTGCTCTCCAAGGACGGCCAGCCCTACCGGGTCGAAGTCAACGCCGGGTGGTTCTTCCACACGGACAACTTCCAAGTCAAGGCGACGGTGCGGGGGCGTCGGGAATATGCCAAGCTCCAGCTGGCGATGGAAAAGGAGCGGGCCGCTCAGGATGCCGAAGCGGCCGACCTCCCGCCGGACGAACCGACCCGCCAACAAGCCTAACCCCGACCATCATGACGAGCCTCAGCCAGGAACTCGAAACCCCGACGTTTCGTCTGGCCGTCGCCCAATTCGAGGAAGCGGCTGAACGTCTCGGCCTGGACGGGAACCTCCGCGAACGGCTCAAGCTGCCTCAGCGGGCCCTGATCGTGTCCGTGCCGGTCCGGATGGACGACAAGAGCGTCAAGGTGTTCATGGGCTATCGCGTGCAGCACGACACGGCCCTGGGGCCTTCCAAAGGGGGCGTGCGCTTCCATCCCGCCGTGAATCTGGGCGAAGTGGCGGCGCTGGCCATGTGGATGACATGGAAGTGCGCCCTGGCGGGGCTTCCCTACGGCGGGGCCAAGGGAGGAGTCCGGGTGGCGCCCGAGAAGCTGTCTCGCCCGGAACTGCAGCGACTCACCCGCCGCTATACCTCGGAAATCCTCCCCCTTATCGGTCCGGAGAAAGACATCCCCGCGCCCGACGTCGGGACCAACGCGCAGGTGATGGCCTGGATGATGGACACGTACAGCCAGGAGATGGGTTATGCCGTCCCGGGCGTCGTGACGGGAAAACCGCTGGCCATCGGCGGCAGCCTGGGACGGGAGGATGCGACGGGACGCGGGGTCACCGACGTTACTCTGGAGGCGTTACGCCATCTGGGGCTTGACATCGGACGAGCCACGGTCGTTGTCCAGGGATTCGGGAATGTGGGCATGCATACGGCCCGGATCATGCACGAGGCGGGCGCGAAGGTCCTCGCCGTGAGTGACGCCAAGGGCGGCGTGTACAACGCGCGCGGATTGGACATTCCCGCCCTCCGCTCCCGCTACCAGAGCCACGTGCGCCCGCTCCATGAGTGCGGCGTGGGTGAGCGCATCTCCAACGACGATCTCCTGCAGCTCGAGTGCACCATCCTGGTGCCGGCCGCGCTCTCGGAGCAGATCACGGAGAAGAACGCGGCACAGCTCCGCTGCCGGATTCTGGCGGAGGGGGCGAACGGACCGACGACGCTGGCCGCCGATTGCATCCTCCAAGAGAAAGGCGTCTTCGTGATCCCCGACATTCTGGCCAATTCCGGCGGCGTGATCGTGTCTTATTTCGAGTGGGTCCAGGACGTCCAGAAGTATTTCTGGAAAGAGCAGGACATCAGGGATCGCCTGCACGAGATCATCACGGCCGCGTTCCGGAGAACCCTTGAATTCTCGCAGGCGAAGAAAGTGAGTTTGCGCATGGCTGCGCTCATGAGCGGGATCGACAAGATCGGTCAGGCGCACCTGGCGCGCGGGCTCTATCCGTGAAAGAGTTTCTCTTCAGTTTCATCGGGGTGGTGTGGCTATCCATCGGACTCGGGTTGATCATTGCGCCGGCGTGGACCATCGAGATCCTCGAACGGCTCATGTCGGACGAGTTCCGGCAATTCGTGTTGATTCTGGTCGGCATGGTGATCAGCCTCATCCTGGTGATCGGGACGGGGGGCGTGGCCTTCCGAATCGTCTGGATCGTGGTCGGGTGCCTGGGGATCGCTAAGGGGCTGTTCCTGGTCGGCGCCCCGCTGGGCCGGCGGGAGGCCTTGCTGGACTGGTGGTTCAAGCGGCCGTTCTGGGAGTACCGCGCATGGGGTATGGTGCTGGTGAGCCTGGCGACGACGCTTGCCTACGGCGTGAGCGCATTGTGAGCGCCGGTTCATGTCGAACGACATCTTGACGCTCTGGCGGGCGCATCGGCTGACGGAAATCCCCGACGTTCCGCGTGAATGCATGGGCGAACTCTTGGTGCTGGACGAAGTCATCGGGGGGTGCGTGGCGTTCTACCTGAGCGCCGGTGGCGCGCTGGACCCGTCGCGCGTCGCCATTCTGGAGGATTGCAGGGCGGACTTGGACCGCCTGATGCCGGACCTCGAAGAAGCCGCCGCCGCCTATTTCAGTCGGTTGGGCATGCTTGCGGGGCTGCTCGTTGAAAGGGCGAAGGAGTCGGGAGAATCAGGAACATGAGGCCCCGGGGAACGGTGTCGGGGAGGCTTGCATCTCGGGGGCGGGTTGGTTACGATGGCGCGATTTTGAAGTCCTACAACCTAGAACGGGGGTGCGGCATGGGGAAGTGGTGGAGTGGTCTGCGTGCGGCCGTCTGGGCCGGTGCGTTGGTTATGCTGGTTACGCCGGCAGCGAGCGCCGAGAAATACGAATTGACCGAATCTGAAGTCATGGATATTGCGCAGTTCAATACCCCTGATGTCGCTTTGTTCGGTATCAAGCTTGGGGATTCTGAGGCGAAGGTCAAAGAAAACCTCATCAAGATCAAGATCCCCGGCGTGCGGGTGGATATACAGGACATCTACGTCATGCTGTTCGATAAGCGTAGTCCCAGCAATGCGATGGCGGGCGTCAGGCTGATGGACGGCAAGGTGGACTATATTTTCATCACCCAGCGGTTCGCCCATCTGGCCGCGGGGGTTTTTCGCCTGGTGCTGCGGGGCGAGGGAATCGACGAGGCCAGGAAGCTGCTCGGCAAGGAGGAATTCGCCGAGGACCAGACCACGTTCACCAAGTTGAACTACAAAGGGGGAACGCTGGTCATCCTCTTCTTCGGCCGCGACATCACGGTGGAGTTCAACGCAGGGGTCTGACGGGGGCAGGTCAGCGTGACGCCGAAACCGTCGCCGGGGCGGGAGCGCGCAAGCCGTAGGCGATCAATTCATGCGCGCGCCACCAGCGCGCGCGGGCGTTGAGAAGGACGAGCAGGAGTTCCCGGCCGTCCCGGGTCACGACGGCGATCAGGCAGCGTCCGGCTCCGCGCGTATAGCCGGTTTTCACGCCGATCACTCCATCCATGGTGCCGAGCAGGCGGTTGGTCGTGCGGGCGACGTATTTCTTGCGTTGATCGGCGGTGCGGATGACCGCGGCCGGTTCCCTGACGATGGACGCGAAGGTTTCGTGCCCCATCGCGTATTCCGTCAACCGCGCCAGGTCCTCGGCCGTGGAAAAGTGATCGGGCATATCGAACCCGCAGGCATTCTGAAAGTGGGTGCGGGTCAGCCCGATGGCCGCCGCCTTGGCGTTCATTTTCACGACGAACGAGTCCTCATCCCCGCTCACGTGCTCCACCGCGGCCAGGCAGGCGTCGTTGGCCGAGCGAATCAGCATGGCCTCCAGCAGTCCCCGCAACGGAAGCACCTGCCCGGGCTTCAGATAGAGCTTGATCTTATGGGCGGCCGCCGCCTGCCGGCTCACCGTCACCTGGTCGTCCAGATCGCCTTCCTCGAGAATCACGATGGCCGACATGATCTTCGTCAGGCTGGCGGGCGCCATGGACAGATCGGCGTTTTGCTCGAGTAGGACTTGCCCTGTTCGCAGGTCTTTCAGCAAAATTCCTTCGGGCGGCAGGGGCCGCCGAGGGGCTTTGCGCTTCTTATAGATGGCCGGGGTCTTGACTTGCGCGGGTTTCCCTTTGGACATGCGATGGGTACGCGCGGAGTTGTCCGCCAGGGAGCCCGAGGCGCTCAGGGAACCGGGGAAAAGGAGAAACGCCGCGCCGACGATCAGGCAACCGACCTGACGGCCACGGGCGAGGTTCATGAGGGAATCGTGACTTTGAGGTTCGGGTCCTTCACCCCGGCCGACAGTACCCGATGGAAGAACCGGAGCAAATCCGCCAGGTCCAGCCAGAATCCGCAGTTCAGGCAGCGGGCATACAGACGGCGGCTGTCCAGCGTGTACTGCCGCTCAAACATCATGCAACCCTGGCATTTCAGGCATGTCATAGCCGACACTCTGGCATGGCGTCCCGCGGGAGTCAAGCGGAAAACGGATGCGCGGCGCGCTCATTTGATCCGGTTCATGATGATGGCGATGCACCCGGCCAGCAGCCCGCCGCCGGTGATAGTGAGCACGAAATTGGTGGCGCTCTTGTCGCCGCTGATCAGATCCTGCACGCCTCCCTGGACCATCAGCACGGCCAGCGTCGTTGCAGATCCCGTCACGAACCACCAGAGGAATGTCTTCACGCGTCCCTCACCTCCAAAGCCAATCTAGCGGTGGGGACCTGGATTGTCAAGCCTACGGAATTCGCCTCAATTGGAAGGCACCAGGTGTGACCGGGGATTCTTGGCCAGGAAGACCGACACGGTGTTGCCCAGGTTGTTCGCGGTGACCAAACCGGGCCGCGGGTCCTGCGGGCCGAACGACACCGCCGTGACGGCGAACGGGGCAGTGCCGGTCCGGTAGCTGCGCGGCGGCTGCCAGAACGTGCCGTCTCCCTTGCCGAGCAGCACGGACAGGTCGCTCGACAGGTTGTTGGCGACGGCGATGTCCGTCTTGCCGTCCCCGTCGAAGTCCTGGGTCACGGCCGAAATCGGGCCGGCGTTCGCGCCGAAGGGCGTCCCTGGCGTGAATGTCCCGTCCCCCTTGCCGAAGAAGACGCTGATGTCGTCCCGTTCCCCGTTGATGACGAGCAGGTCCATGTGGCGATCGCGGTTGAGGTCCAGCACCGACACGCTGAGAGGGCTGTGGCCGGTCTTGTAGGGAACCGGCGTTTGGAACGTGCCGTCGCCCTTGCCCAGGAACACCACGACGCTGTTGCTCATTTTGCCGCTATGGGTGACCACGAGGTCCGTCAGGCCGTCCTCGTTGACGTCGGCGGCGGTCACAGAGGTCGGGGTGTCGCCGTATTCATGGACGCCCTTTTGCAGGAAGCCGCCGTCTCCCCGCCCGAGCAGGATGAGCAGCTTATCGTTCCGGAGGGCCACGGCGAGATCCGCGTTGCCGTCCCGGTTGAAGTCCCCCGTAGCCAGGCTGACCGGCGACTTGATCGCCGAATAGCTGTCTCCCTTCGTGAAGCGGCCGGTCCCGTCCCCCAGCAGAATGGTCACACGGTGGTTGCCGGCGGTCGCCACGGCCAGATCGAGCTTGCCGTCCCGGTTGAAGTCCTGGAGGACGACGGCCCGGGGCTGCTCCGAGATCCGCAGCGTCATCGCGTCCTTGAAGTTCCCGTCCCCGTTGCCGAGCAGGATGCTCAGCGAGTCGCCGCTGATGTTGGTCGTAATCAAGTCGGCAAAACGGTCGCCGTTCAGGTCGCCGGTGACGACGCTCGTGGGGTTCTTGCCGACTTCGATCGACTTGTAGAGGTAGAACAGGTCAGGGGCCTGGTGGGATTCTCCCGGCTGGCACGCGGACCCCATCGCCAGGAGGAGGGCGGCGGAACACCACCGGAGTGCGAACGTCGGAGTGTTCATGATGACCGCATTGTACGGCGTCGGCGGGGAGGGTGCAACCCGGAACTCGGCGTCTTGCGCCGTCTGCGCCCCTGGTATAGACTCGGCTCATGCTGATTTCCTACATCAATGAGATCGCGCAGCACGCCGGGCGGGAGGCGACGGTGCGCGGCTGGCTGCGCCACAAGCGGGTCGGCGGGAAGATCGCGTTCCTGGTGGTGCGGGACGGCACGGGCGAGATTCAGGCGGTCGTGAGCAAGGCGGCGGTCGGTGACGAGGCGTTCGCCCTGGCGGGCAGGCTGACGCAGGAGTCCTCGCTCTTGTTGACGGGGACCGTGCAGGCCGACGCGCGGGCTGTGGGGGGGTACGAGTTGCACGTCTCCCGCCTGGACGTGATCCATTTGGTCGAGGAGGAGTTTCCGATCCAGCCCAAGGAGCACGGGACCGGCTTTTTGATGGAACGCCGCCACCTGTGGCTCCGGTCTCACCGGCAGGAGGCGATTCTAAGAATCCGGCACGAGATCATCAGGGCGTGCCGCAACTTCTTCGACGACCGAGGATTCATCCTGGCCGACACGCCGATTTTCACCCCCAATGCCTGCGAGGGCACGACGACGCTGTTCGAGACCGACTACTTCGGGGAGAAGGCCTACCTCACGCAGAGCGGGCAGCTGTACAACGAGGCGACGGCGGCGGCCTTCGGCAAAGTCTATTGCTTCGGGCCGACCTTCCGGGCCGAGAAATCCAAGACCCGCCGCCACCTCATGGAGTTCTGGATGGTGGAACCGGAAATCGCCTTCGCGGAGCTCGCCGACGTGATGGCGCTGGCTGAGGAGTTCCTCTGCCATATCGTGGCGCGCGTCCTGGAACACCGGCGCGAGGAATTGAAGACCCTGGAGCGCGACGTCAAAAAGCTGGAAGCCGTCGCGCCGCCGTTCCCCAAGCTCACGTATGCCGAAGCGGTGGCGATTCTGCAGAAGAAGGGGAATCCGATCCAGCCCGGCGATGACTTCGGCGGTGATGAGGAAACGATCCTCTCCAGCGAATTCGACCGCCCCGTGATCATTCACCGCTATCCGACCGCGCTGAAGGCCTTCTACATGCAGAACGATGCCGAGAACCCGGATCTCGCGCTCTGCATGGACGTGCTGGCCCCGGAAGGCTATGGCGAGATCATCGGGGGAGGCCAGCGCATCCATGAGCGCGACAAGCTTTTGGCGCGTCTGAACGCGCACCATCTTCCGGAAGACGCCTTCAAGTGGTACCTGGATCTGCGTACGTTCGGGTCGGTCCCGCATGCCGGCTTCGGCATGGGCATCGAGCGGGCCGTCGCGTGGATCTGCGGCATCGAGCACGTTCGTGAGACCATCCCCTTTCCCCGCATGCTGTATAAGATCTATCCCTGACGGGCGCCGGGGGACTGGCTCCATTTCTGAATGGTGCCTGTCCCCCTTCTTGGGCGCCGTCTTGAACGGGGTTGATGTAGGGGCGACCCCCCCGTGGTCGCCCATCTTGACCGATTTCACGTAGGGGCGGCGCTTGCCCCGCCCTCTTTACTATTCGTCAACGGCAATATAGGAGGTGCCTTGACATGTCGCCAACAACGCAAGAGAATCGCCGCAGTCGTTGTAAGCAAGAGGGTGGGAATGCCGACCAGCATAATCAATAGTTAGGGGTGGCTCAAATGTGCTGTAGATTGACGATATGAAAATCCACGACAAGGACTTTCTCGACTATCTCGGGATGGAGGAACGGAACATCCTCGCGAGCATTGTTAATTTCCGACAAGAATTCGACCTTTTCTACAATGTGGACCGAATTTACCGAGAACCACTTATTAGGTTAACGGTATCGGAAGATGAAGCGGTTGTTCCCCAGCTATACCTATTTGTACATTTTCATCTCTATTTCTCTGTTTCGTGCATTCTTCGATCACATCTTTCGGAGGCGCTATCTTCGGCGCGAAAGGCGATTGATGCCGCCCTTACGGCTTACGTGTTGATTTTTAAACCAGAGCAGGCTACAGCGTACGTCAATCGAGACAAGTATTTCCAATTCATAAAAGGCAACGTACAGAACGAAATTAAGCAAAACAATTCCGCATATCCGTTGGCCCGGGAACTGTTAAAGATTCATGATGTATGTAGCGAGTTTGGTTCTCACGCCGACATAAGCTCGTTCTTTCACAGATTGGAAACGAAAACCGCACCTGACAATAAAACCGAACTGTTACTCCACTATTTTCAGTTCCCGCGCAACCCTGACGAATACCGGTTTTATTTTCTGGTGGTTATACAAGCTTTCTACTTAATGTTTCGAATCTTCAAATTATTCTTCGACGAGAAACTTAAAATAATCGATCCACGTTGGGAGGGCACGATTGCACAGCTTGGTCCAACCCTGGATCAGCGGAGACAGGCAGCATATTGGGCTGCTGCCGGTTTCAAAGACACCGAGTTAGGTGTATGGATGAAACCGGAGGTGGATCATGGAGCGACGGAAGTTTACGCGGGA
>Ga0137796_10000100_pt1 | contig 52209 bp, 60 predicted proteins | sample OV2TP3_FD_97704 | JGI IMG/M metagenome (GOLD analysis project Ga0137796, IMG submission 97704) | reverse complement strand
CCTGACGGCCGAAATGTAGTGCCGACTTTTCGCCTAAATGCCTGAAAACCCTACCTTGACCCCCGTCAACTGCGGAAGTTGGGCTAGCGGTGCTCGGGCCTGGGCCCGGTATCCTCGCCCCCAATGTATGGCGCGCCTACTGTATGGTAGGCCGGTGAGCTGAGGACCGGCGCCGTGTCGCTGGGAGCCCGGATCAAGGCCCTCCGGAGCGAGCGGGGGATCCGCCAGAAGGAGCTCGCGCAGAAGGCCGGGCTCACGCCGAGCCTCGTCTCGCAGATCGAGTCGGGCAAGCTCACGCCGTCGCTCCACACGCTCGGCCGGCTCGCCGGCGCCCTCGGCGTCCCGATCGGGACCCTCTTCGACCAGGCGCCGAACGGGCGGGTGCACGTGGGCCGCCGGAAGGACTACGCCGTCGTGACCTTCGACGGCTCGATGGAGCGGTGGGAGGTCCTGTCGGCCGGACTGTTCCGCGGGAAGGTCCGCGCCGTGGTCTCGACGCTCGCGCGCCGCGGGACGAGCGTGCCGCCCGAGCGGGTCCTGATCGACCCCGGGCAGATGAAGCTCATGTACGTCCTGCAGGGGCGGGTGGCGCTGCGCTACGGGGACGAGCGCCACGTCATGGAGGCCGGCGACTCCGCGTACCTGGACGGGGGCGTCCCCCACACCTGGGAGAATCTCGGCGCGGGGCAGGCCCGGACGCTGTGGGTGATCACCGGCAAGGACCAATGAGCCGGGCCCTGGCTATCCTCCAGGTGGATGCCTTCACCCGGACGCCGCTCGCCGGCAACCCCGCGGGCGTCGTCCTCGACGCCGCCGGACTCTCGGAGGCCGAGATGCGGGCCATCGCGGCGGAGATCGCCGCGCCGGAGACCGGGTTCCTCACGCCAGCGGCCGAGCCCGGCGCGGACTTCGGACTCCGGTGGTTCACGGCGTCCGGCGCCGAGGTGACGTTCTGCGGCCACGCGACCGTGGCGGTCGTGCACGCGCTGGCCGAGGCCGGACGACTCGCCGGCTCGCGCGTCACCTTCCGGACGCTCGGCGGGCTGCTCCCCGCGACGCTGTCGCCGTCCCCCGACGGGCCGGTCATCTGGCTCGAGCCCGCGCCGCCGCGCCTCGATCTGCACCGTGACCCACCGGAGAAGCGGCTGACCGCGCTCCGCGAGGCGCTCGGCCTGCGCGACGGCGAGCCAGGCGACTGGGCGCCGCTCGCCCTGACGCCCGAGCGGGATCTCTTGATCCCGGTCGCGGGCCTCCACGTTCTGAAGTCGCTCGCGCCCGACCTCCCCCGGGTCGGGGCGCTCGGACGCGCGGGCGCCATCCGCGGGTTCTGCCTGGTGGCCCGGGGGGGTTTCGATCCGGGCTCGCTCACCCACAGCCGCTTCTTCGCGCCCCACTACGGCATCCCCGAGGATCCGGTGACCGGCTCCGTCCACGCGTCGCTGGCGGTGTGGCTCTGGCAGGCGGGGGTGCTCGCCGCCGACAGCGGCGTCGCGGCCTTCGGCGCGGAGCAAGGAGACTTCCTCGGCCGTCCGGGCCGCCTCCAGGTCGAGCTGCACCTCGCCGACGGCCGGCCCGCGCGCGTGCGCGTCGGCGGCCATGCGGTGACCGCGCTCGCCGGAACGCTCAAGCTGCCGTGACCGCGCCGAGCGTCGAGGCGTTCTTCGACCGCGACGGCGAGACGGCGCCGGTCGAGCGGCTGCGCGCCCGGCAGTGGGAGCGCCTCCAGGCGGGCCTCCGCGAGATCTGGGCCTCGAACCCGTTCTGGCGGGCGCGCTTCGAGGGCGCGGGGCTGCGGGATCCGCGCGACCTGGCCTCCTGGGATGACTTCGCGCGGCTCCCACGGCTCGAGAAAGCCGAGCTCGTCGCCGACCAGGCGGCCCATCCTCCGTTCGGGACGAACCTGACGGACCCGCTCGAGCGCTACGTCCGCCTCTTCCAGACCTCGGGCACGACGGGCCCGCCGATCCGCTGGCTCGAGACCGAGACGACCTGGGCGTGGTGGATGCGCTGCTGGGGGTTCGTCTATCGCGGCGCCGGCCTCGGCTCGGAGGACCGGATCTTCTTCCCGTTCTCGTTCGGGCTCTTCGTCGGGTTCTGGTCCGGCTTCGAGGGGGCGCGGACGGTCGGCGCGATGGCGATCTCCGGGGGCGGCCAGGACTCCCCGACGCGTCTCCACTGGATGCGGGAGCTCGGCGCGACGGCGCTGGCCTGCACGCCCTCCTACGGCCTCCACCTCGCCGAGGTCGCGGTGAAGGAGGGGATCGACCCGGCGAAGCTCGGGATCCGGCTGACGATCCACGCCGGGGAGCCCGGCGCCGGCATCCCCGCGGTCCGCCAGCGCCTCCAGGCGCTCTGGGGCGCCCGGGCGTACGACCACGCCGGGATGACCGAGGTGGGGGCGTACGGCTTCGAGTGCCAGGCCCAGGCCGGGCCCCACATCAACGAGCTCGAGTTCGTCGCCGAAGTCCTCGACCCGGAGAGTGGCCGGCCGGTCGGCCCGGGCGAGGTCGGCGAGCTCACGCTCACGAACCTCGGCCGCTGGGGCTCGCCGGTCTTCCGCTACCGCTCGGGGGACCGCGTGCGGCTGGCGGCCGAGCCCTGCGCGTGCGGCCGGACGTTCGCGCGACTGGACGGGGGCATCCTCGGGCGCGTCGACGACATGCTGGTCGTCCGCGGGGTGAACGTGTTTCCGTCGGCGCTCGAGGGGATCGTCCGCCGGTTCGCCGAGGTGGACGAGTTCCAGGTCGAGGTCTTCCAGCGGCATGAGATGGACGAGGTGCGGCTGCTCCTCGAGATCGATGGCAACGCCCACGGGGCCGAGGCCATGAGCCGGACGGTCCGGGGCGTGGGGGAGGCGGTGCGGCGCGACATCGGGATCCGCGTGGAGGCCGTGGCCGTGCCCGCGCGGAGCCTGCCGCGCTACGAGCTGAAGGCCCGGCGCGTCGTGCGCCGGACGGACGACAATCGCGAGAAGGGGACGATGGCGATGTAGAGGCGGAGGCGAGCGGCTCCTATTCACCACGAAGGGAGGCGGACCATGGCCGTCGCGCGCGTCACCAAGATCACGGCAGCGTCGCGGAGAGGGTGGCAGGACGCGGTCGTGCAGGGGCTCAAGCGGGCGAACAAGACCCTGCGCGGGATCACCGGCCTCCACGTCATCGAGCAGAAGGCCCACGTCGAGAAGGGGAAGATCACCGAGTACCGGGTGACGATGGACCTCACCTTCATCCTGGAGGAGTGAACGCGCGCCCTCAACCGCGCGTTCCTCGCGATGGACACGTCGCGGTGTTCCTCAAGAACGTCGCCGACCGGGAGCGGGTCAACACGGTGCGGAAGGAGTACTTCGGGGCGGGCCGCCCCGCGAGCACGCTCGTCGAGATCTCCCGCCTGGTCCGCGACGACCTGCTCGTGGAGATCGAGGCGATCGCGGTCTTGCGCGCGTAGCCGGCAGCCCGGCCGCCGGCGGTATCCGAAGCGGTGGCGACGCGGGCTACCGGCCTCTGGCTGCTTCCTGCAGCTCCTGCACGTGCTCGGCCCAGTGGTGGGCCAGCACCTCGAGCCGCTGCCGTCCCGTCATGACCTCGCCCGTGGCCCGCTGAAAGCAGGGTCGGTCGAGGTCGGGCGCGTTGCGGGCGGCGCGCACCAGCCGGGCGTGGGCCTGCCGCACCTGGGCCAGCAGCTCGTCGAGGCTTTCATGCTCGTGGAGGCGGCGGCAGACCTCGTTCACGGTGTCGGAATCGGCCGGCACCGGCCACAGCGGTCCGCCGAGCGCCGCCGACTGGATCCCCCACGCCGTGGCGTCGTGGAAGTAGATGAAGTGCATCAGCACGTCCCGGGCCTGCCACTGGCCCACCCGCGCCTCGGTCACCCGGCCCGGCCCTTCGAAATAGACCAGGGTGTCCTGCACCACTCTGTCCAGGGTCGCGAGCAGCTCGTCTTTCGGAGGCCGTGTCGTCATCGGCAGCCCTTTCCGTGGAGTGAGTGGTAATATAGCAGCCCCGAACGCGGCTCACCACGGCTCCCGAGGAGGCGTCGATGCGTCTGGGGTACTTCGCGATGCCGCTCCACCCGCCGGGCGCCGATCCCGGGCGGACGATGGCGGCCGACCTCCAGCAGCTCGTCGTGCTCGAGCGCCTCGGATTCGAGGAGGCGTGGATCGGGGAGCACCTGACGGCCGAGTGGGAGAACATCCCCTGTCCCGACCTCTTCATCGCTCAGGCGCTCGCCCTCACGCGGACCATGAAGCTCGGCACCGGAGTCTCGTGCCTCCCCAACCACGACCCGCTCATGCTGGCCCAGCGGATCGCCCAGCTCGACCAGATGGCGCGGGGGCGCTTCCTCTGGGGCGTCGGCTCGGGCGGGTTCCCGGGCGACCTCGAGCTGTTCGACGTCAACGCGCAGAGCGGCGAGCACCGCGCGATCACGCGCGAGGCGCTCGACCTCGTCCTCGCGCTGTGGAACGACCCGAAGCCCGGCCTCTACGAGTCCAAGCGCTGGCGGTTCCGCGTGCCCGAGCCGCAGGACGACATCAGCCTCCGCCTCCACCTCCGCCCGTACCAGCGGCCGCACCCCCCGATCGCCGTGGCGGGCGTCTCGGCAAGCTCCGAGACCCTGGTCCTCGCCGGCGAGCGCGGCTACATCCCGATGAGCATCAACTTCGTCCCGGCGCGGACCCTCCGCACGCACTGGGAGGGGGTCGAGACCGGCGCGCGGCGGGCCGGGCGGACCCCCGACCGATCGAGCTGGCGGGTGTGCCGGGACGTCTACGTCGGGCGGACGACGACCGAGGCGCGCCGCGAGGCGCTGGCGGGCCCCCTCGCGCGTGACTGGCGGGAGTACTTCCTGCCGCTCCTCCGGAAGACGAAGCGGCTCAATCTCCCCAAGGTGGACCCGGAGATGCCGGACGACGAGGTGACCGTCGAGTATCTGGCCGACCACATCTGGGTCGTCGGCGACCCTGACACGGTCGCGGAGAAGCTCGCGCGGCTACGGGCCGACGTCGGCGGGTTCGGAGTCCTGCTCGTCATCGCCCACGAGTGGGAGCCCGAGGCGGCGTGGGTCCACTCCATGACGCTCCTCGCGGAGCAGGTCCTCCCGCCACTCTGAGGCCATGGTCAAGACGGCCGACGTCGTCGTCGTCGGCGGCGGGATCGCGGGGGTCTCGATCGCGTACGCGCTCGCCGCGCGGGGGGCGCGCCGCGTGACGCTGCTCGAGAAGGACGCGCTCGCGAGCGGCGCCTCGGGGCGCTCGAGCGCGCTCGTCCGGATGCACTACACGAACGAGTGGGACGCGCGCCTGGCCTGGGCGAGCTTTCCGTTCTTCCGGGACTGGCCCGACATCATGGGCGGGCCCCCGGTCTTCACGCGGACCGGGTTCCTCAACCTCGTCGGCCCGGAGCACGCGGACCACCTCCGGCGCAACGTCGAGATGCTCCGCGGGCTCGGGATCGACACGGTCGCGCTCTCCCCGGCGGACGTGCGGGCGCTCCAGCCCGCGTTCCACGTGGAGGACGTCGGAGCCGCCGCCTACGAGCCCGAGAGCGGCTACGCGAGTCCCGCCGACGTCGTGGCGGGCTTCGCGCGTCAGGCGCGGGGTTTCGGGGCGCAGATCCGCGAGGGGACGCCGGTGACGCGGATCCTCCGGACCGGGAGCCGGGTCACCGGGGTCGAGACCGCCGCGGGGCGGATCGACGCCGGCGCGGTCGTGATCACCGCCGGGGCCTGGGCGCCCGCGCTCTGTCGGGCGCTCGGCGTCGAGCTGCCCGCGCGGGTCAAGGGGATCGACACGGCGCTCGTCCACCGCCCCCCCGACCTCGCCGCCCCGCACATGACCGTGATCGACAACGTCCTGGGGACCTACTTCCGTCCGGAGAGCGGCGTCCTGACGATCGTCGGGGTCCCGTGCCAGGAGTGGGACCTCGACCCCGATCACCCGGCGACGGGGCTCCCCCCGCACGCCCCTGCCGAAGCGTCCGCGATCCTCACGCACCGCATTCCCGCGATGGAGCGGGCGACCCTCGCGCGCGGGTTCCGCGCCTTCGACTGCTACAGCGGCGACCGCCACGCGATCCTCGATCGGGTCGAGGGGCTCGACGGCCTCTACCTGGCGGCGGCGTTCAGCGGCGCGGGGTTCAAGATCGGGCCGGCCGTCGGCGCCTGCATGGCCGAGCTGATCCTCGACGGCCAGGCGAAGACCGTGGACATCCGGGCCTTCGGCCTCCGGCGGTTCGCCGAGGGGAGGCCGCTGGAGGGCCCGTATCCCTACGCGCCCCGGCGGGACCACGTCGCGCCGCCGGGCATCGTCGTCTGAGGGCGGGCGCGCCCCGCCCGGGAGCCTCACCGATGGAGAAGACGGCGCTGCTCATCATCGACGCCCAGCAGGAGTACTTCGCGCCCACCGGCAAGCTCCCGCTCCCCGACGGGGCCAGGGCGGTCGAGCGGATCCGCCAGGCGCTCGAGTGGGCGCGGAAGCGGGCGGTCCCCGTCTTCCACATCGTCCACGAGAGCCGCCGGCCGAACCCGACGATCTTCGCCCCGGGGAGCCCGGGGCTCGCGATCCACCCGGCCGTCACGCCCGCCGCGGGCGAGCCCGTGATCCAGAAGCACCTCCCCGGCGCGTTCACGGGGACGCCGCTCGAGGAGGAGTTGCGGAAGCGCGGCATCGAGCGTGTCATCGTCTCGGGCTTCATGACGCAGATGTGCTGCGACACCACGGCGCGCGAGGCGGCGCACCGCGGGTTCCAGGTGACGCTCCTCTCCGACGCGACCGCGGCGATGGACGTCAAGGGTCCGGACGGCGTCGTGATCCCGCACGATCAGGTCCACCGGACGCATCTCGGGAGCCTCGACGGCTTCCTCGCCGAGGTCAAGCCGACCGACGAGGTCACGCGGTAGGCCGGAATCCTGAAGAGGAGGATGAGTTGAAGAGCGTCAAGATCGATCGGAGCAAGCACCTCTGCGACGAGCCGAACACGGGACACAACCGCTGGCACCCCGAGGTCCGCCCCGTGCTCGAGGTCGGGGAAGGCGAGGACGTGGCGCTGGAGACCCGGGATGCCTGCGACGGCTACCTGGGCCCGAGCTCCACCGTGGCGGACTTGTCCGGCGTCCCGCTCGGAGCGGTTCACCCGCTGACGGGACCCGTGCTGGTCAAGGGCGCCCGCCCCGGGGACCTGCTCGAGGTCGAGTTCCTCGACATCGCTCCCCAACGCTGGGGCTTCTCCTGCATCCTGCCGGGCTTGGGGTTCCTTCGTGACGTCATGACCACGCCGTTCCTCGTCCACTGGAGCATCGCGGACGGGTGGGCCACTTCGCGAGAGTTGCCCGGCGTCCGCATCCCGGCGGCCCCGTTCATGGGCGTCTCCGGCGTCGCGCCCTCCCGGCAGCAGCTCGAGGCGTGGACGCGGCGCGAGGCCGAGCTAGCCGCACGCGGCGGGGTCGCGCTGCCGCCCGACACGGCCGGCGCCGTCCCGTCTTCCGGCCCTGCCGCCACGCACGGGCTCCGCACAATACCGCCGCGAGAGAACGGCGGCAACTTCGACGTGAAACAGCTGACCAAAGGCGCCAAGCTGCTGCTCCCGGTGGCCGTCGAAGGTGCGCTCTTCTCGACGGGAGACGCCCACTTCGCCCAGGGCGACGGGGAGGTGTGCCTGACGGCGGTGGAGATGAGCGCCACGTGCGCGGTGCGCTTCCGCGTGCACCGCGGCGAGGCCGAGCGGCGGAGCATCCGCTGGCCGCGATTCCAGCGCGGCGACTACTTCGCGGATCCCCGGTGGGCCGCGCCTCAGCGGTTCATCGCCACCATGGGCATGCCCGTCGATGAAAAGGGGGTCAACCAGGGTGAGAATCTCACCCTGGCCTGTCGAAACGCCGTGCTGAACATGATGAGCCTGATCCAGGAGCGCGGCTTCAGCCGGGAGCAGGCGTACGTCCTGTGCAGCGTGGCCGTCGACCTGCGGATCAGCAACGTGGTGGATGTCCCCAACTTCGTGGTCTCCGCCCTCCTGCCGGAGGAGATCTTCCAGACGTAGGCGAGCGCGCTTCTGTCCCCCGGCGGAGCGTAACTCATGTGCGGCCGTTGAGGTCGCCGGCTGCTCGCTGGGGGTAGTGTTGCGGGTGCCGCTGCCACCATGAGCGAGTGGGGATGGCTCGAAGGGCCGCTCGAGTACGACCGCGTGCCCGAGCGCTTCAACATGGTGGCGGTCCTCCTGGACCGCCACCTCGAGGCCGGGCGCGGCGCGCGGCCGGCGATCCTGACGCCCGAGCGCACCCTGACCTACGCGGAGCTCGCGGCGGGAGTCGCGCGCGCAGCCCACCTCTTGACGCGACTCGGCGTCCAGCCCGAGCAGCGGGTCGCGCTCCTGCTCCCCGACTCGCCGGAGTTCGTCTGGGTCTTCCTCGGCGCTCAGCGGGCGGGCATCGTCCCGGTGCCGCTCTCGACGCTCGGGACGCCGGACGACTACGACTACGCCCTCCGTGACAGCCGCGCCGTCGCCCTCGTGGTCCATGCCGAGCTCTACGGGCGCGTCGAGCCGGTGTGGCGGGCCGCGCCGAGCCTCCGGCACTGCCTGGTCGTCGGGGGCACGCCCCCGGGGACGATCCCCTTCGAGGTGGCCCTCGCCGCGGAGCCCGGGACGTTCGAGCCGGCCCCGACCCACCGGGACGACATGGCGTACTGGCTCTACTCCTCGGGGACGACGGGGCGGCCGAAGGCGATCGTCCACCTCCACCACGACATGCTCTTTTGCGTCGAGCCCTACGTCCGCCACGTCCTCGGCATGACGGCGGAGGACCGGACGTTCGCCGTCCCGCGCCTGTTCTTCTCGTACGGGCTGACCTCCTGTCTCTACCTCCCGCTCTGGTGCGGGGCCTCGACGATCCTCGTGGCGGAGCGGCCCGACCCGCCGCGCGTGTTCGCCCTCTGCGGGCAGCTCCGGCCGACCCTCTTCTTCTCCGTCCCGACCTCCTACGCGGCGCTCCTGCGCGAGATGGAGGCGGCGGCGCCCGACCTCCGCTCGCTCCGCCTCGCCGTCTCGGCGGGCGAGCCCCTGCCGGCGCCGCTCCACGCGCGGTGGGTCGAGCAGACCGGGATCGAGTGCCTCGACGGGCTCGGGGCGACGGAGGTCGGCTACATCTACATCTCGAACCGGCCCGGCGCCGTCCGTCCGGGCTCCTCGGGGCAGCTCCTGCCGGGCTATCGCGCGCGGATCGTGGACGCCGAGGAGCGGGACGTCCCGCCGGACACGGTCGGCGACCTCTGGATGTCGGGCGAGTCGCTCGCCGCAGGCTACTGGAACAAGCACGCGAAGACGAAGGCGGCGTTCGTCGGGGAGTGGTTCCGGACGGGCGACCGCTATCTCGCGGATGGGGACGGCTACTACGTCCACCAGGGGCGGAGCGACGACCTCCTGCGGGTCGGGGCGAACTGGGTTTCGCCGATCGAGGTCGAGGCGTGTCTCCTCGAGCACCCGGCCGTCGCCGAGTGCGCGGTCGTCGGCGGCCCGGACGCGGACGGGCTGGAAAAGCCCTGGGCCTTCGTGGTGCTGCGCTCCGGCGCGACGGTCAAGGGCCTCGAGAACGCCCTCCGCGCCCACGTCCGCGCGCGGCTGGCGCCGTTCAAGGTGCCGCGGTGGATCACGGTCGTGGACGACCTCCCGAAGACCGCGACCGGGAAGATCCAGCGCTACCGGCTCCGTACCGATCCCGCTCCCCCGGCGGGGGAGCGGGGAGGGTGAGGGGGCGCCCCGCCGTGCCCGTCACCGTGCATCTGCTGGCGTCGCCGCTTCGGGGAAAGGTGAACAAGCGCGCGGCACTCGAGCTGCCGTTCGTCGTGGAGCGACCGGGCGGCTGTCCGGGAGTGGGAATCGGCCCCGGGTAGGTCGCGCGCGGTGCGAGGAACGGACGGGCAGGGGCGTCCCGGTCGTCGGGCGTCCGGGCACGCAGTGGAGGAAGGGCCGGGCCGCCAGTCGGAGCCCGCGGGCGCCGGACGGCGCGGGAAGATCGGTGCGCCGCCGGCGCCGGCAGGTTCCTTGCCGCTTACCAGCGGGGGGTGCGGCGGGGGCCGCCGCCAGAGCGCGATCCGCCCTCGCCGGGCCCCTTCGCGATGTTGACGATGAGCTTCCGGCCCTCGAAGGGCTGGTCGTTCAGCTTCGCGATCGCATCCTGGGCCTCGGCCTGCGTGGACATCTCCACGAAGCCGAAACCGCGGGACTGGCCCGACATCCGGTCGGTGATGACCGTGGCGGACTCCACGGTGCCGCACTGCGAGAAGTACTCGCGCAGGCTCTCGGAGGTCGTGGAATAGGAGAGACCGCCAACGTAGAGCTTGGACGCCATGAGGCGCCTCCTTGCACCCCGGCAGCCCGGGGTCGACATCTTCCGCGCGCTGTTCACGCCCCGGACACGCGGAAGAGCTATCGCGGAGGCGAGGCCCGATTCGATCCCCCGCCGGGGGGGCAGCTCGAATCAGGCAGGTCGGCCGGAAGTATACCACGGACCACCGGATGCCAGCGGAATTTCCTGGGAACGGCGAGCGGCGCGCGGCTACGCGGGCGGCGCCCGTTCCGAGCCCGACTCCTCCTTGCCTCGAGCCGCATGCTGGCATAACATGGGCGCATCAGGACACGCCGTTCGACGGTGACCCTCGCAGTGGGCGTCGGCCACCCCCGAGCCCCGTGCCGCATGGAAGGCAGCTCTCCGGGCTGGAAATGGGGGATCCATGGCCACGCCATATCCGATGTGCCCCACCTGCTCGCGCCCGATCCTGCACGACGCGTCCAACGGCAAGGCGCACCTGAAGTGTCTTGACGCCCTTGGCTCCGTGAATACCTGGCCCGAGGGGATCCGCCACCTTCTCTGTCTGAAGTGCGGCCGGGCTTTCGAGAGCGATTCCAAGGCCCTCCGTCTCTGCAAGGCGTGTCGATCAGGGAGTGACTGGAGGACGTGAGCCTCGCCGGTCGCGCCGACGAGCGCATCCAGAGAGACGCGTGTTCTTCGTCGATCCCGCCCGCCGGCGCCCGAGACCCTGAGCCGTCCACGCCCTGGCGATCGGGGGCCCCCTTGCCCCGCGGCCGAGGCTGTGCCAGGGTGGGAGCCGACCGCCAGGGGCGGCCGGCGTCGGCCGGGCAGGGGGGCCCGGCCCGCGTTCTCGCGTTGCGCACGCCACCAGGAGGGGCCTATGCGTCGCCTTGGATGGTTGAGCCTCGTCCTTCTCCTCGCCCTCGTGCTGGACCCCGGACTCGCGGCCGCCCAACCGACCCTCGGGCCGGGCCCGAGCCTGACCGTCACCGCGAGCTCCCACCCGATTCCCAAGCATCCCCAGTACGAGAAGCTCGACCTGATCTACTACACCGACCTGATCCCCAAGCGCAGCAACGGCCGCGTCACGGTCAAGGGGAGCACCTGGTCCGAGCTGGGCCTGACCGGATACGAGATCGTCCGGATGACCCGGCAGGGGCAGCTCGACATCGGCAATTCGCCGCTCACCTACATCGCGCAGGACGTGCCGGTCCTGGACGCCGCGGATCTGGCGGGGCTCAACCCGACTGTCGAGCAGGCGCGAAAGATCTTCGACGCCCTGAAGCCGGTGGTGAACAAGGAGCTGGAGAAGTTCAACGTCAAGATCGTCGGGAGTAACCCGTACCCGGCCCAGATCCTCTTCTGCCGCCAGCCGATGCGCGGGCTCGCCGACCTCAAGGGGCGCAAGGTCCGAACCTTCGGACCGACCCTCAACGACCTCATGAAGGGCATCGGCGCGGTCCCCGTCAGCCTCGCCTACGCCGAGACGTACACGGCCCTCGAGCGCGGGGTCGTGGACTGCGCCATCACCGGCTCGGGGAGCGGCAACGCGGCCAAGTGGTACGAGGTCACCACCCACCAGTACACCCTTCCGCTCAGCTGGGCGGTCTCCGGCTACTACACGAACCTGAGCTGGCTGAACAAGCTCAGCCCCGATGTCCGGAAGTTCATCGAGGACACCTGGCGGGAGATCGAGGACCGGCAGTGGCAGTTCGGCGGCGTCGAGCTGACGCAGGACGGGATCGACTGCAACGCGGGCCGGCCGACCTGCAAGGTGGGGACGCGTCCCAGCGGCACGCCCATGGTGGAGGTGAAGCCCACCGAGGCCGATAGGGCGCTCCTGAAGAAGCTTCTCGCGGAGCACATCCTGCCCGCGTTCGTCAAGCGCTGCGGGGCCCGGTGCGGCGACATCTACAACGACGTGGTGGCGCCCATCGCGGGGGTCCGCTACACGCCCTAGTCGGGTCCCGACGATGGAACGGGCAAGCGCCGGTGAGGGTGCCGTGCGAACCAAGCGGTACCCGGACGACATCGATCCCGTCCTCGGCTACGCCCCCGGGCGAATTCTCACGGACGAGCTGATGGATTACCGGAGCGAGCAGGCGGCCGAGGCCGTCCTGCTCGACCGGTACCGGCGGTACGGGCTCGCGGGCGTCCACAACGTGATGATGCTCGTGGACAACTGCCGCGTGCCCGACGATTTCAGCGGTCCCGAGTACGAGGAGCGCTACCTCGCGGGGAAGCTCCTGGAGGAGCGCCTCGACCGGCTCGCGAAGCGTCACCTGGGCGGCGGCGACGGCTTCCGCGCCATGGCCTTCAACCGGACGACCGCCGCCAACCTCACGGTGGTCCTGGCGCTGGCGCGGCGCCGGAGCGTGGTGCCCTACCTCGTCGTCCCGTACCGGAAGCCGTGGCTCAAGGGTCACGGGCACCCCTCGATCCCGCGCGCGGTCGAGCTGGCCCGGGCCCGGTGCGAGATCGTGACCACGGCGAGCGAGGTGGCGGCCCTGCTGGACCGTGGTGACGTCTCCCTCATCGCCGTCTGCGCCTCGTACCGCGGCATCCTCGACGAGGCGACGCTGCGCGCGACGTGCCAGCTCGGGGAGGCTCGCGCGGTCCCCGTGTTCGTGGACGACGCCTCCGGCGCACGCCTCCGGACGATCGGCGAGGGCCAGCCGGGGGCGATCGAGCTCGGGGCCGACGTGGTCGTCACCAGCACCGAGAAGTACGGGCTCGACGGCCCGCGGGCCGGCCTCGTGGTGGGCCGGAAGCCGCTCATGGAGCGGATCGGCGCCAAGGCCGCGGTCCTCGGCACCGAGGCGCGGCCATCGGTGGTCGCGGCGATCGTCCGCTGCCTCGAGGCGTTCACCCCGGAGCGCGGGCACGCGATGTACGCCGAGTGGGAGCGCCGGCACCGGGAGCTCTACGAGGAGGCCCGGGGCGTGTTCGGTGACCGGGTCTTCTGGAAGGGCTACGGGGGCGTGTCCCTGATGGTGGAGGACATCCTGGAGATCGCCATGGAGCGGGCCGGGATCGCGGAGACCCCGTGGGCGCCCGTGGACATCAGCACCGCCGTCGCCTTGGTGCTCCTGCGCCGGTACGGGTTCATGACGATCCCGGCCCTGCACTACCCGGGCGCCTCCAAGTCGCTCATGATCCACCTGGCGAACCCCTCGGCGCGGGTCCTGACCCCCAAGGAGATCGTCTCGGCCCTCGACGACGCCTTCACGACGGTCGCGCGGATCATGAGGAGCCGCGAGAAGCTGGAGACGGTCCTTTTCGGCCCGCCCGACGCCGCCATCCCGGACTGAGCGCCGGTCGATGCGGCTCCTCCGCCCGGCCTGCTTCGAGATCGACCTCGACGCGGCGGCCGAGAATCTCCGGGCGGTGCGCCGGCTGGTGGGCCCCGAGCGGAAGATCTTCGCCGTCGTCAAGGCCGACGCCTACGGCTTCGGCGTCGGCAGGGGACGGAAGCGATCACGCCCGCGGAGGTGGCGGCGGTCCACGGGATCCAGCCGCTCCACGTGGCCCCCGCTGTCGGCCGCCGTGTGGCGCGAGTGTACCTCTTCCGGGGCGAGGTTGTGATCGTCACGACTCCGCCCCCCTGACCCTCCGTGCTCGCGTTTCTCGGTCACCTGCGTCAGGCGATCGAGCAGCTCGGCTACGCGATGACCTGCGTGGCGGGCTGGCTCTTCGTCGTCTGCGCGTTCTTCATCAGCTTCGACGTGATCAGCCGGAAGTTCTTCGGCTTCAGCAGCCAGGCCACGGTCGAGCTGACCGGCTACACGTTGGCCTTCGGGATCGCCTGGGGACTCACGGATGCCTTGACGACCCGCGCCCACATCCGCGTGGACGTGCTGCTGACCCGGCTGCCGGTGGGGGCGCGTGCCTACATGCACGTGCTCGCCCTCGCGTTTCTGGTGTTCCTCGGCGTCTTTTTCGTCTGGCGCTGCTGGGCCGTGGTCGGCGATGCGTGGCTCTTCGGCGCCAGGGACTCGAGCGCGCTGGCGACCCCGCTGATCGTCCCGCAGGGGCTCTGGGCCCTGGGCATCACGATCTTCTTCCTCCTGGCCCTGGTGATGCTCCTGGAGGTCCTCCTCTTGCTCGTCCTCCGCCGACGCGGTGAGATCGACCGCCTGCTCGGCCCGCGGACGATCGAGGAGGAAACCGCCGAGGCGCGGAAGGCCGCCGCCATGGCGGGCCGCGCGTGATCGCCGGCATTTTCCTCCTGTTCCTGACCCTGCTCGTGGGCTTCTTCGCCGCCACGGGCGCGGTATCGACGACCGGGCCCATGGCCGGCCTGGCGCTCCTGTCGGTCGTGTTCCTCATCTTCTTCTGCGCGGGGATCTACGTCGCGGCGGCGCTGGGGGTCCTGGGCCTCCTGGCAGGGTTCGTCTTCTCCGACCGGCCGCTCTACCTCTTCGTGGGGGAGGCCACCTGGATCCCCAGCGTGAACTTCGTCCTGGTGGCCGTCCCCCTGTTCATCCTGATGGGGGAGATCCTGCTCCGCTCAGGGCTCTCCGAGAAGCTCTACCGCGCGCTCAACCTTTGGTTCCGCTGGCTCCCGGGCGGTCTGCTCCACACGAACATCATCTCGTGCGCGGTCTTCTCGGCCATCGCCGGTTCGAGCGTCGCCACCGCGGCGACGATCGGCGCCGTGGCGCTCCCGTACTTCGAGAAGACGCGCTACAGCCAGCGGATGGTCCTGGGCTCGCTGGCCGCGGGCGGCGCGCTCGGCAACCTGATCCCGCCCGGGATCATGTTCATCCTCTACGGCCTGCTCACGGAAACCTCTGTCGGGAAGCTCTACCTCGCCGGCTTCCTGCCCGGGGCCCTGATGGCGGGCCTCTTCATGCTCCTGATCTTCGTGTACGGCCTCGTGGCGGGGACCCGCGAGCTGGCCGAGCCGGTGAGCTGGCGCCAGCGGATCCGGAGCCTCCTGGATCTCATCCCGACGGGGATCCTGATCCTCCTCGTCCTGGGGACGATCTACCTGGGCGTCGCGACGCCGACCGAATCGGCGGCGCTCGGGGTGGTGGGCGCGATGTTCTTCGCGGCTCTGGACCGCAAGCTCACGGGGCGGATCGTCCACGCCTCGGCGCTCGCCACCGCGCGGACGACGAGCCTGATCGGGCTCATCATCCTGGCCGCCTTCGTGCTGAACTACGTGCTCGCGAGCCTCCGGCTCCCCCAGGCGCTCGCCGCGATGGTGGCGGGCCTGGCGCTGCCGGCCTGGGCGGTCATGTCGATCATCATCGGCTTCTACGTCGCCCTCGGCACGTTCATGGAAGGCTTCTCGATGATCATCACGACCTTACCCGTCGTCTTCCCGATCGTCGTGGCGCTTGGCTATGACCCGATCTGGTTCGGCGTGATCGTGACGATGGTGGCCGAGATCGCCCTCATCAGCCCCCCCGATGGGTTGATCATGTACGTGCTCCAGGGGATGCGGCTCTCACCGGGCCCCATCACCGACGTGTTCGTGGGCGTGACGCCCTTCGTGCTCATGTATCTCCTGGGGGTCGTGATCCTCATGATTTTCCCGGAGATCGCCCTCTGGCTCCCGAGGTTGATCCGGTGAAGCGCTTCCGGGTCGGCGTGGACATTCCAGCCCTGAGCTTGATTTCCGGCGACTCTCGAGATAAGTTGGTGTTGAACGTTTGGGTAACAAGGAGGACGGAGGCGTGAAATTCGTCAGCGTGCGGGAGCTGCGCCTTCAGACCCCCAAGGTGCTGAGGCGAGTCTCCAAGGGAGAGAAGGTCATCATCACGAATCGGGGAAAGCCTCGAGCCGCGCTGATACGGCTGACCGAGGACGATATCGACGACGTGGTGTTGACGCAGCCGTCGCTGCTTCGCGAGATTGACGCGGCCCGGCGGGAGTACGAGGCCAAAGGGGGAGTGCCGCTCGAGAAGACCAGAGGGAAGCTCAGGCCGAAGTAGGTGGCCAGACGCCCGGTCGAGCTTTCCCCCCGCGCGTTGAGAGATCTGCAGAAGCTCCCGGCCGAGGCGGCCGAGGCACTCCTCGAGGACATGGAAGTCCTCGGCGAGACCCCCTGGCCGGGCCCTCCCAAGGTCAAGACGCTGCGGGGGCACGATCTCTACCGGCTGCGAACAGGGGACTACCGATCGATCTTTGAGCCCCGGCAAGGGAAGGTCATCGTTCTCAGGATCGTCAGCCGGAAAGAGCTCGAACGCATCCTGAGGACCCTCTGAGGGTCGCGGCCACTTCAATGATGCGGTTCCGGGTCGGCGTGGACATCGGCGGCACCTTCACGGACATCGTCTTCCTGGCCGCGGACGGACGCCTGCACACGAAGAAGGTGTCCTCGACGGTGGAGGATTACGCGCGGGGGATCGTCCAGGGGCTCCGGGAGGTGTTCCAGGAGGCGGGCCTCGGCGGCGCGGACCTCGCCGAGGTGCTCCACGGCACCACCGTCGCCTCCAACGCCATCCTCGAGCAGCGCGGCGCCCGGACGGGCCTCATCACGACCAGGGGGTTCCGCGACGTCCTCGAGATCCGCCGGCTCCGGATGCCGCGCCTCTACGACCTCGCGTGGGAGAAGCCCCCGACGCTGGTGGAGCGGCGCCTCCGGGTGGAGGTGGACGAGCGGATCGACGCCCGGGGCGAGGTCGTGAAGCCCCTCGACCCGGTAGAGGTGGAGCGCGCGCTGGACCGCCTGCTGGCTGAGGGCATCGAGGTGCTCGCCGTCTGCCTCATCAACGCGTACGCCAACCCCGTCCACGAGGCGCGGATCAAGGCGATCGTCGAGCGCCGGGCGCCGGCGCTCCCGGCCTGCCTCAGCGCAGAGGTCCTGCCCGAGATCAAGGAGTACGAGCGGACGTCCACGACCGTCATCAACGCCTACGTGTTGCCGATCGTCCGGCGCTATCTTTCGACGCTCCGGGGAAGCCTCGATGGGATCGCGGTCAGGGCGCCGCTCCTCGTCATGCAGTCCAACGGCGGGCTCATGACGGCGGAGGCGGCGGCCGCCCGGCCCATGCACATCATCGAGTCGGGCCCGGCGGCGGGTGTCGTGGGGGCCCAGGTCCTGGCCCGGCGGCTCGGGCTCGGGAGGGTCATCACGTTCGACATGGGTGGGACGACCGCCAAGGCCTCCATCGTCGAGGACGGCGAGGTCAACCGCGCCACCGAGTACGAGGTGGGGGCCGGGATCACGCACGGCTCGCGCCTCCTCTCGGGCGGGGGGTACGTGCTGCGCGTCCCGGCCATCGACCTGGCCGAGGTGGGTGCGGGGGGCGGCTCCGTGGCCTGGCTCGACGCCGGCGGCGCCCTCCAGGTCGGGCCCCGGAGCGCGGGGGCGGATCCGGGGCCGCTCTGCTACGACCTCGGGGGTACCGAGCCGACCATCACCGACGCCAACCTGATCCTGGGCTATCTGAACCCGCGGGAGCTGGCCGGTGGGGCCGTGAAGCTCAACGCCGCCCGGGCCCGCGAGGTGTTCGAGGCGACGATCGCCCGGCGCCTCGGCCTCCGGCTGGAGGAGGCGGCCTACGGCGCCCACCTCATCGCCGCCTCCAACATGATGCGGGCGATCAAGGCCGTGTCGAGCGAGCGGGGGCGCGACCCGCGCGAGTACACGCTCGTCGCCTTCGGCGGCAACGGCCCCGTCTTTGCCGCGGGGATGGCCCGGGCGCTCGAGATGCGGCGGATCCTGATCCCACCGGCCCCCGGCCTCTTTTCCTCGTTCGGCCTCCTCTACTCGGACGTGGAGCACCATTACGTCCGCACCTACCGGCGCCTGGTGCGAGAGGTGGACGTGCCCGAGCTGAACCAGGTCTGGGCCCGGATGGACGCCGAGGCCCTCGCCCAGCTCAAGGCCGAGGGGTTCGCGGGCGACGCGGCGCGCCTCCGCCGCTCCGCCGACTGCCGCTACCAGGGGCAGTCGTTCGAGTTGACCATTCCGGTGGGGGCCGGGTCGCTCGACGCGGCGGCCCTGGCGGCGCTCGCGGAGGGCTTCGGTCGCGAGCACAAGCGCGTCTACGGCCATCGGGCCGGCCCCGGGGAGCCCGTCGAGCTGGTGAACCTGCGGGTCGTCGGCCAGGGGATTCCCGACGCGCCTCGGGTGCCAGAGGGCCTGCGCATCGATCGACGGACGGCCGGCGGGGCCCCGACGGCGCGGCCGGCGTACTTCGGCCCCGACGCGGGGTGGCGGGAGACCCCGATCCTCGGCCGCGGCGATCTCGCGACGCCGCGCCGGGGCCCCTGCATCGTGGAGGAGTACGACGCCACGTGCGTCGTGCCGCCGGGGGGGGCGGCGGCGCTCGACCCCCACGGCAACATCCTGCTCGAGGTGCGCCCCGAGGGAGACGAAGGCTGAGCCCCTCGCCTGGCCGCGTCACGGGGTCCTGCGTTGGACAAGGTCGGGGCCGGTCCGCGGGTTGGCCAGACCTCCTTACGGGTTCCGCTCCTTGTAGTGCTCCCGCAGCGCGCGCTTGAGCGTCTTGCCGGCGACGTTGCGGGGGAAGTCGCCCACGATCCAGACGTCGCTGACGCGCTGGAACTTGGCGGCGACGCGCGTGTTCACCCAGGCCACGAGGTCCTCGCGCGTGACCGTGCTGGGCTCGCGCAGGACGACTGCCGCCACCGGCGTCTCGCCCCACCTGGCGTCGGCGACGCCGAAGACGGCGGTCTCGCGCACGGCCGGGTGCTGGACGATGACCTCCTCGATGTCGCGCGGGTAGACGTTCACGCCGCCCGAGATGATCATGTCCTTCTTCCGGTCCACGAGGTGGAGGTAGCCGTCCTCGTCGACGTAGCCGAGGTCGCCGGAGTGGAGCCAGCCGTCGACGATGGCCTTCGCGGTGAGGTCCGGGCGCTTGTAGTAGCCCGCCATCAGCATCGGGCCGCGCCCGCAGATCTCGCCGACCTCGCCGGGGCCGACGTCGCGGCCCGCCTCGTCCAGGAGGCGCATCTCCATCAGCCCGGGCGGCACGCCGACCGACGCCAGCTTCCGCGGGGCGTCGGTCTTGTCGAGGATGGTCATGAACCCCTCCGTCAGCCCGTAGAGCTCGTAGAAGCGGCCGGGGAGAGCCTCGAGGATCCGCTGCTTGTGCTCGAGGTGCAGGGGGGCGCCGACCGTCTGCAGCATCTCGAGCGAGGCCAGGCGCCCGGGGTCGAAGGCCGGGCTCGAGAGCAGCGCCACGATCTGGGAGGGCACCATCACGACGTGGGTGACGCGGCTGCGCTCGATCTCGGCGATGACCGCCTCGGGGCTGAAGGCCTTGTGGACGACGAAGGTGGCGCCGAGGTACATCGCCGGCAGCAGCGTGAGGAAGGCGCCGTTGAAGACGAGCGAGCCCGCGTGCAGGGCCACGCTCTCCGGCGTCATCCGGAAGGCGGAGGCGAAGAGCGTGCAGTACATCGCCCGCACGTAGTGGGTGTGGACAATGCCCTTCGGCTCGCCGGTGGTCCCGCTCGAGTAGATGATGTTGAACGGGTCGGCGTCGGTGAGGCCGCCGTCGGGCGGCTCCGTCTCCGGCGCTCCGGCCACCAGCCCCGCATACGCGCGAAAGCCGGGGCGGGAGCCGTCGACGAGGACCCAGCGGTCGTCGGCGATGGCCGGCAGGTGCGGCCGCACCCGGGCGAGCGTCTCCGCGAAGGCCCCGGTCGAGATGACCATCACCGAGTCGGAGTTCTGGAGGAGCGAGGCGAGGCCGCTCTCCTGGAGGAGCGGGCTCGCCGGCACCACCACGATCCCCGTCTTGGCCGCCGCCCAGTAGGTCTCGAGCAGCTCGAGGCAGTTCGGCACCACGGTGGCGACCTTGTCGCCCTTCCGGAGGCCGGCGCGCAGGAGCGCGTTGGCGAGCCGGTTCACGCGCGCGTTGAAGGCGCGGTAGGTGAGCCCTTCGCCCTCGAACACGACCGCCGGGTGGTGGGGACGGTAGTGGGCGTGGCGCGGCAGAAGGCTCCCGAGATTCATGGTGCCTCGGAGCATAGAGCACGCCGGGCGGGCCGCACAAGACGGCCCGGGGTGCTGAAGCACAAGTGGCTTGACCTGGGGCGGACCGGCGGCGTACAGTCCGGCCACACATGACCGTCCGGCCTTCGGGAGGCCGTGATGCCCGATCGAGTCCCCGGACAATCTTTCGGCGCCCTCGGCGACCAGGCGGATGGAATGGGCGCCGATGCGTAAGTACGTGGTCCGCCGCCTGCTGCTCTTCGTCCCCACCCTCCTGGGAGCCTCGCTCCTGATCTTCGGGCTCATGCGGCTGGTCCCGGGTGACATCGCCGAGATCCTCGTCTACCAGACCGGGACGGAGTCGAGCACCGTCCAGCAGAAGCAGATCCAGCAGATCCGCGACGAGCTGGGGCTCAACCGCCCGATCGCCGTCCAGTACCTGGCCTGGCTGGGGAATGCCCTCCGGGGGGACTTCGGCTACTCCTACACGCAGCGGCGGCCCGTCACGGACATCCTGAAGGAGCGCTTCCCCCGCTCCATGGAGCTCGCCGTCCTCACGATCCTCGTTGCCGTCGCGTGGGCGATCCCCCTCGGCGTCGTCTCCGCGGTCCGTCAGAACACCTGGGTGGACTACCTGGTGCGCGTGGTGAGCATCAGCGGCCTGAGCCTGCCGCTCTTCTTCACCGGGGTCCTGATCCTGTACGGCCTGGTCCGGTTCTTCCGATGGCTGCCGCCCCTGGAGTTCGTGGCGTTCGTCGACGACCCGGTGGAGAACTTGAAGCAGCTCATCTGGCCGACGCTGGCCCAGGCCTACTACATCAGCGCCCCCATCACCCGGCTCACCCGCTCGCAGATGCTGGAGGTCGTCCGCCAGGACTACGTCCGCACCGCCCGCGCCAAGGGTCTCGCGGAGCGGGCGGTGGTCTACCGCCACGCCCTCTCGAACTCGCTGCTGCCGGTGGTCACGTTCATCGGCTGGTGGGGCGGGCGGATCCTCGGCGGCATCGTGATCATGGAGATCATTTTCGCCGTGCCCGGGATGGGCACGGCTCTCGTCCAGGCGGTGAGCTACCGGGACTATCCAACGGTTCAGGCGATGGTGTTCGTGATGGCGCTGGTCTTCCTGACGATCAATCTCCTGGTGGACCTCCTTTACGCCTGGCTCGACCCCAGGATTCGGTACGCCTGAGATGGCGAATCGGACGGACGTGGCGGTCACGATCGCGCGGGGCGCCCGCATCGGCGTCGGGCCCTCACCCGGCCTGACGCGGACCCTGGCGCGCGGCCTCACCCGCTTCGCCGTCCGTCAGCCGCTGGGCGCCATCGGCGGCCTCATCGTGTTGGCCCTGACCGTGACGGCGACCTTTGCCCCCCAGCTCGCGCCGCACGGGGCGAAGGACGCGGCGTTCACCCAGTATCTCGCGCCGAGCGCCGAGTTCCCGATGGGCACGGACCAGCTGGGCCGGGATATCCTGAGCCGTGTGATCTGGGGGGCGCGCCTGTCGTTGTACGTGGGGGTGGTCTCGGTGGCCGTCGGGATCACGCTCGGCGGGCTGTGCGGGGTCGTCACCGCCTACTTCGGGGGCCTGACCGACAGCGCGAGCCAGCGTGTGGTGGACGTGCTGATGGCGCTGCCGCCCATCGTCCTGGCCCTCGCGCTGATGGCCGCCCTGGGCCAGTCGGTGAACAACGTGATCATCGCGCTGACGATCCTGCTGACCCCGACGGCGGCGCGGACCCTCCGGTCCGTCGCCCTCAGCATCAAGGAAAGCCCGTACGTGGAGGCTGCCCGCGCCGCGGGCTGCACCCACTGGCGGGTCATCTTTCTCCACGTGTTGCCCAACAGCTTCGCCACGTATATCGTGCTCTTCACCGTGAACGTCGGCTACGCCATCGTCGTGGAGGCGGCGCTCAGCTTCCTCGGCCTGGGGGCGCCAGCGGACGAGCCCTCCTGGGGAGGGATGCTGACGGCGGGAACCCAGGCCATGGAGTCGGCGCCCTGGATGATCTTCTTCCCGGGTTTGGCGATCAGCCTGACCGTCTTCGGGCTGAACCTCCTGGGGGACGCGATTCGTGACCTGACAGATCCGCGGCTCAGGGGAGGACTCGGATGACCATGCGGTACACCGACGAGGAGGGACATCGATGAGACGGATGGCCGTGCTGACGCTGGTCCTGGGGCTCGTCACCGGCTTCGCCACGGGGCACGCGGTCGCCCAGGAGAAGCCCCGGTACGGCGGGATCCTCAACTGGTACGACTACGGTGACCCGGGCCGTCTCGACATCCACGCGGAAGGGCCGCTGTCGGTGCAGCAAGCGACGGCAGGGGTGTACAGCGGGCTGCTCCACTACGATCCCGACGATCCGACCAAGATCACCGGGGATCTGGCCGAGCGCTGGACGGCGTCGCCGGACGGCAAGATCTACACGTTCCACCTGCGCAAGGGGGTCAAGTGGCACGACGGCCAGCCCTTCAGCGCCGCCGATGTCAAGGCGACGTTCGATCGGATCCTGAACCCGGATTTCAAGAGTCCCCGGTGCGGGTCCATGCTCAAGCCGATCGTGGCGAGCCTCGAGGTGGGGGACCCCCACACGGTGCAGGTCCATCTGAAGTTCCCCGCCGCCCCCGTCCTCGCCTATCTCGCGTCAGCCTGGTGCCGAGTCGTCGCCAAGCACGTCCTCGAGAAGCACGGTGACCTGACGAAGCCGGAGGCCCAGATCGGCACGGGCCCCTTCAAGCTCAAGCGGTACGAGCGCGGGAGCGTCATCGAGTGGGAGAAGAACAAGGACTACTTCATCCCCGGGCTCCCGTACCTGGACGGCGTGAAGCAGTTCGTCCTGGTGGGCGCGCCCACTCAGCTCGCGGCCGCCAAAGCCGGACGCATCATGCTCTGGGATACCTGGCCTCCCATGAAGAAGACCCAGGCTGATGAGCTCAAGGCCGCGCGGGGAGACGAGGTGGAGGTCTACCAGGCCTCCATCAACACGATCTTCCTGATCTACATGCACACCCAGAAGCCGCCGTTCAACAACCCGGACATGCGGCGGGCCGTGAACCTGGCGATCGACCGGCAGGAGCTGGTCGCCAAGACGCTGGAGGGCGCCGGGGTTCCCTGCGCCCTGCTCGACCCCAAGCTGGTGGGAGACTTCGCCCTGCCGCCGGAGGAGGTCAACAAGCTTCCTGGGTGCCGGCAGCCCAAGGACCAGGACATCGCCGAGGCCAAGCGGCTGGTCGAGAAGCACTACCCGAACGGGGTGGACGTCGAGGCGGCGGTCCGCTCCGTGGGCGGCTACATCGACCGGGCCCAGCTCGTCCTGTCGCAGCTCAGAAAGATCGGCATTCGCGGGACGCTCAAGAGCTACGAGAGCGCCGCGGGCTTCGCGGTGTACGGCAAGGGCGACTTCACGTTCATCACCACCCAGGACCGGGCCATGGTCACGGCCGACCCTGGCGATATCTTCAGCCTGATCTATACGACCAAAGCGGGGAGCAACTGGGGACAGTGGTCGGACCCGAAGGTGGACGAGCTGACCGATCGCGGGCTCAAGGAGACGAACCGCGAGAAGCGCAAGCAGATCTATCATGAGCTCCAGCGCCACATCCTGACCGGGACGCCGTCCGCAGTCCCCGTCGCCTGGGTCGAGGGGTGGTTCTTCAAGGACAAGCGCATGCGCAACTACAATGCCTCGCCGACGGTCTACGACCACAACACCTTCATGAAGGTGTGGCTGGCGCAGTAGGCCGGCACGGCCGCGGTCGCGGGTCGCCCTCAGGGTCCGTGAAGAAATCGCGGGCGGGTCCGAAACCCGACTTTCCCCGCCCGGGCTTCTCGCAACGCTCCCGCCATCCGTCTCGCGGCCGTGGCGTTCCGCTCCGAGCCGCGGCTTTGCCGCGGCAACCTCTGGGGGAGGCCCGGGAGGGGGCCGTCGAGGCCCCCTCCCGATGAACTCAGGCGATCCGGATGATGCCGGGCTCGACCGGCGTGAACCGCTCGGCGACCGCCGGGTCGTGGCCCGCGACGATCAGCCGCGGGGCCCCGGCCAGGGTCTCGATCGTCTCGAAGGCCGCGAGCATCTCGGGCAGGCTGGTGATGATCTGGACGGGCTGGCGTGTCTCGACGTTGCGGTAGAAGTGCGAGGCGTCGGAGGTGAGGACGACCGTGCCGCGCGGGGTCTCCATGGTGACGATCTGAGACCCCGCGGTGTGGCCGCCGACGCGGTGCACCCTGACCCCGGGGCAGACCTCACGGTCGCCCTCGATGATCCGGACACGGTTCGCGTAAGTCAGCGTCACCAGCCGCGCTAGCGCCCCCGGGTTGGCCGACTGCCGAAAGGCCGGAGTGCGGCCGAAGGGCCCCGTCCAGAACGCCACCTCGTCCCGCTGGATCCAGTACTCCGCGTCGGGGAACAGGCTGTGCCCGGCCCAGTGGTCGTAGTGGAGGTGGGTGATGAGCGCGACCGGCACGTCGCCCGGCTTCACACCCGCGCGCTCGACCACCGCCGCCGGGCTCACGTAGCTCCGCATCCCCCGCTCCCGCGCGTCGTCGTCGAGGAACCCGGTGTCCACGAGGATCGGGTGGGGGCCGCCGAGGATCAGCCAGACGTAGTAGTGGAGCGTGAGCGGCGCGTGCGACGCCTCGCGGTAGAAGAACTGACAGGCCGTCGTGTCCCGCTCCGCGTACTTGAGCGCGTAGACTTCGAGCATGGTTCACCTCGCTGGCGCCGGGGTGGACGCCCTCAGCGCGCCATCGCAGAAAGGAGCGACCCTTGAGCACACCCCCGTCCGCATCGTCCGCCCGTCAGGAGGTCCGACAGGTGGCGCCCAAGCTCGTCGAGCTGAGCGAGACGGTCCTGTACGGCGATGTCTGGGAGCGGCCCGGGCTGTCGAAGCGCGACCGGAGCCTGATCACGGTCGCGGCGCTGACCGCGCTGTGCCGCAGCGACCAGCTCCCGGGCCACATCGAGCGCGCGCTCGCCAACGGCGTCACGCGGGAGGAGCTGGGCGAGCTCATCACCCACCTCGCCTTCTATGCGGGCTGGCCGGCGGCCATGACCGCGGGCCGCATCGCCCGGAAGGTCGTCGACGAGCGGACGCCATGAAGATCGGGTTCATTGGGCTCGGCACCATGGGGCGCCACATGGCGTCCAACCTGATGAAGGCGGGTCACCAGCTCGTGGTCCACGACGTGCGCCGGGAGGCGGCGGCGCCTCACCGGGAGGCCGGGGCCGGCTGGGCCGAGACGCCGCGCGAGGTGGCTGCGGCGACGGAGGTGGTGTTCACGTCGCTGCCGGGCCCCCCGGAGGTGGAGGCGGTCGCGCTCGGCGAGCGGGGGCTCCTCGCGGGCCTCGCGGCGGGCGCGGTGTACTTCGATCTCACGACCAACGCGCCCGCGCTGGTGCGCCGGATCCACGCGGCGTTCCAGACACGCGGGATCCAGATGCTGGACGCGCCGGTGAGCGGCGGCCCGCGCGGGGCCGAGACGCGGCGGCTCGCCCTCTGGGTCGGGGGGGACGAGGGGGTCTTCGAGCGCTACAGGCCGGTGCTCGAGGCCATCGGCGATCGCCCCTGCTACGTCGGCCCGATCGGCGCGGGCTCGATCGCCAAGCTGGTCCACAACTGCGCCGGCTACGTCATCCAGACGGCGCTGGCCGAAGTCTTCACGCTGGGCGTCAAGGCCGGCGTCGATCCGCTCGCGTTGTGGAAGGCGGTGCGCCAGGGGGCGGGCGGCCGGCGTCGCACGTTCGACGGCCTCGCCGATCAGTTCCTGCCCGGTCGGTTCGAGCCGGCGTCGTTCGCCTTGCGTCTGGCCCACAAGGACGTCACCCTGGCGACCGACCTCGGCCGGGAGCACGACGTGCCCATGCGGCTCGCCGGTCTCGCGCTCGAGGAGCTGACCGAGGCGCTCGACCGGGGATGGGGCGAGCGCGACTCGCGGGTCGCCATGCTCCTGCAGGAAGAGCGCGCGGGCGTCGAGATCCGGGTCCCCGAGGCCGCGATCCGCCGCGTGCTCGAGGCGGACCGGTGATCCGGAAACCGCGCAGAACCGCTGCCCCACGCGCGCCCCTCAGTCGAGGGTGACGAGGATGCAGTGACGCAGCCTGCCCTCCAGGGCTCGGGAGCGGTGACCCTTGCCCCACGTGTCCTCGACGAGGATGACCTCGCCGGCGCCGATGCGGCGCGTCTCGCCATCGCTGGCGGTGAGCTGCACGCCGGCGTCGAGGTTGATGATGTACTGGCGCCGCGGGGCGGGGTGCCAGTCGAGGTCGTAGTCCGGCGGGACCTCGCGGAAGACGATCCCGCTGGCCGCGAGGCGCGCCGACAGCTGCCCCGCGTGGGTCGATTCCGTGAACTCGACCTCCACGTCCTCGAAGTGGGACTCGCCGTTCTGGTCGGCATAGAGCCGGTGGATCTTCATGGCGTCACCCCCGGGGCCGGGATCAGAGAGACGCGAGCGCCTCGTCCGGCCTCCGTGCCTTCACCATTGCGCTGATCACGGTCGCCTTGAGCACGCTAGAGGGACTTGGCGATGGCGTCGAGCACGCCCCGCTGCACGGTCGTGTCAGTGGACGTGAGCGGCTCGTCCTTGTCCACGAACAGGATGCGCTCGCGCCGAAAGACCGCGCGCTCGATCGTCACCGTCGTGCGGTTGCCGCCGGCGGGCTTCACGAGCAGATGCAGACGGTGCCGGATGCCCTTGGCGTAGACGCCGAAGTCCTCGCCCTCGATCCGCCGGGAGTCGGTGGTGATGAGCCCCACGCTGCGGTCGGCCTTGTCGATCTCCCAGCCGAGGTGCTTCAGCACCGCCTCGGTGACCGCCCACACGCGGTCGGGCGGAGCGTCGAACGTCCGCGCCACCGGGTCGGCTCCCAACGCCGGCAGCGCCAGTACCAGGCCCAGCAGTATCGCGAGTCGCCTCATGGCTCCTGCCTCCTTGTCTGATCTCAGGCGAGAGTCCCCCTGCACCGCCTCCCAGGCGAGATAGAGCACCGTTTCGGGGAGGGCGTCAAGCCCGTGGGTGGCCGTCGCCAGACCTCCTGCGGGTCGACCTGCCGCGGCCGGCGGTAGCCGATGCTACGAGCGGTGGCCGCGCGCCGCAACCCCGCACGTGGCGTGCGCGTCGGCGACGCGCCGGTAGATCGCGAGGATCCGCTCCGCGGTCTTCTCCCAGCGGAACCCCGCCGCCCGCGCCCGCCCGCGCGCCGCGAGCTCGCGCCTGAGGCACTCGTCCCCGCCGATCCTGAGGAGGCCCTCCGCGATCGCGGCGACCTCCCGCGGGTCGACCAAGAGCGCGCCGTTGCCCGCGACCTCGCGAAGGACCGGGAGGTCCGACGTGAGGACGGGCGTCCCGGACGCGAACGCCTCGGGGACGGGGAGCCCGAACCCCTCGCGGTGGTGATGATGTCGTCGGTCGACGAAGTGGACAGAGACGGCCAGGGCGATCTGCCTCACGATCCCCCCGATGGTTGTCCGGGCGGCCCGCGTGATCGAATGAGCGTCTCTCCTAACGGGGGAAGCTGAGGCGCTCGAGATCCTCGAGGAGCCGGGCCGTGAACGTCCGAAGCTCCTCACCGTCGGGCCCGACGAGGAGGACCCGGCGGAACGCGGGCGCATCGGTCAGCACCTCGACGCGCCCACCAAGCTCCGATGCGATCACCGGGAGCGACGCGAGGGCGGCGCGGAACGCCGCCTCGTCCGCCGTGAACAGGTCGAGGTCGAAGGACCGGCGATGCCCGAGGTGGACGCCAAGCGCGCCACCGCCGGTCAGATAGAACCCGCGCACCGAGGCGAAGAAGCGCTGGAGGAACCTCCGCTCGAACGGGCTGAGCGCACTAGAGAATGAGCCCATGGCGCCGCCAGGCGCGGAGGATGTAGTCCCAGAAGCCGCGTCGTCGCCCCAGGCGGGGCGTGAGCTCCGGGTATCGGGCCGCGACACGGCCCACGGTCAGGAAGCGCCAGACCTGATCGTCCCGAGCCTCCCGCATGACTTTGGCCGCGAGGTCGAGCCACCGCGGATGCGTCTCGTCAGCCAGGATCTCCTGCAGGTCCCGCACGGACAGATCCTCGTCCCAGAGGAACCACGGGCGGGTCTCCGGGTCATCGAGATCGGTGCCGAGCGGACGTGGCACACCGGTCATGGCCCACCCTAGGATACCTCACGGCCCGGGAGGCGGGCCTCGGTCGCTGCAACAGGCACCCTCCTCCCTGCTGAAAATCTAGGCCGAACGGAACGTAGCCGCCGCAAAGCACTTTCCCGGGTACCTCCCTGAGCCCGCTGCGGCCCGCCGTGCGCCCGGATCCCCCCCGGGCGAGCGGATTCCTGGGGTAGCCGGAGTGTAGCGGCTCTGGCGAGCCGCGTGCCGAACCGATACGGCCTGGCTCCAGGCGCTCCGGGTGGGCCGGGGGCTCGTGGGGGAGTATGATGCCACGTGTGTTGTGCCGCCCGGGGAGGGCGGCGCTCGACGCCCACAGGGGGAGGTTCCCCCGCGGGGGAGGAGGCCTGAGCATGGCGGCACCGGGGCGGGACCCGTTCGGCCTCGAGCTCTTCAAGAACGCCCTTCTCGCGATCGCCGACGAGATGGCGCTGACGATCCTCCGGACGGCCTACTCGGGCGTGCTGAAGGACAACATGGATTACTCGACCGCCCTGGCGGACGGCGAGGGGCGCACGATCGCCCAGGGGCTCACGCTGCCGGGCCACCTGTGCTCCTTCCCCGACGCCCTCGAGGCGACCCTCCGCCGCTACGGCGACCGGATGCAACCGGGCGACGTCTACTGCCTGAACGACCCCTTCGAGGGGGGCATGCATCTGCCCGACGTCTTCGTCCTGAAGCCGATCTTCTGGGAGGGCGAGCGGATCGCGTTCGCGGCGACGATCTGCCACCAGACGGACGTGGGCGGGCGGGTGGCGGGCTCGAACGCCGCCGACTCCACGGAGATCTACCAGGAGGGGCTGCGGATCCCGCCCGTGAAGCTGTACGATCGCGGGGAGCCCAACGAGACGCTCTTCCGCCTCATCGAGAAGAACGTGCGCCTGCCGGTCCGGGTCCTGGGGGACCTCCGCGCCCAGCTCTCTGCCTGCCACATCGCCGAGCAGGCCTTCCTGCGCCTCGTCGAGCGCCACGGCGCGAAGCCGGTGAAGGCGTACATGGAGGAGATCCTGGACTACACCGAGCGCCTGACCCGGGCGGCGGTGCGGGCGCTGCCGGACGGGGAGTGGAGCTTCGAGGACTGGATCGACGACGATGGGATCGAAGTGGGGAAGCCCATCCGCCTCAAGGTCACCTTCCGGAAGCACGGCGACACGCTCGTGGCCGACTGGACCGGCACCTCCCCTCAGGTCAAGGGCGCCATCAACAACACCGCCTCATACACGAAGGCGGCGACCTACACCTGCCTGAAGTCGGTCATCTCGCACGACGTCCCGTCCAACTCGGGCTTCTACCGGGCCATCGAGGTCATCGTGCCCGCGGGCACCATCGCCAACGCCGTGCTGCCGGCCGCCTCCGCGGCGCGGGGGCTCACCGGCTTCCGCATGATCGACTGCGGCTTCGGGGCGCTGGCCCAGATGCTCCCCGACCGCGTCCTGGCCGCCGGCGAGGGCGGGAACACGGGCGTGTCCATCGGCGGCTATTACCCGGACCGGCGCCCGTTCATCTTCGTGGAGTTCGTCTGCTCGGCCTGGGGCGCGCGGCCGTGGGCCGACGGGCTCGACGGGAACGCGAACCTCATGGCCAACATGTGCCTGCCCTCGGCGGAGGTGACGGAGACGGAGCAGCCGGTCGAGATCGTCTGTTGCGAGTTCATCCAGGACTCGGGCGGCGCGGGCAAGCACCGCGGCGGGATGAGCGTCCGCCGCGCGTATCGGCTCCGGGAGGCCGAGGCCGTCCTCCAGGTGCGGAGCGACCGGCGCGCGTTCTGCCCCTACGGCCTCTACGGGGGTCAGCCGGGCCGGCCGTCCCTGAACCTGATGAACCCCGGCACCGCGGACCGGCTCCTGCCCGCCAAGCTCACCATGACGAGGCGGCGCGGCGAGGTCTTCTGTCACGAGCAGCCGGGGACCGGGGGCTGGGGCGATCCCCTCGAGCGCGACCCGGCGCGGGTCCTCCGGGACGTGCGAAACGAGTTCGTGAGCCTCCGCTCGGCGCGGGAGGACTACGGGGTCGTCATCGATTCCGGGACTTGCGCGGTGGACCTCGCGGCGACCGAGCGGCTCCGGGCCGAGCTGCGCGCCGCCCGCGGCTGGGACAAGCCCCCGGTCTTCAGCCGCTGACCGCAGCGACGCCCCTCCCGGACCTTGACGCCCGCCGGGTCTTGTGGTACGCATTCCACAACGCGATGCGGAAGACGATCGTCAAGCCGAGGGCCCCGTACAGGATCATCCAGGTGCCGATCGATGTCCGCCTGCTGGAGTGCGTGGACGCCGCCGCCGGTCGGGTCGCGGAGAGCCGCGCCGCCTACATTCGGGGCGCCTGCGAGCGGCGGCTGAAGAGCGAGGAGACCGAAGCGCTCGACCGGCGCTACGTGGAGGGATATCGACGCCGGCCCGAGACGGAGGCCTGGGCGCGGCTCGGCGCAAGGCTCCTGGCGCGCCGGTTGCGCGGGGACGCGTGGTAGGTGAAGCGCGGCGAGGTCTGGTGGGCCGACCTTCCGGCGCCGGTTGGGCGCCGGCCGGTCGTGCTCCTCAGCCGGGACGCCGCCTACGCCGTCCGGGCGGCGGTTACCGTGGCTCCCGTGACCCGAACCATCCGTGACATCCCCGTCGAGGTCGCGCTCGGCCGCGAGGAGGGGCTCCCCGCTCGCTGCGTCGTGAACCTCGACGACCTCACGACGATCCCGAAGTCGCTCCTCCGGCAGCGAGTCGGCGCCTTGTCGGCCACCCGCCTCGTCGAGGTCGAGGCCGCGAGCCGCTTCGCGCTGGACCTCGCCTGATCGGTCGTGAGCGCTGCGGTCACCGGTGCGACCTCGGCGAGCCTCACGCTCGGCCGCGCCGCGCCCTGACTCTCCTCAGGTCTCCGCCTCCGGCGCCGCCGGCGCGCCGAGCGCGGCCGCGACTCCCAGCACGCTCCAGAAGACCGGGGCCACGCTGACCACGCTGAAGTGGAACTGGAGGTCGACGAGGTACGCCACGATCCCGGCGAGGCAGCCGATCCCCAGCATCCCGCGGGCGTCGGCCGTGCGCGCTGCGAGCCACGCGCGGCGCAGGCACACAGCCACGAGCCACCAGAACGCGCCGACGCCGAGGAGCCCGAGCGAGAGCGCCATGTCGAGCGTCTCGTTGTGGGCCTTGTCCACGAGGATCGCGGGCCCCAGGAGCCGGAGCTTGTCGGGGTCCCGCTGCGGGAACACGGCGACGAGGGCTTCCGGCCCGTAGCCGAGGAGCAGCCGGCGCGCGAGGAGCGCCGCCGTCTTCCGCCAGAGGTAGAGCCGCAACTCGACGGACGTGTCGCGGAATTCGACCGTGGACTGGGCGCGTGCGAGCGGAACGACGGGACCCGGACTCCGCGGCCCGCGCGGCCGGAGCGGCCCTCCCGGGATCGCGAACAGCGCCGTCACGGCCACCAGCAGGAGCAGCGCCGCGCCGCAGCGGCGGACCGGCAGGGCCGACCACTGCCGGAGGACCAGCGCCGTCGCGACGCCGAGGGCGAGGGCGAGCGCGAGCCACGCCGCCCGGCCCCAGGTGAACAGCGCGGTCAGGTGGACGAGGAGGAGGGCGCCCGTGGCGAGGGCGAGGTCGCGCCGGCGCGCGGCCACGGCGACGGCGCCGAGGGCGAGCGGGGTCACGAGCGCCATGTAGGCGCCGAGCCAGTTCGGGTTGCCCGTCGTCGAGAAGGCCTGCCACCAGCCCTGCCGCTGCCAGTCGCGGGTGAGCCACTCGTACCCCGCGTACTGCGCCATCCCGTAGAGCGCGACGAGGGAGGCGCCGGCCAGGGTCGCCGCCCACCACCACCGGAGGAGCGCGCGGCTTCGGAGCGCCGCCGCGGCCAGGAAGACGGCGACGTAGGCGAGCAGCGTCAGCAGCCCCTCGTCCCGCCACGGCGCGCCCCAGAGGCTCCAGCGCGAATCCACCGAGCCCCACGTGGCCGCGGCGGCCACGAGCGCGAACACGAGCGCGGGGAGGACGACCGCGCGGTCGATGGAGGCGGGCCGGGTGATCGCGCGGCCGAGCCACGCGAGCGCCAGGAGCGGCGCGAGGCCCCAGAGCGCGCGAGCCTTGATCGCGTAGTAGATGTTAGCCGGGGTGGTGGGATCGACGAGGAGGGGGACAACCGCCACGACCGCCAGGACGCCTCCGAGCATCACGAGGAGGCTGGCGCGGGCGAGCGTGTCCGGCGTCGTGGCGGGCATCGCCGCCCCGTCTATAGCACAGCGGCGCCCGGGTGGTATAGTTGTCCCGCGATGAAGGTCATCCTCCGAAACCAGGGGAAAGAGGTCGAGCTGGCCGGCCGGCGCCGGGTGCGCGAGCTCCTGAGCGAGCTCGGCGTCCTGCCCGAGACCGTGCTCGTCATCCGGGGGCGCGAGCTCCTCACGGTGGACGAGGTCGTCCGCGAGGACGACGTCGTCGAGCTCCGCCCCGTCATCTCGGGAGGCCGCCGGTGAAGTGCCGGAAGTGCGGCGGCCGGGCGGTCCTCGAGCTGCGCCGCCACAACACGGCCTTCTGCGCGGACGACTTCCTCGCGTTCTTCCGCCGCCAGACCCTCGAGACGATCCGCCGGTGGAAGATGTTCACGCGGGAGGAGCCGGTCCTCGTCGCGGTGTCGGGGGGCAAGGACTCCCTCGCGCTCTGGGACGTGCTCGTGGAGGCCGGCTACCGCACCGCGGGGCTCTACATCGACCTCGGGATCTTCGACTACTCGCGGGAGTCTCGGGCGAGGTGCGAGGCGTTCGCGGCCGAGCGCGGCGCGCGCCTCGTCGTCGTCCGGGTGGCGGCCGAGGTGGGCGCGGGGATCCCGCAGGTCCGGGACGTGACGCGGCGTCCGGCCTGCTCGGCGTGCGGGCTGTCCAAGCGCTACATCATGAACCGCGCGGCCCTCGAGGGCGGCTTCAGCGCGGTCGCCACCGGCCACAACCTCGACGACGAGGCGGCCACGCTGTTCGGCTCGACGCTCCGCTGGGACGCCTCGGCGCTCGCGCGCCAGACGCCGGTCCTCGAGGCCAGCCATCCGAAGCTGGTCCGCCGCGTCAAGCCGCTCTTCCGGCTGAGCGAGCGGGAGACCGCGGCCTACGCCTTTCTCCGCGGCATCGACTACATCGTCGAGGAGTGCCCGTTCGCGCGCGGCGCGACCTCGCTCACGCACAAGGAGGTCCTGAACCGCCTCGAGGACGCCTCCCCCGGCGCGAAGGCGTCGTTCTTCCTCAACTACCTCGACCGCGCCCGCCACCTTTTCCAGGCGAGCGAGGCGGTGGACCTCCGGGAGTGCGCGCGCTGCGGGCAGACGACCACGGGCGAGGTCTGTGCGTTCTGCAGGCTCGCCGACCAGGTCCGCCGCGCCGCCGGGCCGACCGGGCCCGCCCGCGCGGAGCCGACCGACCCGCCGGCCCTGCGCGGGCTCATCTCGGATCTGAGGGCCGCCTCCGAGATCCACGCGCCCTGACGGGCGCCGCCCCGCGCCCGTGTCCCGCCCCGTCCCGCCCGCGCCGGATGCCGACCAGGTCATCTTCGTCGGCACGGGTGGCGGGCGGATGACGACCGCGACGCAGGCCCGCGCGACCGGCGGCCTCTGGGTCGTCCTCGACGGTGTCCGCCTCCACGTGGATCCTGGCCCCGGGGCCCTCGCCCACGTCCGCGGGAAAGCCCTCGGGCTGGACCCGACGCGGCTCGACGCGGTCGTCCTCACCCACAAGCACCTCGACCACTCCGGGGACGTCAACGCCATGATCGAGGCGATGACGCACGGAGGGACCCGACCCCGGGGGCTGGTCCTCGCGCCGCGCGACGCGTACGAGGACGATCCGGTCATCCTCCGGTACGTGCGCGGGTACGCGGCGCAGACGATCGCGCTCGAGGCCGGCGGCCGCTACCCGGTCGGCGACCTCGTCCTCGAGACGCCGCTCCGGCTCCGGCACCCGGTCGAGACGTACGGCCTCCGCTTCGCCGGCCTCCGCCACTCCATCGGCCTGATCGCCTGCACGGGCTACTTCCCGGAGCTCGAGGACGCCTTCCGGACGGACCTCCTCATCCTGAACGTCGTCTTCCGGGACCCGCGCGACGAGATCCACCTCGCCGTGCCGGACGCGCGGCGCCTGATCGGGGCGATCCGCCCGCGGCTTGCCGTGATCACGCACTTCGGGCTCACCATGGTCCGGGCGCGTCCGTGGGAGATCGCGGAGGCGCTCAGCCAGGAGACTGGGGTGCGGGTCGCCGCCGCGCGCGACGGCTGGCGCCTCGCCCTCGCTTCCCTGGACGCGTCCCCTCCCCCGCCGGGGGAGCGGGCAGGGTGAGGGCCCGCTCGGCCCGCGCCGGCCGCGGGGCTACTTGCGCGAGCGATTGCCCTCGGCCCGGAGGTAGTGCTCCACCACGTACGATGGGGGGACGCGCCGGGCTCAAGGCGCCGGGCAGAGCGCCTGCAGACCCTCCGCGAGGCAGTCCGAGAGGGAGTAGAAGATCCGGTCGGCATCCGCCTCACCGGCGAGCCCCAGGACCGCCAGGAGCGCGAGCGCCGCCGCCCTCACCGGACCGGCCGCACGCCCAGCGCGCCGAGGAGCGCCCCGAGGTCGTCCCCGCGGTCGATCCGGTAGAAGACCGCCTGCATGCCGACCGCCCGGGCGGCCTCGACGTTCGTCTCGTAGTCGTCCACGAAGACGCAGGCTTCGGGGGGGAGGCGGAGGCGCTCCGCCGCAAGGCGGTAGATCGCGGGCTCGGGCTTGGCGATCCCGACCTCCGCGGAGCAGACGATGGCGTCGAAGAGATCGTGGATCCCGAGGCCGTCGCGGAGGCGCGCCCGGAGCGAGGCGTCGGCGTTCGAGAGGATCGCGATCCGGTACGGCGGCCGGAGCGCCCGGACAAGGGCGATGTTCTCCGCGATCGGCCGCTGGCTCGCGCGCCACGCCTCGTGGAGCCGCGGCAGGGCACGGCCGGCCTGCGCCTCGAGGAGCCGGTGGGATTCTTCGAGCCACGCCTCGCGGTCGCCCCGCCCCTGTTCGAGCGCCTTCCACGTCGGCGTGCGATAGAGCGTCTCGAGGAGCGCGTTGCGCGGGAGCGCGTGGGCGGCCTCGAGCTCCCGCAGGACGTCCCACCGCATGTCGTGGATCACGCCGCCGTAGTCGAGGATGACCCCCCGGATCGGGCCGGGCGCGGTCACGAGCCCGCTCCGCCGCCGAGGGGCGTGATCCGGATCAGGACGCTCGTCTTGGCCCCGAGCCCCCGGCGGATGTGGCGCCCCATCCACAGGGGGACGACGAGCCAGTACTTCCGCCGGTAGGCCCGGAGGAGCGCCGCCTCGACGTCGGGGCGGTCGTCCACCCATTCCGCGCGCCCCTCGAACGCCGGCCCGTCACGGCGCCCGACGTGGACCGTCACGCGGCCGTTCTGCTGGATGCGGCGGGCCTTGAGGCTCGCCCGCTGCGTCGTGAAGTAGACCGCGCCGTCGTGGGGCCAGAGCCAGGTGGGGACGGTGCCGGGCTTCCCGGTCGGGCCGTACGTCGTCAGGTACATGTACTTCGCGCGGCGGAGGGCGGCCTCGAGGTCGGGGCTCACGTCGAGGCACTATACCAGAACCCGCGAGCCGAGGCCCGCCGGCTCCGCTGTTATCATGCGAGCACGATGGCATCGGCGCTGCCCCCCCGGCTCCCGCCCCTCAGACGCCGGGGCGCGAGCCACTTCATCCAGGAGGACGCGCCGGAGGAGATCGTCCAGGCGATCCGGGCCTGGTGACCCGGATCGGAGTCCTGACGGGAGACCGCGGCCTATTCCGCAGGGCGCCAACGAGGAGAGATGCTAAGATTCGGCCACCGACGTCCCCCTCGGAGCCGGGGGCCGGCGGTCCCGAGCGTGCGCAGGGGGTGTCGCCCTTCGTGATCCCTCAGGCGGTCCTCTACCTCGCCGTCCCGGACGACGCGCGGGCGGCGCTGCTGACCGTCGCGGGCTGGCCAGTCGCGTTCCGTGCGCTGATGGCGGCGGTGCGCGCGGGGGCCACCCGGGTCGGCCTGCCCGCGTCCTTCCGCGGGACCGCGCTCGAGCGGGCGATCGCCGGGGTGCCGGCGGCCCGCGCCGCGGCCGTCTGGCTCGAGGCCGGCAGTGAGGCGCCGGCTGAGCCCGCGCTGCTCGTCCCGGCGGCCGCCCTCGCGCCGGCCACGGCGATGCGGGAGCTCCTCGACGGACCCGTGCCCGCCGTGCTCACCGAGTCAGCGGGGAGCGACGCCCCGGTCGTCGCCGCCTCGGGCGCACTCGTGCGGTCGCTCTGGGGGCGCCTGGCAGCCGGCGAACCGGTGGGCGCGGTGCTCGGGGACGCCCTCGGGGCCGGCGGGGTCGCCGATCGGGCGGCCGCGGGCTGGTACGTCCGCGTCGCGACCCCCGCGGCCGCGGTGGCCGCCGAGGCGCGCCTGTACACGCAGCTCGGGAGTCCCCTCGACACGCGGCTCGATACGGCGCTCCACCGGCGCCTGTCGCGACTCGTCACCCGCGGGGCCGTGGCGGCCGGGCTCACGCCGAACGTGGTGACGGGGGCGAGCCTGCTCGTCGGGGTGATCGCGGCCTGGTGCTTCTGGCGTGGGAGCCCCGCGAGCGCCCTGGCGGGGTTCGGGCTCTACGCCGCGTCGACGGTGCTCGATCACGCGGACGGCGAGGTCGCCCGCCTGACGCTCACCGAGTCGGCCCTCGGCGAGTGGCTCGACATCGTCGCGGACACGCTCGTCCACGCGCTGATCGTGCTCGCGCTGGGTCTGACGGTCGAGCGCCTCGTGGGCGGGGGCGGGGCGGTGCTGGGGACGGTGGCCGCGGTGGGTGTGGGGGCGGGCGCCGCGCTCGCGAAGATCTCGCCGCCGCCCGCGTCCGCCGCCGGCGTCGTGCTCCACGGCCTCAGCAACCGGAACGGCTTCTACGCGATGCTGGCCGGCTTCATCCTCGCGCTCGCCTGGCTGCCCGCCGCGCTGCCGGCCCTGATGCTGGTCGTCGCGGTCGGCATGCACGCCTTCTGGCTGGGCCACGTGGTCTACCGCGTGGCCCGGCGCCGCCCCGAGTCCGCCGCGGGCTGACGCCGGCGCGCGGCCGGCTCACTCCGGCGAGGCGGCCTGACTGCCGAGCTCCTCGCGGAGCCGCCCGCGGGCCTCCGCCTCGAAGGCTTCCACCGAGACCCCGAAGGCGCGCCGGACCGGAGGCGACGGGGGACGGCAAGGGGATGAGCCCGTCGGCGTGTTGGCGTTGGTTGCGGCCGCGCTCACGCGCCGGTATAGTGGGGACGAGAACGCAGCCGCCGTCACGCCAAGGAGGCTCCCATGCCAGAGGCCGTCATCGTCGAAGCCGTCCGCTCGGCCGTCGGACGCCGGAACGGGAAGCTCACCGGCGTCCGCCCGGACGACCTCATGGCGCACGTGCTCCGGGCGCTGGTCCAGCGGGCGGGGGTGGATCCCGGCGTCGTCGAGGACGTGGTCCTCGGCTGCGTCGACCAGGTCGGCGAGCAGGGGTTCAACATCGCGCGGAACGCCGCGCTGATCGCCGGGTTCCCGGTCGACGTCTGCGGCACGACGCTGGACCGCATGTGCGGCTCGGGCCAGCAGGCCGCGAACTTCGGCTTTGGCATGGTCGCGGCGGGTCAGCACGACTGCGTGATCGTGGGCGGCGTGGAGCACATGACGCGCGTCCCGATGGGCTCGAACGGGCAGGGCCCCGGGGAAGGGCCGATCAGCCCGAAGCTCGCCGAGCGCTACCAGATCGTCCCGCAGGGGATCTCCGCCGAGCTCATCGCCGAGAAGTGGGGGCTCACGCGCGCCCAGCTCGACGAGTTCTCGGCCCAGAGCCACGAGAAGGCCGGCCGGGCGATCGCCGAGGGGCGGTTCAAGCGGGAGATCGTGCCCGTGACGCTCCCCGATGGCGCCAGGTTCGACACGGACGAAGGGGTGCGGGTCCCCGTGAACCGGGAGAAGATGGCGAGCCTCGCCCCGTCGTTCAAGCCCGATGGCGTCGTCACGGCCGCCAACTCGAGCCAGATCTCCGACGGCGCGGCGGCGCTCCTCGTCATGTCGGGGGAGAAGGCCCGGGCGCTCGGCCTCAAGCCGCGCGCGCGGTTCGTCGCCACGGCGCTCGCGGGCGTGGACCCGACGATCATGCTGACGGGGCCGATCCCGGCGACCCAGCGCGTCCTCCGGAAGGCGGGGATGACGCTCGCCGACGTGGACCGCGTCGAGATCAACGAGGCGTTCGCCTCGGTCGTGCTCGCCTGGGAGCGGGAGCTGCATCCGGACATGTCCAGGGTGAACGTCAGCGGCGGCGCGATCGCGCTGGGTCACCCGCTCGGCTGCACGGGGGCCAAGCTCCTCACGACGCTCCTCCACGAGCTCGAGCGGTCGGGCGGCCGGTTCGGCCTCCAGACGATGTGCATCGGGTTCGGCCAGGGGATTGCGACGATCATCGAGAGGATGTGAGGCAGGCATGGCCGGGTACTATTGCCCGCGCTGCAAGAGGACGGCGCCCCTCCAGAAGGTGTGCTGCGGCCGGCCCATGAAGAAGGGATGAGCGGGCCGCCACCGGCCCGCTCGTCCGCGGCTTCCGCCGCGCCCCTCGTCCTGATCTGCGGCCTGGACCACGCCAACATCGCCGAGGAGGACGCCGTCTTCCGCGCGGCGGGCGTCTCCTACCGGACGGTCGTCGCCCGGACCGAGGCGGACTACCTCGGCCACTGCGGCGAGGCGGACGCGCTGCTGATCCAGTACGGCGACGTGAGCCGCCGCGTGATCGAGGGGTTGCCGCGGCTCCGGGTGGTCGTCCGCTACGGCGTCGGCGTGGACGGCATCGACCTCGCGGCGGCGACGGCGCGCGGGATCCCGGTCGTGAACGTGCCCGACTACGGGACGGATGAGGTCGCGAACCACGCGGTCGCCCTGCTCCTCGCGCTTGCCCGGAAGCTCGCCCGGCTCGACCGGCAGACGCGCGCCGGCCGCTGGAACGTCTTCGAGGTCGGGCCGGTCACGCGTCTCGTCGGGCGGGCCGTGGGGATCCTCGGCTGCGGCCGGATCGGCCGTGCCGTCGCCCGGAAGCTCGTCGGGTTCGACGTCCGCCTCCTCGCCTGCGACCCCTACATCACGGCGTTCCCGCCCGGGGTCGAGCCCGTGTCGTTCGAGCGGCTCCTCGCGGAGTCGGACTACCTGACGATCCACTGTCCCCTCAACGCCGAGACGCGACACCTGATCGGTGCGGGGGCGCTCGCGCGGCTGAAGCCGACGGCGGTGCTGATCAACACGGCGCGGGGCGGGATCGTGGACACGACCGCGCTCACCGAGGCGCTCGAAGGTGGCCGCCTCGCCGGCGCCGGGCTCGACGTCCTCGAGCAGGAGCCGCTGGACCCCGCGAGCCCGCTCCTCCGGATGGAGCAGATCATCGTCACGCCGCATGCCGCCTGGTACTCCGAGGAGGGGCGCTCGGACTTGAAGCGCCGCGTCGCCGAGGAGACGGTCCGGGTCCTCCGTGGCGAGCGGCCCCTCAACTGCGTCAACCCCGAGGTCTTCGCCCGGACGCGATAGCGTCGGCCCGGAGCCCCATTCCGGGAGCGCTAGAAAGGGCTCGGAGGCCAAAGTCCGAGGGTGCGGGTCGGAGGAGGAGCGGGAGGGCGAGGAAGGGCGAATAAGACGGAAGACGCCCGTCGAGGAGACGAGTGCGATGAAGAAGGAAGAGATCCTCGCGAAGCTCGCGGCCGGGGAGCTCAAGGTCGAGGAGGCCTCGAAGCTCCTCGCGGAGCTCGAGCAGCGACGCGGCCCGCTCTACTGCAAGGTGAGCGAGAAGGGCGCGGTGAGCGTCTACGGGCTCCAGCGGATGCCGGTGACCCTGTACATGGAGCAGTGGCAGCGCCTGCTCGACTTCGGCGACGAGATCCGGCGGTTCATCCGGGAACACGAGGGCGAGCTCAAGCGGAAGCAGCGATAGGCTCTCGCCCATTGCCTTGAGGGATGGACGACCAACATCTCTTTGACGAACTGCTCCGGGTCGCGGAGGCTATTGGAGTCGCCGTTCGGGTCGAGTCCTTCGAGACCCCCGCGACGGCCGGTGGAGGGTCGTGCATCCTTCAGGGCGAGAGGCTTATCTTGGTCGACAGGACTGCGCCGCTTCGAGAGCGGATTGCGGCGCTGGCCCGAGCGCTCACCGAACTCGAGACCGAAACGGTCTTCATGATCCCGGAGGCGCGGGAGGCCGTCGAGGCGATGAGAGAGTTGCTAAGAGGGAGACGGCTCACGGCATAGCTTCCGACGGAGGATGCTCCATGCCCCGCTACGAATTCCTATGCCAGAAGTGCAAGAAGCCGTTCGAGCTTGTCATGACCATCTCGGAACGGGAGAAAGCCAGGGTCAAGTGCCCAAAGTGCAAAGGCACGAAGGTCGTGCCGCAGCTCGCCGGCTTCATGGCGCAGACGTCGAGGAAGAGCTGAGCGTCGTCTGAGCCGATACCAAGGTCAAACCGAGCGAGAGAGACGGTCGGGGACCTGGGAGGCCGATGATGATCAACGTGAAGAACGTCGGACACGTCGTGCTCAAAGTGAGGGATCTCGAGCGGTCGGCTCGGTTCTATCAGGACGTGCTCGGACTCAAGGAGGTGGCGCGGGGCACGTTCGGCAGCCCGATGGTGTTCTTCTCGGCGACGGGCGAGAATCACCACGACATCGCGCTCTTCGAGGTCGGCCCCGATGCCGCGCCTCCCGAGGAGAACGGGGTGGGCCTCTATCACGTCGCGCTCCGAATCGGTCACAGCCTCGAGGAGCTTCGGGCGGCGAAGACCCATCTTGAGAGGAACGGCATCACGGAGTTGCGGTTGCAGGACCACGCCGTCAGCCAGTCCATCTACCTTAACGATCCCGACGGGAACCGGCTCGAGCTCTATGTCGACGCGGACCCGGGCATCTGGCGCGACGACCCCTCCGCCGTGGCGACCTCCATTCCGTTGGAGCTCTGAGTTGTTCTGTTGTCGGTATAGTCTTGGTTGCCCTAGCCTGAGGTCCTGGATGAGAGCGATCCAGGGACGAGGCGGGTCCTCCAGGGAAATCCGGCCTTGACGCGGCGACCGGCGTGGACTATAGGCGTGGACTATAAAGGTGGCCACGTGTCAGTCGACCGTAGCCTGATCCTGTGCGGCCCTCGGGGGTGGGAGTCATGCCCTTGGACCAGGCCTCCGGACACCTCTTTGACGCCCGCGTGGGCCATACAGCTGGCTCGTGTGGGCGTTCGTGTTTTTGGACTGAGAAGGTGATCATGATGCTCAAGCTCGTCGTCGTCCTCGCCCTGAGCATCGTCGTGGCGCCGCTCGCCGCCGAGGCGCAGGTGGCGAAAGTTCACCGCGTCGCCCTCGTCTTTACCACATCCCCGGTCGCGGAGATGGATGGACCCGAGCCTGTCAACCCCGTCGCCAGAGCGTTCGTGCACGCCTTGCGCGCTCTCGCCTACGTGGAAGGTCAGAACCTCATTCTGGAGCGCCGGTCTGCAGAGGGAAAATTCGAGCGGTATGCCGATATCTTCAGCGGACTGGTCCGCCTCAAGGTCGACGTAATCGTGACCGTCAACACCCCCATGACTCAGCAGGCTAAGGCGGTGACTACGATCGTCCCGATTGTCATGGCGGCCAGCACGGATCCAGTGGGCGCCGGGCTCATCAGGAGCCTCGCCCGACCGGGCGGGAACATCACCGGACTCACGTTTGCCGTTGGGCCGGAGATTGAAGCCAAACGCCTTCAGCTGCTGAAGGAGACGCTGCCCGGAGCCTCGCGGCTTGCCTATCTGGGGATGAAGGGAGATGAAGATTGGGAAGCTCCCTGGGGGGAGAGCCTGCGGGCGGCGGCGCAGCGGCTGGGCTTGACCGTGGTGCTGGCCGAGCACACGCCCAACGACTTCACCAGCGCCTTCAGTCGGATCGGCCGCGACCGCCCCGATGCCCTCTTCGTCTCGGCCAATCCCTCGGCCTTCGCGCACCGGAGGCTCATCGTCGACTTCGCGACACGGAGCCGGCTGCCGAGCACGCACGCCTTTCGAGAAGCCGTGGAACTCGGGGGACTCATGTCCTATGGCGTGAACGTGCCCGACCTCTGGCGGCGCGCCGCTGGCTACGTGGACCGGATCCTCAAAGGCGCCAAACCCGCCGACCTTCCCGTCGAGCAGCCCACCAAGTTCGAGCTGGTCGTGAATCTCAAGGCCGCGAAGGCCCTCGGCCTGACGATCCCCCAGTCGGTGCTGATGCGGGCGGACACGGTGATCGAGTAGGCGACGATCAGGGGTGCAGGAAGGGCGACCGGCAGGAAATTGAAGAGTCCCCAGAACAGACCGTTCCAGGGACTTCCTTGACTGCCTCCGCCCGCCGGGCTAGGCTTGGCCATTCTAGGCTGGAGACGGCGGCATGCACTGTGCCCGGTGCCAGCACGACAACCCACCTCGGGCCAAGTTCTGTCTGGAGTGCGGCGGCCGATTCATCGAAAAGTGCAGCAGCTGCGGCACGGAGCTTCCCGCTGGAGCTAAGTTCTGCCTTGAGTGTGGGCAGGCGATCGGCGGGCCCGCCACAGTTCAGGCTCGATTCACCTCCCCTCGGGTATATACCCCGAAGCACCTAGCCGAGAAAATCCTCATCTCGAAGACCGCTCTCGAGGGGGAGCGGAAGCAGGTCACCGTCCTCTTCGCCGACCTCAAGGGCTCGATGGAGCTGCTGGCCGACCGCGATCCCGAAGGAGCCCGCAAGCTGCTGGACCCGGTGCTGGAGCACATGATGGAGGCGGTCCACCGCTACGAGGGCACCGTGAACCAGGTGATGGGCGACGGCATCATGGCGCTCTTCGGCGCGCCGGTGGCCCACGAGGACCACGCGGTGCGGGCGTGCTACGCCGCCCTCCGCATGCAGGGCGCCATCCGCCGGTACGCCGAAGAGCTCCAGCGGTCGGAAGGTCTGCCGCTCCTCATCCGCGTCGGGCTCAACTCCGGCGAGGTCGTGGTCCGCTCCATCGGCTCGGATCTGCGCATGGACTACACCGCCGTCGGTCAGACGACCCACCTCGCCGCCCGCATCGAACAGATGGCGATGCCGGGGTCGTCCCTCATGACCGCCGACACTCTCCGGCTCGCCGAGGGGTATGTCCAGGTCCGGCCCCTCGGTCGCCTGGCTGTCAAGGGCCTCACCGAACCCATCGAGGCCTACGAGCTCACCGGCGCTGGCTTCGCCCGCACGCGCATGCAGATCCTGGCCGCGCGCGGCTTCACCCGCTTCATCGGCCGCGACACGGAGATGGACGCCCTCGGCCGGGCCCTGGACCTCGTGGACCATGGCCATGGCCAGGTGGTGGCCGCCGTCGGCGAGCCCGGGGTCGGAAAGTCGCGCCTCTTCTGGGAGTTCACCCACTCGCACCGCACCCACGGCTCGCTCGTCCTCGAGAGCGCCTCGGTCTCCCACGGCAAGGCCACGGCCTACCTGCCGCTGGCGGATCTCCTCCGCGAGTACTTCCGCATCGAGAGCCGGGACGATGCCCGCCGGGTCGCCGAGAGGGTCACCGGCAAGATGCTGACGCTGGATCGGGCGCTGGAGCCGCACCTGCCGGCCCTGATGGCGCTGCTCGACGTGCCCGTCGAGGATCCCGCCTGGATCGGACTCGAGGCGCATCAGCGCCGGCGGCAGACCCTCGAGGCCGCGCGGCGCCTGCTCCTCCGGGAGAGCCAGCGCCAGCCCCTCGTCCTGGTCTTTGAGGATCTTCACTGGCTGGACTCAGAGACCCAGGCCTTCCTCGACGGTCTCGTCGAGAGCCTTCCGACGGCGCGGGTCTTGCTGCTCGTCAACTACCGGCCCGAGTACGGCCACGGCTGGGGGCGGAAGACGTACTACACCCAGATCCGTCTCGACCCGCTGCTGCCGCAGAGCGCCGCCGAGCTGCTCGATGCGCTGCTCGGGGTGGATCCCGGTCTCGGCCCACTGAAGTCGCTCGTGATCGAGAGGACCGAGGGCAATCCATTCTTCCTCGAGGAATGCGTCCGCACCCTGGTCGAGACGGGAGCCGTCGCCGGGGAGCGCGGCGCCTACCGCGCGGCGCGTCCCATCGCCGAGGTCCGGGTCCCCGGCACCGTGCAGGCGGTCCTGGCCGCCCGCATCGACCGCCTGCCTGGGGACGCCAAGCGCCTGCTCCAGGCTGCCGCCGTCATCGGCAAGGACGTCCCCTTCGCCCTGCTGGAGACGATCGCCGATCTGCCCGAGGCCGCGCTGCGCCGGGGGCTCGACGAGCTCCAGGCGACGGAGTTCCTCTACGAGGCCCGGCTGTTCCCCGACCTCGAGTACACGTTCAAGCACGCGCTCACTCACGCCGTCGCCTACCAGTCGCTCCTCCGCAGCACGCGCCAGCAGCTCCACGGGCGGATCGCCCGGGCCGTCCGCGAGCGCTTCCCCCCGACCGCCGAGGCGCAGCCTGAGCTCCTGGCCCATCACCTCACCGAGGCCGGCCTGGCCGAAGAGGCCGTCCCCGCGTGGGAGCGCGCCGGGGACCGCGCCGTGGGCCGGTCCGCGCTCGTGGAAGGGATCGCGCATTTTCGGCGAGGACTCGGGCTGCTCGCTGGCCTCGCATCACCGGGCCGCGCCCGGCAAGAGCTCGCCTTCCTCCTGAGGCTCGGCGGGCCGCTGGTCGCTACGCGCGGGTACGCCGCCTCCGAGATCCTGGAGGTGTACGGCCGGGCGCGGGTCCTCTGCGAGGAGACCGGCGAGGCCGCCGCCCTCTTCGACGTGCTGGAGGGGCTCTGGGGGTACCACTACGTGAGGGCTGACCTCGCGATGGCGCGCGACCTCGGCGATCAGCTCCTTTCGCTCGCCGAGCGACAGCGGGACGGCACGCTGCTCCTCCGGGCTCACACGGCCCTCGGCTGCACCACGGCGTCCCGGGGCGAGTTCGCCACCGCGCGAGCGCACCTCGACCAGGCGCTGGCCTTCCACGACCCCGCGCGGCACCTCGTCCTCATGACGGCGTGGGCCGCCGACCCGGGCGTCATCGCCCTCGCGTACCAGTCGGGAACCTTGTGGACTCTCGGGTATCCCGAGCAGGGGCGCGCGATGGCCGAACGGGCCCTCGCGGTCGCCCATCCTCAACCCCACTCGTTCACCATGGCCTGGGCACTGCAGGCCATCGCGATCGAGCAATTGCGCCGGGGGGCGATGCCGGAGGCGCTCGAGGCCGCCGAGGCCCTGGTGACGCTGTCCAGGGAGCAGGGCTTCGCCCAGTGGCTGACTCAAGGGATGATCCTCCGGGGCGCCGCCATCAGCTGGCTCCGGCCGCCTGCCGAGGCGATCCCGCCGCTGCGAGAGGCGCTGGCGGCCCGGCAGGCGACCGGAGCCCGGGTCGCGTATCCCGGCTTGGCAAGCCTGCTCGCCGGGGCGTGCCTGCGCGCGGGGGAGGTCGAGGCCGGCCTCGCCGTGGTGATGGGGGCCCTCCGGCAAGTCGACGAGACGGGTGACCGGGTTGTCGAATCCGTGCTCTGGCGCCTCCAGGGAGAGCTGCTGCTGGCGCAGGGCCCTGCTGACGAGGCGGGGGCCGAAGCGTGCCTCGAGAAGGCCCTGGCGATCGCGCGACATCAGGGCGCCAGGCTCCTCGAGCTCAGCGCGGCAACCACGCTCGCCAAGGTCTGGCAGCAGCGGGGCAAGCGGGCGGCGGCCAGGGAGCTCCTCGGGCCGATCTATGCGTGGTTCACTGAAGGATTCGAGTACCCCGAGCTCCCGGGTGCTCGGGCGCTCCTGGACGAGCTCTCGACGCCGTAAAGCCGCACCGCGTTGTCCGCTCAATGGCTCCGAACAGTCTGAACCGGGCAGAGCCAGCCGGACTCTCAATAAGTGACCGAAGTCGAGGGGCAGGTCATCGTCTTTTCGGGTAGCCCTTTTCCCATTTGAATGTTGGGCGCTTCCTCCGGTGGTGGCCCGATTGCTGTGGAAAAGTGAAATGGCGCATTCTTCCGGTCAATTGGGGTTGGCTAACCCAAAGCCGGCCGCCTGCCAGAGCGGCCACCGGAGGAATGCGCCATGGGACAGGATATCAGGACGGGAGCGCGACCGCATGACGGCCGGCCCGGCTCGCTCGGCGAGCTGATCCACGCGGCGGTGCGGCAGACGATCGAGGTCGCGGTGGACGAGGAGCTGACGGCCGCCCTCGGCGCGCGGCCGTACGAGCGCGGCGGCCAGCGATGCGGGTACCGCAACGGCACGAAGCCCCGCACCGTGACCGGGCCGACGGGGCCGCTGGCCCTGACGGTGCCGCGGGCGAGCCTGTTCACGGCGACGGGGTCCCAGGAGTGGGCCTCGCGCCTGCTGCCCCGCTACCAGCGCCGGCTGCCGGAGGTCAACGAGACGGTCATCGCCACCTACCTGGCCGGCGCCAACAGCCGCCGCCTCCGGGGCGCCCTCCGGCCCCTGCTCAAGGCGGCGCCGCTGTCCAAGAGCGCCGTCTCGCGGGTCGTGGGCACGCTCAAGGCCGAGCTCGAGGCCTGGCGCACGCGGTCGCTGGCCGACCTCGACGTCGTCGGCCTCTACCTCGATGCCCTGGCGCTGCGGGTCCGGAGTGCGGGGAAGGTCGTGAGCGTCCCGGCGCTCGGCCTGGTCGCGGTCCTCACCGATGGGCAGAAGCAGCTGCTGGCCCTGGAGCTCTGCCCCGGCGGCGAGACCTTCGCGGCCTGGAAGGGCAGCCTCGACGACCTGGTGGCCCGCGGACTCGCGACGCCGGTGTGGTGCGTGATCGATGGGCACCCCGGGTTGCGCAAGGCCGTCGGCCTGGTGTGGCCCCGGGCCCTGGTCCAACGCTGCTGCGTCCACAAGCTGCGCAACCTCGAGCGCAAGGCGCCGAAGCACGCCCTCGCGGAGATCCGGGCGGACTTCCACCGGATCGTCTATGCGGACAGCGCCGCCGCGGCCCGCGCCGCCTTCACGGCCTTCGAGCGGAAATGGACCCCCCGCTGCCCGGGCGTCGTCCGCAGCCTGCAGGAGGGGGGCGAGGAGCTCCTCACCTTCTTCCAGTTCCCGAAGCGCCAGTGGAAGACGCTGCGCACGACCAACGTGATCGAGCGCCTGAACGAGGAGTTCCGCCGGCGCGTGAAGACCCAGGGCGCGCTGCCCACCGAGGACGCCGCGCTCGTCTTGCTCGTCGGCCTCGTGGTCAGCGGGCAGATCCGCCTGCGCCGACTCGATGGCTGGCGCCAGATCCCGGCGATGCTGCGGGAACACCGCCGGTCGGTGGCATGACGCATCGCGCACAGGCTCCAGGATCGCGTGCGACCAGCCGACCCCTATCTGGGTATCCCCCAGAATCGGCCCTTCCGCGCGATCCTGACCCGCGCTATGCTGCGACATCACCCCCGCACCGGAAGGTGCGCCTCGGCATTTTCCACATCAAGCGGGACACCACCCTTCCTCCCGACAGCCATTGGCTGTCGTCGACTGCCGATTGCCGAGAACTTACTGTTCTAGGCTGCGTCGGTCCTTAGATCAGTCAGTTCTCAGAACAGACGAAGTTTCGCCTGCGATTCCCCGCGGCAGCTGCTACGCCAGTGTGCCACCAACGCTCGCATGTCGTCTCTCATCTCCTGCACGGCCCAACTCCGCGTTGTTGTATAACGCGGCTCGGTGGGATGGGCAAGAAACTTATTCAGCTTCCAACCCCACCTCGTTTCGAGGTTCGCGGCGAGTTTCTTCACCGCGTCAAGCGTCTCCTCAGACGGATCCACGTCGCACGTCTGAGGCTTCTGAAAATACAGGTTGTCTCTGTACCGCGCCTCTGGCTTCCCGAAGAATTCAAGCAGAATACGGAAGTGCAAGAGGAATGCCTCCAGAAAAGCGAACTGATCGAAGTCAGAACGATTGGGCGGCCTACTAAGAACACGCGCCGCGGAATGCTCCATCATCTCGATCTCGTAGTCGATCACATCCCTTGCGTTGGACTTGGATCGGCGCTCGTACTGATGCATAGCACCTCACGAAGCTTCTGTTGAAGAACGTGCTTCTCAGCGCTGCGTCGCTATCATGATCCCCTCTGGGACTCCTGGAGAAAGGCCGTCCCCTCATACACATTCCTGGATCGGTCTGATCCAGGAAGATGCACCTAGACGAACGCAGCACTCACATATCCTGGTCGAGTGAACCTTGCCCGAATGGTATCGCCCGCCTTCGGTCGGAGGAGCTTTGAGATCGAGCCGCTCATGACCACATCGCCCGGCTTGAGGCTACGGCCCCGACTGCTGAGATGATCAGCGAGCCAAGCGAGGGCGTTCAGCGGGTTGCCCATGATCTCGGCGGCGGTGTGCGTGGCAACGATCTGGCCGTTGTGCTCGTAAACCACGCCCTCCAGTGCGAGGTCGAGCTCCGGTGTGAGCCGGACGGGCTTTCCGAGCACGAACGCCTTCCCGTGGCCGCTGTCCGCGATGAAGTCGACGGCACGTGGTTTCCCCGTGAAGATGAGGTCCGGCACTTCCAGAGCAGGCATAATGGCCTCAACGGCGTTCAACGCACGCGATGCGGTCACGCCGGGACCTACGACCGGCATCCCAATCTTGAAAGCGACCTCAACCTCGACTCCGACACTAGCGAAAAGCTTGACCTCGATCTTGGCACCATCCTCCCATTGACCGGACGCGAGAAGGAAACCAGCGATCGGATGGGAGACTCCGAGCGCCTCCCGCATGCCGGGGCTGGTGAAGGCGAGTTTCCATCCCGTGTGCCGTTCCCCCCTTCGCTCGAGTTCCGGGATAGCCGGTTCGACAAAACCTCACGCATGCGGGCACGACCCACTCACCACTCGCGGACGACGCCCGAAGGTTAGTCGGGCTGCCTGCACACGAGGATCTGGCGATGCCGACGGATGCACTCTGGCGGTTGCCGCGCGACCTCACGGCCGCGCTCAACCCTTGAGAGGGACCGGTGGTCCCCGCCGACCGTTCGTGACCCGTTGAGGACTCCGTCATTCAGGGAACACAAAGATGACATCGCGCCGCCGGGTCGGGTCGACGAGGACGCGCGGGTACCGGTGCGTCGCCCCGTGGTAGCTCCCCTCAAACGCATAGGCCCCCTTCGGGAGCGCCAGCAAGATCACGGGCCCTGCCCCCAAAATCCGGAAGACGTCGCGGCCCTCGGCGTCGGTGACGGTCAAGCCCACATTGGCAAGGAGCGCGCGGTCGGGGCTCGCGAACAGGACGCGCACCGAATACTCGCGCGAGGCCTCTGCCGCTTCCCTCTCGGGCGAGTGCCCGACGCCCCCGGCCCAGTACTTCACCGCGAAGTCGACCCCCTCGCCCTGAAACGTCCCTGCCTGCTCAATGGCCGTCGCCCCAGTGGGGAACAGGCTGACGGCCAGGACCATGCTCAGGACGGCCGCGGTTCCAGGCGTCATCATCCCCGTCCCTCCGCGGACTATCTCACCACGCTTCGAAGGGCGGACCGCAAGGCCTCCGCCGTGAACGGCTTCCTCAAGAACACGACCGCGCCCATGTCGAATCCCCGCCTCATGGCATCTGGCTCGCCGCTGCCAGTGACCATCACCACGGGGGTGTTCCGATTCAGATCGAGTTGTCTCATTCGCCGGGCGATTTCGTATCCGTCCATGCCGGGCATGATAAGGTCCAACACGACGGCCTCGTACTCCGTGGTGCCGAGCTTTTCGAGCGCCTCAGACCCGCGCTGAGCGACATCGACGGTGTATCCAGCCCCCGTGAGGATCGCCCTCTCGAGCTCGACCACCTCAGGCTCGTCTTCGACCACGAGGATCGTCTTGGCCATCGGCTAGCCGAGGTTCGCCGCGAGGGCTTGCCAGTTGTCGAGCGTGACCATCGGCATCTCTCCCCGCCGGCTCTCCCGCTGAAGGTACTCTGACAAACGCCGGAACTTCTCCGGATGAAACCCGCGCAGCAGAGAGGCCGCCATCCAGAAGGGCCCCTGGGCCCGGAACGGCCCGAGGCAGGCACACCCGCGTATCATATACGTGCCCGCTTCAGCCGGGACCTCTTCCACCACGGCCGGGAGGTCGCAGATGCGGCAGCGCGGCTCGATCTTCGACCCCACGCCACGACCCAGCCGCTTCTATTGCGCCTGGCGGAACGCGTAGCCCGGCACCGAGCCCCTAAACATTGTGCCGTTGCCGGGCGCTCCGCAGCGCCTGACCCGCCGACCGCGGGAACCAACCACTCTGCCTCCCGTCAAGATCCGTGCCCGCCTCAGGGTTCCGACACGATCCCAGACGGCCAGTCTGGCTCGCGGACCCGGAAGACGCGATCGCCCCGTCGGGCGCGCTCCCGAACCTTCAGCGCGACCCGACCGCCCTGCACCCCCTGGTGACGGGCTGGTGCTCGATCTGGAGCGGCGAGACCGGCTGCTTGAAGTCCTCGCAGGTCATCACGACCTCTCCCCGTGCGGAGGCCGCCCTGCCGGGGTCCGCAAACGCAAACACCCCCGAGGGTCTTTGCGACCTCCGGGGGCGTCACATAGTCCGGGCACGGAGCCAGGGGCATCCCAGCCTCCCCTGAGGGCCGGACGATCAGATGGCAAGAACGTTAGCCGGGTCCTGTCACCGTGTCAAGAGTGCTCCTCACGACCAGGGACGACGGTCGACTCCTCCCGGATCGCTCTCACCCAGGACGCTGCCAGACGGTGCCCGAAAGAGCAAAGGGCCGGCCATGATGACAGGCTCTTTCCTTTGCGGATACACTCCCGCGTCCTTTCCATGTTGTCGGCTTCCTCGGCCGCCCCCTGTTTCTACGAGGGCCCACCCTCGCCGCCGCATTGGGCGCCCGGCGGGGACGGCAATCATCCCCCGAGCGACTTACCTGCAATCCCCCGTGCGCCGCCAGGGTCGACTCTTCGCACGAGGAACACCAAGCTCACGAGCATGATCAAAGACCCGACGAGATACAGATACGGCAGGATGACAACACCGGCACCAAACCCAAGAAGGCCGAGGATGGACACCGTCGTGACGACCCCGATGCACGGCGGTGTTAGAGAGATTCCCGCCGCGAGGACATTGCCGATGAACTGCTCCCGGCCGCACCTGCCTGGCTTTTCACGTCGCTCCGCAGGCGCAGCGGACCACGGGTCTTCCGCGCTCTCAGAATCGCCACGATGACCGAGACATACAGCCCGAACATGACCGCCGGCAGAAGTAGCGCGAGAGCGCCCCGGAGAGTCAGCTCGTACTCCCACCCGGCGGTCACCCCGACCGCGCTCACGGTCACCAACGAATGGCCTGACGAAGGTGACCTCAGTGCGGGTGTGAAGACCTCAAGCCGGTTCGGTACCAGGCCCGTTTTCATCCACAGCGAGACGACGACGAAACACGGTGTGGCGAGAAAGAAGCCAGTCGAGGCCCCTGCAAGGGCAAGCTTGTGCCTGGAGGCAATCGTCAGGAGCCGACGAAGCTCAAGCCTGCTGGCTATCCTGAATCGTGAGCCGACGCCGCTCCCCTGACCGCCCATCGTCCACCTCTGGCCTTCGCCTCACGTTCCAGGGTTCCCTCATCTTCCCACGCAGCGTGTCCCCCCGGAGCGATCCGCTCGCTCTTCCTCGGTATCCCTCTCCGCCTACGCCCCACTGTCTGACCCTCGGCCTCCGCCTCCGCGCCTTCTCGGAACCGATCGTGCGGCGCTTCAATCTCAAGCCCACACTCGCACGCCGCGATTGTACATCGGTCTGATCCACGACATGTGTTAGCGCCCACGCTTTCTGACATCTCCCGGCTCGACTTCTTTGCCGCTGGCGTGGACGATACGGGGCGCGGGGCTCGGGAGGCGCCCCGGCGACGCTCGATTCCCTACGGATCCTGATCGCGACGGGTCGACCACCAGGTCCCGGCCACGAAGGTGCCTTGGTTGAGGAGTT
>Ga0137796_10000099_pt1 | contig 52240 bp, 32 predicted proteins | sample OV2TP3_FD_97704 | JGI IMG/M metagenome (GOLD analysis project Ga0137796, IMG submission 97704) | reverse complement strand
TACAGGTCTGGTGGTGGTGGGCGAAATGGGAGGAGGAGACAGACGCGAGTCGCTGGCTCTGGGGGAGACGCCGAACCTGGCGGCGCGATTGCAGGGCCTGGCCGAGCCGGATACGGTGGTGGTCAGCGAGGCCACGCATCGGCTGATCGAGGGATTCTTTGACTGCCAGGATTTAGGCGCGCACGCTCTCAAAGGTATCTCCCAGCCGATGAAGGTCCACCGGGTACTCCACGAGAGCGAGGCCCGCAGCCGGCTGGAGGCGATGCCTCGCGCCGGGCTGACGCCTCTGGTGGGCCGGGAGCAGGAGTTGAGTCTGTTGCTGGACCGGTGGGAGCGGGCGAAAGGGGGCGCGGGGCAGGTCGTGTTGCTGGTGGGGGAGGCGGGGATCGGCAAGTCGCGGTTGACGCAGGTCTTGAAGGAGGAGGTGGCGAAGGAGCCGGAGGCGTGGCTGACGCCGTGTCAGTGTTCGCCGTATCATCAGAACAGCGCGTTTTATCCGGTGATCGACCTGCTGGAGCGGGTGGTGATGCAGTTTGAGCGGGTGGACACGACTCAGCAGAGGCTGGACAGGCTGGAGGGGTTTCTGGCGCAGTATGGGTTTTCGCTGCCGGAGACGGTCCCCCTGTTTGCCTCGTTGTTGTCGGTCCCTTTCGGGGAGAGGTATGCTCCCCTGAATCTGTCCCCTGAGCAGCAGAAGCAGAGGACGCTTCAGGCCATCTTGAAGGCGCTGATGGAGCGGGCGAGCCGGCAGCCGGTGTTGCTGGTGGTGGAGGACTTACACTGGGTGGACCCCTCGACGCTGGAGCTGCTCGGTCTCCTGATGGATCAGGTTCCGGCGGCCCGAATCCTGGTGATGTTCACCTTTCGTCCAGAGTTCAGCCCGCCGTGGCCGGTGTGGGCGCACCTGACTCAGATGACCCTGACCCGTCTGGCCCACAGGCAGGTGGCGGTCATGGTGGAGCGGGTGACGGGCGGCAAGGGGCTGCCGGACGAGGTGCTTCAGCAGGTGGTGGACAAGACGGATGGGGTGCCCCTGTTTGTGGAGGAGTTGACCAAGATGGTGCTGGAGTCTGGTCTGCTGGTGGAGCGGGAGGGCCGGTATGAGTTGACAGGTCCTCTGCCCCCTCTGGCCATTCCCTCCACGCTGCAGGACTCTTTGATGGCACGGCTGGACCGGCTTTCGGCGGTCAAGGAGATCGCGCAATTGGGGGCCGTGCTGGGGAGGGAGTTCGGCTATGAGGCGCTGCGGGCTGTCTCGACCGGGGATGAGGCGACGCTGCAGAGGGGACTGGCGCAACTGGTGGAGGCGGAGCTGCTCTATCAGAGGGGTCTGCCGCTGCAGGCGACGTACCTGTTCAAGCACGCGCTGGTGCAGGAGGCGGCGTATCAGTCGTTGTTGAAGAGCAGGAGACAACAGTTCCACCAGCGGATTGCGCAGGCGCTGGAGGAGCGGTTTCCAGAGACGGCTGAGACTCAGCCTGAATTATTGGCCCATCACTACACGGAGGCGGGTCTCAACGAACAGGCTGTCCCTTACTGGCAGCGGGCCGGCCAGAGAGCCATCGAGCGCTCGGCGAACGTGGAGGCGATCAGCCACCTCAAGAAAGGGCTGGAACTGCTCAAGACCTTGCCGGACAGCCCGGAGCGGGCACAGCAAGAATTCGCGCTGCAGATCGCCCTCGGTACTCCCCTTATTGCCAGCAAGGGCTATACGGCGCCAGAAGTAGAGCACGCCTACGCTCGAGCGCGCGAACTCTGCCGGCAGGTGGAGGAGACGCCTCAACTCTCCCGGACGTTGTATGGGCTCTGGAATCATTTTTTCGTGCGGGGAGAGATCCAGACGGCGCACGAACTGGGGGAGCAGCTCTTACGCCTGGCCCAACGCCTGCAAGAACCCGCCTGTTTCTTGGATGCCCACATGGCGATGGGGTGGACCTTGCTCATGCCCGGGGCGTTGGCTCCTGCTCGAGCCCACGCAGAGCAGGGGATCGCGATCTACGATGCCCACAAGCGTGGCTCCTTGTCCTTTCTTTATTGGGAGGACCCCGGAGTGAGTTGCCGGGGCGCAACGGCCTGGGCCCTGTGGTGCCTTGGCTATCCGGACCAGGCGTTGAAGAGGGTTCACGAGGGGTTGATCCTGGCCCAGGAGTTGTCTCACCCCTACAGCTTGGTGTATGCCTTGGGCTTTGCGACCTGGGTTCATCAGCTCCGCCGGGAGAGGGATGCAGTCCAGGAACGGGCAGAGACACAGATTACACTCTCGAGCGAGCATGCGTTTCCAGTCTGGTTGGCGTATGGGACGGTCGTGGAGGGGTGGGCGCTGGCCGAGCAGGGACAGGGCGAGGATGGAATTAAGCAGATGCGTCAGGCCCTGGCCACACTCTCAGCCGTAAGGGTAGAAGTGGTAACACCATACTCTCTTGCCCTGCTGGCCGAAGTGTATGGGAAGGTAGGACAGGCTGAAGAGGGACTTATCGTGCTGGCCGAGGCGCTGGCGGCGATGGAGAAAAGCGGAGAGCGCTGGTATGAAGCGGAGATGTATCGGCTTAAGGGGGAATTATTACGGCAGACGGCAGATGGCAGACGGCAAATGCGAGAAACGGAATCAGAGGCTGAAGCCTGCTTTCATAAGGCCATCGAGGTGGCGCGGGGGCAGCAGGCGAAGTCGCTGGAGCTGCGGGCGACGGTGAGCCTGTGCCGGTTGTGGCAGGGGCAGGGGAAGAAAGCTGAGGCCCGGCAGGTGCTTCAGGAGATTTATGGGTGGTTCACCGAGGGGTTCGACACGGCGGACCTGAAGGAGGCGAAGGCGCTGCTGGACGAACTGGCGTGAGTTTATGGTCGGGCAAATTATAAATCTTTGTGCCTGGAATGATTCTCTGACGCACAGGCCCTCACCCCGGCCCGCTACGCGGTCCACCCCTCTCCCGTGTACGGGAGAGGGGAAGCCGAGCGCCAGCGAGGCGGGGTGAGGGCCAGAGCCGCAGCGATTTTTCAAATCAGGCTCTGGATATGATCCCTATGGAGGCATAAATGAAGATTGACGCTGACAAAGTTTACCTGTACCGCGTGGAGATCGACCGGGCGGAGGCCCCGTTTGAGGCGTATCGAGACTTGGCTTACAACGCCCTGAGCCGGGTGGGCCTGACCCTCCCGGCGGAGGGGACGGTCTTCCTCAAGCCGAACGCCACCGTGCTGTTCCCGGCGGAGAAGCGCATCGTCACGCACCCGGGGTTCCTGGCCGGGATGCTGGACGCGCTGATGGAGAAGGGGGTCGCCAGGGAACGCCTCGCAGTGGGCGATGGGCAGTCGGGCGAGCAGCCCGACCGGGGGAACACCTGGGAGGGGGCGGGCTACCGGGCTGCTCTGGCCTCGCGCGGGGTGAGGCTGGCCGCGCTGAACGAGACGGCGACGCGGACGGTGGAGGCGCCGGGCGGGGTGGTGTTCAAAGAATACCCGATCTACCGGGAGGTGACGGACTGCGCCTTCCTCTTCAACGTGCCGCTGGCCAAGTGTCACAACCTGGGCTGCACCACCCTGTCGGTCAAGAACCTGATGGGCATCCTGGGCCGGCCGGAGCGCCATCTCTGCCGGATCCAGGAGGTGGATCAGCCGTTCGAGGAGGGGATCTGGCGTCTGACGGAGAGCGGGTTGAGCCTGTTCGAGGACCGTTTCTACCACAAGCTGTGCGACGTGGTCGCCGCGCTGAGGAGCCTGAAGGTCCCTCGCCTGTGCGTGGTGGACGGGCTGATCGGCAGGGACGGCACGGCCTTCAACGAGGGGGAGAACTATCCCCTGGGCTGGGCGCTGATCGGGGAGAACGAGGTGCACGTGGACACGGTCGGGACCTACCTGATGGGGCTGGACCCGCTCGCCACGCCCTACCTGAAGTTCGCCGCTCAACGGGGGCTGGGCACGAACCGGGTCGAGGAGGTCGAGGTGGTGGACCTGGCGAGCGGGGCGCGGCTGGGGGGGGCGGGGCTGAAGGCGCTCCGGCCGGGGCGGACGCTGATGCCGATCGCGCGGTATGAGGGCGGGTACTACGACCGCTTCCGGGCGGACGGCTCCGTCGTGCCCTGGCGCATCGACGACGTGAACGCGCAGCGGCGGAAGGACGGGCTGGAGCCGGTTTCGATCAAGTGAATTTGCCACTATCTTACGAAAAGGAGCATTCATGTCCGCACCAATCATCATGCACGTGAACTACTGCGAGCAGGGACAGACCCTCCCGGAGATGTGCCGCAAGGCGGTGGGCTGGGGGTTCGACGGGATCGAGTTCCGGCGCAGGCGCAGCGGGGTCCAGGAGGAGCCGGAGGCCTACCTGGACGCCGTGGCCGGGGCGGCGAAAGGGGCCGGCCTCAAGCACGTCCTGTTCGGCGGGCCGGGCGTGGAGCTGATGACCGACGACGCGGCTAAGCGAAAGGCGGAGGTGGAGAGCGCGGTTCGGTTCTACCGGCTGGCGGCGGAGCGGGTGAAGTTGACGGTGTGCAACGTCATGGCCGGGTCGCTGCGCAGCCCTGACAGGGGCATCCCCTACTCGGAGTATTCCAGACACGGCTCGGCGGTGGCCACGGAGGACCACTACCGGTGGGCCGCGGAGGGGTTTAAGGTCCTGGGCCGGCTGGCGGAGGAGCTGGGGTTCCGGTTCGCGTTCGAGATCCACATGGGCTACCTGCACGACCTGCCCGCGCCCACGAAGAAACTGCTGGAGGCGATCGGCAGCCCGGCGGTGGGGGCGCTACTCGATCATGGGAATGTCGTGTACTTCCCCGGCGCGCCGCCGCTGCGGGAGAGCATCTCCCTGCTGGGGAAGGGCCTGTTTTACGTCCACCTGAAAAACTCCGTCGGGATCAGAGACGGGGGCAGGGTCCCGACCGGCCTGTCGGACGGGGAGATCAACCACCGGGAGTACCTCCGTCTGCTGAAGGAGAACGGGTTCAGCGGGCCGGTCTGCATCGAGGCCCCCCGGCAGGGGGACCGGGAGTGGTACGCGCAGCAGGACATCGCCTACATCAAGTCGGTGATTGAGGATGTGGGGCTCTGATGAAACGCCATCGCACGCTGCACACGGAGGAGGAGGTCGCGCGGGTCAGAAGGCGCGCGCAGGAGGACCCGGAGGCGAAGCAGGTCCTGAGTCAGATCCTGGCGAAGGCGGACGAATGGGCGCGGCGCGACGACGCGTGGCTGGAGCGGGTGATCACGCCGGCGTCGGTCCCGCGCGCGTTCAACGCCCATCACCTGGGCTGCCCGGTGCACGGGACGGAGTACTTCAAGCACGGGAACTACTCGTTCAAATTCAGCCTGGACCGCCCGTGGAAGATCGCCTGCCCGGTGGGGGGGGAGGAGTACCCGTCCAACGACTTCGGGGCGTTCTTCGCGTCCGGGATGCAGGACCGGAGCCTGCTGACGGGGGACTGCCCGGACGACGGGTGGGGGTGGCGGCGGCCGGGAGACCCGAAGAAGTGGTGGTTCGTGGCCTACTACAACCACTGGGCGTGGATGCGGGAGATCATCCCCGGCGTCCTGGCCCTGTCGCGGGCATATCTGCTGACCGGGGAGGTCGTCTACGCGCACAAGGCGGGGCTGCTGCTCCACCGGATCGCGGACGTGTACCCGGAGATGGACCACAACAAACAGTCCCGCTATGCCACGGAGTTCTCCCCCACCTACCAGGGGCGCATCCTGAACTGCATCTGGGAGTGCTTCGTCGGCTCGGACCTCTGCGAGGCCTGCGACAACGTGTTTGACGGGATCGGACAGGCGAAGGGCCTTCAGGAGCGGCTGGGGAAGACAGCGGCGGAGATCCACGCGCACATCGACCGGGGGTTGATGGCCGAGATCGTCTCCGGCGTCTACAGAGGGCAGATCCGGGGCAACTACGGGATGCACCAGCACACGTTGATGACAGCGGCCCTCGTGCGTCAGGCCGGGGATGAGCAGGAGGTGATCGAGTTTCTGCTCAGGACGACCGGAAGCCCTCACGGCTACAGCTACGAGGGGATCGACCGGCTGATGGACAACCTGATCTACCGGGACGGCATCTCCGTGACGGAGACATCGCCGAGCTACGCCTGGATCTGGCCGGAGCGGGTGCTGCGCGTGGCCGAGATGATGCGACGGATGGGCATCAACCTCTACGAGAGGCATCCGAAGATGCTGGAGATGCTCCTCCATCCGCTGCGGGCGACGGTCCTCGGAAGATTCACTCCGGCCATCGGGGATGCCTACGCGGTGACCACGGGCCACACGCCCCTGCCGCGCTGGGCCGCGGAGATCGGATGGCGGGAGTACCGCGATCCCCGGCTGCTGGACCACCTGCGGAGTCTGGGGGATGAGCGGGCCGAGTTGACGTATGAGGAGTTGTTCAGGGAACCTGAAGAACACCCAACCCCCCATCCCCCTTCCCAAAGCGGGAAGGGGGAGCAGGCTATGTCTCTCCTTCGCCCCTCCCCGCGTCGGGGAGGGGACGGGGGAGGGGTCTTGTACAACGAGTTCAACGGCGCTTACAACCACGGCGGCTACGGCCTGGCGCTGCTGCGGGCCGGGGGGGGCGGGTACGCCCGGGCGGTCTCGCTCTGGTACGGGACCTCCATCGGGCACGGCCATTTAGACAAGCTCAACGTGGAGGTCTTCGCGAAGGGACGGAAGGTCCTGCCCGACCTGGGCTACCCGCAGTTCACGGACGACCACCCGGAGCGAGAGGCCTGGAACAAGAACACGATCAGCCACTGCACGGTGGTGGTGGACGCCCGGATGCAGACGCGGTCGGCCAGGGGGGACCTGCGCCTGTTCGCCGCGGCCCCGGGGGTCCAGGTGGCCGAGGCGTCCGCGGAGACGAACTATCCGGGGATCGTCTCGATGTATCGGCGGACAGTCGGGATGGTGGATGTCTCGGAGCAGAACTCCTACGTCGTGGACCTGTTCCGCGTGGCGGGCGGTCGTCAGCACGACTACTCCCTGCACGGGCCGGACGGAGAATTTGAGCCTTCCGGCCTCGCGCTGTCGGAGCCGTCGCCGGGCACGCTGGCCGGGCCGGACGTGCCCTACACGTCTCTCTACGACGACCCGGAGTTGAGCCGTCCCGGCGCGCAGGGGTTCGGCCGCTACAAGGGGAGCGGGTTCTCCTACATCCGGAACCCGCAGCGAGGCACCGCCCGCTCGGTCTGGCGGGCGACCTGGCAGTTGAAGGACACGGACGGGAACCTGACGGAGGACCGGATGACGATCCTGCGCGTGCCGGTGGGGGACGAGGAGACGTTCGTTGGGGACGGCATCCCGCCGTTCAAGCCCGGCAACCCGGCCTCGCTGAAGTACATCGTCACCCGGCGGGCCGGGGAGGCCCTGTCCAGCGTCTTCGTCTCGCTGTTCGTCCCGCACACGGGGGACCTGTTCGTCCGGTCCGTGCAGCCGTTGAAGGTCGCGCCAGGAGACGGGACCGTGGCGCTGGCCGTGGAGCGGGAGGGGGAGACGGACGTGGTGGTCTCCTCGCTGGACTCGTCCGTCCTGCGCGAGGTCGAGGGGGACATCGCGTTCAGAGGCCGGTTCGGGGTCCTGACGATGGACAGGGAGGGCCGTCCCATTCGCGCGACGCTTGTCGGCGGGAGAGAGCTGAAGAAGAAGGGAGAGGGGATCGCGCTGGGCGGAGATGTGACCGGAGTGGTGACGGGGATGGACCCGGACGCCAGGACGGTGGAGGTGGAGATGGACAATCGAGCCGCGTTGCCAGAGGACCTGTCCTCGTTGATCCTTCGCGAGGCCCTCGTCAGCGTGGCGACGGAGAACGTGCCGGGCCGGTCCTACCGGACGTGCGGGATGCGGATCTTCGAGGCCCGACGTTCGGGGGAGAGTCTGGTCCTGGGGTTCGGGCCTCAAGACCTCCAGGTCGCCCGCGTGCCGGTGGATTCGGCGGACGCCGGGACGGGGACGGTCAGGACAAAGGCGCACCTGCCGCTGGCGGGCGTGGGCTACTACGACGGGGCCTACGCGACGGACGGGGACGGCAGGGTCGCCACGCGGGTGGCGAAGGTGGAGCCGAACGGGACCGTTCACCTGTCGGGCGATGTGAAGGCATTTGAGGGGAAAGAGTTGAGGGTCTTCGAGGTCGGGCCAGGGGACCTCATTCGGATCAGCGCGGCAGGGCAGTGGGAAAAGACGTGAAGGAAGAACCACGACGGGAGGAGGCTGCCATGAAACCGTTCAATCTCTGCGGCATTTCGTTCATGCCCGAACTCTGGAAGCCCAGGCAGAACCTGAAGACGCTCCTGGGCCACATCGACGAGGCCGCCGCAGGCGGGGCGGAGGTCATCGCCACCTGCGAGGGCGTGCTCGACGGCTACATCACGCGGGACCTGCCCAAAAATCGCATCCGTCCCGAAGACCGGACGAGCAAAGGCTACGCGCAGCGCGTGGCGCGGTTCCGGAAGCGCCAGGAGGCCCTGGCCGCCGAAATCAAGGCCGACGCGATCCCCAGGCTCCAGAAAAAGGCCGCCCAGCACGGCGTCACCCTCTTCGTCAACACCCTCGACCTGCGCCGCAGGGGCGCGGTCTACAACACCACGTTCGTCATCGACCCGCAGGGCCGGATCGTCGGGACCTACGACAAGATCCACGCGGCGTTCGAGGTCGTCAACCGGCTCGGCAAGGGCTACCCGATCTTCGACACCCCCTGCGCCCCCATCGGCGTCCTGGTCTGCGCGGACCGGCAGTTTCCCGAGACCGCCCGGGCCGTGGCCCTCAACGGGGCCGCCGTGCTCATCATCAACTCCTACGGCATGTGGGGCCAGGGCGAAAACGAGCGGTTCATCCGCCAGCGCGCTTACGAGAACGGCCTCTTCCTGCTCTTCTGCCATCCGCGAGAGACCGTCCTCTGCTCGCCCGAGGGGCGCATCATCGGCGCGACGTGCGGCTGGGAGAATGTGATGATCCGGCGCATCGACCCTGAAAAGGCCGTCGGAAGAGGCGTGTTCGGGAACCGGGAAATGGCGGAGACCTACGCCGTCATCGGCGACCCGGAGGCCTACGTGCGGCGGGAGAAGCGGAAGAGGAGGGCATGACAGGCCGTAGGGGCGGGTCCGGGCCGCTGCTTGAAAATCGGGGCAAACGCCCCTGCGTCACATTTCCGAAGGAGGATGCTTTGTCCATAGACAGCGCGAAGAAGGCCCCCGACTGGGTCTGTGTCACCCCTGAGGCGCCCTGGCAGGCGCGGGATTCTCAGGGATACGTGGTCTATGACGACCACATGTGGATTCTGGGCGGATGGTTCACGCCCAAGACCCCCAACCCGCGCGACGTCTGGAAATCGCCCGACGGCAGGAACTGGACCCGCGCCGTGGAGGTCGCCCCGTGGGTGCACGGCGACCTCCCCGCGACCATGGTCTACAAAGGCCGGATGTGGCTGATGGGCGGGCGCAGGCTGCCCGGCGCCGAGAACAGCAACAGGGTCTGGTCATCCACGGACGGCGCCGGGTGGACCCTGGAGTCCGACGGGGCGGGCTGGTGCCCCCGCGTGTGCCACTCCTGCGCCGTGTTCAGGGACCGGATGTGGATCATGGGCGGCACGGAGAACTTTTACGAGGACAACGACCGGACGCTCAAGAACGACGTCTGGTCTTCCACCGACGGCAGGGCGTGGACGCTGGAAACGGAGAATGCCGGCTGGTCCAGGCGCAGGGACGCCCAGGTCACCGTGTTCGACGGCAGGCTCTGGATCATGGGGGGCGGACACTGGACCCCCGAGAACATCCCGCGCAACGACGTCTGGTGTTCGGCGGACGGAGTGAACTGGACGCAGGTGACCGGGGCCGCGCCCTGGAAGCCGCGCATGTGGTTCTCTCTGGTCGTGTACAGGGGCCGGATGTGGATGTTCGGCGGCTGGTCCCGGGCCACCGGCAACTTCAACGACGTCTGGTGCACGAAAGACGGAGAAAACTGGTCCGAGCTGAAGTCCGACGTGATCTGGAAACAGCGCCACGCGCAGTCGGCCTACGTGTTCCGGGACAAAATCTGGCTGGCGGGGGGCCACGCCGAGCCCCTCAACAGCGAGGTCTGGTCCCTGGAGATCCCGGAGGACTGGTTCGGGGACCGCTGATGGAGAATCCAAAGTGAATCCAGACGTGTCAAAGCACGGGTCCGGAGGACAGGGGTGGACCCACCCCGCAGGATTTCTGGACGTGGCGACGATTGAGGAGATGAGGCGGAAGGCCGCGTCCCTGAAATGGGCGCGGAAGGTCGTGGAGGACCTGAGCGCGGGCGTCCGGCCCTGGCTGGACCAGCCGCTCGAGCGGATCGAGGCGTTGTTGCCCAAACGGAAGATGCAGGTCTACTGGCTGCTGATCTGCCCGGAGTGCCGGGAGCGCCTGCCGTTCGACCCCTTCAACGACAGGGACGTCGTCTGCCGCCCGTGCGGCAAGACCTTCTCCCTCGATCAGCGCTCCCCGGCGACGTATGCAGCCTACGCCGGCGCCCTCTACGAGGGGTGGGGCTGTTCCTTCCTGATGGCCGCGGCGGACCGGGCCGAGGACCTGGCCCTCCTGCACGCCCTGGGCGCGGATCGGTCTTATGCGGAGCGGAGCGCCGGCATCCTGAAGCTGTTCGCCAGGCACATCCGACCGCTCCCGGTCCTGGGGAAGGGCACGCAGCGCGTCATCTGGACCTACAACATGGAGGGCGACTGCAAGCTCGTGCTGAGCCTTTCGGCGGCCTACGAACTCCTCCGGAACGTCGCCGGGCTTTTCAGCCCGGAGGAACACGGCGAGATCCAGCGCGGCCTGTTCAGGCACTGGACCGACTCCGTGTTCCGCGTCGAGGAGGACAGCAGCCCCAACCACAACGGCATGTTCAACTACCTGAGCGCGGTGGCGATGGCCGGCTGCGCCTTCGAGGACACGGACTACGTGGACTGGGCCTTCGGCCGCCGCGCCTACTCCCCTGAGCAGCGCCCGAACCACCGGAGCATGGCGTGGCTGACGGACCGCAACTACCGGCCCGACGGCGCCTTCTGGGGCCTGTGCAGCGCCTACCACCTCTACGCCATCGGCCCCAACTGCCGGGCGCTCGTCCTCAGCCACCGGCTCTCGCGCCAGATGCCCGGCCTCTTCCCGCCGGAAATCTACGACGACCTCAGCCCTCAGAACCCGAGAGAGCGCGCGATGCGCCGGGCGATCCGGTGGTTCACCGCCCAGGCGTTCCCGGACCTCACCCTGGCCCCCTGCGGCGACATGGGCGGGCGCGTCAGCCTGGCGACCTATTCATTGACGGCGGAGATCGGCTACCGCTACCTGAGCGTCTCGGAGGCAGGTTCCTACCGCTCCCTCCGGGAGGGCGACCGGGGGATGATCGGGCTCGTGTACGGAGCCGACACCATCGAAGAGAAACCCGCGCCATGCCACAGCGCCCGCCTTTCGAGCGGCTACGTGGCGCTGAAGCGGGAGGCGAACGGGAACCGCCTCTACGCCGGGTTGAACGCCCTGCGGCCCGGCGAGGGCCACCAGCACGGAGACCAGCTCAACCTCCTCACCTACTCGCGGGACCGGATGCTCACCGGCGAGAAGCGGACGCGCTACGAAGACACGGACCAGCGCGTCTACAGCGGGGCCTCCTACGCCCACAACACGGTGACGGTGGACGAGACCACCCAGGTTCATAGCAACTACCTCAAGGACGACCGCATCTCGCGCGTCGAGACCTTCGTGGACCTCCCGGCGGCGCAGGTGGCCGAGGCCCACGGGGACCGGGTCTACGGGCAGACGCGCCTCTACCGCCGCCTCCTCTGCCAGTTCGACGAATACCTGCTCGACCTCTTCCTGGTGGAGGGGGGATCGATCCACGACTGGTTCTACCACGGCGTCGGGGAAGAGCCTGCGCTCTCGATCCCGATGGAAGCGCGCACCGGCTTCGAGCCGGCGCTCTACGTGATGCGGGGCGGCCCGGACTACAGGACGGGCGCGGCGGACCACACGTTCACGGCCACATGGCGACTCCCCGCCGAGCCGGATTCCGAGTTCCCCGGCCGGCGGCGGGACGTGTCCTCCCGCGTGACCGTGGCGGGTGCGCCGGGACAGACCGCCTTCGTCCTGAACACCTTCCCCGACCCCGGCGCGCACAGCCTGATGGTGAGGCGCGTGGGCACGACAACTCCCTTCGTGGCCGTTCACGAGGCCTTCTTTGATGCGCCCGCAGCCGTCGGCCTGCGGATGCTTCCGGGGGATGCGGCGGCGGCTGTGGAGGTCGCGCACGCGGACGGGGGGCGGCGGACGGCGTTCTACGAATCCGGTTCGGGTCCGGCGGGCTGGGGGCTGAAGGGGAGCTTCGGCGTCGTGGAGTTCGACCCCCGCGGACGGCTGCGCAGCCTCACGCTCGTGCGCGGCACGGAGCTGTCCTGCGAGGGCCTTCACCTCCGCGCGGACCGGGAGGTCTCCCTGTCGCTGACGTGCGACGGAGCGGGCGCGCGCCTGATCTCCTCCCCGCCCGTGGGCTACGAGACGCTGGACGGGCTGCCGGTCTACGCGGCAGGGCAGGACGCCGACATATGGATCGCCGTCTCCGGGGCGTCCTCGCCGACGGGCCGGGAGGTCCGGGAGCGACATGTCCGCCTTCCCGGCCAGATGGCAGAGGGGCCGGTTCCTGTGGACATCCGGTGGTGATTAGCATCCAGAAGAGGATGAATTCTATGCAAGACACCGCCTGGGCGCGCGTGGTCGAGGACGACCGCGCCATCAGGGTTGAGACCGACAGGCTCGAGGCCGTGATTCCCAAGAGAAACCCCAAACAGTGGATGACCGGCATCGAAAAAGGCTCATTTCTGGACAAAGCCACCGGCTTCCGGGAAATTGGCGACGGACTGATGGTCGTGGACTGGCTCATGGAGGCGGGCAGCGACGAGGCCTATGGCGACCAGGTGGCCGCCCCGGACGGGCACGGCGTCGGCCGATACCTCTGGCACGAAAACGAGACCGACCCGGCGCGTCGGTCCTACGCCCTCACCTGCCACGGCAGCAGCCACCGCAAGCGCGTGGTCGAGGGCCCGCAGCTCTGCCACCGGATGAAACCCGTGCAGCCGGAGGTCATCCAGGGGGCGGACTTCCTCGCGGTCAGGACCAACTATCAGTACGAATACGCCGCCCCCGGCCGCAGGCCCGGATCGCGCTGGACGCAGACGGTCGTGTTTCCCAGGGGCGAGCGATTCTTCGTGTTGATGGACCGGATCGACAGCGTCAACGATTCGGAGGAGATGTTCCTCCGCAACGACACGCCCGGATGCATCCGCCACGAGAGGGGCGACACGTTCAGCGAGGTCTACCTCAGCTACCTGGGCGGCCCCAACGGGGTGCGCATCCCCTCCAGCGAGTTCTTCACCCCGTTCCCGCCGGACCTGAAGTTCGGCTACCGCCGCGACCTGAACCGGACGCCGGAGCGGTTCATCCGCGCGTACCGCCTGCGGGACCGGAAGACGGGCGAGGACGGCCCCTGGCTGGCCGGTCTCACCCTCGAACCCTCCGTGGTCTACGAGACGTGGTGCAGCCAGCGGACCGGGGACATCATCGTCATGATCGAGGAAGTCCACGGCAGGCCGGTGAGAGCGGGCGACTCCTTCAGCGCGGCCCACATCGTGGGCTACTTCGACGGCATCGAGGACATGCACAGGGTGTACGACCGGCACAGGGGCCACACCGCGCTGACCGTGGACGCGTCCGGGTGGCGTCTCGCGAAGGGGAACTCCAAACCCTAACCAACAAGGAGCACGCGATGTCCGAAGTCCTTCTGCCCACCACCAACGCCGACGGCCTGCCGGTGACGCCGATGAGCGCCGCCCAGAAATACCTCTTCGACGTAAAGGGCTGGATCTGCCTGCCCGGCTTGCTCAGCGAGGAGCAGCTATCGTCGGTGCGGGCCCACCAGATGAAGTTCCTCTACGAGCGCGACTCCCTGCCCCCCGGGCACCGCGACAACCACGGCGGGCCATCCCAGATTCTGCTGGACCACCCGGCGGTGGTCGGCGTGCTCAACGCCGTCCTCTCCCACCAGGCCCTGGCCTCCGAGGAGTGCTACGGCTTCCGCTACGACCACACCTACACCAGCCACCGCAAGGCCGGCCACGACAACTGGCGTCCGCACGGCGGGGGCGGGTACTTCAACTTCTGCGGCAACTCCCACATCTACCAGATGCTGCCCGGCCGCGTGCACTCGGGCCTGACCCGGGTGGTGTGGGAACTCAACGAGGTGGGGCCGGGCGACGGCGTGACCGTGTTCCTTTCGGGCAGCCACAAGGCCGCCTTCCCCCGGCCCGAGGAGCTGAGCGGCAGGGACAGCCCCCTGTGGGAGACCTACACCTGCCCGGCCGGCTCGGCGGTGATCTTCACCGAGGCCCTCTGCCACTCGGGCACGCGCTGGAACAACCCGGACCGGGACCGCCTGAGCCTCTTCACCTGTTACAACACGGTCAACTCAAAGTGGGGCAAGGGCTGCCCGGCCGACGAGGTGATCGCCGCCCTGGCCCCCAAGCGGCGGACGCTGTTCCGGGGGGCATGGCACGGCATGACCGAGGTGCCTAAAATCAACAAATATTACGACGAGGCCAACCGGGCGGTCTGAGATGGAGGTCGGTTTTGAGCGCTTTTCATGAGCAGTTTGAGGAGCAGGGCTACACCATCATAAGGGGAATCCTTGCGCCCTCCGTTCTAATGGCCGTTCGCAGGGAGCTTGACCACCTTGTCGGCCTGACGGCCGAGAGACGGGTCGCGGAGGGCAGGGTCCCCCATCGCTTTGAAAACGAGCCCTTCGAGACGCGGCTCTACCGGCTCTACGAAGGCCACATGGACGACGCGCCCACGCAGTTTCGGCCCGAGCTGCACCTGCGCGGCATGTTCGACCTCTTCTTCAACCCGCAGGCCCTCGACCTTGTCGAGCAGTTTCTGGGGCCTGAGATACGGCTGTACCCCAACTATACGGTCCGCCCGAAATTTCCCGAATGGAAGGGCACGGAGGTCCTCTGGCATCAGGACGGCGGCTACACCGCCCCCGGCGCGCAGGGCGTCGGCGACCTGCGCATGGTCAATGTGTGGGCCCCGCTCGTGCCCGCCCGCGAGGCCAACGGGTGCATGCAGTTTGCCCCCGGCACGCATCGTCTGGGCGTTGTCCCCCACGAGACAAGGCCATATTACCTGGAGGTCTCTTCGGACTACCTGAGCCGTTACGCGCAACACCCTGTGTCCATCGAACTCGACCCCGGCGACCTGGTCCTGTTCCACAACCTGCTGTTCCACCGCGGGCTGCCCAATCGCTCCGGGGCCATTCGATGGAGCTGCGACTGGCGCTACCAGGACGCCAACCAGCCCACCATGCGCGCGGAGAAGGGTCATCTTGCCCGAAGCCGGAAGCACCCGGACCTGGTGGTCAGAGACGCCTCGGACTGGGCAGGTCGTCGGTTCGAGTAATCCCGAGTGTGAACGACGCCCATTCCGATGACCCGAATGGAGAGGCTTATGAAACGGACGCTGTACAGGCCGCGCGACGTGGAGAACGCCCGCCGGAACGCCGAGCGGTACGGATGGGCGCGCGACATCGTGGAGGGCTGGAAGCGGGATGCGGAGTACGCCCTGGGCAAGGATCGGGCGTTCTTCGACGCGCTGATTCCAGCATTGACTCCCGGGACGCGCTACGGCCAGAGTTGTCCCCATTGTGTGGGCAAGCAGTCCCTGATGGGCACATCGCCCTTCGACTGGCAGGTCACCGACCCCGACCGGATCACGTGCCAGGCGTGCGGCGCCGTGTACCCGAACGACCGGTACCCCGAGACCGGGGTGCTGGAGTGCCCCCGCATGGGGCAGACCTTCACCTACTACGAGACCCCTGAAGAACGGGCCCATCCGGAGGACCGCGCGCGTTACGCCCTCCGGTGGCTTGGCGACCGGCCCGAGATGACGAGCTTCTCGGGCGTGATCCGGGACCGCAAGGTGAGGTGGGCCGGCGGACAGCTCATCCGGCTGGCCAGGCTCTACGCGCTCCACGGAGATGTGGCGTGCGCGGAGCGAGCGGCCTGGATCCTGGACCGCTTCGCGCGGGTCTTCCCCAGGTACCTCTTCCACTCCTATGACGGCAGCTACGCGGACTGGCCGCCCGTCGAGGTCGCCGAGAACATGGGCCGGCACGGCGGCGGCGGTCGCCTCCCGAAGGACGCGGTATGCCACTCGTACGGCCTGAACCAGCACGAGGACCACGCGACCCTGTTCAACGGCTTCTGGGGCGCCGGCCGCCTGGACACCCACGGCAAGGGCAGCGGCGCGGGCCTGCTGCTCGACATGACGGTGGCCTATGACCTGATCCGCGAGGCGCGGTACCCGGACGGACGGCCGGTGGTGGACGACGAGATGGGCCGCCGGATCGTGGACGACCTGCTCGTGCCCGGGTGCGTGGACACGGAACACTGGGACAACCTCACGAACCTGGGCGTGGTCACCTTCTCCCTGTCCGCGGCGGTCGGCCTGCTTCTGGACCAGCCTCACCGGGTGCGGCGGGCGGTGGACGGCTTCAACCGGATCCTGGACCAGCGCTACCATTTCGACGGGTTCTACACGGAGACGCCGGCGTACGCGATCACGAACTTCTCCACCCTGCGCGAGCTGCCGGACCTGCTGCTGGGGTACAGCGATCCGCCCGGCTACCAGCCCAAAGAAGGCCCTCGGATCGAAGGCCTGAACCCCTTCGCCGTCGGGCATTTCAACCTGGCGATGCTGTCCATGGTCCGGATGCTGGCCCCGGGGAACCGGCTGCCCGTCATCGGAGACACGCACTACGACACGGGGGCGAACGTCTCATTCGTGGAGGTCCTGGCCGCCCGGCTGGGCGGTCCGTATGCGGGCCTGCTGGAGGCGATCCAGGGCGCGGGACTGTCGGAGAAGGGGAGCGAATACGCCCTCTGGTTCCGGCCGGCGGACCTGAGGACCGAAGGGCCCGTGAGCCTGCCGCTCAGGTCCGAGTGGTGGCCCGGATGGCACGTGGGCGTGCTGCGCGGCGGGCGCGGCTCGAACGACACGGCCCTCTACTTCAACGGGAACGAGAACCGGCGGACCCTCCACACCACGCACCGGCACCGGGACGTGCTGAGCATCAGCGTCTATGCCTTCGGGCAGGAGCTGGCGTCGGACCGGGGTTACTTTTCCGGCAGCTCGCAACTGACGCCGGACGGCCGGCCCGGGCAGATGTGGACGAACAACACGCTCTCGCACAACCTGGTGGTGGTCGATGCGGAGCAGCAGGCGGCGGAGGGCTGCGGGTCGGACCTGGAGCTGTTCGGCGTCGCCCCGGGGATCGAGGTGGCGCAGGCCCGCGGCACGGCCGTGTACCCGCAGTGCGAGACCTACCGTCGGACCTGCGCCCTCATCCCCACGCCCGACGGGGGGAACTACATCGTGGACCTGTTCCGCGTGAAGGGCGGGAAGACCCACCAGTACGGCTTCCACTGCCTGGGATCCCTGAAGCGCGTTGCGCCGGACCAGCCGGCGCCGCAGCCCGCGCAACTGCCCGAGGCCTGGAGCAAGTGGGTGGACAACCCCCGGGCCGTGGTCCCGGAGACGCCGGCCACGTTCACCTGGCAGGCCGGGGACGTGAACCTGGACCTGATGCTGCTGAACAGCCGGGACACGGTGGACCGGGTCGTGATCGTGGATGCCCCGGCGTGGCGGTCCGCGTCGCTGGAGGAGTTCGCGAAGCCCCCGATCCAGCAAATCCTGGCCGAGCACGCGGCAGCGTCGGACGGGGCCGACCTCACCACCCAGTACGCGGCCGTGATCGTGCCCTACAAAGGCTTGGCCTCCCCGGTGCGCTCCGCCCGGCTGCTGGTGAACGACCCGGCCAGCGGCGTCGTGGCCGTGGAGGTCCGGTTCGACGGCCGGACCGACGTCGTCATCTCGACGCCAGACCAGGTCAGTCGGCAATACGGCCCGGTCACCGCGGCCGGCGCCTTCGCGTTCGCGTCGCTGGACGGACAGGACCGCGCCGTGCGGGGGTACCTGCTGAACGGCGTGTCGCTGAGGTGCGGGGATCTGGAGATCAACCTGCCCGAGGCGGCGACCACGCTCCCGGTTCGGTCCGTGTCCGACCGGACGATCCACCTGGCCGCGCCGGCGCCCGAGGGGCTGGCCGCGCCGGGCACGTACCTGCTGGCCCGGGGGCCCGTGCGCCGCTACCAGGACACGCAGACACCCTGCCCGGTGACGGGGTTCGAGGTCGAATCGCGGTCCGCGGACGCCATCACGGTCCGCGACTACCCGCCCTTCGATTGCGCGGAGATCACGCTGCTGAACTCGAGCTGGGTCGAGCGATAGACCCTCGCTAAATGACTTTTCATAAATCTTGTGCATGAAGCGATGTCGCCTGTCGCACAGGCCCTCACCCCGCCTCGCTGACGCTCGGCTTCCCCTCTCCCATTTATGGGAGAGGGGTGGACCGCGCAGCGGGCCGGGGTGAGGGCCAGAGCTATAGCGATTTTTTAATCAGGCTCTCGATATAGCCCCTTGCACAGGAATCGTGAAAAGTTATATAGACCTCCTTGGGACGGAATCAGGCAAGGAGCAGCCGATGGTCGAGCGGTTGTCACGGCCTGGGACCGGGATGAGAGCGCTGGTCGGATGGTGTTGCGCCGCGGCGCTTGGCCTCGGGGCCGGTCCAGGAGTCAGCCCTTCAAACACGACATCAGGGTCAAACGCCATGGAAATTTCAGTACAGGTCGATTTCGGAAAGGACCTGGGCCAGAACTTCGGCACGCTGTTCGAGGCCGTCGACGCCCAAGGGCGCGTCGTGGCCGGCGCCGGATTCCCCGGCCTCTACAACACCACCTGCCGCAACGACCGGCGCGGTCTCCAGTTCTACTTGCGCCCGGCTCAGGACGCGGTTCAACCCCGGATCGACACGCTGCCCCGCTTCAGCGACGACACGGGCGTCTACGTCGGCGACATCAACGGCCGCATGTACGCCCTGGGCCAGCGGGTCGCCGCCCGGGCGCAGGCCTGGGACCCGGCGGCCGGCAGGTGGGAGGTCGCGCCCGAGTACGCGGACGCGGGCCTGCGCAACGGCGACGGCGAGATGCATCTCGGCGGCGGGCGGCTGACCTTCAAGAACAGCCGGATCGAGCACGACGGCGCCCTGATCCTGGCCGCCCCGGAGAAGGAGTCCATCCATCACGTCTACTACGCCATGGGATACCTCTTCATCGACGACGCGGCGCTGGCCGAGTACGGCCTGGTGCACCGGCTCATGCTGCCCGGGCACCTCTCCTGCCAGACGCGCTGGGTGGACGGCCCGACGGAATTCCGGTTCGTCGTGGCCGACGGTCGCATGAGCGTCAGCCAGGACGGGGTGGAGATCGCCTCGGCTCCCCTCGATGCCGGAACCGCCGCCGGGTTGAAGGGCGCCTCGGTCACCTATGGCAGCGGCCTCTTCGGCCCGCTGGCCGGCAAGCTGCTCTGCGGCGCGAGCAGGTAATCGGTTGGAGGAGGAGACCATGAACCGGTCAAACCGGGGCGATTTCGGAGAGGGAGATTGGGAGCTGGTCGTCGAGAAAGCGGCCTTCAGCCCTCGCGACTGCGGCGCGCCGCTGGTGCACGGCGGCAAGATGTGGATGAGCAACGGCTACTATCACGGCGGAATCCTCACCCGGGACCTCTGGCGCAGCGCGGACGGCGCCGAATGGATCAGGGTCCACGCGGACACCCCCTACGACGGATACAGCCCGCTGGTGTCGTATGACGGAAAGATATGGGCCGTCAGCCGCACCATCTGGACCTCCACCGACGGGGTCCAGTGGACACAGGTGCAGGAGACCGACACCGAAGCCCGGCAGGTGGGCGTGCCGGTGGTGTTCCGCGGAGAGATCTGGACGCTCGGCTCCCAGGTCTGGAGGACCTCCGACGGCGCCCGCTGGAGTTGCGTGAACCCCGCGACGCCCTGGCGGGGGCGGAGCAACTTCGGCTATGCGGTGCACGACGGGAAGCTGTGGATCACGGCCGGCGCCGTTTCCGCGCAGAACGACCCGCCGGAGAAGGGCTATCCCAATCTGACGACGAAGAACGACGTATGGCGCTCGGGCGACGGCGTGACCTGGGAGCAGACCGCCGAGGCCGCGCCGTGGGCCCCGCGCATGTGGGCCCCGGCCGTCTCCTATGCGGGCAGGCTCTGGGTCGTCGGCGGCTACGACAACGTCAACAGCCGGAATCTGGGCGACGTCTGGTACACCGGGGACGGACGCGCCTGGCGACAGTTCGGCTCCGGGACGGCCTTCAAGGGACGCCACGCCTCCTCCCTGTACGTGTATGAGGGCAGCCTGTGGATGGTGGCCGGCAACACCTGGCCGGTGGTCAACGAGGTGTGGCGGTTGACGCTCCCGCGGAACCCGGAACGATAGCGGCGAATGCCTCGCGCAGATCGGTTGGGGCCGACTACTTGAAGACATCAACGCAACGAAACCTGTGATCGGAGAATCCGTGACGAATCGAGAGGCTTTGCGCCGCAAGGCGGACTACGTGGCGCGGGTGACGCGGGGCGAGAGGTGGATGCCCTGGCAGGACCACAACCGGACCTCGGAGGAGGAGCGGACGTTCCGGGAGGAGGTGGAGCGGCGCAAGGAGACAATGCTCTCCACCGGGGTCCGGGTGCGGCATCCCGTCCTGCTGACGGAGCGGGAGATCGACCAGGCTCGGAAGAACATCCGGCGAACGGACTGGGCGAAGCGATGGTTTGAGGGGCATCGGCGAATCGCGGACCACGTGGTCGCGCAGGGCGATGACTACGTCGAGCGGATGCTGCCGGAGGAGACGCCCTGGACGGGATACACCTTCGTCTGCCCGAACTGCATCGGGGTGAAGTCCCAGGAGGGGACGGAGTACTCGATCATCGACTGGGACTATCGCGACCCCGACCTGATCCGCTGCAAGCGATGCGGACACGCCTATCCCGGCGAGAAGTACCCGGAGACGGGGACCCTGGTCTGCCCGCGCCGGGGCAGGACGCTGGCGTTCTACCTCAACGAGGAGGAGCGGAGACACCCGGAGGACCGGAGCGGGAGGCATTCCTACGGGTGGGCCAGACACCCCACGCACGCCTGTTTTTCCGGCATCGTGCGCGAGCGGAAGGTCTCCTTTGCCCTCCGGGCGATGCGGACCCTGGCGCTGGTCTACCGGATCACCGGGGAGGACCGGTATGCGCGGGCGGTCGTGCGGATTCTGGACCGCCTGACGGACTGCTTCGGGACCTGGCTGTATCACGACTACTGGGACGCGGTGGCGGACTGCGACCCGCTCTACGCGGCCTGGCACGATAAAAACCTTCCGCTGGAGTGGAAGCGGAGCCTCTTCACCAGCGCCTACGAGAAGGACGAACCGGATCGGGCAGCGATGCTCCAGACCTACTGGGGCGCGGGGCGGTGGCAGAGCAGCACCGGGGCGGTGGGGGTCCTGCCGGACATCTGCCTGGCGTATGACCTGATTTATGACGCGGACGGCCTCTGGACGCCGGCGCTGCGGGAGAAGGTGGAGAAGGGGCTGATCCTGGAGTGGGTCATCGAGGCGGAGCCGTTCGTGGGGGGGCGCGGGAGGGCGGAGAACGTGTCCAACAAGGCCCCTCGCGTCTACCACGCGCAGGCGGCCGTGGCGAAATGCCTGGGCATCCCGGAGCTGGCGGAGGTGGCCCTGCGCGGGTATGAGGCCATCCGGGACCGGTCCTTCGGGTTCGACGGCTACTGCCACGAAGCGCCGTCCTACAACGCGATGTATCTGACCGAACTGCTGCAGGTCCCGGAGACGCTGGAGGGGTTCCGGTGGCCTGAGGGATTCAGGGGCCGGAAGGGCGCGGTGCATCTCTACCGGACCGACCCGATGCTCCGGCTGATGCTGCGCGCGGAGGTGGACCAGATGCGCCCGGACAGCCGGTACCTGCCCCTGTCGGACACCAACCACACCTCGCTCAGGGTCAGGAAGACCCCCCACGACCGCGCAGAAGCCGGAGGCTCATCCATCCTGGAGATCGGGCTGAGACGGTTTCCGGAGGATCACGCGCAGCGCCTCCCTGTCATCTACCGCTACCGGAAGTGCGACCCGACTGAGTACGCCGTGATGCACCTGGACGCCGCGGCGCTGGCCCCGAAGAGGGGCGCGAGGAAGGAGCTGGAACTCCCCGAGCTCTGCTTCCCCAACTGGATGACGGCGATCCTGCGGCACGGAAGCGGGCCGGGGGGGACGGTCCTGGCCCTGGCGTTCAACCCGGCGGGCGGACATCGCCACTATGACAACCTCACGCTCTATTACGCGGACCGGGGCCAGGCCCTCCTGGGGGACCTGGGCTATCTCTGGGAGTCACCGATCCAGCGGTGGATCCGGTCCACGTTCAGCCACAACCTGGTGCTCGTGGACGACGAGCAGCAGCTCCTCCGCACGGGCGGCGTCCGGCGTCCCGAACTCCGGATGATGGTCGCGTCCCCGAAGGTCTCGGTCGTGGAGGCGTCGTCGGAGGTCTACCCCCAGTGCCGGGACTACCGGCGGCTGGTCGCGCTGGTCAAGGGGCCAGGCGCGGAGACGTTCTGCGTGGACATCTTCCGTGTGAAGGGGGGGAAGAGGCACGACTACCGCGTCTTCTGCGAGCTGGCCTCCAGCGACGCCGGGAGGGAGGGGAGGCTAAGCTTCACGGGCGTGAGGATGCCCGCCGGCCGTCCCCTGAAACCCATCGGCGCCAGCGACCGGGAGGAGGACATCTCCGGCCTTCAGGACATCCGCCAGGCGAAGCGTCCCCCTGCGGCGTGGCAGGCCGTCTGGAAGGAGAAAGGGCGCAGCCATCGGATGTGGATGCTCGGCCAGGTGGACGCGGCGCAGATGGGCCACGGCCCCGGCCAGGAGATGATGAGCGACCCGAAGCAGGTGGGGCGGCGGGTGCGCTACGTGGACGCGGTTCGGGAGGGGGAGGACCTGAGCAGCGCGTTCGTGGTCGTCCACGAGCCGAGCGGTCCTCGTGGCATGATGCCGATCCGGGAGGCGGTGAGGCTGGAGGTCCCGGCAGAGGCCGGGCCGGAGGCGGTGGCGCTGCGGGTGGAGTCGCGGTGGGGGACGTATCTGATCTTCAGCGAGTTCTCCCGCGAGGCCGGGGTGGAGGGGGTGCGGTTCAGGGGGAAGTTCGGCGTGGTCTGCCGGGCTGCTAAGGGAAAGCGGTGGATGCTGGCGTGCGGGGCGAGGACGTTGAAGGCAGAGGGCTTCGGGTTTGCGGGGGCTCCTGCGGTCTGGAAGGGGCGGGTGGTCTCGCAGACGGAGCGGGAGATCGTGGCTGACACGGATCGGCCTGCGGGATGGGCGGCGTTGCCTGAGGGGGTCACGAGCTATGTCCTGGCGCAGACAGCCCCCTGTCTGACGGGCTTTCCGGTGAAGGCGGTGGGGAAGAATCGGATCAGCGTGGATCGTTTCCCGCTGCCGGAGGCGAGGCGGTTCGAGCTGATGGCGGTGAGGTACAGCGAACGGTGAAGGATGAAACGTCAGAGTTAGAAAGGATGCATGCGCCATGCCACAGATCACCATACCGGTCCGTTACTACAAGGACTATCCGGGCGGCTATGACTACGGATACGAGGACCTGACGCTCGACATGGCCAGATGCGCGTTTCTCGTCGTGGACGTGGACGGCGCGTATTCTTACAAGGCCGACGGGCAGCCTCACCCGACCACGGTGGGCCTCATCGCGCCGGCGCTGGCGGCGGCGCGGGGCGCGGACATGCTCGTCGTGTACGTCAACAACGACATGAGGCTGGTGGCGGACGCCGGGAACATCTGCGCGGAGATCTGGGGGAAGACCAAGACGCCGCACGGGAAGTTCGTCGAGGCGTGGCTGAAGACGCCGGACTTCAAGCCGGTCTACCACCCGAGCGTGGCCCCGGGGCCGGGGGAGCGGAACTTCCCCAAGTGGATGTGGAGCGGCTTCCGGGGCACGGGTCTGGACCAGCACCTGAGGAGCCACGACATTCAGACGCTGTTCGCCGTGGGCTACAGCCGGCGCGCCTGCCTGCACTACACCTGCGCGGAGGCCATAGGGCTCAACTACCGCGTGATCCTGCTGCGGGACTGCTCCAACCCGCCCGGCGAGATCGAGATGCCGGACACGCTGGACCCGAGTCTGCCGGAGGGAGGCTGGGTGAACCGGATCATGCTCCGGAACTTTGAGCATCTGATCGGCTACACCACGACCTGCGCCGAGTTCGTGGCCTCGTGCAAGGCCGTGGCGCGATGAGGGGCTTATGCTGGACACGTTGATCAGAAACGTCACGATCATCGACGGGACGGGGGCGCCGGGGCAGGTCGGGGATGTGGGCATTGCGGGGGACCGGATCGCCTGCGTGGGAGACTCGGCCGAAGGCGCGCGGCTGGAGGTGGACGGGACCGGGCTGACGGCCGCGCCGGGGTTCATCGACATCCACACGCACTCGGACTTCAGCCTGCTGATCGACGGGCGGGGGGCGAGCGCGCTCTACCAGGGGGTGACGACGCAGGTCAACGGGAACTGCGGCATCTCGGCGTTCCCGGTTGGGCCGGAGGGGGCCTATCTGGGCGTATTCGAGTCGGCCCGGCTGCGGGGGGCCGTCGCGCCGGACTGGGACTCGGCGGCGGGTTACTTCGCCGCGCTGGAGCGGGGGGGCATCGGGATCAACTCCGCGTTTTTGATGGGACACGGGGCCGTGCGGCAGGCTGTGATGGGGCAGTCCGTGGAGACGCCGACGCGGGGGGAGATGGAGGCGATGAAGCGCCTCGTGGCGCGGCAGATGGAGGAGGGGGCGCTGGGACTTTCGACGGGGTTGACCTACGTGCCGGGGAGCGCCGCGCGGACGGAGGAGATTGTCGAGCTGACCGCTGTGACCGCGCCCTACGGCGGGATCTATGCAACGCACATGCGGAACTACACGGCGGCCATCATGGAGGCCGTGGAGGAATCCATTCAGATCGGAAGAGAGGCCGGCGTGCCGGTGCACCTGTCGCACATCACGCCCTGCCCGCCCTCCACGGGGCGCGCCGGTGCGCTGCTGGAGCGGCTGGAGCGGGCGCAGGCGGAGGGGCTGGACGTGACGGCGGAGACGGAGTTCTACGCCACGGGGTCGACGTCCATGAGGTCCCTGCTGCCCCCCTGGGCCCTGGTGGGAGGGAACGGGGCGATGGTGGAGCGGCTGCGGCGGCCCGATCTGCGGGCGCGGATGTGGCGGGAGATCGAGGCCAGGGGGTCCGAGCTGGGGGGGAGCACGAAGACAGTGCTCATGCAGCGCGGGCAGTGGGAGAAGCTCTGGCTGGGGAACTGCGCGGTCAACGCGGGGCTGACGGGGAGGACGTTCGCGGAGATCGGCAGAGTTCGGGGAAAGCTCCCCTTTGAGGCCATCTGTGACATCCTGATCGAGGAGGGGGGCGCGGTGAGCTTCTACGGGGAGGACAAGACGAACGCGGACATCGACCGGCTGGCGCAGGGGAGGCTGTGCGGGGTGGGGTCGGACGGCCTGGCCCTGGCGGAGGACGGGCCGCTGGCCGGGGAACGGGAGCACCCGCGCTGCTACGGGGGGATGGCGTATCTGATCCGCACGATGGTCCAGGAGCGGCGGGTGATGCCCCTGGAGAAGCTGATCCAGAAGATCACGGAGTTCCCGGCGCGGCGGATGCGGCTGAGAGATCGCGGCATCCTGCGGGAGGGGGCGCTGGCGGACGTGGTCGTCTTCGACGCGGCGCGGATCACGGACCGGGCGACGATCGAGGACCCGTGCCGGTATTCGGAGGGGGTGCGCTATCTGTTCGTGAACGGCGTGGCCGTGATCGCGGAGGGCCGGGCGACCGGGGCGAGACCGGGGCGCGTGCTGCGCCGGGAGGACAAAGGCTAAACCGCCTTTTCAGTCAGACCGCTGCGATTATAAAAAGCCGGCGAAAGGGGTAGAGGGTGCGGCCGTCGGCCCTGACGGGGTAAGCGATGCGCAGGCGTCGCGCGTATTCCACGAGGAAGACCTCCCGCTCCCGGTCGTCGAGGCCGTTCAGGATCGGGCGGAGCCCGGTCCCTTTCACCCATTCGAGCACCGGGTCATCGCCCTCCAGCACCTGCAAATACTCGGTCTCCCAGATATCCAGGCTCCTGGCATAGCCCGTCAGAAGGTCGTAGTAGGCCCCCGCGTCTTCAACCCAATCTCGACCCACGGCCCGCCTGAGTTGTTCTGTGCCCAGCGCCTTTCCGCCGGGTCCCCCGTCCGCCAGCGTCTCCCGCATCAGACGGTGCGAGGGCGCTCCCCAGCTCAGCGGCATCTGAACCGCAAGACACCCCCCCGTTTTCAAGAATCCGACCAGGCGCGGGAACAACTCCCGATGCGACTCCACCCACTGCAGGGTGGCGTTGGAGTAGATCAGGTCGGGAGGCTCATCGGGCCGCCAGTGGCGGATGTCCGCCTCCATCCACCGGACCTTTCCGGGCTGCGCAGCCGCTTTTTCAAGCATCTCCCTGGAATTGTCGAGCCCATAGACCGTGGCGGAGGACCATCGCTCTGAGAGGAGGCGTGTCACGTTCCCCGAGCCGCACCCCAGGTCGTAGATGACGCCGGGCGATTCGAGGGGGACCCGGTCGAGGAGTTCGAGCGCGGGCCGCAGCCGGTGGTCTGAGAACCTGTGATACTGGCCGGGGTCCCAGCGGGTGCCCGCGATCTGCCCCTGGTGAATTTGGGCTGACACTGTACCCTCCTTGATATTCAGACCTCTATTCCGTTCCACGTCACGCAGACCAACTCCTCCGGCCTTAATTCGGAGACGATGCACGACGTGTAGTCGAAGCCATGCCTGGATATGAGGTCGTGATCGACATTCCTCAACACCAGCGGGAGCATCATCCAGTAGAGGCCACCGTGCGCCACGCACAGGAGGCCTTCGTCTGAACGCCCGTGCTGGCGAACGAGGCCCTCGATGAACGGCACGAATCGCTCCCGGATGTCGTAGAAGCTTTCGCCGCCTTCGATGCGCCGCTCCCAGCGTCTGTGCGCGACCCAATCTTCGAACAGCCCTTTCCACGCCTGCCAGGTCGCTTCGTCGGACCTGCCTTCCAGGATGCCGCAGTCGTACTCCCGCAGGGCTTCCACCACCTCGTAGTCCAGGTCCAGCCGGGTTGCCAGGATCACGCTGGTTTCGACGGCCCGCAGCAGCGGGCTGGAGTAGATCCGGGCGATGGGCAGGCCCTGGAGCCTGTGCGCCAGGGCGACGGCCTGTTCCCGGCCCCTGGCGTCAGCCCGTGCCTGAGCCCACGGTTGGACACCTCGTGCAGGACATTGGCCTGGCTCTCTCCGTGCCGGGCGAAATAGATCCTCATCTCCCGCCGCTTTCTCCTGCTCCTGTGGGGTCGTCCCTACATTGAGCGTGGATATCAGGGTCCGTCGCGCCTGGGCTCGTCCCTCGACGCAGGCGCTCCGATCTCGAACGTGTCCCACGGGAGGCGCTCCTCGTCGAAGACGCGACGGTTCGGGGGGAAGTCCTCCGGGCGGTCCAGGCTGCCCGTCACCGCGTCGATCTCGCCGGGCCGGTCGTCGCTCTCGTAGGTCAGGGACGAACCGCACTCCCGGCAGAACGTCCGCCACGCCTCCGTGTCCGTCCGGAAACGCGCGGGGCTCCCCTTGACGAAGCTGAACCTGTCCGTGGTGAACGTCACCCAGGCCACGGACTGCGCCCCGACGGCGCGCCGGCAGTTCGCGCAGAAACACATGACCTGGTACTTTGGTCTTGCGCTGGCGCGGTAGCGCACCGCGCCGCAGTAACAGCCCCCCTCGATCCGGGTCGTTTCCATCCCCCGCTCCCCCTTTCCGGTTGTTAAAAATCCCGCCAAAATGGATGCTCTGGCGGGATTTTTCGTCACGAACCGTCTGACAGATAGGCGTTTCAAATGCCCTGCATTTTCCAGCACCCTTCATTTTCCAACACCCCGGCCTTGATATTCTTGATGTCCCACGGGGTATACCGGTCCTCCAGCGTATCCCCCAGCTTCTGGGTCTCCGCCCAGCGGTCCCACGCGACCTTCATCCACTCGTGCGGCAGAGCGGCCCGCACCGCAGGGTCCAGTTGCCACGCGTTTCGCACGTCCGCCACCTGAGGCTCCCCGGTGAACGGCCCCGACCACCTCGACCAGCCGATGGACAGCGTGTTGCGCTCGCGATCCGGGACACTGTGCCCCGTGTGGATGTTGGACCCGATGCGGATGAGGGCCTCCCCGGCCCTGAGCCTGATCGCGACCTGGTCTGGCAACGGGTCCACGCCGTTCCAGCTGGGTGTGTGCGGCACCCCCTGCTCCTTCATCCTTTTCGGCAGGAGCACGTCGTGCTCAAACGGGGTGCGCCATCGATTGTGGCTGCCAGGCACCAGCTCGTGGCACTCTTCGTCCACGAGCGCCAGGAACATGCTCACTCCCTTCCGCTCCGCGATCGCCTTCGCGTTGTTGGCGCGGATCTCCTCCCATCGGACCTTTTCGGTCTCCTCGGAGTAAGCCTCAGGGCCTTCTCCCCGGACCTCCCTCTGCGCGAAGTAAGGCTTCCCGGTGCCCCACCACGTCACGTCCCTGTGCCAGCCGAGCTTGTGCTCCTTTTGCCGGGGGTTGCACCACAGCAGCATGGCGCTCATCGTCATCTCCTCAGGCCGGAGCCCGTGACACCAGGAGTGGACGAACCTGAGAAAATCGTCGGAGCCGTGAAACTCCGCAAAGCAGGGCTCCTTGAAGGCGGGATGGATGAGGCCCCGGATCGCCCACGGCTCATCTTCCCCCGTGCGGTGCACGTAGCCCTTCGAGCAGTCGATCTTGCTGTATCCCTGTTCAGGTTGGCACGCCTCGGTCACACGGCGGCCCGCCTCGCGGAGAACGGGGATCCAGGGATTGCCGACAAAGTCGTTGATGATGACGAAGCTGTGTTCCTCCAGGAAGGCCAGACGCTCCGGGGTGGCCCCGGGCGCCGAATGCTCGGGCCTGAAGTCGGCAAAGGCCGGGGCCCGGTAAGACGTGGCAATCGGCTCAGACGCCGTCGCCGCCGGTGATGAAGAGACGTTCATTTTTATTCCTTTCCCCCCGCAAATATTTCTGGATATTCCATCCGCCGCGGCCAGAATACGAATCGGCCGGTTCAGAATCTATCATGTCATAACATGAATGTCAATGAGATTTTCAAGGCGGCGGAAGCGGCTTCCTGATCGCCAAAACCCCGGAGCATCCGGAAAGGCTGCCCAAAACTCGATCTCCGATCCCTTCTTCACTTCCGCAACGCCTCCAGCTTCTCGAAGTACCCCGGAAACGTCTTGCTCACGCACCCCGGATCGTTGATCACGACCCCCTCCACCCTCAGGCCCACGAGCGCGAAGCTCATGGCCATCCGGTGGTCGTCGTAGGTGTCTATGGCCGCCGGCAGAATGCGCCCCGCCGGAGGGATCACGACCCCGTCCGGCAGCTCCACGGCCTGCACGCCTAACTTGCGCAGCTCCGTCACCACCGCCGCGATCCGGTCCGTCTCCTTGACCCGCATGGACGCCACGTTCCGGATCGTCGTCGGCCCCTCTGCGAACGGCGCGAGCGCCGCCAGCGTCTGCGCCAGGTCCGGCATGGCGTTCATGTCCGCATCAATCCCCTTCAGCCGCGCCGGCCCCCGCACCTCGATGAAGTCCTGCCCGGCCTCCACCCGGCACCCCATCCGCTCCAGCGCGTTCACGAAATGAACATCCCCCTGCGCCGACGCCAGATTCAGATGCCTCACCCGCACCCGGCCCCCGGTGAGCGCCGCCGCCGCGAAGAAGTAGGAGGCGTTGGAGGCGTCCGGCTCCACATCGTAGACCCGCCCCCGGTACGTCTGCCCGGCGCGCACGCGAAACCTTTCATACCCGTCCCGCCAGACCTCCACGCCGAAGTCCTTCATCCCCGCGAGCGTCATGTCGACATACGGCTTCGAGACCAGGTCCCCGGCCACCTCCACCTCCACGTCCCGCCGCGCGTAGGGCGCAGACAGGAGGATGGACGTGAAGTACTGGCTGCTCGTCCCCCCGGCCATCCGCGTCCTCCCCCCCGCGATCCCCTCCGCCTCCACGATCACCGGCGGGCAGCCGTTGTCATATCGCGTCCTGCTCCGCACGCCCAGCGACCTCAGCCCATCCAGCAGGTCCTGGATGGGCCGCTCCCGCATCCGCGCGGCACCGTCGATCACGTAGGTCCCGCGCCCCAGCGCCGCGACGCCCGTCAAAAACCGGGCGGAGGTCCCGGAGTTCCCGACGAACAGCTCCGCCTCCGACGCCGGGATGCGCCCCGCGCACCCCTTCACCTCGAACCGGGCCCCCCCCTCGTCCCCCGCCACCTCCACACCCAGCCGCCGGAGGGCGTCCGACATGTAATGGGTGTCGTCGCTGAACAGCGCCCCCCGCAGGACCGATTGGCCCTCCGCCAGGGCGGCCATCACCAGCGCCCGGTTGGTGTAGCTCTTGGAGCCGGGGATCGTCATCGTGGCGTCCACGGGCCGGCTCAGCGACCGGATCTCAAGCGCCTCGGACATGGCAATTCCTTCCTGTCAATCGGAAAACTCGTCCAACATAAGCGGTCAGCCGTCAGCCGTCAGCCGTCAGCGAAAAGCCCAAACAGACTTGGTTCTGCTGATCGCTGAGAGCTGAGAGCTGATAGCTGCTCTTCTGGCACGACTCTTGCGCTATCCGTTGCTCAACTCTGAGTGGTACCGATTGGTCTTGGCCCTCTGCCCGGTAGGAGCCCGCGCGGTGACCGGAAAGGCGGAGGGCTATTTTATGGCCTCCAGCATCTCCCTCCCCTGCCTCGTAAACCCCGCCTTCGCCTCCGGCGGCGACGTCTTCCAGACCAGGAACATCTTCCGGATGTCGTTCAGGAACCCCCGGTTGACCCGCTGCCACGACGCCACGTCCCCGCTCAGCCGGCGGATGTCCACCTCGATCTTGTAGATGCCGTGCTCCCCCGTCGGGATCGCCAGAAGCCGGACCTCCTGGCTGATGCCCAGGTCATAGGGCGCCAGCCAGACCGTCATGCCGATGCGATATTCAGGTTCTCCTAGCGCGTCCTCCGCCGTGAAGATGACATCTCCCGTCACGAACCGCCCGATGGAACTCTCCCCGTAGGACTCGAACGCCCGCGCCAGATAGGTGTAGACCCCCAGCGCCTCCGCCGCCCCGAGCGTGAACGGGAAGTCGAACCGCCAGTCGTCCCCGTCCGGCGCCGGAAATACCCATCGTCTCGTCACGTCCGGCACGGCCATGTCCGCCGCCTTCCGGGCCGGATACAGCGTGGACAGCAGGACCGTGGCCATGACGATCAGCGTGGAGGACACCGCCGACAGGGACGAGTAGTTGACCGACAGCCCGCCCAGCATCCCGAAGGCGTTCAGGATCAAAATCAGCGCCTGCCCGATCAGATACCCCAGCACCGCGCCCAGCGTGGCGAACACCGCCGCCTCGGCCAGGAACAGCGCCGCGATGTGATTCGGGGCCAGTCCCACCGACGAGTAGATGCCGATCTCCCGGAACCGCTCGTAGACCGCCCCCATCATCGTGTTCAGGACGATCAGCGCCGCGATCACCACCGGGATGAACAGGTTGCCCAGCCCCGACACCGACGTCGCGCCGATGGACGAGTAGACCGTCACCCGCTCCCCCTCCCCCACGAACATCGTCAGCGCCACCCGCGCCATGAACCGCTCGATCTCCTCCCGGTAGTCGGACGCGGGTTTTCCCATCTCATCCCGGAAGTCCGTGACCGCGACCGACCGGAGCGTCCCCCCGACCTCCATCACGAAATCGTAGGGCAGAATCAGCGTGTTCACCGCGTCCAGGTGCGTGAACGCCTCGATCGGCATCGTCGCCGCCGCGCGGGGGTCCTGGCTCAGCCCCCGCCAGTCGCTCGTCCCCGTCGTCTCCATCGTCATGTCGATCGGCGTGGGACGCTCGTCATCCATATCCTTCATCCGGTCGAGCTGCCTCGCGTCGATCACCCCCACCACCGCGAAGTCCGCCCCCAGCATCCGGATCGACGCCCCCCCCGCGTCCTCCGGCCTGAGGCCCACCAGCGCCGCCAGGTCGCTCGGCAGGATGCAGACGTTCCGCTCCCCCGGCCGGAACCACCGGCCCGACAGCAGCGCCCGGTCGATCCCCATCACCTCCGGCTCCTCCGGCGTCATCCCCAGCAGCCCGTTGGCGAAGCTCGCCCTCCCCGTCCCCGCGACCTCGAAGTCCACGTAGGCCCGCTCCCCCCGCGTCTCGGCGATGTAGAAGGCGCGAGGGGCCACCAGCGCCCGCCCCCGGAAGTGGCTGGCCACGTAGTCCAGCGTCGAGGGCTGCAGCCCCCGCCAGTTCCGGTCCCGCACCAGCCCGCCCGCGTAGGGGGGCCGGTTGCTGCGCGGCAGCTTGTAGAACCGGAGCGTCGTCTGCACCGACGTGAACGACAGCACCGTGAACGTCAGCAGCGTCAGCGTGGCCGCCGTCAGCCCCGTCCGCAGCGGCCGCTTCTTCAGGTTGGACAGCCCCAGAGACACCGCCGCCGCCGTGGCGCTGCTCCGGCCCACGTCCGTCTCGTAGACCCCCGCCTCCGCCCGCTTCAGCCTCCGCATCTCCTCCGAGAACTTGGAGATCACGATCCAGATCGCCACGCCCCCCATGAACAGGATCACGAACGCCAGGAAGATGATGTAGGGGGACGACGACAGCTTGAACGCCGGGTGGATGACCCGGAGGATCAGGAAGATCAGCAGGAACAGCCCCGCGAACCCCGCGAGCCGCCGCCGCACGTCCGGGAACCCGAAGACCAGCCGCTCGCAGAAGAACGCGAACGGCAGCACCAGCACGAAGTAGAACACGATCCCCTGCACCGTGTCGTTCGCCGTCTCCTTCACGTCCGGGTAGGCCCGCGCCTCCAGCCCCCACCCCCGCCGCGCCGCCGCGATGAACCGCTCGTAGTCCAGCCCCTCCAGACGCCCCTGCGCCTCCAGCAGCGCCGCCCGCGCCTCCTCGTGCAGGGCGTTCAGGCGACGGTTCTGCACCGCATACCGCGCGAGCTGCTTCATCCGCGCGTCGTCCACGACCCACACGTCCCGCGCCGCCCGATAGGACGGCAGCGCGATGATCCCCCCGTCCGCCGCGTAGCCCATCCCCTGCGCCCGCGCCAGGACCGCCGGCGAGACCTCCTCCGCCCGCGCGGGACGGTCGAACAGGTCCTGCGGGGCGTTGATCAACATGTACTTGATCCCAAACAGCCCCGTACTCATCAGGATCTTCACCCGTTCCCCTGGCGGGGCGAAGACCACCGCGGCCTGCGTCGTCCGCCCCTCCCTGACGCTCTGATTGGCCACGTACCGGTACCCGAACGACCTGGGCTGGGCGTCGTTCGCCCCCAGCACCGTCATGTAGTCCAGCGCCGAGAGATAGCTCGCGTCCACGATCTCGAACAGGCTGATCGACCGGCAGCGGAACAGCACCTCCATCATCTCGTTCTCCCACCAGCCGTAGGACTGCCTGATCGGGTACGTCACATCCCCGTCCTGCCCCATGTCGGGCGCGGAGACGATCTCCCCGTCCTCCCCGATCCGGTAGGCCAGGACCTCGTTCGCCCACCTGTTCCGCACGATGTCGAACCGGAAGCGCCCCATCGAGTCCGTCTGCGTCGCGATCAGCGTCCGAACCCCGGCCACGGAGTTCGGCCCCGGCTGCTGGTACGTGACCACGGCCTCCGGCACAGGGACCTTCGGGATCGCAAAATCCGCCGCCCGGTCAAAGTAGAGGATGCGCCCCGACAGGCTGTGCGCCTCATCCCGCAGGGAGAGCTGCGCCTCCCGGAAGAACTGCGCGTCCCCCGCCATCTTCAGGACCAGCCCCGCGACAGCCCGGACCTGCCCCGTCAGCCGCCCCACGTCCGCGTCCGCCATCCGGTCCAGCGGTGTGTCTACCCGTTCGCGGGCATCGTCCAGCGTGGCCAGCGACATCCCCTCGAACCCCACGAACACGGCGGCCTCGTGGTCCAGCGCCAGCGGGACCGGCATGAACGTCTTCCACGTCCGCTTGGCCGGGGCCACCGCGTCCACGTAGCGATCCTCGCCCGGAAACAACCCCGACGCGTAGTCCTCAAACGCATCCGCAAAGGGCGCGAGCAGATTCTTGAGGTACTCGTTCGTGGCCTTCGCCGGGTTCATGAACGTCCCCATCCCGAACCCCCCCACCCGATCCCCCCGCGTGGACAGGTCCAGCCCGATCATCAGCTTGAAGTCGATCCGCTCCGCCTCCGGCATCCGCGCCCGAAAATGGCCGCTCTCCCGCGCGTGGCGATACAGAAAGTCGTGTATCCCGGCCAGCCCCTGAAAGTGCCCCGACGTGGCCAGGAACAGGATCGAGTACTTCGTCCCGTGCGCCTTCAGCGCCCGCGCCACCTCGATCAGCGCCGCGATGCCCGCCGCATTCTCCGCGCCCGGCGCCAGGCCGGGCGTCACGGAGATCGCGTCATAGTACGCCTCCAGGACGATGACCTGATCCTTCCACCTCCGCCGGGACTGCACCCGGCCCCCCATCGGCATCTCCTCGTCCAGCCCCGGCAAAAAACCGTAGACATTCGCCGTCGGGAGCGTCTGCCAGTCCATGCGGGAGGTCACGCGCACGCGCACGCCCCCCTGCTGCGCCATTTCCTTCAGCCTCTCCGCCCCCTCCCGCTCGACCCAGAACCGGGGGATGTGCGCCGGCACGTTCAGGAACTTCTCCGACGCCTCCCCCAGCGTCACCCTCCCATCGTCGTAGAAGATGACCGCCTCTGCGCCGAGCATCCGGGCGTTCAGGGCGTTTGGCCCGCTCCCGAACCCCATCAGCGCGACGCTCCCCGCCACGGCCTTCCCGTTGAAGTCCCGGAACTCCCCCCGCCCCCCGTCGATCAGCGCGCCCGCCACGCCCCCCTCCGGCAGCGACGGCGTCCGCACCTGGTTGGGCCACATCCCGAACAGCGGGATCGTCTCCCCCGTCCCTTCCACCGTCAGCGCCGCCCCCCGGTCCACCGGAACCGTCACCGGGAACGACTCCGCCGTCACCCGCTCCAGGCCGATCTCCCGGAACTGCGCCTCGACCCAGCGTCCCGCCTCCGCGCACCCCGGCGTCCCGGCCACGCGAGAGCGGAGCGACGACAGCCGCGTCATCGTCGCCCGGATGCGCCCCTCCGGGATGCCGTCGATGATCTGACGGATGCGCCGGTCCTCCCCGGTCATGTCCGCCCGTCGGCCCCCCTCTGACCTCCGCTCCTCCAGGCCGAGCGCCCCGCGCATGCCCTCCGACAGCCGCTCCATGTCAAAGACCGACAGGATGACCAGCAGCGCGACCGCCGCAATAGCGAGCAGGATGGAGCCGAGTCTATTCAACATGAAAAATACCTCATTGTAGGGGCGAGGCATGCCTCGCCCCTACACGTCACCTCACCCCTAACAATATCTCCGCCAGCAACTGATCCAGCTTCTCGTACTTCAGCCCCCGCGCCCCCATCGCCTCGATGTCGAACGCCACCCCCTTCAGCCTCGCCGCCTTCTCCTTCGAGTACTTGCCGAGGTATTGTTCATACTCCCTGTTCTGCCCCTCGATCTCCTTCAGCAGCCCCTGCGCCTCCGCGTCCCCCTCGAACCGCCGCGCCTTCTCCCTGAGGATGTTGTAGGTCCTCATGCACCCCAGCGCGAAGTCCCAGGCCCCCTCCTCATCCTCCGTCCGGTAGGCGTGCGCGTCGAAGTGCTTCGGCCCGGCGTATCCGTGTTTCTCCAGAAGCCGAACCAGCAGGAACGCCCCCTTGTAGTCCTCCGACCCGAACCGGAAGTCCTGGTCGTAGCGCCCGAACCGCTGGTCGTTCAGGTCGATGTGGAACAGCTTCCCCACCTCCAGCGCCTGCGCCACCCCGTGGTGAAAGCAGAGACCCGCCATGCTCTCGTGCGCCACCTCCGGATTCACCCCCACCATCTCCGGATGGTCCAGCGTCTCGATGAACCCGAGGTAGTGCCCCGTCGTCGCAAAGTACATGTCCGCGCGCGGCTCGTTCGGCTTGGCCTCCAGCGCAAACTTCATGTCGTAGCCCTGGTCGATCACATACTCGCACAGGAAGTTGATCCCGTCCCGGTATCGCTTCACCGCCGTCACCGGGTCCTTCGTGATGTTCGACTCCGCCCCCTCGCGCCCCCCCCAGAACACATATATCTTCGCCCCCAGCTCGGCCCCCAGGTCGATGGCCGACATGATCTTCTGCAGACCGTAGGCCCGCACCTTCGGGTCGTTCGACGTGAACCCCCCGTCCCGGAACACCGGATGCGAGAACGTGTTCGTCGTGGCCATCGGCACCTTCATGTCGTGGTCCGCCAGCGCCTTCTTGAACTCCTTCACGATCCGGTCCCGCTCCGCCGGCGCGGCGTGGATCGGCACCAGGTCGTTGTCGTGCAGGTTGACCCCGTAGGCCCCCAGCTCGCTCAGCCTCTGCACGATCCGCGTGGGCGGGATCGGCTTGCGCACCGGCTCCCCGAACGGATCGCGCCCGACGTTCCCCACGGTCCACAGCCCGAACGTGAACCGGTCCTCCTTCTTCGGCGTGTACTGATCCGGCATGATGACCCTCCTGATCTGTTTGACCTCACCCCACCGCCGCCTCGACCTTCTTCACCACCTCCCCCGACAGCCCCTTCCCGTCCCCCGTCCCCGCGTTCTCCTCCACGTGCGCCACGCGCCGCGTCCCGGCGATCACCGTCGAGACATTCGGGTTCGACAGGACATAGCGCAGCGCCAGCTGCGCCACCGTTCCCCCGCCTGCCAGCGCCCCCAGCCGGCCGATCCGCTCCTGCTCCGCCTTTCGCGCCTCAGGCAGTGAAGCATATTTGTAGGTGAACGCCCCCGTGCCCAGCGGGGACTTGACGATGATCCCCACGCCCTTTCGCGCGGCCTCCTCCAGGACCCCCTTCACCGCCAGGTCCCGGCGCAGGACATTGTAGGTCACCTGGAGCGTGTCATAGTTCCCATCCCGGAGCGCGGCCCGGCAGACCTCCACGTCGTTGACGTCGTCCGTCGTGACCCCGATGAACCGCACCTTCCCCGCCGCCTGCGCCCTCTTCAGCGCCTCCAGCACATCCCCCTTCTGGACCACCTCCAGCGGCGCGCTGTGGATCTGGATCAGGTCGATGACGTCGATCCCCATCACCCTCAGACTCTCGTCGATGGACTGCGCGCTCAGGGCGGGCGTGTGGTCCTTGACATAGTTCTTCTCCGCCGAGAAGAAGTGCCCACACTTCGTGGAGATGAAGCACCGGTCTCGGTACCCCTTCAGCGCCTTTCCGAACACGCGCTCGCTCTCCCGGTCCCCGTAGTTGGGGGCCGTGTCGAAGAAGTTGACCCCCAGGTCCAGGGCGCGGCGCACGGCCCGGATCGCCTCCGCCTCGTCCACCTCCGGACGGTCCCCCGGCCCCTGCACGCCCCACCCGGCCCTCCCCACGCTGATCCCCCCGAACCCGACCTCCGACACCTTCAACCCCGTCCGTCCCAACGTGCGATAGTTCATGACATGACCTCCTGAAAATCTTTAACCGGCTTTCAGACCCCTCCCCCCATCCCCCTCCCCCGCAGGGAGAGGGGGAGAAGGCATGTCCAAACAACAAGAGGCGCGGCGTCAGAAACCCTCACCACCGGAGCCAAGTAGGATCATCCCACCTGCCGGGGACACAAAAGCCAGATCACCGCAGGACGTCAAGGTTACGCCGCGCCCAGCCTCCCCGGCGCTTGAGGGGTGCCCTTTCTTTTGTCCAACTTTTCTTTGGGCAAGCAAAGAAAAGTTGGAATATCCCCTACTCAATCCATGGGTGTACGCTGTGCCCCGCGCCGGGGAACCAGACCCAGTCCACGACAAACGCCACCGTGATCGCGCACACGTGCCCCGTCAGCAGCCCCAGGAAGAACGGCCGACACTTCCGGTAGAACGCCATCCCGCCGACCCTCAGAATGACCGCCTTGCACGCCCAGGCCAGGAAGATCGTCAGCGCGAAGTTCCTGACCAGGTCTGTCCCGTTGATCGTGAACCCCACCGGATGGATCGGCCACCACGGGAGCCGATACCGGAGAAACATCATAACCCCCATGGCCGCCGCCCCGATCCAGAAGAAGGCGATCCGGTTCCAGTCCGTCCCGAACGGCTCCTTGATCTTGCTGATCGTGTCGGGCAGGATGTGCGCCCCGTGGCAGACGAACCCGTGCCCGAAGTTCTCCGCCCCCCGCCGGTAGCCCAGTTCAAGCGGGGCGATCACCGACAGCAGCGTCACCGCCACGAACGCCAGCCCCACGGCCCAGAACAGCCTTCGCCCCCCCTTCCGGACGGCGTCCGATAGCTTGGCCGCGTGCGCCGTGCCCGTCAGCGGCCCGAACCAGGTCGGATATGAGAACGCCATCGTCGTCAGGCTGGACGGCGAGACGTTCTTCGCGCCGATGAGATACACGGCGAAGTCCTGAGCGGTCATCGGGCTCTCGATGTAGAGCAGCCCCGACTCCGCCGTGATCTTGGCCACCCCGATATAAAGGATGTACGTCATCAGCGTCAGCGGGACGGCCATTTTGGCGTCCATGCCCGCGTTCGTCAGAAAGACGATCATGAACAGCACCCCGAAGACCGCCCCGAAGACGGCCGTGCGGTAGGAGACCATCTCGTTCCCGTCGTCCGCCGGACACCGGGAGTCCATCGCCTTCCGCCAGACCTCCCTCAGATGTCCCCTGGCCATCCACAGCCCCCAGATCACAAACACGCAGAACGCCCCCAGCCCCTGCCAGCTCGACGCCGCGTCATAGGACCCGAACCGGTCCCCTCGCCCCCCGATGCTGTAACCCAGCCGGTTGAAGACGCCGAACTCCACGACAAACACAAGGAAGAAAAACCAGATGCTGAACAGCGTCTCCAGGTTGGCAAAGTAGGAGAAACTGAACGTGAACGGGTCGATGTACGTGAACAGCGGAGGGAGATCCCTCCCAAACGAGAACATCTTCCCCGTCACCGGCAGCGGCGGGATGGCGGGCGTGAACCAGGTCGTCGTCGTCCACGACAGGAAGCAGAACGACAGGGCCGCCCCGCCCCAGAACAGCCGTCCCCGCGCAAACGCCGGCCAGACCGACGCCCCCTCCGCGTCCTGGGCCATCTCGACCGCCGGCTCCAGGGCCGGGTAGCGAAGCCGCTCGCTCTCCGCCCACTGCCTCCTGAGGATCACGCCGACGCAGACCGCCGAGAACGCGACGATGAAGAACAGGAGCAGCCACCAGAACAGAGGCACGACCCACGCCCCCCACGGGACCTCTCCGCCCGGCGGCAGCCCCTCGAACAGCAGCGTGATCGCCCCCCCCTCGTCCCGCGGCGCGATCCAGGACGGCATGTGCGGGTGCAGGAACTGCGCCCACTGGTTCTCCGGCGTGGCCACGTAATAGGGGATCGTGATGAACATGAAGAGGCTGTCGATCGGCGCGCCCCCGATCAGCCCCATCGCGCAGACCGTCAGGACCTCCGCCTGCGTGAGCAATCGCCTCCCGAACGCCTTCAGGAGGGGGTTCAGGACGCAGACCAGGAACAGCATCCCCACGAACAGCGCCGGGGAGAAAAACCCCGCCGTCACGTGGGACGACCGGATGACCCGCGTGGAATAGATCGCCCACCCGTGAACGAACAGCGCCACCCCCAGGCCGATCAGCACGGCCCGCCCCGTCAACCCCCCCCCCGCCTGCTCCGGAGCCGCCCCGGCGTCGCGCGTCTCCCCGCGCCGTCGGCCCTGGCGTTTAGTCAACATGAAATCGCTCCTGTCAAATGCTCGCTGGCTGTCACGGTAGGACCGTGACAGCCTAAGAAAAGGTCTCTATAACATGCGGTACTCCGTATCATCTCACAACCATTTTCTGTCCACAGCCTCCAAAACAGCAGGGGCGACCGGCCTGGTCGCCCCTGCGCCTGAATCATCCGATGACCCTGTGCTTTGCCTGTTATCCCCTCAGAAGGAGGCCCCTACGGACAGGCGCAGCGGCGACTCCATCAGGCTGGCCTTCTTGCTCCTGCTGTAGGCCACATCCGCCGTCACGTGCCGCTTCCCCATCTTCCCCTTCAGCCCCGCCCCTAAGGCGTAGGAGTCCACATCGTGGTTGATCTTGTAGCCCATCCGCAGCGCCAGCGTGTTCAAAAGCCACAGCTCCCCCCCCACCTGCCAGCGCTGCTCGAAGTCCACCGCAAACGACCCGTCGAACGCCCCCGTCACATAGACCGGGTCCCCCTTCTTGCCCATCACCTCCATCGCCCCGGCCATCGTGAAATACAGCGGCATATACAGCCCCAGCGAGGCCGTGGTCACGTCCTTGCCGAAGTTGCGCAGCGACATGGCCACCCGCGTGCTGCGGAACCCCGTGTAGAAGTGCGTCCCGAAGTCGAAGATCGGACTCCTCTTCGTCTGGTCGTAGAGTGTCTCCTGCACGTAACGCATGCGCATCCCCAGCCCCAGCTTGTCCGTCGGCTTGAAGGCGTATGCCACATCCAAAGTCCAGGCGTTAGCCTTCACGTTCTTGCCCGTCCCTCCGGGCTGCAGGATCGTGCGCTCCTCGATCTTCCCCCCGTCGAACGACATCAGCGCGATGCCGATGACCCCCCTGGGCGTGTTGATCGCGAAGGCCCCGGAGTTGAACTTCGTGTCCATATACCAGTCCGCGTAGTTGTAGACCACCGCCGGACGGTCGAGGTGACTCAGGCCCGCCGGGTTCCAGTAAATGGCGTTGATGTCGTCGGCCACGGCCACGAAGGCGTCCCCCATGCCCACCGGCCTGGCCCCCTGCGCCATCTTCAGGAAGGCGAACCCCGCCAGGCCCAGCTTCCTGAACTCGGTGTCTACCCGCCACGAATCCTTGGCCCCGGCAGCCGGGACGAGCGTCGCCATCCCCACGAGGACCAGGACGATTCCTTTCAATATCTTCCTCATATCCAAGACTCTCCTCGTTGACCGTAAGAAGGACCACAGGACCACAGGACCACAGGACCACAGGACTCACGCATTCTGGTCTTGTGGTCTTGTAGTCAGTGGTCTTGTGGTCTGCCTTTACCGGATGACGACGAACTTCCCGCGCTGAATCTTCCCCTCGCTGCCCGGCGTCAGGGACTTGACCACATAGTAATACAGCCCGGTCGGGATCTGCCCCGACATCGTCAGCGTGAGCTGCGGCCACTGCGCCTCGCCCAACCGGGCCGATCCCGTCTGGTTCATGTCGTCGTGCGTGATGTGAGCCATCAGGTCGCCCGACACCGAATAGACGAAGATCTCGGCCTTGACCGGCACGTTCACGAACCGGATCTCCGCCCGGCCCGGATACCCGTGCAACAGGTCCCCGCTGGGGTTGTAGGCCCGGTAGGGGTTGGGCACCACGTAGACCTCCCGCTCCATCCGGTCGGTCTCCGGGATGGACGGCTGCTTGGGGCTGGTCGGCATGGCGATGCGCTGCTCCTCCCCGGCCAGGCCGCTCTCCAGGCCCTTGGTCAGGGCCTCCCTGGCCGTGGCCGGCAGGTCGTTGATCGAGGAGAAGCCGTTGGACCAGGCCGCGTGCCCGTTGGCGAACGTCCGCACCGAGTAGAAGTAGTTGAACCCCGCGATGGATTTGGAATCCACAAACGTATACGTCTTGTCCGCCGAATTGTAGGTGAATCCGGCCGCCGCATCGCTCTTCTTCAGACCCTTCAGCTCCCCCACCAGCTTCCAGGGCCCGTCCGGGGTGTACTCCGTCCGGTAGACCCGGTAGCCCGCGATGTCCTTGGCCTCCGTCCCGGCATAGTCCGGGTTGAGCGCCTCGTCCGCGTCGTCCGCCCAGGTCAGCAGGTTCGTGGCGCTCGGGCTGTTCTCCACGCGGGCGTACACGTCGGGCGGGGCGTCGGGCAGGTCGTACTCATTCTTGTAAGCGAACTTCGCCCGCTTCGCGAACTCCGCCAGCCACCGCTCCCCATTGGCCAGGGCCGTCTTGTCGTTCGGGTGCGTCCGGAAGAAGTCGATGATGTCGCTCTCCCCGGCCCCGCTGCCCACGACCCAGGCCACCACGACCTTCCCCTTCTCCCCCGGCTTGAGGGTGTAAGGCCCGAACGTCTCCACGCTGAAGAACTGCCCGACCTCCGTGATGTCCGGGTCAATCCCCGGCCTGGTGAGCATGTCATACATCTGCTGTCGGGTGTGCGCCGACGGCCTCGGGTCCTCCGACGTCGTCTCCGTATAGATGCGCCACCAGTGGACCGCGCTCGGCTGGTTGCCGGTGGGCTGAACATACTTGCCCCGGTCCCGCGCCACGAACGCCCACTCGCCGGCGTCCTGGTAGGCCAGCGGGAGCATGCCCGGATACTGGTAGGACTGGAACTCTCCCTCCACCCGCCCGTTCTCGCAGTCGGGCCTCACCAGGGCGCGCTGCACCGGGTCCCCCGTGTCGTCCCAGGCCGCGGCCGGCCCATCCCCGTCCCAGTCGAACAGCATCTTCAGCCCCTTGGCCGGGCCGGTGTAGGACGGCGCCTCGGAATACCGGATCCAGTCGTCAATGCCCAGGGGGTGAAACCGGAACCACTGGTCAGGGTTGGTCCAGGAGGTCCCCGCGTTGGACACCGCGTAGTCGTTCATAAACGAGACGTGGACCCCCTCCAGCGTGGCCTCCGGCAGGTCCCGCTTCCCGTCCCCGTTGGCGTCCCCCGTGTTCTCGAACTCCAGCTCCACGATGAAGAAGTCGTCGAACGGCTGGTAGCTCCAGGTCATCGCCCGCCGTGTGAACGTCACCCCCGCCCGCGTGGCCCACTTGGACACCACGATGTCCTCCGGCCAGCGGTCATTGGGGATGTAGCGCCCGAAGTCGAAGTTGTCGATCTTGATCGGACGCCTGCCCAGCCCCGTCCGGTCGGGCTGGAACACCGACAGGTTCTTGTCCGCCGTGGGCGAATACCGGTCGATCCGCCAGGGGTTGCCCGCGTTCTGGAGGGCCACCCTCGGCACCTTCTTGGACACGCCCAGGTCCTTCAGGTCCGGGTCCTGCGTCACGTCGTGCGCCATCGGGAAGACCTCGTCCAGCATGTCCGACCTCGGGCCGGTGAGCACCACGTAGGCGTCCCCGTGCCTCGTCTTCAGGTCCGTGTAGGCCGCCGGCGTCTTCACCGACAGGGCCACACCCTCCCCCTGCGAGGCGTTCATCCCGATCGCCTCGTTCTGACAGTCCACCACCGTGATCGTCAGGGCCGTGGTCCACCCCCTGCCGAGCACCACCTCCGACCCCGCCTGGTGCGGGTAGTTGAGGCTCTGCGCCCCCTGCCTGCGCAGGTTGGCCCCTCCGTTTCCGCCCTGCGTGCCCAGGTTGGTGTACATCGTGAAGACCTGCCCCCGGTCCAGGTTCCACAGACCCGCCTGGCCGGGCTGGTTGGCCTGGGCCGGCGCATCCCCGGCCCAGACCCCGGCGAGCAGGACCAGAAGCGCCAGGCCCCCTCCTGCCCTCTGAAGCAATCTCAAGTGCATCAGGAAATCTCCTTGAAAAAAGCTGTCAGCGATCAGCTTTCAGCTTTCAGGCCCCCACCCTCCCCCATCCCAGGCGGCAAAGCCCTGGGTACCCCCTCCCTCCCCCACTTGTGGGGGGAGGGAGGGGGTTACGGGGGTGGAAAGGGGGCTGTCACGTCTGCCGTCTCACTTCTTTTTTAGCTGACTGCTGACTGCTGACCGCTGATCGCTTGCTCTAGAAGCTCATCCTCAGCCCGACGGCCCAGGTCCGGGGCGCGCCGAAGTAGCGCCCGCCCGGCCGGTCCGCATCGTCCCCGTACTTGACGTAGTCCGGGTTGTCCGCCCTGGGCCGCTGCAGGCCCGCCTGCACGTAGTCCGGCCCCGTCGTGCCCGCGTCCTTCTGGTTGAACAGGTTGAACGCCTCCACGAAGAACACCGCCTCCGACCCGCCCCCGAACGCGAACGCCTTCTCCAGGCTGGCGTCCACCCAGGTCCGCAGGGGACCCTGCCTCCGCTCCTGGGGCTTGCCCGGCGGCGAGTAGTTGAACGCCCCACCCGTCACCGCCCGGAAGATCATGTTGGCCCGCCAGTTGCCGAACAGCCGGCTGCCCAGGAAATTGACGTTGGGGCCGTAGTCCTTCGGCGTGGCGTAGAGCATCTGCAGAGACCCCTGGTTGCGCGTGTCCCGCCCGCCGAACCCCTCTAACCCGGTCCAGTAGCTCCGGACGGACAGCCAGAGGTTCTCCTGCGCCCCGGTGTAGCCGTATTCCTTCAGGGGCTTGGCGACCTGGATGTACCCCCGCCCCGCCGGGTCGCCCACGGAGTTGGTGGGGTTCCCCTTGCCGTTGATCGTCACCCCGCCGAAGTTCCGGAGATAGTTGTTGGCCCTGTTGCCCAGCGTCTGGATCTCGGCCGTCGTCAGCGGCACCGGCACCTCCCTGCCCCCCTCCACCTTGTAGGCGTACCAGTAGTTGCCGCTGGCCACGTAGTTGGAGTCGGGGATGAGCATCTTCACCCAGGCGTCGTACCCGCCCCACCCCCGGTCCGCCCACATCAGGCTGTAGGACACGTTGAACGAGAAGTTGTGGCTGAGCGGCTTCTTCAGGCCCAGGTCGAACCCCCGGACGTCCTCAAACCCGTTGTTGTAGAGGGCGCGGGAGTAGGTGATCAGCCCGTTCCGCTGCGGGTCGAACCACTGGCAGTCCGACGAGTAGCGGAACTGGTCCTTCGAACTCTTGTAGAACGTCGTGATGGACGCCGTATAGTCCTTGATGAAGTTCCAGTCCCCGCCCACCTCGAAGCTCACCGTCCGCTCCGGCTTCAGGTCCACGTTCCCGAAGAACGAGTTCACCGACACCGACGAGTTGAGGGCGTTGAACTCCTCCTCCGGGTCGATCCTCCCGTTGGTGTTCAGGTCCCGGTCCGCCCCTGTGCCCCGCCACTCCTCGCTGAACATGTAGGAAATGTCCGGCCACTGCAAAAACAGCCCGCTGAAGAAGTGGACCGTGGACCTCTCCGTGATCGGGTGCGAGATGCCCACGCGCGGGCTGAGCACCGAATGCGTCCTGGAGTTCTTGAGCGGCACGTTCCGGAATCGCGTGGGCGTGTTGTACATCGGCGTGAACGGCATGGACGGCTGCTGCGGCACCTTCTCCCTGGGGCTCAGCCAGTCGAACCGCAGCCCCGCGTTGATCACCATGCCCTGGAACTCCATCTTGTCCTGCGCGTAGATCGCCCCCTGGATCGGGCGCACCGGCGCCTCGTTGTTCGGCCCGTCGGGCAGGCCCGGCGTCCGGCTGACGAGGATGATCTCCCGGTTCTGCGCGCTGTTGAACGTGAACTGCGTCAGCGCCACGTTGTACTGCTGGATGTCGAACCCCGCCTTCAAAAAGTGCCCCTTGCTCACCTGAGAGGAGATGTCCCCCTTGAGCTGGTAGCGCACCCGGCGGTAGGTCTCGAACTGCCGGAGCTGCCGGTCCACCACGAACCACTTGTCCTTGTCCAGCGTCGGGTCCGTCGTGATCCCCGGCACCCCGGAGGTGTCCTCAATGGACGATGCGCGGGAGATGCGCAACTCGTAGAACGTCTTGGGCGACAGGGTGTGCGTGACGTTCACGTAAGCCACCGTCTCCCGCAGCGTCTGCTTCCCCTGCGCCGTCCAGTCGGCCGGCAAAAAGATGTTCCGGCCATTGTAGTCCAGGCCCCGGACGGCCCCGTCCAGCGTGGCCCGCCCGTTCCAGTTCGTCGGACGCGGCCAGTTTTTGTTCTGCTGGTACAGGCCGCCCACCTTCACCTTCAGGTTGGGCGAGGGCCGGTAGGTCAGCGAAAAGGTGTTCTGCGTGTTGAACGGCGTGGCCACGGACGGGCCGGGAAAAGACGCCGCCTGCCGCGTGTAGCGCGTCGTGCCGAAGAACGACAGGTTCTTCCCCAGCGGCCCCTGAAGGCTCATCTCCACGTCGTGGCTCCCCACGCCCGTGTAGTCCTCCCGCTGATGCACCAGCCGGTTCGTCTTCGGGTCCTTCTCAGTCGCCCAGGTCGGGTCGTCGAACTTCGTCTGCCCCTGCCATTTGCCCGTCGCCGGGTCCACGATCAGGACCTTGTCCTTGAACAGGGCCGACTCGTAGACGTTCCGCCCCCAGTGCTTTGTGCCCGGCGGCGTGAACCGGTACTCCGTCCACCCGCTGTAGCGCTGCCCCCCGTCCTTCGTCACCACGCTGATGATGCCCCCCTGCGCGTTCCCGTACTCCGCGTCCATCCCCCCCGTGATCACCGTCAGCTCCTGCACCGACGTCTTGTTGATCCCCGTGAACAGCCCCCGCCCGCGACCGTCATTGTTCGTCAGCTTCACGCCGTCGATGTAGTAGGCCACGTCGCTCCCGGCGTTGTTCCCCGCGATGTCCGACCCCCGGATGCGGCTGTCCCCCCGCACGTCCACCCCGGGCTGCAGCGACACGAAGTCCACCGTGGACTTCAAAATCGAGACGTTGCTGATCTGCTTGGCGTCCACCACGTACTTGCTGACCGTCTTGTCCACCTCCACCGGAGGCCGCTCCGCCTGCACCACCACCTCGCCGAGCTGGACCGCCTCCTCCTTCAGCTTGAAGTTCAGCTCCCTGGTGAAGTCCGCCTGCACCTTCACCTCCGTCTTCGTCTCCTTCTGATACCCGATCAGAGACGCCGTCAGCTGATAGACCCCAGGGTCCACGTTCAGGATGAAGTAACTCCCGTCCGCGCCGGTGACCGCCCCCCGCTTCGACCCCTCGATCACCACGCTGGCCCCCGGCAGCGGCTGCCCCTTCTGGTCCACGACCGTGCCCGCGATCTTGCCCACCGTGCCCGCAGACGCCAACCCGACCAGTCCGAGCGTCACGGCAAGAATGCTGAACCCCCAAAACCAACCCTTACGACTCATATAAACCCTCCTTGCGAGGTGTCCTGCAAACCTCCCGGCACTTCAAAAACAGCTATCAGCTATCAGCTATCAGCTATCAGCCAAACCGAATATGTTTTTGCTGACCGCTGACCGCTGACCGCTGACCGCTTATTTGTAAAACTTGAGCGCCACACCCACGTCCACCGCCTGTATCGGAAAGGTCTCCTTGATTCCCCACAGCTCACGAGGCTTGATGTTCCCGATGGCCGCGTTGTAGCGCACCCGAAGGTCCAAGGACACCCCCGCAGACATAAACTTCTCCACCCCGACCCCGAAGTCCACCCCCACCGTCACCCGGCGGTCCACCTCCGGCTCGATCAACCCCCCCACCTGACCGTTCCGCGTCTCGCTGGCCGGCCAGGGATTCCGGTTAAGAGGCGCCTTCGTCTGGAACGGATATGCCAGCCCGCTCACCTCGTTCCGGTAGCCCACAAACCCGCCCCCCACCACGACGTAGGGCGAGGCCCCCTTCCCCTCAAACTGCCTCCCCTTGTCCCCTAACCGGAACAGAAAATTGAACAGCAGGCTCTGAACCGTCATCTCCGATTTGGCGTTGGGACTGTCGTAGGCCTTCTGGTCCACCGACCAGATAAACGTCTTCTTCTCGATCTTGCCGTTGCGGAAGGGCGCGTAGTGATACTCCACCTCCATCGTGTAGTTCTCGTTCGGGGCGTGCAGGATCGTCGCCCCGAACTTGGGGGCCTGCGAATACCACTTGCTCAGGCTCAGCACCGGCACGTCCAGGTTGCCGAACACCCCGAACCCCGTGTGCGTCTTCTCCGCCCCCGGCGCGGCGGAGGCCCAGACCAGCAGCGCAACGGCCAGAACCCCAACAAATTGCATCTTTTTGATCAAACGACCGCCTCCTTCCCGAATGGCCGACTCCTCAATGCCCCCATCTCAACCTCATCTATAAAACAAACCTTTTGGGATATATCTCCCCTTGGACCTCCTTTCCCCTCCCGGTCTGCGCGGTTTGACTATTTAACTATCATGAACACAACAAAGATATGACAATATTACGCCATGTCAAGGATTTTCTGATGTCATGCCAACATCCTTTATTCTTCGCAAGATGTCCGTTGTCGAGACCCCTTCGACGTAAGTCAGCGTCACGACCTGGCCCCCGTAGGATCGCACGAAATCCCCCCCCACCACCTCCTCGACCCGGTAGTCCCCCCCCTTGGCCAGCGCATCCGGACGGATCGCCCTGATCAGCCGCTCCGGCGTATCCTCCTGAAAGACACAGACGTAATCCACGCACGGCAGGGCACAGAGCGCCGCTGCCCGGACCCCGGCCGGGTTGACGGGACGCCCCGGCCCCTTCAGACGCCGCACCGAGGCATCGTCATTCAACCCCACCACCAGAAGGTCCCCCAGCCCTCTGGCCTCTGTGAGGTACACCTCGTGTCCCCGGTGGAGGACGTCGAAACAGCCGTTCGTAAAGACGACCCGCCCCCCCTTTCCCCGGACCTCGGCCACAGCCTCCTGAAGCCCCTCAAAGGATACGACCTGGCCCATAGCCCTCCTGACACAGTCCGCTAATTTTTGAGATGACCGCTGTCAACCCTTTATGGGTACGGTGGACAAAAACAACTTGACGAACATCGGGCATAAAGTTATGTTTGACTAATTCAATAGACTATGTAGTCTTTTAAAACCCCTTACCTCTTCGTTTTAAGGAGTGAATATGTTTGCACCGATACCGGTCCACGGCGGCCTGAGCGAGCCGGTGGACCGGATGATTCCCGAATCAGAGGCGAAAGACTTCCTCAGGTCCGCCGAAGGACTCAAGCGGATAACGATCGGCAATGGCGACCTCTCCATCCTGAACCGGATCGGGGACGGGACCCTGAGTCCGCTGACGGGGTTCATGGATCAGACGGCGTTCAACCGTGTCCTGGAAGAGGAGCATATCCTGCGGGACGGGAAGGCCTCTGCGTGGACGATTCCGCTGTCGTTGCCAGTGTCAGAGCAGGACGCAAAGGCCATAGAGCCGGGTGAGACCGTGGCGCTGGTCACAGAGTCGGGGGCCGTGGCCGGCGCGCTGAAGGTCTCGGACCTGTTCAAGTTTGACAAGACAAAGTATAACGAGCGAGTCTACGGGACACCCCGGACAGATCATCCAGGGGCGCGCATCGTCCTGGAAGACCCGCGCGACTTTTTGCTGGGGGGCGATGTCCGCGTCCTGCCGCAGCCTATGCATCCGGACTACGGGCAATACCTGCTGACGCCGCGACAGACCCGCGCCCTGTTTGCGGAAAAAAAATGGGAGCGCATCCTGGCCTTTCAGACCCGCAACCCCCTCCACCGGGCGCACGAATATGCCCTCGTCGCCGGGATGGAGCGCCTGACGCGGGAGGGCCACTTCACAGGGGTCGTCCTCAACCCGCTCGTGGGCGAGACAAAGTCGGACGACGTGGACGCCAGGACCCGGATGCGCTGCTACCGGGCGCTGGTCGAAAAGCGTCTTCTCGGACAGGGGGATAAGGACGAGGCGCTCTGGAGGTCAAAGGGCTACGACCTCACGGATCAGTTCCTCCTGATCGCCCTGGACATCAAGATGTTCTACGCCGGCCCTAAAGAGGCGATCATGCACGCCATTTATCGCCAGAACCTGGGCTTTACCGACATCGTCATCGGGCGAAGGCACGCCGACGCCCCCTTCGACGACAAGACGCCAATCTGGGGGGACTTCGATGCCCAGGAGAAATTCAAGAACCTCAACGGAGAGCTGCTGATCCAGAGTTGCAACATCGGGTTTGCGGCCTACTATGAGGAGCTGGGGCGGGTGGGGCTGGTCGACGAACACGGTCAAAAGGGGTGGAAGATGGTCTCCATCAGCGGCTCGGCGCTGCGGGAGATGTTCCGAAAGGGAGAAGTGCCCGACGAACGGGTGATCCGGCGGGAGATATCGGAGATTCTGATCGAGAGCTATCGTTCAAGGGGCCGGGTCTAACTGCATCTCCGGGCGCCTCAACCCAAAAGGGTTACGTCTCAGTTGACGTAACCCTTTAGTTTTTGGGGTGAGCGAGGGGACTTGAACCCCCAACCTCCTGAGCCACAGTCAGGAGCTCTAACCAGTTGAGCTACGCCCACCGTACGATCTGACGCTCTCGCGCCAGGCAGGACTTGAACCCGCAACCCATGGATTAGAAATCCATTGCTCTATCCGCTTGAGCTACTGGCGCAAAACAGACTTAACAAACATCCAAAGATAGCAAACCGGGATGGAGGACGCAAGGGAAAAGGTGAAAAGGCCGCTAAGTTCGTGCCTGGTGGCTTACGGTAATTGCAAAGAGCATTGAGCCACAAGGTATATAGCTATCGGGAAACGTCTTCAACTACATCTGGCGTTTTTCAATTGTCGCAGGCCACCAGGAGAGGTTCTTGTGGAAATCATTTGCCAGACGGGGTCTTTTTATTTAAATTTAGACCATAAATCTTAATAATAATCGCCGTTATAAAAGTTCCCTTAATAAGGTCAGTTGCGCCGTGAAACGAGGAAAAACAGGATGTTACGATGTAACGACCGCCGGGGGAGAGACCGTACAGGCATTTGTCCCGGTCCCTTTGCCGCCGGACCCGCCCCTCGTCCTGGACGGCCGTCTCCAGCAGATCCTTGAAAGCGCCGTGCTCTCGCTGGGCCGTCTCGACAGCCTCACGACCCTCCTGCCGGACACCGGCCTGTTCCTCTACACCTACGTCCGCAAGGAGGCCGTGCTCTCCTCGCAGATCGAGGGCACCCAGTCGTCGCTGTCCGACCTCCTCCTCTTCGAGCTGGAGGAAGCGCCGGGTGTGCCGGTGGAAGACGTGGTCGAGGTGTCGAACTACGTGGCCGCCATGGAGCACGGCCTCGGAAGGCTCAGGGAAGGCTTCCCCCTGAGCAACCGGCTTCTCCGCGAGATCCACGGCGTGCTCCTGGCGCACGGACGGGGCAGCGAGAAGACGCCGGGGGAGTTCCGGCGCACGCAGAACTGGATCGGGGGGAGCCGGCCCGGGAACGCTGCCTTCGTCCCGCCGCCGCCGCACGCGGTCCAGGAGTGCATGTCCGACCTCGAGCGATTCCTGCACGCGGACACCGGCATGCCGGTCGTCATCCGCACGGCGCTGGCCCACGTCCAGTTCGAGACCATCCATCCCTTCCTCGACGGCAATGGCCGCGTCGGCCGCCTTCTGGTCACGTTCCTGCTCTGCCACGCGGGGGTGCTGCGGGAGCCCCTGCTCTATCTCAGCCTATACCTGAAGGAGCACAGAAAAGAATACTATCATCTTCTCGATCAGGTGCGGGAGGAAGGGGACTGGGAGGCATGGCTCGCGTTCTTCCTGGAAGGCATGCGTCAGACCGCGGAGGGCGCGGTCTCGACGGCGCGGCGGCTGGTGACGCTCTTCGAGGAGGATCGCACCCGGATCCAGACGCGGGGACGCGTGGCCGGGTCGGCCCTGCGCGTGCACGACGCGCTCAAGCAGCGCCCCATCACGTCGTTGCAGGAGATCTGTCGTCGCGCCGGGCTCTCCTTCCCCGCGGCGTCGGATGCAATCGCGCTTCTCATGGACATGGGGATCGCCCGCGAACTCACGGGCAGGAGACGCAACCGCGCATTCGGATACACCCACTACCTCGCCATCCTGGGCGAGGGGACGGCAGCGGCATGAGCGATAGGAGTCATTCATGGCCCTGAACCCCATCGTCTTCACGGAGAAGGTCGTCCGCAGCTTCCTGCGGTACCAGCTCACGGCGTATCCGTTCGCCGACGAGCGCCTGCACGCGCAGATGCGGCGGCTCCTGTCTCTGGACCGGACGCGCCATTCCCCGCTCCTTCAGGAACCCTATATCAGCCTCTCGCGCCGCTCAAGGTGGCAGCCGGAGCGTTTGGCGATCCTCAGAACGTGCCGGACGGCAATTGGGAGTGGGTGGAGATTGACACCCATCGGCGGCTGCGGCCCGGAATGTTCGTTGCGCAGGTGGTGGGCCGACGGTCAAGCGCTACGAGAGCGAAAAGGCTGCAGCTGAGGACGGGACCTGGCGTCACGTGAAGATCACGCTCAAGCCAGAAAACCCCGACTACGAGCCGATTGAACTCACCTGCGAAGATGAAGGCGCTGTCCACGTGATCGCAGAGGTGCTGGAGGTGCTGGCTTTTTTGAGCTGATGGGATACTCGCGCACATCGGAATCGAAAGGAACGGTGAAAAGCCACATCGGACTGGTGCGGCTTTAGAACCTATCTCTAAACTGGGTGGAATAGTATATTGTGTAGACAGGAGGTTAGCCCTATGTCTACACAGAAGACCACTCAGAAGGAC
>Ga0137796_10000097_pt1 | contig 52426 bp, 35 predicted proteins | sample OV2TP3_FD_97704 | JGI IMG/M metagenome (GOLD analysis project Ga0137796, IMG submission 97704) | reverse complement strand
GCTTGCGTGACTTGGCCACGAAGTGAACCCTCCTATCAGGTGATTTTTCCACCTTAGCTCGTGGTCTAGATTTCGGGGGAAAGTATACGCTGTTGTCAGTGCCACTGAATTTCTTTCAATGATTTCGATTCCTTGAAGCAGTTTGATGGAGTGAAACTTCTATGTCCAAATACGATGCGCTGGATGCTCATACGCAACTGGAACAGACCATAGCTGAAGATTTAAAAACCGCTTTGGAAAAACGCAGCATGAAAGTTATTCACCGTGGAACGGAGGGGAGTCATGCCCCGTCGGGTTTGCCGGATATTGTCGCTTCAAACAAGCAAATCGTCTTGACCTTTGAGCCGACCAAAAGCAGAGGCGCAGCCCAAGACAGAGAACTCAACTCGATTCGTGCCCATTTGGATCAGGTCAAGGCAAGCCATGGGCAAAAACGTTGTTACTGCGTGTTTGTCTCGCCTGAAACCTCGCCTCGTATGTTGGATGGTATTCGTGATCACAATCAACAACGTGCTAAAGAGGGCAAGTCTGACCATAAAATCCTTCCGCTTTGCTTCGACGCGCTCGAACTCTGGACAACGCGCCTCCGCGAGAGTGAGGCAGACCTGTATCCCGTGAGCGCCTTCATAAAGTTGTTCGATCGTCACACCGAATTCATTGACGATCTCCGCATCCGAAAGTTGCTCTTGCAAAATGTTTTTCCCACCGATGCCGGACTTTTTGAGATTGTCGAACGCGAGGAGATCGAACGAGATCGGCGCACCTTAGAGACCCTCATCAAAGACCTCGCGCGCATGGAAAACCACATGCGGGAGAACGGAATTGCGGTTGCTCATGCCGCCATTGACACCCTCATCTATCTGGTCTTTCTCAAGCTCTATGAGGAGAAGCGTGAACGAGACAGGTTCACGAATCGCCTGCGTTCACCCGAAGCCTTTGCAACCTACCGCCAAGATAGCGTGGACGCCCAGACGCGCCATCGAAAGCGGGCTATCCACAAACTCTTTGAAGACATCAAGCGGGAAGGCGAGTTCTTGACCTCGCAGATGTTCACCGAGGGGGACAATCTTGTAGATTCTGTCAACGATGATTTTATCCTCGATTACGTTATCCCGGTGTTGGGAAAATACAATTTTCTCGGCACGCAGATTGACGCTCTTGGCGCGGTCTATGAGGTGCTTGCCCTGCGAGCGGAAAAAGACGTTAAGGTGGGGCAGTTCTTCACACCTGAGAACGTTGTACGGTTCATGGTCAAGTTAGCCGAACTGGACTACAAGGACATGGTGCTTGATCCCGCGTGCGGTACGGGACGGTTCCTCATCTATGCCATGAACGACATGCTGGATAAGGTGGGGAGATCCGACGTGCGCCATAAGTCCAAAGAGAAAGACCAGGTACGCCTTCATCGCCTCTTTGGGGCGGACATTGACCCACGCATCGCCAAGATCGCCAAGATGAACATGTGGATTCACGGCGACGGCAAGTCCAATATCTTCGGTGGGTCTGGCTACAACGGGCTGACGCTGCACAAGCATAGCTTCAACGGGCATGACTCGTTCGACAATGCCTTTGATGTGGTGCTGACCAACCCCCCGTTGGGTGAACTCAACTATCAGGTCATCCCCTTCGTGGACCCCGAAGACGGTGATTCGCCGGAGGCAGACCTGAGGATGTTGCTGCAAAAGTTTGAGCGCATGCCCATCCTTCCGCGCAAGAATCTCACTGCGGAGCGGCTGAAGGCGGTACGTGAACGGATAGAAGTCTACGGTTCGGAACTGGCGGAACTGGAAAGACAGATTACAGAAGCAGAAAAAGAAGGCGTCATACAGGAATGGCTGCGCCTCAGCCAGAGCGCGGGTACTAAGGAAGAGAAGGCGCGGAGGCGCGAGTTGCAGCAAGTTGAAGCGGTTAAAGGGCATGAACGACTCTGCTCCTCCGCCCGGAGCAAACGCAAGACGATTGCGCAGAACGAATCTCAGGCCGCCGAACTGGATGCCAAAATCCGCACAGGGCAGGTGGAGTGGGAGATCACCGGCAACACGATGAAGGGCGGTGCGATGTTCCTGGCCGCCATCTGGCATTACCTCAAGGGCAACTCCTATCCCGACAACCCTCCTGAATGGCGCGGAGGAAAAGTGCTCATCATTCTGGACGAAGGGATTCTCAACACAGACAACTACGGCCCTGTGCGCGACTTCCTGCGCACACACTTCTACATCAAGGCCATCATCTCCCTGACCCGCGATACCTTCGTGCCGATCTCGAACACTTCGACCAAAACCTCTATTCTGTACGCTGTGAAGAAAACCGATCCCAGCGCCGTCCAGAGAGAGCCGATCTTCTTTGGGCACGTGGAGCGCGTCGGCCTGGACACGAAAGGCAAGGTTTGTGTGAATGACTTTGAGGCGCTGTTAGAGAAGTATTCCGACTTTAACCACAAGGTATTGACTTCTTACAGTGGCGTGGAGTTTCGTAAAGAGCGATTCCTGGCGCAGAAGTTCGAGGGAGGGAGTTTGTGATGTTTGACTTTTCTCACTGTTGCCATCGCTTTCCTGAAGAGCTACGGGGAAGCAGATTAGATGCACTGTATAACGACACCATTTTTGATATTATTGAACGCCAAATAGCGGTCGCCCGATTCCCATTCGTGCCCCTGAATAGAGTGGCAAACTTTCTGAACGAAAGTCGTAATCCACAGGAGAATCCTGACCAAGAATTTTTATACGTAGACATTGGTAGTATTGACACAGTTCGAGGGGTGTCATCTCCTGAAACCATGTTGGGATACCAGGCGACAAGTTCACGGATGCGACGTGTTATGGGAAAGGGCAATGTCCTCCTTTCTACCACACGTCCGACGCGAAACGCAATCTGTATGGTATTAAATGAACTAGACAACCAGATATGTTCAACCGGATTTGCCGTTCTGAACTGCAAGAGTGATGTTCTCAAGGAATTTCTTTTTTATGCGCTGAGATCTGAGCTTACGACTTTGCAGTTTGAGCAGTTATGCAGCGGTTCAGGCTATCCTGCCATCAATCAAGAGACAGATTTACCTCAAGTACGTGTACCTAAGCCTCCTCCCGAAGTCCAACGCAGTATTGTTAAAGCTATTGAACCTATCGAAATCTCAGCTCGATGGTTGGATGGACAAGCTAAAAAAGTCCGCGAGACGACGGACAAAATTTTGTCGGCTGAGTTGGGCATTGAGATGTTGCTTCCTGCCACAACCAATTATTTCTTCAAAACAGGTGCCGAGACACAGACCCTATGCTTCTCTGTATTTCCTGACGAAGTAGCTGACCGCTTGCACTATCTTTTCTTCCATCCGCGCTATCAGGCGTTGAGCGAGCTACAAGGTCTCTATCGTACCATCTCCCTTTCTGAAATCTGTCGCGAACCAATCGTGCGCGGCGAGCAGCCCGACTATGATGAGTTCGGCACGGTGACCGTCCTGAAGACCGTTGACCTGAAGAATGGCTACATTGACTACGAAAACGCCCTCAAGGTGTCAGAGGAATTCTTTGCTGCCCACCCTGCCGCGCAGGTCCGCAAAGGTGATATCCTGATCGCCTCTACCGGTTATGTCTCAATGGGGAAAGTGGATGTTTACGACCAAGATGAGTCCGCGATGATTAGTGGAGAACTTCTTGCTGTTCGGGTAAAAGGCGACTATGATCCTTATTTTGTTTGCTACTTTTTACGTTCTCATCTTGGACAGATGCAGTTTGACAAATGGTTTTCTGGTTCATCGGGGCAGATTCATATTTACGATACTGACATCGGGCAATTTATTGTCCCTGCCAGCGGCAAGGACGGCATTCCGCTTGAGGAACAAAAGAGAATCGCCAACAAAATCACCAAACAGTTAGACAAGGCCCACGAACTGGAGCGACAGGCAGAGGTGAAGTGGCGGGAGGCAAAGGAGAGGTTTGAGAAAATGATCCTGGCCTAGCTTTGAAGATCGGTAAGGATCAGTGTTCCAATGGCCCCTAATGCCCACGATTCAGGCGATTTGATCATGAACTGTAGGGGCGATCCCATGTGATCGCCCGTCGGTCTGATGCGATAGAATCGCCGGGCGGCCACAGAGGGCCGCCCCTACACCAAGGGGTAAACCGACAGATTTTGGGCCATAGATGGCCAGATGAAACTTACTGAAGGATGGGTTTCGTGTCTTTCGTGGGTGAGGTGTGGGGGGACGGCTTTCGCGTCCTTCGTGATCCCGCTGGTTCCGATGGCGAGAGGATATTATGGCCAAACTCACTCCTGACGAAGTTCGCGCGCGGATCAGGGGGGCGGTCTGCTCGTTCCCGACGCCGTTCACGCGGGACGGGGAGATCGACGAGGGGGCGTCGCGGCGGGTCATCGACCTGGCGATCTCCGGCGGGAGCGACATCATCCTGCTGACCTACGGGGACAGCCTGTTCACGATCCTGACGGATGAGGAGGTCGCGAGGCTGACGAAGCTGGTCGTGGAGCAGACCGGGGGACGGGCGCTGGTGGTGGCCGCGGATCGGATGTGGTGGACGGGCAAGGCGGTCGAGTTTGCGACTTACTGCCGGGGCGTGGGCGCGGATGTCCTCATGGTCCGCCCGCCGGACTGGGGCGGGAGCGCCACGCCGGAGAGCCTGGCCGCGCACTACGCGGCGGTTGCGGGGGTGATGCCGGTGATGCTGGTGGGGAATGTGCCGTTCCGGACGCTGGAGGTCCTCGCGGAGCGTTCGCCTGGCGTGGTGGCGTTCAAGGAGGACATGGGCATGGACTACGCCTACCGGGTCGCCCGGCAATACGGGGACCGCTGGCCGATGATCGCGGGCGGGGGCAAGGCGCGCCACCTGATGCTCTGGCCGGCAGGGGTGGGGGCGAGTTTCTCGATCCACATCCATTTCGCGCCGGAGGTGACGCAGGCCTACTGGAAGGCGCTGTGGGAGGGAGACCTGGAGGAGGCGCGCCGGGTCGTGGACGCTTACGACCAGCCGCTGTTCCGGATGGGGGAGACTTTTCCCGGAGGGCTGGATAGCCTGATCCACTGCGCGATGGAGGTCTTCGGGGTCGCGTCGCGCTGGCGTCGGCCCCCCTTCGTCAGCGCGGGGGAGGAGGACGTGGAACGGCTGAAGGGGTTTTTTCAGGACGTGGGACTCTTGAAGGGGAAACCATGCAGGTAGACCTGAAGGACCGCGTGGCCGTGGTCACGGGGGGGGCGCACGGCATCGGGCGGGCCATCGTGCAGGCGCTGGCGGACAACGGCGCGCGGGTCGTCATTGTGGATGTTGACGGAGAGGCGGGCGCGCAGGCCGCGCAGGAGGTGGGCAGGACGTGCCTGGCCCTTTCGGGCGACGTGTCCGACTTCACCCACATGGAGCTGGTGGCCGGGCGGGTGGAGGGCCGGTTCGGGCAGGTGGACATCCTGGTCAACAACGCGGGCATCAACACCACGGGCGGGCGCGTGCCCATCCAGGAGTATTCTGTGGAGGACTGGAACCGCATCCTGCGGGTGGACCTGACCGGGGTGTTTGCCACCAGCCGGGCCGTCATCCCCCTGATGCTGAAGAGCGGAGGGGGGCGGATCGTCAACATCAGCTCGATTGCGGGCCTGGTGCCGCTGCGCCTGCAGAGCGCGTTCATCGCGGCCAAGGCGGGCGTGGCCAACCTGACCCGGTCGATGGCGCTGGAGCTGGGGCCGCAGGGCATCCTGGTCAACGCCGTGGCGCCGGGGTCCACGCTGACGCGGGGGACGGAGGCGCTGTTCTACGGGCCGGACGGGTCTTACACGGAGAAGGCCGCGAGCCTGCTGTCGCACATCCCGCTGGGCAGGCCGGGGAGGCCGGAGGAGATCGCGAGCGCGGTCCTGTTCCTGGTCTCGCCCGAGGCGAGCTACGTCAACGGCGCGGTCCTGGTCGTGGACGGCGGCTGGACCGCCGGGTACGCGAGGGAGTGGTAGAAAGGAGCGATGCACATGGAACTGACCTCGCAGCAGAAGCAGTTCTTCGAGACGTTCGGGTATCTCGTCATGCCAGGACTGCTGAAGGAGGATATAGACTGGGTCACGGAGGAGTTCGAGGCCGTGTTCCAGGATCGCGGGGTGACGCACGACGGGACGAAGCGGTCGTGCATCGTTCCGTTCATCGACCAGCGCGAGCGCCTCTGCGCGCTGCTGGACCATCCCGGCGTGGACGGCCTGATCGCGGGGCTGCTGGGCGAGGCGTTCAACTACCTGGGCGGGGACGGCAACTTCTACGCAGGGGACACGGGCTGGCACAGCGACGGTTTTCACGCCGTGGGCAAATACCTCAAGGTGGCGATCTACCTGGACCCTGTGGGGCGGGACACGGGCTGCCTGAGGGTCATCCCCGGCTCGCATCGGATCGACCTTCAGAACACGTGGGACGCCCGGCAGGCGCGGCGGTCTCCGGAGCTGTGGGGGATCGAGCAGCGGGAGGTGCCGGCCGTGGCGCTGGAGTCCCGGCCCGGCGACGTGGTGGCGTTCAATCACAACCTGATGCACGCGTCGTTCGGGGGGGACAGGCGCCGGCGGATGTTCACGCTCAACAACTGCCGGCGCTGCGAGACGGTGGAGGAGATCCAGGATCTGGAAAAGTACATCGGGGCGCACGCCCGGTTCTGGGTCGAACACCTGCACTCGGACGTGATGCGGGGGACGGCGTCGCCCTCGCGGATGCGGCACCTGAGGCAGGTGATGGAGCACGAAGGGGGACTCGCGGCGCTATCGGCCAGGGCGCGGGCGGAGATGACGGAGCCGGCGCGAGGATGACCCCTCCCCCGGCCCTTCCCCGAAACGGAGAAAGGGAGACGCGGAGATACGGGGATTCCCCGCGTCCCCGCGTCTGCGTGTCGAGCAGGGGGTCAGGGGGATAGATCGGTAAATTTCAGAGGAGCCACTCATGGCCAAAATCACCATGTTCAAGGGGTACCAGGGCAAGCCGCCCATTCCGAAGCCCAAAAAGCGCGTGCAGCCGAACGTCGTCACGGTGCAGGACGGGGTGCCGGTGAAGTACCCGGACTGTGAGGGTATCGGGGTGCGCGTGGTCCACCCCACCAACCCGAGGGCGCCGTCCAAAAACATGAGCCTGGTGATGTTCTACGTGCCGCCCCACGTGGAGCTGAAGCCGGGCAGCCACCACACGGAGGAGTGCTATGCCATTCTGCGCGGGCAGGGCACGATGACCCTGGCCGGAAAGAAAGTGGAGGTGCGGGCAGGGACCTTCATCCACCTGCCGCCCTGGTGCGAGCACGGGGTGGAGAACACGGGGGACGAGATGCTGGAGATCCTGATCTGCACTGCCCCACCCAACCCATAACTTCTAACCCAGAAGGGGAGAAACGGTGACGCGGAGAAACGGTGATGACTTTTCCCCGATTCTCCGCTTCCCCGCTTCCCCGTTTCAGCTTGAAAGGTGCCGCCATGACTGATTATCAACCGCTCGACCTGTCCGCCCACTGCAACGCGGGCGCCGAGGTGATCGGCCCGGATGCCAAGCCGCCCGTGGGGGCGCAGACGTTTCACGGCCTCCCGTTCCAGATCGGCCCGGAGGGGCGCTGCTTCATCGCGCGGGGGGGGGACCTGGGGACAGGGCCGGTCACGATCCCCATCGGGCAGAAGGCCCGCCGCGTGATCTTCGCGCACCGCCTGCTGGAGTCGAAGCTGTCCGAGGGGGACCCTGTGGGCCGGGTCGTGGCCCACTACGCCTTCCGTCTGGCGGGGGGGGAGACGGTCCGGGTCCCGATCCGGGAGCGGTTCGAGACGGGGGTCATCCCGTCGGGGTGGGGGCAGCTCGCGTTCCTGGGCGTGCCGGACCAGAAGGACGGGGTCCAGGCGCGCTACGAGGGGAGGTGGGGGGGCTCCGGCCTCCGGCAGACCGAGGCCACGCAGGCCTGGCCGCGCGGGTATTACCTGTGGGACTGGGAGAACCCGCACCCGGACCGGGTCGTCGAGTCGGTGGAGATCGTCCCGGAGGGGCCCAGGTTCCTGGTCGCGGCAATCACGCTGGGGCATCTGGAGGAGGACCCGTTCGTGCGGAGCGGGGCGCGGGAGGTGAAGATCGACCTGCCGAGGCCGGAGGACGCCGCAAAGAGTTTCGGCCTGGAGGTGGAGGTGGACCGGGGCGTGGCCACGTACCCCTACGCCCTGCCGGAGCAGGCCGCGGAGGCGTTCCTGAGCGACGGGTTCAAGGGGTGGGGGGAGGCGCAGAACCCGAAGGCCAGCCCGTCCTACGTGGAGATCGCGGCGACGCCGTCGGCGACGGTCACGGTCAAACAGGATGGGGAGGAGCTGGGGAGGGCGAAGTGGGGGGACCTGGAGCGGGAGGGGACGCTCCAGCCGTCGCCCCGGCTGCGGGTGTCGCTGGTGGACCGGGGGCGGAACTGGATGCACACCACGGTCCTGGACGACACGACGGGCAGGCCCGTGCCGTGCCGCATCCACTTCCGGTCGCCGGAGGGCCTCCCCTATCAGCCGCACGGGCACCACGGGCACGTCAACTCGAACTTAGGGACCTGGCACACCGACATCGGCGGGGACGTGCGGCTGGGGCAGATCACCTACGCCTACATCGACGGGACCTGCCAGGGGTGGCTGCCGCGCGGGGAGGTGATCGTGGATGTGGCGCGGGGGTACGAGTATGAGCCGCTGCGCACGAAGGTGGAGGTCAAGCCCGGCCAGCGGGAGCTGGTGTTGCGGATCAGGCGGTGGGCGGACATGAACCGGGAGCGCTACTTCAGCGGGGACACGCACGTCCACTTCCTGTCCACGCAGGGGGCGCACACGGAGGCCCTGGGGGAGGACCTGAACGTGGTGAATCTGCTGCTTTCGCAGTGGGGGCACCTGTTCACGAACACGGAGGAGTTCGTCGGGAGACCCAGCGTCTCCGACAACGGCAAGAGCATCGTCTACGCCACGCAGGAGAACCGGCAGCACCTGCTGGGCCACCTGACGCTGCTGGGCCTCAAGCGGCCGGTCATGCCCTGGTGCTCGGACGGGCCGGGCGAGGCGGAGCTGGGGGGGGCACTCGAAACCACCCTCTCCCACTGGGCGGACGCGTGCCACGCGCAGGGGGGCACGGTGATCCTCCCGCACCTGCCGACGCCCAACTGCGAGCCGGCCACGCTGATCGCCACGGGCCGGGTGGACGGGGTGGAGATGCTTCAGCACAGCATGTACAACCACCTCGAATACTACCGCTACCTCAACTGCGGCTACCGCCTGCCCCTCGTGGGGGGCACGGACAAGATGACCAGCGACGTGCCGGTGGGCATCTACCGGACCTACGTCCACATCCCGGACGACCAGCCGTTCACGTACGAGACGTGGTGCGAGAACCTGAAGAAGGGGAACACCTTCCACAGCGGGGGGCCGATCCTCCGGTTCACGGTGAACGGCCAGCCCATCGGGAGCACGCTGAACCTGCCGGGCAACGGCGGGACGGTGGAGGTGGAGGCGTCGGCGGAGTCGATCCTCCCGATCCACACGCTGGAGGTGGTGCAGGAGGGGCGCGTGGTGGCCTCGACGGAGGAGGCGAAGGGGACCAGGAGGCTGAGGCTGAAGGCGAAGGTGAAGGTGGAGAAGCACTCCTGGCTGGCCGCGCGGTGCAGCGGCCCCGGCTATGCCCGGTCCGTCCCGCACCACGACGGCTGGCGGCGCGGGGTCATGGCGCACACGTCGCCGGTCTACATCGCCGTGGGCGGGGAGTGGTGGATGTTCGACAGCGGGGCGGCCAGCTACCTGCTGACGCTGATCGAGGGGGGGCTCTCCTACATCCGGCGCCGGAGCCCGCAGTATCGCCCGGACTCGGTGACGCACCACCACGGGGAGGCGGACCACCTGGCCTACCTGGAGCGGCCGTTCATAGAGGCCCGCGAGGCGATCCATCGGAGAATGCACCTGCTCGGGATCGCGCATTGATGTGGAAGGAGAGATGGTCCCGCGAGGGGGGCTACGGGGAGGTGCTGCGGATCGCCCTGCCCATGGTCCTGAGCACGGGGTCGTGGAGTTTCCAGCAGTTCGTGGAGCGGGTGTTCCTCACCTGGCACTCGCCGGAGTCCGTGGCGGCGGCCATGCCGGCGGGTCTGGTCTGCTTCGTGTTCATGAGCCTGTTCCTGGGCACGGTCACCTACGCCAACACCTTCGTGGCGCAGTACACGGGCGCGGGCAGGCCCGAGCGGGTCGGGGCGGCGGTCTGGCAGGCGATTCATCTGGCCGCCCTGTCGGGCGTCCTGATGCTGGGCCTGGTCCCGCTGGCGGGGGCGATCTTCGACTGGGCCGGGCACGACCCGGAGGTCCGGCATCTGGAGGTGGCCTACTTTGAGATCCTCTGCATCAGCGCAGGACCGATGCTCGTCGCCGACGCCGCGTCCACTCTGTTCACCGGCCTGGGGCGGACGCGGGTCGTGATGTGGGTCAACCTCGCGTGCGTCGCTGTCCTCCACACCCTGCTCAGCTACGCCTGGATCTTCGGAAGGTGGGGCTTTCCGGCGCTGGGCATCCGGGGCGCGGGCTGGTCCTCTGTCGTCGCCAACGTCGCTGCCGCTGTTCTCTTTCTCATCCTGATGCTCCGGAGGAGCTACCGCGAGACCTACAACACGCTGAGGGCCTGGCGGCCTGATGCGGGTCTCCTCCGTCGTCTGATACGCTTTGGCCTGCCCAGCGGGGTGCAGTTCAGCCTGGACATCGCGGCGTTCTCGACGTTCCTCCTGCTGGTGGGCCGGTTGGGGACGACGGCCCTGGCGGCCACGAACATCGCGTTCAACGTCAACTCCATCGCCTTCATGCCGATGATCGGGCTGGGCATCGCGGTGTCCACGCTCGTGGGGCAGCGGTTGGGGCAGGACCGGCCGGACCTGGCCGAGCGGAGCGCGCGCTCCGCGGCCCACGCGGCCTTCGCCTACATGGGGGTCGTGGCCGCCAGCTATGCCCTTTTGCCGGACCTGTTTCTGAGGCCCTTCGCCAGCGGGGCCGACCCAGCGACGTTTGCGGAGGTGCAGAGGACGGCCGTGATTCTGCTCAGGTTCGTGGCCCTCTACTGCATGTTCGACGCGATGTATTTCGCCTACTCCTCGGCGATCAAAGGCGCAGGGGACACGCGCTTCGTGCTCTATGTCTCTCTGTCGCTGGCGTGGGGCATCATGGCGATCCCGTCCTACGTCTCCTGGCGGCTGGGCTGGGGGCTCTACGCGATCTGGACGTTTGCGACGGCCTACATTATGACGGGCGGTGCCATTTTTTTCCTCCGGTTCCGGGGGGGAAAGTGGAAGGCGATGCGGGTGATCGAGAGGATGCCTGAAAAGAAAGAACACGACTTGATGGTGTGAAAGGAATGCCCATGCCACATCCCCTCTCCACGCCTCTGGACCCCTGGGACACCCGCTTCGGGTTCTTCTGGTATAACGACCACGAGATCTTCCACGCCACGCAGGACGAGTTAAACCGTCAGGCAGAGGGCCTGGTGAACACAGGTGTCAACCACGTCATCACCTTCAGTTGCACGCATTTCCGATGGTCCTTCCGCCGCCACTGGGGGGTCATCACCGAGGCGCTGGAACGGGTGGTCCGCGCCTGTCACCTGCACGGCATCCGCGTGACCGAACACCACTCCTGTCATCTGACCTACAATCCCATGACCCCGGCGGAGGAGGAGAACACGATCCGGTGGTTTCGCCTGCACGGATCGTCCATCGACTCGTGGCCGGGGCTGCGCGAGGACTGCGACGCCGACCCGGACGTGGGCGGCGCGCCCCTCTCCTCCCTGCGCCAGATCGACGGTCGCACAGGCCAGTGGGCGCGGTCCAACTACCAGGGCTGGTGCCTCTGTTTCAACAACCCGGACTTCCGCAGGGCCTACCTGACCTACCTGGAGACGCTCTACGCGGTGGGCATCGACGGGATCATGACCGACGATGTGCAGTGGTTTGGCCGGGGTCATTCGTGCGCCTGCGGCCACTGCCGGCGTCTGTTCCGGGAGCAGACGGGGTATGAGATGCCAGGGCCGGGGCCGGACTGGGCCGCCTGGCACGAGAACTACGACGAACCTTCCTACGTGGCCTGGCTCGACTTCCGATTCCGCTCCAACGAGGACTTCCACGCCGCCGTCAAGGCCCACTACGACGGCCTGGGCCTGCGGCCGCTCCGGCCGAACTACACCTCCAACACCCTCGACCGGAACCGGACGGCCTTCACCCTGGACACCCTGCCCGACCTGGACTGGGTGTTTACGGAATGCATTTTCACTGACATCATCCGGTACTCCTGGCCCGCCTGGGCCGTGGAGGTCTGGCACCGCTTCGCCGTCGGGCGGCGCCGGGGCATCCCGGCCATGGCGATGTTCTACCCGGATCGCCGGGACACCGTGCGCTTTGCCTGGGGACTGGCCATGAGCTGGGGGGTGATGTACCTGGCGACGGCCGTAGGATTCACCATGAACGAGGAGGAGCAGGGCCTCCGGCAGTTCGAAAGAAAGCACGCCCGGCTGTTGAGAGGGCAGCGGAGGCTGGCCCGCATCGGATTTTATGATTCGAGACGGAACCGGAATCTCTACAAGGATGCGGAACCCCGCAGCCTGGCCGCGCTCAAGACCTGGATGCAGGCGTGTTACCGCCGGAACGTCCCGTTCGATCTCTTCCAGCAGGAGGAGCTGGATCGGCTGGGGAGCTACCGGGTGGTGGTCCTGAATGAGGTCGCGCTGCTCTCCGACGAGGAGATCGTCGCCTTTCGGTCCTATGTGGGCGGCGGCGGGACGCTGATCTGGACGGGCCGCACAGGGGCGCTCGACGAGCGCGGCGTCCGGCGACCCGAGGGGTTTGTCCCGGAGGTGTGGGGGAATACCGCGGTTCCGGTCGAGGATGGCGGTCAGGGTGTCATGCATCGGATCGGTCAGGGCCGTCTGGTGATGATGGCCGGGGATTTCGGCCTGGGCCCCTTTGAGCCGCTCCACCACGCGCGGGGGCGCGGCCAGGAGACGGAGACGCGGGTTCCGTTCCGGGGGATTTCGGGCGCGGACCGGGAGGCCCGGCGTCAGATCACCGACGCGCTCGAAGGTCTGCTGCCGGGCGGGCCGGAGATGAGGGCTGAGAATCTGCCGCGGGACGTGACTCTGACGGCGTTTGAGGCGGCGGACGGTCGTGCTCTGGTCTTGCACGTCCTGAACGCGGCGGGGACCCTCGACGCCCCGTCAGGGGAGAACGTCGGCCACGGCGACCCGATCCCCTTTCCGAAACACGCTGGCCCGCCCGTCCGCATCCGGCTGAGGAAGCCCGAAACCCTGGCCGGCCGCGCGGCTGTCCGGGCGAGGTATCACGACCCGGACCGGGAAATGTCCGTCGAAGCGCCTGTGGCGGACCGGGGGAATGCGGTCTCCGTGGAAATCGACCCGCGTCTGATTCAGGCGTACGGCCTGGTCGAGGTGGATTTTCCGTTGTAGGGGCAAGTTGTGGGGATAACCGTTTGACAACAGGTCGATTCTTCCCTATCTTCCCTGTGCGTTCATGGGACTTTGGCGGATGGATTGAGCGGAGCAGGTAGATGGCTGGACCGGAGGCGACAGAAAAACGCAGAGAGCAGGCTTTGGCGGCAGCCGAGGTATGCGTGAGGGTGTTGACAGAGCGCTTTGGCGCCCGCAGGGTGATCCTCTTTGGCTCTCTGGCCGGGCAGGGCGCCTGGCATGCGCGGTCGGACATCGATCTGGCAGTGGAGGGGCTGGCGCCGGCCGAGTTCTTTCGCGCCTACTCGGCCTGCCGCGATCTGCTGCCCCGGGGTCTAGAGTTAGACCTGGTGCCGCTGGAAAAGGCTTATCCTGAGATGCGGGCTCGTCTGCTGAGAGAGGTCCCTATGCCCGACGATCCTATATTGGCCGTACAGGCGGTGGTCGAGGACGAGCTGGTCGCCCTGAGACGGGTGGCGCAGGAGATGGAAGACCTGCTGGCCGGGTGCGCCCGGCCTCCGACCCGGACGGAGTTGCGGGCGATGGCCGGCATGCTGCACGAGTTTTACAACGGCGTGGAGCGCATTTTGGAACGGATCGCGGTGGGGTTGGGCGAGGGGATGCCTCAGGGGAGTTCCTGGCACGGGGATTTGCTGACGCAGATGGCCACGGCGCGCGAGGGCGCGCGTCCGGCCGTGATCGACGAACCGCTGCGCGCCCGCCTGAAGGACTATCTGGACTTCCGTCATTTCTTCCGTCACGCCTATGGCTACACGCTGGAATGGAATCACCTGCGCTGGAAGGTCAAAAATTTATCAACTCAAGTCCTTTCTGAGTCCTCCCGCCAAAAAGTCGGATGAAGTCAAATATACAACCGTTGTTGACACGTGGGCGGCTAACAGCGCCCGCACAAACGGCGACCCGCTGCGCAGCACGAGATAGTTCTTCGACCAGCGTTGCAGCAGGGCGATGCCCGCCTCGTCGATGAACCGGACGCCGGCCAGGTCCAGCACCAGGCGTCCGGCGTCCCGGAGATAGCGCGATCCCTCCTGCTCCAGCAACTCCACATCCGCGCCGGACACCCGGCCCTCGATTTTCAGCGCCACCTCCTCTTTGGTCTGTGATACGACCGTAATGCGTAACATTGAATCTCCCCATAAGTGAAACGGCAGACGAAAGGCGAACCACGAGACCACTGACCACGAGACCACTGACCACAAGACCATAAGGCTTTTGTGGATCATCCGACTTTTTGGCGGAAACCGGTATGTCACCCCCACCCCGGCCCTCCCCGCAAGCGGGGAGGGAGTCAGCTTCCCCCCGCTTGCGGGGGATTGAGGGGGGACAGGTTGAACGGTTCCCGTAAAAATCTCGGATGAGCCACGTTTCTTTACTCCTAATGCAATCCCCGTGCCAAAAAAACAGCCACCCGGGCGCCGGTCGCCTCAGGTGGCTGTTTGTAAAATGGTTACTGAAAAACTGCGGAGAGAATCCTTTCTGCCAGGGCGTTACGTTGCGCGCAACATATTACGCGCTCATCTGAGTCGAGTTTTCACAATTGATTGATTGCAAATAGATTGTCCCTCAAAAGCCGGATGCGTAACATGTTGCGCGATACGCGATGGATCACTGCTCGCTCCGCCGGATGCCCATCTTTTTCATGCGGAAGCGCAGGGTGGCCTCATTTAGCCCGAGCAGCGCCGCTGCGCCGTGAGGTCCCCGGATGACCCACCCCATTCGTTCCAGCACCTTCTGAATGTGCTGTCGCTCGACCTCCTCTAAGGTCACAACCTCCTCAGAGGAATCCTTGTCCTCCCTCTCAGTTTCCAGGACGATGTCCCTGACCTGAATCGCCGGCCCGCGACAGACGATCACGGCTCGCTGCACGGCGTGCTCCAGCTCCCGCACGTTGCCGGGCCAGTCGTAGGCGTTCAACAGAGCCAGGGCCTCAGATGTCAGATGCGTGACTTGCTTGTTGAGGTGCGCGGCCATTCGCCGGATAAAATACTCCGCGAGCTGCGGGATGTCCTCCCGGCGCTCGCGCAGGGGCGGCAGCCGCGTCGGAAACGCCTGGAGCCTGAAATAAAGATCCTCTCGAAACTTCCCCTCCGACATCATCCGTTTTAGATCCCGATTCGTCGCCGCGATCACCCGTGTCTCTGCCTTCAGGGTCTGCGTGCCCCCCACCCGCTCGAACGTCCGTTCCTCCAGGAGCCGCAACAGCTTGACCTGCGCCCCCAGGGGCATATCCCCGATCTCATCTAAGAACAGCGTCCCTCCTTCAGCCACCTCCACCTTCCCCAGCTTGCGGGAGGCCGCGCCGGTGAAGGCCCCCTTCTCGTGTCCGAACAGCTCGCTTTCGACCAGTCCCTCCGGGATCGCCCCGCAATTGACCTGGATGAACGGACCCTCGCGCCGGGCGCTCAGCGCGTGGACCGCACGAGCGGCCAGCCCCTTGCCCGTGCCGGTCTCCCCCAGAATCAGCACGGTCACGTCCGTCCAGGCCACCTCCGAGAGCTGCGCCTGGATGCGGCGCAGGGCATCGCTCTTCCCCACGAACTCCCCTGCCTTCCTGCCTCCGCTGAGGGCCTCCGTCAGTGCCTCGATGCGCGGGTCAGGCGTCACCGTCACTTTTACAGTCGCGGGCTGCTCGGAGTAGCCCAGGTCCCGGTCCACAGCCAGGACCTCAAAGGTGTAGTCGCCGACAGGAAGGTCCTGGTATTCTACCTTACGCTCGCGGGTGGTCCGCCAGTCCTTATCGTATCCTTTTAGGCGATACCGGTAGACCATGGCCCCTGGCTGGGTCTTGAAGCTCATCCCGCGGAACTCAAAGACGACCAGCCCCGCGCGAAAGGGGGTCGACAGGTCGCTCTCTCTCTCGTATCGACGGTCCGCCACCACCGCATCGATGAATACAGGAGGGGGCGCCGGCGCCGGGGGACAATAGCGCGTCGCCCCGCCGTTGGTGCCAAACCAGAGATTCCCTTTCTGGTCTTCAAAGATAGAACGCACCCCATCGTGCGCCAATCCGTCCTGGCGAGTGATCGTCTGAAAGACCTGCCCATCGTATCGGCTCACGCCCCCACCGGAGGTGCTGAACCAGAGATGCCCCTCCCGACTCTGCAAAATGGACCATACTCTGTTGTTTGCCAGTCCGTCCTCTTTGGTGAAAGTGACAAAGCATTGCCCCTCTGTTTCACTTCCTTGAGGATCGTACCGGCTCACCCCCTCATTGGTACTGAACCAGAGACGCCCCTCCCGGTCTTCAAAGATAGAACGCACCCAGTTGTTCGCCAGGCCATGCTCCCGGGTGAAGGCCATGAACGTCCTGCCATCGTACCGACACGCGCCGCCATGTCGAGTGCCGAACCAGAGATACCCCTCCTGGTCCTGAAAGATCGAATACACTTCATTGTCCGCCAGCCCCTCCCGGATCGTGAAGGGGGTAAACGCCTCGCTGCCTTGTTCCCTCGTTGCACTTCCTTCGACGGTGCTCAGGACAGGCAGGGCAAGCTCTGAGCTTGTCGAAGGATTATACCGGATGGTGCCCCCATACCGGGTACCGAACCAGAGATGCCCCTCCTGGTCCTGAAAGATCGACCAGACCCTGTTGTGGATCATGCCATATTGTGGAATAATGACAGTAAAGGTCCTGCCATCATACCGGCTCACACTGCCATGTTCATCGCCAAACCAGAGGCATCCCTCCCGATCCTGAAAAATCGAATGCATCTCATCGTGCGCCAGGCCATCCTGGGTGGTAAAGGTGGTGAAGGTCCTGCCATCATACCGGCTCACGCCGATCTGCCCAGCGCAAAACCAGAGACACCCATCTCCACCCTGAAAGATCGATACCACCTCGTTATGCGCCAGGCCATCCCGCGTAGTGAAGGTGACGAACGTCTTCCCGTCATACCGGCTCGCGCCGCCGCCATACGTGCCGAACCAGAGATACCCCTCCCGGTCCTCCAGAATGGAATAGACCTTATTGTGCGCCAGTCCGTCTTCTGTGGTGAACGTGATGAACGCCCTGCCGCCTGCCCTGAGCGAAGCCGAAGGGTCATACTGGTTCACACCGCCATACGTGCCGAACCAGAGAACCCCCTCCCGGTCCTGAAAGATCGCCCTCACCTGATTGTCAGCCAGTCCGTCTTCTGTGGTGAAGGTGGTGAAGGTCCGGCCATCAAACCGGCTCACACCTACACGGGTGCCGAACCAGAGATTCTCCTCCCGGTCCTGAAGGGCCGACAGCACCTCGTTATGCGCCAGGCCGTCCCGCGTGGTGAAGGTGACGAACCTCTCCCCATCATACCGGCTCACACCGCCATACGTGCCGAACCAGAGATTCCCCTCCCGGTCCTGAAGGGCCGACAGCACATCATCATGCGCCAGGCCATCCCGCGTGGTGAAGGTGGCGAACCTCTCCCCGCCTTGTCCCTTCGTTTCACTCAGGGCAAGCTCTGAGCTTGTCGAAGGGTCATACCGGCTCACACCCCCGCCAACCGTGCAGAACCAGAGGTATCCATTCCGATCCTGAAGGGCCGACAGCACATCGTGGTGCGCCAGACCCTCTCGCGTGGTGAAGGTGACAAACCTCTGACCAGCCCCCTCCGACCTCCGGGCCTGTCGGAGCGTTGAAGGGTCACACCGGCTCACACCGCCAGATGTGGTGAACCAGAGATACCCCTCCCGATCCTGAAGAATCGACAACACTACATTATCTGCTAGGCCATCCTGCGTGGTGAAGGTGGCGAACGTCTCCCCATCAAACCGGCTCACGCCACCGTAAGAGCCGAACCAGAGGTACCCCTCCCGGTCCTGGAAAATGGACCGTATCATGATGTCTGGAAGGCCATCGGTCGTGTCGTAGGTGCGCCAGTGTCCCCGGCCCCGCCCGGCAGACACGGCCCTGCCCGGCCCCGCAGGCGCAGCGTAGAGGTCAAAACCATACTGAGCCAGGCCTTCCGGGCCGGCTGTCCCGAAGACCCTGCCCAAATCCTGCAGCGCCTCCGTCCAGGCCAGGTCTCTCTGAAGCGCCTTCCGTATCTCCACCACCGCGGACGGACTCTCCACCTCGAACAGCCGGCTGAAGACGCCCTTCGGGGTCGCCCGGCCTCGCTCGGAGGACGGGGTCAGGGCGTGCCGCTCCAGAATGGGAACGACCCTCGCCTCGTACGCCGCCTCGAACTCCGACATCCGCTCCGGCGGTATCCAGAAGGAGAGCCGGGCCAGGGTAGGGATGGATGTGCGATGCGGTGTCGGGTCAGGCGTCTGCATAGTTAAAGGGTTTTGCTTTGGTGGAATGGTGGGGCGGTTTCGCATTTTTCGTCTCTTTCGCGTCTTTCGCGTTTCCGTCTTTCGCGTTTCTGCCCACTCAATCTAACGCGCCCGGCGCGGGAAAGCAAGGGGAATTGATCTTGCCGAACAAACCTCTTGACTTAGAGTTGTAAATGTAGGATTATCACCCGGACAACGTGATGACAAGGCGCATCAGAAAGGAGTCCGGGATGAATGAGCGAATTCAGCAGGCGCGGGACGTGGCCCTGGGGGTTCTGAAGCCGAGCCCCAGGGACCTGGAGCACGGCCTGGAGTTGCACGCGAACGCCCTGGTGTGCGACGCCTACGGGTTTGCGCCCCGCGCGGCCTGGGACGGGGACGCGATGCACGCGGCGGTGGAGGCGGGGGCCTCGGAGGCGGAGTTGAAGGACATGGAGGAGGAGATGTCCATGACCCGCTGCGTGACGGACCCCGGAGAGCGGGCGGAGTTTGTGGAGGCGTGGGAGGCCGCCGGGGTGACGTGCATCTTCCAGAACGCGGGGGAGGAGAGCCAGGCCCCGCTCAGGATCGTCAAACGGCTGGCCTGCTTCACGTATGTGGGGGATATGCTGCGGGAGTTCCTGGTACGGGCGACTGTCCCTGACGATATCGTCGCGGCCAAACAGCAGAACCGGCGCTGCTTCTACATGAGCAGCAACGGGGTTCCGCTGGCGCAGGAGTGGGTCTCCGTCGAGGAGGAGTTGCGGCTCATCCGGGTCTTCTTCCAGCTGGGCGTCCGGATGATGCACCTGACCTACAACCGGCGCAACATGATCGGGGACGGGTGCGCGGAGCCGGCGGACGCGGGGTTGAGCGACTTCGGGAGGGCGGTCGTGGGGGAGATGAACCGCGTGGGGGTGATCGCGGACGTGGCCCACGCGGGGTGGCGGACGAGCCTGGAGGCTACAAAGGCCTCCGAGCGACCGATGGTCGCGAGTCACTCGGGGTGCGCGGCGCTCAACCGGCACATCCGCTGCAAGCCGGACGAGGTGATCCGGGCCGTCGCGGACACGGGGGGGTACGTGGGCGTCTGCAGCATCCCGGCTTTTCTGGGGAGGAGCGGGGACATCGCGGCGATGCTCGACCACGTGGATTACGTGGCCCGGACGTTCGGCGTGGAGCACGTGGCCATCGGGACGGACACGGCCTACGCCTCGCGGGCGACGGAGGCGGGGCGCGGGAAGGTCCCGAGGCGACGGCGCGTCCGGCCCCGGTGGGAGGGGTTCTGGCCGGCGGACGCCTTCGGCGAGGAGTGGCGTCAGGAGCGCATGACGCTCAGCCTGGCGTGGACGAACTGGCCGCTGTTCACGGTCGGCCTCGTCCAGCGCGGGTATACGGACCAGGACATTCAGAAGATCCTCGGAGGCAACATGCTCCGCGTGGCCAGGGGTGTTCTGGTCTGAACTTCAAAGGGGCAGGGTATGGCTAACGCAAAAAAGTTCCAACTCCTGATCCGGAGGCTTCACGTCTACGTGGGGCTCTTCTTTTTCGGGTTCCTCCTGGTGTTCACGGTGAGCGGCTTCACCTTCAACCATCGCTGGGGGCTCTGGGACGGGGCCCGCAACCGCGTGGAGGTCAACCGGGAGGCCGAGTGCCGGGCGCCGGAGGGGCTTGAGCCGTTAGCCGTGGGGCGGTATGTCGCCGAGAAGGCCGGGGTCTACGGGGAGGTCCGGTCGGTGTTCCTCCGGCCCGAGCGCAACCAGATCGAGGTGGTGGTCTACCGGCCGGGCTACCAGGCCAACCTCACGGTCGACACGGAGAAGGGGATCGCGAAGGTGCAGGAGCGCCACATGAACGGCTGGGTCTTGATGATGAACCTCCACACCCTCACGGGCCTCCACTCCAACCTTCAGGAGAAGCGCAACTGGCTGCCCACCCACCTCTGGAGCCTGATGATGGACCTGACCGTCCTGGCCATCCTCTTTCTGCTGGGGAGCGGCTTTTACCTCTGGCTCCAGCTCACCGCCATGCGCCGCGCGGGGCTCTGGGCGCTGGGGGTCGGGCTCGCCTCTCTGTTTGTGTTCATTTTTGTCGTGTTGAGATGAACAGACCTATCCCCCTGACCCCCTTCCCTGAAGGGAAGGGGGAACGGTCTGTTCTCTCCCCCTCTCCTTTAGGAGAGGGGGCCGGGGGGAGAGGTCTCATAAAGGTAAACGAATATGCCTAAATCTTTCGCGCCGATCTCCGACTCCGATTGGCCCGCCGTCGACCGCGCCATTGACGCCGCGCTGGAGGAGGACGTCGGCCCCGGCGACGTGACCACGCTCTGGACCGTGCGGGAGAACGCGACTGCGCGGGCGGACCTGATCGCCAAGGCGGAAGGGGTGATTGCGGGCCTGGAGGTCGCGGCGCGGGTGTTTCAGCGCGTGGATGCCCGCATCGTTTTTATGGCTCACGTCACAGACGGAATGAGGGTGGCGCCGCGCGACCGGGTCGCAGAGGTGGCCGGCCCGGCGCGGGGCATCCTGACGGCGGAGCGCACGGCCCTCAACTTCCTCCAGCGCCTGTCCGGGATCGCCACGGCCACGGCGGACTGCGTGGCCCTCGTGGAGGGGACGGGGGCGAGGATTCTGGACACCCGCAAGACCGCCCCCGGCCTCCGCGCCCTGGACAAGTACGCGATCCGCGCAGGGGGGGGCGTCAACCACCGGGTGGGGCTTTTTGACATGGCGCTGATCAAGGACAACCACATCGAGGCCGCCGACGGCATCGCCTCCGCCGTGCGCCGCGTCCGGTCCGGCGTGGCGCAAGAGAACAGGACTCTCAAGGTCGAGGTGGAGGTCAGGAACTTGGACGAACTCCGGGAGGCCCTCGCGTGCCGGGTGGACCGGATCATGCTGGACAACATGGACATGGAGACGATGCGGGAGGCCGTCCGGATTGCGCGTGCCTCATCGGACTGCCCCGAGATCGAGGCCTCCGGCGGCGTCACGCCAGAGACGCTCCGGGCCGTGGCGAAGACGGGGGTGGACTTCATCTCCCTCGGGGCGCTGACACATTCCGTGAGGGCGCTGGATATCAGTTTGATGTTTCGGTAGAGACCTAACAAGGAGGTCCCCATGATCGCTCGGCGTATGTTCCTCTTCCTGACTGTGTCGCTGGCCCTCGTCGCGGGTCCGGCTGCGGGGCAGAATCCCGGAACGCCCGACCTCGGTCAGGCGCTTCCCCTCGATCCTCACCTCACGGTGGGGACGTTCCCGAACGGCGTCCGATATTACATCCGGGCCAATCCCAAGCCTGAAAAGCGCGCTGAACTCCGGCTCGTGGTGAACGCAGGCTCCGTGCTGGAGGACGAGGACCAGCGGGGCCTGGCGCACTTCGCGGAGCACATGGCGTTCAACGGGACGGAGCACTTCAAGAAGCAGGAGCTGGTGGACTACCTGGAGCGGGTCGGCATGCGCCTGGGGCCGGACCTGAACGCCTACACCTCGTTCGATGAGACGGTGTACATGCTCCAGGTCCCCACCGACAGCGCGTCCGTCGTCGTCAAGGCGTTTCAGATCTTAGAAGACTGGGCGCACGGGGTGACGTTCGACCCGGAGGAGGTGGGGAAGGAGCGGGGCGTGGTGATCGAGGAGTGGCGGCTGGGCCGGGGGGCGGGGGCGCGCATGCGGGACAAGCAGTTCCCGATCCTGTTCAAGGACTCGCGCTACGCGCAGCGCCTGCCCATCGGGGAAAAGCGCGTCCTGGAGACCTGCGACGCCGCCACGCTCAGGCGGTTCTACGCGGACTGGTACCGGCCCGACCTGATGGCCGTCATCGCGGTCGGGGACTTCAAGGTGGATGAGGTCGAGGGGCTGATCAGGCAACATTTTGCGTCCATTCCGCCGGCCGCGAGCCCCAGGCCGCGCACGGTCTTCCCGGTGCCTGACCACGACTCGACGTTCGTGTCCGTGGCCACGGACAGGGAGGCGACGAACTCCGGCGTCTCCGTCTACTACAAGCAGCCCCTCCGGGAGTCGCGCACGGTCGGGGACTACCGGCAGGATCTCGTGGAGCGCCTCTACAACCAGATGCTCAACCAGAGGCTCTATGAGCTGACGCAGAGGCCGGACCCGCCCTTCATCGGCGCAAGTTCGGGGCAGGGGCGGTTCGTCCGGTCCAAAGAGGTCTACGTGTTGAGCGCGGGGGTGAAGGAGGGCGGGGTCGAGCGGGGGCTGGAGGCGATCCTCACCGAGGCGGAGCGGGTGGACCGGCACGGGTTCACGCAATCGGAGCTGGACCGGGCGAGGCAGGTCGTCCTGCGGGGGTTCGAGCAGGCCTACGCCGAGCGGGAGAAGACCCTGTCGGGGCGCTATGCCTCGGAGTACATCCGGTGTTTCTTAGTGGGGGAGCCGACGCCGGGGATCGCCTACGAATACGACCTGGTCAGGGCGCTGGCGCCCGGCGTCGGGCTGGCCGAGGTGAACCGCCTGGCGCGGGAGTGGATCACGGACAGGAACCGCGTGATTCTGGCCAACGCGCCGGAGAAGGAGGGGGTGAGCGCGCCCGGCGAGCAGGCGATCCGGGCCGTGTTCGAGAAGGTGAAGGGGCTGGAGGTGGCGGCCTACGCGGATTCCGTGTCCGACGCGCCGCTGGTCGAGAGGATGCCCGCCCCGGCGGCCATCCTCGAAGAGAGGGCGGACACGGCGCTGGGCACGCGCGCGTGGAGGCTGGCCAACGGGGTGCGGGTCATCCTGAAGCCCACGGACTTCAAGGACGACGAAATCCTGTTTACGGCCTACAGCCCGGGCGGGTCGTCGCTCGCGCCGGACAGGGCCTATCTGAGCGCCGCGTTCGCGTCGCAGGTGGCGGGGCTGGGTGGCCTGAGCCGGTTCAGCGCGATTGAGTTGCAGAAGAAGCTGGCGGGGAAGGTGGCGCGGGTAAGCCCCTTCATCGGCGCGGAGCAGGAGGGGATGAACGGGAGCGCGTCGCCCAAAGACGTGGAGACGCTGTTCCAGTTGATCTATCTCACCTTCACCGCCTCGCGCCGGGACAGCAGCGCCTTCCTGGCGTTCACGCAGAACACGAAGGCGGCGCTGGCCAACCGGGGGGCAAGCCCGGCCGCCGCGTTTCAGGACACGCTGCGGGTGACGCTGACGCAACACCACCCGCGCGCCCTGCCGATGACGAGCGGGCGGGTGGACGAGGTCCGGCTCGACGAGGCGATGGCGCTCTACCGGGACCGTTTCTCGGACGCGAGCGATTTCACCTTCGTGTTCGTGGGGAATTTCGCCCCGGACTCCCTCAGGACGCTCGTGCAGCGCTATCTCGGCGGGCTCCCCGCGCTCAAGCGCAAGGAGACGTGGCGGGACGTGGGGATCAGGCCCCCCAGGGGGGTGGTCGAGCGCACGGTGAGGAAGGGGATCGAGCCGAAGAGCCAGACGCAGCTCGTGTTCACCGGGCCTTTCCGGTTCACGCCGGAGGAGCGGCACGCCCTGCGCTCGATGGCCGATGTCCTGAGCATCCGGCTGCGCGAGCAGCTCCGCGAGGCGCTGGGGGGGACCTACGGGGTGAGCGTGAACGCCTCTCCGTCGCGCATCCCGCGGGAGGAGTGCTCGGTGAGCATCGGCTTCGGGTCGGCCCCGGACCGCGTCGAGGAGCTCACGAGAGAGGTGTTCGCGCAGATCGACACGCTCAAGACGCTGGGGCCCCAGGAGAAGGACCTGGCGAAGGTGAGGGAGGCGCAGGCCCGCGCGCTGGAGGTGAACCTCAAGCAGAACGGCTACTGGCTCTCCCAGCTCGCCTTTTACGATCAGAACGGGGAGGACCCGCATCACATCCTGTCGGCCCGGACGCTGACCGACCGACTGAGCGCGGAGGCCGTCCGGGACGCGGCCAGGCGCTACTTAGACGGGAAGAACTACGTGCGGGTGACGCTCTATCCGGAGGAGAGGGAAATTGCAAAATGAATGTCATGAAGATAAGACTCCTCGTCCTGTAGCGCGGGAATGAATTCCCGCGCTACCTGGTATGCGCCCGATGAATCGGGCTTTAGCCCGGCGTAGCCGGGCGTGTTTGGAGTAGCCCAGGGATGGGAACAGGGCTGGGGTCGCGACCTCAACGGGAGCGACAGGTGGGGTGGCCTCATGGGAGCGTTTGGCGGGGTGGAATTTATCTCCGGGCGATGGATGGATTACCGGCTTAGTTTTTCTCCCTCGCCAAAAAGCGGCATCTGACCATGATCTGGCGCATCGTCCAAAAGGAGCTTCTGGGCCATCTGCTGACGCTCCGGTTCGCCCTGGGGGGGCTCTGCTGCCTGGCCCTGATTGCGAGCAGCGCCCACGTGTTGACCCGGCAGTTCGAGGGCCGGCTGGAGGCGCACCGGTCGGCGGTGACGGACTACGAGGGCCGGTTGCAGAAGGTAAAGGTGTACTCAGAGCTGGGGCAGGACGTGCGGCCCGAGGCGCACCGGCCGCCGGGTCCCCTGTCGATCCTGTGCGGCGGGGTGGAGGGGGACCTGGGCGATTACGTGGTGTTTGGCCACGGATACGTGCCCTTCGAGGCGGCGTCGAGCGGGTCGGACAACCCCTATCTCGGCATCTTCTCCTCGGTGGATTTCGTGGCCGTGTTTCAGGTGGTCCTCAGCCTGCTGGCCCTGCTGTTCGCCTACGACGCGGTCTGCGGGGAGCAGGAGGACGGGACGCTCAAGCTGACGCTGGCCGGGGCCGTGCCCCGGTCGTCGGTGCTACTGGGCAAATACGCCGGGGCCATGCTCGCCCTGTCGCTCCCGCTCCTGGTCAGCCTGGGGGTGGGCCTGCTCGTGGCCACCTGGTCGGAATACGTGAGTCTGAACGGCTCGGACTGGGCCCGCGTCGGGTCAATTCTGGTCGGGTCGCTGATCTACCTGTCGCTGTTCTACCTGGCCGGGCTGCTCTGTTCGTGCGCGTTCGACCGATCCGCCTCTGCCCTGGCGCTCTGTCTGTTCGCCTGGGTCGTGGCTGTGTTGATCTACCCCGGCGCGGTCGTGTTCGGGGTGGACCGCCTCGGCCCGACGTTGTCGGACCAGTCGGTGAAGGAGGCGGCCAGGACCTTCATTCAGGAGATCGACAAGAAGGTGAAGGTTTTTCTAACGTCGCGTGGGGTCAGCGACCGGTGGCAAGTGTGGTCGGGGGCGGCAAAGAGCACGAGCGTGCGGAGCGAGGACAGCGACAGCGGAACCGGAGAGACCGTGAAGGTCACGGTCGGATCGGCGAAGGACCCGGACCTGAAGCTGCAGCGGGACCATTACCGTTTCATGGAGAGTCTGCGAGTCGAGATTGCGGATCAAATCTGGCAGCTTCGCCGGGACTACCTGGAGGGCGGCCCGCTCCGGCAGGCGCGCCTGTCTCGCAACCTCTCCCGTCTCTCCCCCGCCGCTGTCTACGGCGATCTGGCGGCGGTCCTGGCGGGCACGGACCTGGGGGCCCATCACCGGTTCCTGGATCAGGCGCGGGCATACCGGCGGGAGGTCATCCAGTATTTCAGGGACCGGGACGCCTTCGGGTCGCGGGCCTGGTTCACGGACGACCGGGGGAAGGCCGATGTCGCGGGCATGCCCCGGTTCCGGTGGCGGCCGGAGACGGCGGGCGAGGCCGTGCGGCGCGGATGGGGTGATCTGGCGATCCTGGCCGGATGGAACGGGGCGCTCTTCTGGGTCGCCTACATCCTGTTTGCGAAACGGAGCGTGGCCTGAATGATCTGGCGGATCGCTCAGAGAGAGCTGGCGGGCAACCTGCTGACGCTCCGGTTCCCGCTGGCGGCGGGACTGATCGTGGGGCTCTTTCTGGTCAACGCCCTGGTGTTTGTGGGGGCGGACTACCGGGAGCGCACGGGGGCTTACGCGAAGCAGATGGCCCAGGTGCAGGAGAGGCTGCGCAAGTCTGCCTCAAACCTGAATAAGCTGGCCGTGGAAGGCCCAGGGATGCTCTATAAACGGCCGAGCCCTCTATCGTTTGCCGCAGGGGGGCGCGAAAAGGCCCTACCCATCGCGGTGGATGCCAGCAGGCGCGGGGGCTGGGGGTGGGCAGATCAGAAGTTCTCGTATAACTGGACAGATCCGTGGGCTTTGAAGTATCCCTATCAGCTTTATAAGTCCAACACCCTGCTCAGGGTGTTTCTGGAGATCGACTGGGCTTTTATCATCGGCGTGGTCATCAGCTTCGTGGCCATCGCCTTCACGTACGACGCGGTCTGCGGGGAGCGGGAGGCCGGGACGCTCCGGTTGACGCTGTCGGCCCCCGTGCCCCGGGATGTCGTGCTGCTGGGAAAGTGGGTCGGCGCATTCCTGAGCGTCGCCCTGCCCATGATCCTCGGTATGGCGTTGAGCCTGCTGATAGTTCTCCTTTCAGGACAGGTGGAGTTGAGCGCGGAGGAATGGGCCAGGACAGGCTTGATCGGGATGTTCTCCCTGGTCTACGTCGCCCTCTTCATCTCGTTGGGCCTTTTCGTGTCCGCGCGCTGCCGTCGCTCCGCCACGAGCCTTCTGACGCTTCTCTTTATTTGGGTGGTCTCCGTCGTGCTGGTCCCCAACACGCTCGGATCGGTCGCGGCAGGGCTGGCGAAGATTCCCTCCGGCAGGGTCTTCAACCAGCAGGTCAAGCAGGCTGTCGAGGGGCGAACCCAGCCGGGCGGGCTGTACGACGCATCTCCGTCAGAGTCGCCTCCCAGGCGGGAGGCCCTGGATAGATGGGCGCGCTACCTGAACGACGGGGTGGCGATTTTCAGCCGGATCACCGATGCGCACCTGGACAGTCAGTTTCGCCAGATCGAGAAGGCGCGGATGCTGATGCGTCTGTCCCCGGCGGCGGTCTATCAGTATGCCGCGGAGGCGCTGGCCGGGACGGGGTTTGGCCGACACCGGGCCTTTATCGAGGCGGCGCGGCGGTATCGGGATCAGGTCTCCGAGTTTATCAAGGCCGCTGACCGGAGAGACCCGGAGAGCCAGCACATCTACCTGGTGAAGGAAGGGCTTTCGAATAAACCGGTGAACATCCAGGAGATCCCGCCCTTCACGGATCGGGTCAGTCTTGGGGGGGCAGTGGTCCAGATGTCGTTGGACGCGGTTATTCTACTGACGCTCTGCGTCCTGTTTTTCGCTTGCGCTTATTTCTCCTTTTTGCGCTACGATCCGCGCTGAGGTTTGTGAAGGGCCGATGAAAGTTCTCCTGGACACCCTCCGCAGTCACGCTGATTACGTGGCCGAGGCGGACCTGGTTCGAGGGACGGGGCTCTCCGCCGAGGAGGCGCGCCGCGCCCTGATCGCGCTCCGGAGGCTGGGGTACGAGATCGAGGATCATCCGGAACTCGGATACCGCTTCCTGGCCGCGCCGGACGCCCTCCTCAAGGAGGAGATTCTGTACGGCCTCCGGACGAAGGTGATCGGCAGGCAGCTCCACTGCTACGAGGTCGTGGGCTCCACCAACGATGTGGCGTTCGACCTGGCGGCCCAGGGCGCTCCGGAGGGGATGGTGGCCCTGGCCGAGGAGCAGACGGCGGGCCGGGGGCGTCAGGGCCGGGCCTGGCACTCCCCGCCCCGCGTGGGTATCACGATGAGCTGCATCCTCAAGCCTCCTCTCCAGCCGTCGGACCTCTGGATCGTCACGGCCTGCGCCAGCGTCGCGGTCTGCCGGGCCATCGCCGGCCAGACCGGACTGAGGCCCGTCGTAAAAAAGCCGAACGACGTGCTGGTGGAGGGACGGAAGGTCTGCGGCATCCTGACGGAGGCGAGGGGGGAGACGGTCGTCCTGGGCATCGGCATCAGCGTGAACCACGAGTGGAAGGACTTCCCGGAGGAGCTGCACGAGGTCGCCACGTCGCTCAGGATCGCATCCGGGCAGAAGGTGGACCGGATCGGGCTGCTGCGGAGGACGCTGGAGGCGCTGGATGCGGGTTACGAGGAGTTGAAGAAGGACGGAGGGGGAACGGCGGTGGAGCGGTGGGAGAGGTTGGTATGTTCTTAGCTCTGGACATCGGCAACAGCAACGTGACCTGGGGCGTCTTTGACGGCGACCGGCTCGCGGCCCACGGGAAGGTCCCGACGGAGGCGGCGCAGCCCTCGTCCCACTACGCCGACGCCCTCCGAGACCTCTTTGCAGCCTCCGATGTGGATCCGTCGGACCTGCGCGGGGCAATGGTCTCCTCCGTGGTGCGCGGGATGAGCGAGACGGTTCGCGAGGCTGTCCGGTCCCTGACGGGCAGAGTCCCTGCGGAGGCGCGGGCCGACATGGACATCATCCGCGTGGCTGCGTCTCACCCGGAGCGCGTGGGCATAGACCGGCTCCTGTCCGCGGCGGCGGCGTTTGCGGCGGGCGGCGGGCCTGTCGTGGTCGCGGACCTGGGCACGGCGCTGACCGTGGACCTGGTCTCCGGGGAGGGGGTCTTTTTAGGCGGGGCCATCGCCCCCGGCCTGCGCCTCTGCCTGGAGGCCCTCCATCTGAAGACCAGCCTGCTCCCCCGCGTGGACCTCTCCCCGCCCGCCTCGGTCCTGGGGACCAGCACCCCGGACTGCATCCGGTCGGGGGTGGTGTACGGGGCTGCGGGCATGGTGGAGGGCCTCGTGCGGCGCGTCGCGGCCTGCGCCGAAGGGCCGGCCCGGACGGTCCTGACGGGGGGCGACGCGACCTTCCTGTCTCCCTACCTCACCATTCCTCATGAACTCGATCCCCATCTCGTACTCCGGGGTCTTCTGCTGGCCCACCGACGCACCTAAGCCCGGTCCCACGGGAACGCCAGGGTCGGCTGGTTCGCGTAGCGTTTCATCCTGAGCGCGATGCGGCCCCCGGCGCCGGGGGCGAGGCGGACGGTGAAGCAGGGGGCGTTCACGGGCAGGGTCTGTCCGTCCGTCGAGGCGCTCAGGACCTGGTGCTCGGCGTAGGCCCCGCCCTGGACGAGGACCTCGCGCGCCTGCGTGGGGCTGATGTTCACCAGCGTCAGGGTCGTTTCGTCATCGGTGAGTTTCTCCACCAGCGCGGCCACGTCCTCCGGGACTCCGGCGCGACGCCGGGCGGGGTCGAAGTAGCGGACGCGGCAGTGGAGGGGGAAGCCGATGCGGCCGGTGGGCAGGCCGCCCAGCATCAGGCGGGTGAGGGTCTCGGTGACGGCCGGGTTCATGGCGTTCATGTCGTCGGAGAGCCGGGTGTCGGGCGCCGAGGCGTCAGCGCGCATGCGCGCCACCCGCCGGCGGACGGTCTCCATGTCGCCCTGCAGGGCCTGGACCGGGTAGTCGGGCCGCTGGCCCTCCAGAAACTCGATCCAGTTGTCCCCCTCCAGACGCCTCCGGTCCGCCGGGTCCATGGACCAGTAGTAAAGCTCCGTGGCTCCCGCGCTGAAGGGCTGGGGGCGATAGTCGTACCAGCCGTCGTCGCCGAACATGCGGGGGTACATCGTCCGTCCGTCTATTTTTTTGGCGTTTGCGTTGACCCGGTCGAGCACCCCGCGCCAGACGTCGAGGTAGCGCCGATCCCCGGTCAGGAGCAGGGCGCTGGCAAAGCCGTAGTGCGCCCGGCTGTACGCGGCCGGGCGGTGGGCGCGCTCGCCGGTCTGGGGCACGATCACGGTGAAGCCCCAGCCGTAGCAGCCCCCGTACCACTTGCCGCCGCACGCGCCGCCGATGACGCCGTCCAGGCCGATGTTGGAGGGGATGATGCCCTGGTTGGCCGCGGTGCGCTCGGCCCAGGCGTCCACGTAGCCGAGCAGCCAGTCCCGGTACCTGGCCTCGCCGGTCAGGGCGTAGGCGTTGAAGGGCAGGGTGGTGGCGCCCAGGTTGAGGGGGTGGTCGCCGACCACGTCGGTGTAGTCCTTGAAGTGGTCCAGCATCTCCTGGTAGGAGCGCTCGCTGTGGCCCAGGCGGAAGCGGCCCTCGACCTCGATGGGGTCGCCCGCCCAGTCCAGGGCCGTGGCCTTGCGCAGCAGGGGGCCCCGGCTGCCGTTGAACATGCTGCGGATGACCCTGTGCTTCGGGTCGTAGTTGGGGGCCTGGGGGTCTTCGTTCATGTAGAGTCCGGCGTAGCGCCGGGAGCGGTGCTGGAAGAGGTGGTCGTCGGGGTCGGAGAGGCCCTGGAGGAAGAAGGCCGAGAAGCCCTCGCCGTGGTGGAACCAGTCGAACATGACGGGGAACTCTTTGTAGTACATGCCGTCGCGGGCGAAGGGCACTTCGGTTGTCCTGGCCTCGGTGTACTGGCGCAGGTGGCCCTCCCAGCCCTTCTTGTAGAGCGTCAGGATCGCGTCGGGGGCGCCCAGGGCGTGGAGCACGGTCCAGTTGAGGAGGTTCTCGGCGGCGTCGTCGGGGCCGTCGTCGCCGCCCCAGCGGGGCACACAGAGCAGGTAGCCCCGCTCGTCGAAGTAGCGGTCGAAGAACTCCTGGCACGCCAGGGTCTGGGCCCGGATCAGCTCCCGCTCCAGGAGGGCCCAGGCCGGGGGGGACGCCGGGGTCTCCAGGGAGAGGGCGTTTCTGAGCGTCTTCATGTTTTCCACGATTGGCCTCCTTCCTAAGCGCGTTTTTTTCCCTGACTTCTCTCCCGGCGGGCGTAGAGCTTCTGCAACGCCGCCTCCACCTCCAGGACCTTCAGGTTCGGCTCCCCCCGCTGGATCCGCGCCACCTGCTCCTGCCCCCGCCGCCGGGCCGGCCACCGGTCCACGTCGGCCATTCTCAGGACGAGCCGGCTGACGACCGACGCCGCGTCGCGCAGGTTGGAGAGCTGGACCTTGTCCAGGGTGTCGAACGCCGTGTGCCCGAACCCCCGTCCGGTGAACGCCGCCTCCACGTCGCCCACGCTGGCCGTGGGCACCCCGGCCTCGAAGAAGGGGTAGTGATCGGAGAAGGGGGAGAGGCGCTGGCCGTAGGGGAAGTCGCTCTTCATCTGCTGGCGCGCGGCCGTGAAAAAGTCGTCCAGCTCCGGCCAGTGGTGCATCACGATGCCCTTGCGGCTGGCCCCGCCTGCGGCGTCCAGGTTGAGCATCAGCCGGATTTGCGAGAGGTCGTTCGCGTGCGCGGCCACGTACTCCCTCGCGCCGATCAGCCCGATCTCCTCGGTCCCGAAGGCGATGAAGCGCACGCCGCAGCCGAGGCGGTCGGGGGCGTGGGCGGACAGCACGCGGGCGGCCTCCAGGACCGCCACCATCCCCGACGCGGGGTCGATGGCCCCCTGGGAGATGTCGTGGCCGTCGTAGTGGCAGCCCACCAGCACCCACTCGTCCCGGCGCCGTCTTCCCGGCAGCTCGCCCACCACGTTCCAGGAGGCGCGGGTCTGCGTCCGGTTGCGGGCCGTCAGGCGGAGGCGCACGGGCCCCTTTCGCCGGCCCAGGCGGACCAGGAACTCCCCCCACTCTTTGGAGACGGAGATCCCCGGGATGAGGGCCTCCCGGTTGCGGGCGATGCTGCCCGTGGCCGGCCCCAGGCCCTCATAGTGGTTCATGAAGATGAACCCGACGGCCCCGGCCAGGGCGCTCCGCGCGTAGCGCTCGGAGCGGTGGACCATCCGCCCCACGTCCCGGGGGGGGCGGCTGGTGGCCATCGCGAAGCGGCCCCTGAGGGACGCGCCGGCCCGGTCGAAGTCGTCGGGGGCCCCGTCCCCCACGAAGATGAGCTCCGCCTCGACCGCAGCCGAGGGGCAGTAGGGGAGGGCGATGCAGGGGATCTCCATCTTCACGGGATGGAGGACCTTTAGGCGCGCCTTCCCCCGGGACCAGGAGGCGTAGCGGTAAGGCTCCAGGCGGACCTGCGGGAGCCCGTATTCCCGGAGTTTGTCCCGCAGGAACAGGGCCGCCTGCCGCTCCCCCTGCGTCCCCCCGAAGCGGGACCCGAAGTCGTCGCACAGGACCGTCAGGTTGTCCATCGGCTCGGAGGAGGTGTAGATGTCCCCCAGCATGCGCCGGTCCAGGTCGAGGTAAGGATTTTCTGCGGGCATCTCGTTCTCCTGTGTCATTTCCTCAAGAAGACCGCCGCGACCTGGTCGGGGGAGGGGCACTCCCGCGGCTCAAAGGCGCGGCCCCGGGTGTACTCGGAGACGTCGACGAAGGCCGCGCCCTTCTCGCTGGACTCGTAGGCGGCCATCAGGACGGCCATCGAGTCCCAGGCCATGAGCGCGCCGGATTGAGGGTGGCGATCCGGCTGGAGGGCGCAGTCCACGGCGTCGTTCAGCTCGTTGACGTAGCCGTGCAGGTAGGACTGGTTGGGCGCCGGGAAGGAGGTGCCCTGGGCCGTGGGGAGTTTCTCGCGCAGGAGGATGTTCCCGGCGGGCGCCTCCGAGGGGAGGAAGAGCTGGTTGGCGTCGTTGGGGTTGACGCGGATATGATACTGGGCGAAGTCGGTCGTGATCGCCACCTCGTTCCATATCCCGCTGATGTGGAGGTCGGACCCCACCACCTCGGCGACGGTCTGGTCCTCGAACAGGACGGTCATCCGGCCGAAGTCGTCCACGTTCTGCAGCACCCGGAAGTGCTCGCCGGACTCCTTCGGCTGATGCTTGAGCACCTGCAGGGCCACGGCTGAGACCTTGAGGGGGCGGATGGGCCTGCCGGCCCGGAGGATGCCCTCGATCTGCTTGAGGTAGAGGACGGAGCCGAGGGGGTGGCAGGCCTTGTTGAACAGGGCCCCGCCCCCGGACTTGGAGGGGGTGTCGTAGGCCGGGGCGTGGGACCCCTGGTGGGCGCAGACCCCCCACTGGTAGATCACCCTGCCCTTGCCGGCCTTCACGGCCTCCCTGAGCAGCTCCACCACGCCCTTCATGCCGTCGAGGTAGATGAAGTTCTCCGCGTAGAGGAGCTTGGCGCCGCTCTGGCGGACGGAGTCGAGCACGGTGGCCAGATAGGCCATGGACTCCCGCTTCCGGGTCGCGGGATCCGCCTCGCGTCCCTCGGCGTAGCCGGGCCAGATGACGGGGGGTTTCTCCACGACGATGACCTTGACCCCGGCCCCGGCGGCCTCGGCGACGTACTGCCCGTGCGCGAAGTTGGCGCAGGCGACGTTGTCGATGTCCGGCCGGACGGCGGCCACCATCGAGGCGTGGGTCTCGTAGGCCTGCGCCACGCCGTGCCGCTCCGCAAACCTCCTGGCGTTTTCGAGGTGCCCCGAGCAGATGCCCGCCAGCTCGATCTGGACGCCGTTCTTGTGGGGGATCATGCCGTAGGCCCGCGCCGTGAAGTCCCCGGCAAAGCCGCTGCCGTTGATCGTGACCTTCATGGTTCTCATCTATCTAAACCCTTGTGAAGAGGTGGTAGAAACGGTCATCTACGCCCCCAGGAAATTCAGGAACAGCGGGTAGAAGAGGTCGGGGCGCTCCAGCATGGGGGTGTGGCCCGCGCCGCCGAGGACGTGGAGGGCGCTGCCCGGGATGGCCTCCTGAAGCTCCTTTCCGTCCTGCGGGGTGCGGGAGGCGTCGCGCTCGCCCTGGACGATGAGCGTGGGGACGTTCACCTGGCGCACGGCCTTTAGAAAATTGAGCGAGGCGGAGGAGAGCGTGCTCTGCACCATGGCCTCCCGGCTGGCCTTCATGGCCACGTCCACCAGGGTCTCCCAGCGGTTCGGGAGGATGGCGAAGAAGGCCTTCACCATCTTCTCGAAGTCGTCTCGCTTCCATTCCGGGATCTGCTCGGCCCGCTCCCGCGCTGCGGCGGGGTTGCGGGCGTAGGCCCCCGTGCTCACCAGGACGAGCCTGGACAGCCTTTGCGCATAGCGGCTGGCGAGGCTCTGACAGACCACGCCCCCCATGGAGTTGCCGACCAGGACGAACCGGCCCAGGCCCAGGGCGTCGGCAAGGGCCAGGACCTCGTCGGCGAAGGTCGGGATGCCGTAAGGCCCCGGCGGTTTGTCCGAGTCCCCGAACCCCTTGAGGTCGAGCGCAAACCCGCGATGGCCGGCGGGGAGCCTGTCCAGGGCCTCCTTCCAGAAGACGGAGGACTGGCAGAAGCCGTGGACGAAGACGACGCTGTGGGGGCCGTCCCCTCCCGTGAGGTAGTGGAGATGAACGCCGTGGATGGACACGCGGGGCATGGGGTCTCCTTCGTATACGAGAGGATCAAAGCGCAGGCCGACGCAGGCGCCACTCCGCAGCCTGCTCATAGGCGTGGGCCAGGGGCAGGATGGTCCCCTCGTCGAACGGCTTTCCGATGAGCTGCAGGCCCACGGGCAGCCCCTCCGAGGTGAACCCGCAGGGGACGGAGATGGCGCACAGGCCCAGGAAGTTCACGATGCGCGTGGTCAACCTGGGCGGAATTCCCCCGCCCTCGACGTCCTTCACCTTCGGAGCGGGCGTCAGCATCGTGGGGCCCAGGACGGCGTCGAGGGGCCGGAGCGTCTCCTGCGTCGAGCGCATCAGGCGGTCCCGCTCCCGGAGCATCAGGACGTAGTCCGCGGCGGAGACGGCCGCGCCGGCCTCAAGGCGCTTGCGGACCTCCGGGTCGTAATCCCCCCCGCGCTGGGCGAGCGTCTCCCGGTGGTAAGCGTAGCCCTCCACCCTGGAGAGGAACAGGGTCTCGTGGCCCTCCACAAAGACCTGGGCTTCCGGGAAGACCATCTCCTCCACGCGGACGCCGAGGCCGGAGAGGAGGTCGGCGGCCCGCTCCACGGCGGAGACCACCTCCGGGTCGGCGCCCTCGAAGAAGGGCCTCCGGGCCAGGCCGACCCGCATGCCCTTCACATCCCGCTTCAACGCCCTCAGCGGGTCGCCGATGGGCTGGCTCAGGGTGGACGGGTCCTCCGGGTCCGGGCCGGCAATGGCCGCGTAGACCAGGGCCGCGTCCTCCACGCCCCGGGTCATGGGGCCCACGCTGTCCAGGGTCCAGCTCAGGGGCGTGCATCCGGCGGCGCTGACCCGGCCCGCCGTGGGCTTGAGGCCGACGATGCCGCAGTAGGCCGCCGGGATGCGCACGGACCCGCCCGTGTCGGTCCCGATGGCCGCCGTGGCCAGGCCGGCGGCCACGGCCACGCCGGACCCGCTGCTCGACCCGCCCGGCACGCGCGCCGGGTCCCAGGGGTTGGCCGGGACGCCGTAGTGGGGGTTCAGGCCGTAAGGCCCGAAGGCGAACTCCACCATGTTCGTCTTGCCGAGCAGGACCGCCCCGGCCTGCGCCAGTTTCACGGCCACGGACGAGGAGCGCTGCGGCACGTGGTCGGCCCGGACCTTCGACCCCGATGTCGTGCGGATGCCGGCGGTGTCGCACAGGTCCTTCAGGGCGACGGGGATGCCGTGCAGGGGGCCCAGGTCGGCGCCGGCCATCAGGGTCGTTTCGGCGGCCTTCGCCTCCGCGCGGGCCCGGTCGGCGGTCACGGTGATGTAGGAGCGGAGCTTTCCGTCGTGGCGGGCGATCCGGCCCAGGAACGCCTCCGTCAGCTCCACCGGGGACACCTCCCTCCGCCGCAACAGGGGGACCAGCTCTGCGATGGTCAGGAAGTGGAGGTCGCGGGATGGCATGGGAGGCCTTTCTATGAGAAAGCAGAAGGCAAAGGGGACCACAAGATCACAGACTACAGACCACACGACCTATGATCTCGTGGTCAGTGGTCTTGTGGTCTGTGGTCGGTTCTTGTGTTTCACAAGACGATCCAATATACAACATCTCATCGGACAGATCAAGACCCATGCGGTATCCGGTTGACAAGGCTGAAGAGCTGTAGTACCTTTCAGGCCATTATGTGGGACACCCTCAACACGGCCGTCTTCTCGGTCGGCCTGGCGCAGTTCTGCGCCTCCCTCATCCCGGCGGATTTCTCCCGCCTGGGCCGGGACCCGGCGCAGGCCGGGTTCCCTCTGCGCTATCTCCTGACGGGGGGGCACCCCTTTCTGTCTCCGCTGTTCGCGGGCCTGATCTTCGGGGCCCTCCATTTTGAGTTGCCCCCTCCGCTCGTCGTGTCCTACGCGGTCAAGGCCGGGGGGATCGGGGGGATCATCTTCAGCGTGCTGTCGCTCCTGACGTTCGTCAGGCAATGGTACAGGCGGAGCTGGGCCAGGAACCGTATGAAAGATTAACCTGGAGGCCTTTATGCACATTCGCGTCGCAGCGTGTCAGATATTGACTTTCCCCTCGCCGAAGGAGAGCGCCGACAAGATGATCCACTGGATGCGGCTGGCGGCGAAGGACGGCGTGAAGGTCGTGGCCTTCCCGGAGGCGGGCCTCTGCGGGTACGCCTGCACGCCGGGCTACTGGGAGGGGGCCGACCCGAAGGCGTTCCGGGCGGCGGAGCGGCGGATCGAGCGGGCGGCAAAGACGCTCGGCCTGGCGGTGGTCCTGGGCACGGTCCACTGGGAGGAGGGGCATCGGATTGGCGATCCGTTGCGGCTGTTCAACAGCCTGCTGCTCATCGACCGGGACGGGGCCGTGAAGGGGCGTTACTCCAAGACGCACCTGGCGGAGCGGTGGCCGGCGCCGGGGCGGCGGCTGTTCGTGACGAAGCTGGCCGGGGTCCCGTCCTGCTTCATCATCTGTCACGACGTTCGCTATCCCGAACTCGTCCGGCTGCCGGCCATCGCCGGGGCGCAGGTCTGCTACTTCTGCAGCAACGAGAGCGGTCTGTTGCAGGAGCACAAGCTGTCCGCGTACCGGGCCATGCCCATCGCGCGGGCCACGGAGAACAGCATCTACGTGGTCATGGCGAATGCGCCGGGGAACCCGGACGATCTCCACTCGCCGTCGCAGTCGCACGGCAACAGCAAGGTGATCCACCCGGATGGGAACGTGATCTGCGAGGCGGGCTTCTTCGAGGAGCGGCTGGTGGCCGCGACCGTGGACCTGAGCGCGGCGAATCGCGCGATGGCCCTGCGGTCCGTGAACGACGAGACGATCCTGAAGGAGTGGATGAGGGAAGGGGTGAGGCTGGTAGGCAACGCGGAACGCGGAACGATGAAAAGGCAACGCGGAACGCGGAACGCGGAACGATGAACGCTGAAGTAAAAGCAAAATCTGTTTTGTTTTTCGTTCATCGTTCATCGTTCATACTTCATCGTTGTCTTTGTTCATCGTTCATCGTTCATACTTCATCGTTGTCATTCCGGGAGCTTTTCTGGCGCCCGGATGCGCTGCCACCCCTGTCCGTCGAGGGCCTTCAGGAAGGCGACGAGGTCCTGCTTCTCCTGAGCGGTCAGGCGGAGGGGCTGGACCTTCGGGTCCAGGAAGGGGTTCGGGACGCCTCCCCGGTCGTAGTGGTCGATGACCTCTTCGAGGGTCTTCAGGCTGCCGTCGTGCGCGTAGGGGGCCGTGCGGGCCACGTCGCGCAGCGTGGGGGCCTTGAACGCCCCGAAGTCCTTCACGTCCTTCGTCTGCTCGTAGCGTCCCGGGTCGACCCCCTGGATGTCTCTCACGTCTTTTGTCCTGCCGTAGGCCGTGGTGTCGATCCCCGCCCACCCGATCCCGACGTTGTGGAAGTCCTCTCCGGAGTAGTTCGTGCCGGTGTGACAGAGGTTGCAGCGGGCCTTCTCTTTGAACAGCTTCAATCCCCGCTGCGCGGACTCGGACATGGCGTCCCGCAGGCCGCCGTACTCGAAGCGGTCGTAGGCGGAGTCGCCGGACAGGGCCGTGCGCTCGAACGCGGCGATGGCCTTCGAGATGCGGCTGAGCGTCACCTCCTCCGTCCCGAACGCGGCCCTGAACGGCTCCCGATAGCCCCGGATTTGAGAGAGCGTGGCGACGATGCCTTCAGGGATTGCGCCCATCTCCGCCGGGTTCGTCAGGGGGAAGATGGCCTGCTCCTCCAGGGAGGCGGCGCGGCCGTCCCAGAACTGCGTGAGGCCGAAGGCGCGGTTGAGGATCGTGGGGGCGCTGCGCCTCCCCTTCCGGCCTTTGACGCCGGTCGGGACCGGCTGGCCGTCGGTGAACCCGAACGCCGGGTCGTGGCAGGTGGCGCAGGCCACGGTTCCGTCGGCGGAGAGCCGGCGGTCGAAGAACAGGAGGCGGCCCAGGGCCACCTTCTCCGCGGACATGGGGTTGTCCTTCGGGAGCTTCTCCTGGTAGTCGTAGTCGTCCAGGCCGAGGGGGACTTTCACGGCGTAGGGCTGGGCGAGGGCCAGGGAGGGGAGGGAGAGCATTAAGAAATTAAAAATTAAAAATTGAAAATTGAAAATTGACCATCGCCAGTTTCTAGACCTCACCCCCCTTAGTCCCCCCTCTCCGCGTCGGAGAGGGAGGGCAGGGGTCGCGACCTCATGGGAGCGACAGGTTGGGTGGCAGGGGGTGAGGTCTGATTTGGAATTTTTAATCTTCATTTTTCAATTCCTTGCTTTGCGCAGCGGAAGCCGAAGTAGGCCTCGCTGCCGTCGTCGCGGGCGGAGGGGTCGCCTCCGTAGCGCCGGGCGCACCGGAGGGAGCTGGGGGGGCTGCGCCACTGCCCGCCCCGCCGCGCGTGGATCGCCCCGATTTCAGGGCCCTGGGGGTCTTTCGAGGGGGAGTCGGCATAGTAGTCTTTGTCGTACCAGTCCCGGACCCACTCGTAGATGTTCCCGGCCATGTCGTAGAGTCCATAGGCGTTGGGAGGGTAGGACCGGACGGGCCGGGTGCGATAGGGGGTCGCGTGGACGTTGTCGAAGTTCGCGCGGCTCTCGTCGGGTTCCTCATCCCCCCAGGGGTATTTCGCCTGCGTGAGGCCTCCCCGGCACGCATACTCCCACTCCGCCTCCGTGGGCAGGCGGCCTCCCTTCCACCGGCAGTAGGCCTCCGCGTCCTCCCACGCGATGTGGACCACAGGATGGTCCCCGAACTCCGCCATCCAGAACCAGTCCTCCTTCCAGTGCGCCGGGCTTTGCCGGCCCGTGGCCCTCACGAATCGGAAGTATTCGGCGTTGGTCACCTCGTGGTCCATCAGGCGGAACCCGGAGGTCGAGACGAGGTGGACGGGCTTCTCGCCGTCGTAGTCTCCGCCCATCAGGAAACTCCCTCCCCGGATGCTGACGTAGCCCTCCGCGTCGGGCTGCGGGGGGGTGGAGGGACGCCACGGGGCAGGCCTGGGCGCGGGATCGTCCACAGCGGGGCGCTCCTCCGCCTGGCCGCGAAGGGCGAGCGATATGAGCAATATCGTTATCCAGCGGACGTAGCGCATAGAAACACTGACCTCCCTCGTTAATATAAAAGAGAACGGTGGAGAGGTCAATATCGAGGCCATTCTAAAATTTTTCACTTGACAAGTCTGTGTCACGTATTATCTTACAATACGCTTTTGCCCTATCATTACGCAAACTGATCACCGGTTTTCCAAGAAAGGAGGATTTACATTGAAAGTGTGGAGAAGTGTTTGTCCGGTCGGTCTCGCCCTGGCCCTGATGGCCTCGCCGTCGGAGGCGGTGCAGGTCAAGCGGTCGGGGATCGGCGTGTTCGGGAGCCTGAACATGCCCGTCGCCAAGTTCAAGTCCTGGTATTCGGCCTCGCCCAAGATGGGGGTGAGCTACAACTACGCGGCCAGCTCCAGGATCATCACGGAGGTCGAGTACCACTACGCGAAGATGCAGGGGGGGGACCTGAAGAGCCGGACCTTCGTCTGGGCGGTGGACAAGCAGGCGCACAACAGCCCCGAGGCCACGCAGAAGATGACCTTCAACAGCCTGGCGGCCAATGCCCTGTTTCACTACGGGAGCCTGGAGGAGAGGAGGGCGCGGCTCTATCTGATGGGCGGGATCGGGTATTACGGCTACTCCAACCGGGTGAGCGGGCTGATCTTTCCCGGCCAGTCGGGCACGACGTTCGATCCGACGGTGAAGTTGAATCCCTTCAAGGACGAGGGGGCGGCGATGACGTTTGCGATGGGCGCCGGGGTGAGCATCCCCACCTCGGATCGCCTGCTGCTGGACGTGCGGGCGCGCTACAATTTCATCCTGGGGGAGTTGCGTCCGCTGGAGGAGTGGGGCATCCTCAAGACGTTCCCGATCATGGCGCTGGACTTCGTGGTCGGGTTCAAGTATTTCTGGTGAAAATTTACCGCAGAGGACGCAGAGGGCGCAGAGAAAAGACAGGGGAAATTCGGGAGTCGAGGTTCAGAACTTCTCAGCGGTCTCAGCGATCTCGGCGGTAAAATAGCTGGTAGTCAAAAGGAGGATCGTAGATGGATAGACGAAGACAAATTCTCATTCTCCTGGCGGTCCTGGCCCTGGGGGCCGTCGGGGTGGCGGTTGCAGGGGTGACCGGGAAGATCTCCGGGCGCGTCACGGACGGCAAGGGGGCCCCGCTGCCCGGCGCCAGCGTGGTGATGGAGGGGACGCGGCGGGGGGCGGTGAGCGACGCGGAGGGCTATTACGTCATCGTCTCGGTGGACCCCGGCGCCTACCGGCTGAAGGCGTCGCTCATCGGCCACGACGCCGAGAGCAAGACGGACGTGAAGGTGGCCACCGACTACACGACCACGGTGAACTTCCAGCTCCGGGAGACGGCGGTGGAGATGAAGGAGATCGTGGTGCAGGCGGAGCGCCCGCTGGTGGAGCCGGACCGGACGGAGAGCCGCTACGTGGTGACGGCCAAAGATATCGAGCAGGTGCCGATCATCCGGTCCACGGCGGGGTTCGTGGAGCTGGAGGCGGGGGTGTCCGTGGACGGGTCGCTGCGCATCCGGAACGCGGCCGTCCAGGACGCCGGGTCGTCGGTCAGCGGGGGCGGGGAGGTCACGGAGTACGTGGTGGACGGCATCAAGCTGACGACGCAGGACGGGCGGCGATCGGGGGGACGGGGGACGGCGTCGTCGCAGAACTGGACGGGGAACGTGAACCCCTCCGCGGTGTCGGAGATCACGGTCCTGGCAGGCGGCCTGAACGCGGAGTACGGGGCGCAGGGGGGGGCCGTGAGCCTCGTCACGCAGGACGGGGGGCGGGACTTCCACGGACAGGTCCACTACCGCTACTCGCCCCCCACTCAGCTGCACTGGGGCAAGAACTTTTACGAGAGCCCGTCCCACCAGGACCGGGTGAAGTACGGCGACGCGACCTGGGTGGGCGAGACGGACGCGGCGGGGAGGCGGGTGCACGAGCGGCCAAGCACAGACTACACGGACGAGATCGGGCACTTCCTGGAGGCGATGCTGTCCGGGCCGATCGGGCGGAGTGTGTCGTTCATGGTCAGCACGCAGCACGACCTGCAGCCCTACACGTTTCCGAGGTCGGAGGGGCGGACGCCTTTCAACGCCAACACGACCTACAAGCTGACGTTTGACGTGACGCCCACGCTGAAGATGCGCGTGGGCGGGCTGTACTCCTACGGCAAGGGGCGGTTCGGCGGGGTGGGCGTGGACCGGACGGGGGACAACGGGCGGGCGATCTTCCTGCCGGAGGGGGTCGCGGCGGCGGGGTTCTGGAAGAACAGGGACATGCTGAACTACCTGTCCGTCACGCACTCCATCTCGCCCCGGACCTTCTACGAGTTGAAGGTCTCCCGCATCTTCAGCAAGCAGGACACGGCGGGCGTCCCCGCGGTGACCACCGCCCCGAACCGGGACAAGGCGGGGTGGTTCTACACCACGCCGGGGACGGTGCGGGACTACTACGCCGGGGAGCAGACCCGCTACAACATCAAGGGGGATATCTCCAGCCAGGTGACGCGGGGACACTTCCTGAAGGCGGGGTTCGACTTCACCCGGTTTAACAGCTGGATCATGTCTTATGGGGAGACCGCTGGGGGGCTGAACCGGTCGCTCGTCTACTGGGGGGATCACGCGCGGATCGGGAAGGGGGTCACGCCCTACGAACTCCAGGCCTACATCCAGGACAAGATGGAGTTCGAGGGGATGGTCGTGAACGCGGGCTTCCGCTACGAGCGGTTCGGGGGTCAGGATGTGCCCCTGTATCCTTATCAGAGCTGGACCACGTCCGACACGTTCACGCGGCGGGTCCGGGCGCCCTACACGAAGATGAAGGCGCTGAACTGGTTTATGCCCCGCATCGGCATCTCCCACCCGATCTCGTCCAGGTCCAAGCTCCACTTCTTCTACGGGAAGTTCCACACCCGGCCCGACTTCCGGTGGATGTTCGGGGAGATCTGGACGGTCACGGGGGCGCCGTCCAAGGACCTGAACAAGGACGGGAAGCTCAGCCCCGAAGAGGAGAACAACGCCCTGAACCTGTCGGACGGCTACGGGGGGATCAACGGCATTCAGATCCCGTCGCTGCAGCACGCGCAGGTGTCCACGTCGTTCGAGACCGGGGTGGAGTGGAACTTCATCAGCGACTACACGGCGCAGGTGACGGCCTACTACCGGGTGTCCAACGGGTTCATCGGGCTGGTGAACATGCGGTTTGTCGACCCGACGCTGCCGGGTACGGGGCAGTCGGTCCGGAGCTACGGGCCGCGCCGGCAGCAGACGACGCGGGGCATCGAGATGTCGCTCAAGAAGGCGTTCCTGCACAACTTCTCGTTCCGGGCGTCCATCGACCTGGGGTGGGGGGACAACCTGACCTGGGCGGGGACGAAGAGTGGGGAGACGAGCTTCTACCCGGACTCGATGTACATCGCGGACCCGAACCGCTACTGGCAGCGGTGGAAGATCGACGCGACGACCGGGGCGGAGATCCCGGACCCGCCCACGGTGGACGAGGTCAAGCGGCTGGGGAACCTCGCGCAGAACCGCATCCGGCAGGGCCTGGCCGGGCAGTTCGGCCTGGGGTCCACGTGGCGGTCGGACTTCTACAAGGTGTGGGAGCGGCCCGGCCTGACGGCGGAGGAGCGGCGGCTGACGGAGGGTCTCTACGCGATCACGACGACGATCTGGGGCGTGGAGGGGGGGAGGCCGGACGTGCGCCTGCTCAACGGGAGCCTGGTGCTGATCTACAGCAGCCCGCCCGACTTCGGGCCGGGGAAGAAGTTCCTGGGGAGCACGTTCTTCGGGGACATCCGGGCGAACCTGATCTACCGGATCTACTCGGGGCGCATCTTCGACTTCATCAACCCGAAGAACAACCTGACGGAGAAGCGGACGGGGCCCACGACCTACCGGACGGACTTCAGCGTTCAGAAGGGGTTCGACATCAACGGGTTCAAGCCGCTGCTCTACCTGGAGATCAACAACCTGTTCAACGCCAAGGTCCCCAACATGCAGAGCCAGGGGACGGGCATAGGGGGCGAGGGGGAGTGGCTGCGCTACGGCCTGATCGGCCCCTATCCGAACGACGTCACCTACAAGACCTACGGGGACATCAACGACTATCGGCGCTACACCGGGAACCCCCGGCAGGTCTACGCGGGCGTGAGGTTTAGCTGGTAGGATAAAGACCGGCCCTCACCCCGCCTCGCTGGCGCTCGGCTTCCCCTCTCCCATATATGGGAGAGGGGTGGCAGGCGTAGCCTGACGGGGTGAGGGCTATGCAAAAGGAGTCTCAACCATGAGCCATCATCGAACGTGGATCATCTGCGCGGCTGTCCTGCTCGCGTTCGCCGTACAGGAGGCGGCCCTGGCGCAGTCGATCCTGCCGTCGAGCGAGTACCGGAAGCTGGCGCGGGCCAAGCTGTGGGAGGGCCTGATGAACACGGGCCTGCAGGGGGCGGACCACGACGGGGGCAGGCGGGGCGGGTCGCCCTGCCTGGCCTACCCGGGGCGGGGGGGGAGCGAGGCCCCCGGCGCTTACGGCGGGCGGGCCTGGCCGGGGTCCAACCAGTGGGTGCAGGACTACCTGAACGAGACGCGGACGGGGCGCTCCCAGGCGACGTTCATCCTGACGCAGCCCGACCCGAAGGAGTACGTCCCCAAGTTCGCCAAGACCTACAACGCCTCGTTCACGGCGCTCAAGACGAGCGTGGACATCGTCCCGGTGCGCTATCCGGTCGAGACGATGCCGGAGGGGCAGGCGAAGGTGGGGAACGACACCCGCCATCCCGTGACGGGCGGCCCCCTGGCGAGCTGGTGGCCGGGGCAGCCCCCTCTGGGGTCAGACAAGGTCCTGGAGATCCACAACTGGCAGTTCAACGCCTACATGAAGCCGGAGCACAAGCGGTTCGGGGAGCTGCTGGGCATCGCCCACTGGACGACGGAGACGGGCGTCACGGGCACGAAGAAGATCTACCAGTGGAGCTTCAGGGACTATGACGACCTGATCATCGTGGAGAACACCTTCGAGAACACGGGGGACTCCAACGGGGACGGGAAGCCGGACCTGAACGGGGGGAAGGGCCTCACGCTGAACAACACCTACTTCTCGTTCATGAACTATCTCTGGCCCACGTCGGGGGGGACGGCGAACAAGGACGTGCCGCTCTACCGGGGCTACGGGGCCTGGCTGCTGCGGGGCGGGGGGTTCTTCGGGCCGACGATGGCGGACGACTGGTACCGCTACACGGAGGCGCCGGACTACCTGACGGCGGAGCCGAACTACGCCTCCCTGCCGGAGGCGAAGGGCCTCAAGATGTCCTACGCCTTTGACGGGGACCACCCGCTGACCTCCTGGGAGGACACGGGCGACCCGCACGTGGTGGAGGTGCAGTGCTGCTGGGGCCGGATCAACTCGCAGGTCCGGGGGGAGATCATGGCGGGGCAGTACATCGGCTTTTTGCCCATCGACTACGACCCGACGGACGGGTTCGCCAACGACACCGGGACCTACGTGGCCCCGAAGGTGAAGGACCAGCCGTTCGCCGTGCCCTGGTTCACCTACGGGCCGGGCACGCCGGAGGAGCCGGACATCGACCGGAACACCGAGGACGAGATCTTTCAGGCCCTCACCACGGTCCACCAGACCGGCAAGCGGCCGAGCGCCCTGTCGCGCTATTTGAGCGAGCGGACGCCGATCCCGACCGACCCGAAGGCGCCCCTGCCGGTCCCGAACTCGCCCTACCGGGGCGCGGAGTCCGCCACGCAGCCCATCGGCCCCAACTGGTACATCAGCGCGCACACCTACGGGCCTTACGACCTGAAGCTGGGCGACAAGGTCAAGATCGTGACGGCGTTCGTGGCCGGGATGCCGGCGGAGGAGAACATCTGGGGGTGGCAGAAGGACGCGGCCAACAACCAGAAGGACCTCCTGGCGGGCAAGGCGGCGAAGATGCTGGTGAAGCACGCGAAGGCGGCGCAGGACCTCTATAAGTTCAACTACGACGTGCCTGTCCCGCCCCCGGACCCGCTCATCAGCCTGGCCAACACGCCGGCTGCCAACGCGCAGGTCTCCTGGTCTGCGGCGGTGGAGGACGCGGTGGACCCGGACTACGTCGGGACGCCGGAGGCCAAGGACGTGGCGGGCTACCGGGTCTACCGGAGCAACTTCCACGTGGACGACTGGAAGATGCTGGCGGACGTCAAGAAGGGGGACTCCAAGTACTACAACGCCTCGACGAAGACCTATACGTTCGTGGACACGGAGTCCCTGGCCGGGTTCGAGTACAACTACGCGGTGACGACCTACGACACGGGGCACAGCAACTTCAAGGGGCGCGGGGCCGTGCCCTCGCTGGAGAGCGGGCTGGCCGCGGCGGAGCAGATCATGCGCTACACCTACAAGCCCTACAGCCCGGCGGTGGCGTCCAGCGCCGAGACCAACGCCCTGGGGAAGAAGGTCTTCGTCGTGCCCAACCCCTTCCTGGCCGACGGGAGGCACGCCTACGAGGGGTCGGACAAGATCCGGTTCGTGAACCTCCCGGTCAAGGCCAACGTCAAGATCTTCTCCGTGTCCGGGGACCTGATGGCGGAGTTCAACCACAACGCGAACCTGGGGGAGGCGGAGTTCTTCCAGGTGACCAAAGAGGTGAGCGGGCAGCTCAGCGCGGGGGTCTATTTCTTCGTGGTCAAGTCGCAGACGCCGGAGAGCATGGGGAAGATCCAGCGCGGCACGTTCGTGGTCGTGGGCGGCACACAGCAGTGAAAAAACGATCCGCAGATTACGCAGATTTCACAGATTTAAACCCTCTGCGTAATCTGTGTAATCTGTGGATAAGAGGTCTTTAAGGAGGAATTGTCATGAGCAAGAGGCTCATAATCTGCATCGCCCTGGCCGCGGCGCTGTGCGCGTGGGCTTCGTCCGCGCAGGCGGGGGGCACGGTGAAGCGGCTCGGCCTGTCGGTGTTCGCCCCCCTCGAGGTGGGGCAGGGCGCGCGGGCCATCGGGATGGGCGGGGCGTTCGCCTCGCTGGCTGACGACGCCTCGACGATCTGGTGGAACCCTGCGGGCATGACGCAGGTGGAGCGGGCGGAGGTGACGTTCAGCCACACACAGTGGTTCGTGAACTCGGCCTTCAACGCCGGGGCGTTCGCCGCCCGGCGGGGGGTGCACGGCTTCGGGTTCAGTTTCATCCATTTTGACCCGGGGAAGGTGGAGGAGCGGACGATCACGCAGCCCGGCGGGACGGGCCGGAGCCTGAACCTGGGCACGGTGGCGGTGGCCGGGGCCTACGCCCTCAAGTTCACGGACAAGCTGTCGTTCGGGGCCCGCCTCATGTGGGCGCGGGAGAGCCTGGATGTGGCCGAGTATTCGACGATGAACGTGGACTTCGGGACCACGTTCTTCACCGGGTTCAAGAGCCTGAGGCTCTCCATGGCCATGCGGAACTTCGGGAGGGACACGGTGATCAAGACCCGGGCGTTCCAGCAGCCGCTCACCTTCAACCTGGCGGGATCGGGGGAGGTCTTCGGCAAGCGGGGCGACCCCTCCTACGCCACCGTGGCCGTGGAGCTGAACTACTCTGTCAACTACGAGGAGCGCTATCACCTCGGGGCGGAGGTCTGGCTGATGAACCACCTGGCCCTGCGGGCGGGCTACATGCTCAACTACGACGCCCTGGGGTTCACCGCCGGGGGCGGGGTGAAGCTCCCGTTCGGGAAGCATAAGGTGACGGCGGACTTCGCCTATCAGGAGGGGCGGCAGGGCCTGAACGTGCCGATGCGGTTCTCGATGGGGATAGGGTTGTAGAAACGGTGGGATGGTAGGGGCACGGCATGCCGTGCCCCTACTTCTTGTACCTGAACAGGACATCTTTGGACGCGGTCTGGCCGCTGGCGCGGTCCTCCACGGTGACGGTCAGGCGGTTGAGGCCGGGCTTTGCCTTTTTGAGGTTCAGCTCGAAATGGCCGGATGACCAGGGCTCCGCCCCGGCCTGGTCGTAGCTCACGCTCACCTGCGCGCCTCCGCCTCCGAACAGCTTCCCGATGCCTCCGATGCCGCTGCGGATGGGGTTGAAGGGGCGTTTGGGGTCCTCCGCGCGGATGGCGTAGGAGACCCGGTAGCGGGTCTTGCCGTCCCGGTCCTGCGTCAGGTTGTAGACCTCGTAGTAGACATACGCGCTCTGATCCTCCCGGTAGGCCTTGGTCGTCATGGGGACGATCCAGAGGTCCCCCTTCCGAAACTTCTCCTCCCCCCGCTCCGTCGAGATGTTCCACCCCAGATGCACGTCGCTGAGCTGGAGCCGGCCCTCTCCGTAGGGCTCGACCCGGATGCGCTCCCGGTAGACGCCGGTCCGGTCCCCCACCCGGTCCTTCACCTGGACGGTGATCTGGTAGTCGCCGGGGGGCACGTCGAGGGACACCAGGTCGGGGATGAACGCCCCTTCGCCCCACAGGGGTCCCTTTGTCCGGAAGACCATCGCATCGCGCGCCCGATGGGCCTGGGAGAAGGCGCTGTCCGTCAGCGCGAAGGCGCAGTCCGCGAGGATGGCCGAGGTGTCGCCCGAGGTGGACTTCTCCATCTCCTTAGGGTCGAGTCCGTAGTAGACCTCCAGGCGCGTCTTTCCGCCTTTGCCCCGGAAGGTCGCCCGGTCGTAGTAGAAGCCGAGGCCTGCCCTGGGGCCGCCGGGGACGAAGGCGTCCGGGGCGCTCGCGATGGCGCGCGACGCCAGGACGGACGGGGCAAACTGCGTGTAGCGGGTGAACTGGGCCAGGCCTTCGTGCCCCTCCTGTTCAGGGATGGCGGGGATGGGGGCGTAGTCGTAGACGCCGTCGCCCCTCTCGTCGGTGAAGGTGATCTCGATGCCGGCGCCCACCTCGGTGTAGACCCACGACTCCCAGGGCACGACGCTCATGTCCCCCTTGGTCGTGACGGGGAGGAAGTGGTTGGCGTGGTCCGGGCGGACGGGGGCGTGGAACTCCTCCGGGGTCTGCTCCCGGTAGACCCCCTCGTCGAGGCCCGGCCCGGCGGACTCGAGTCGTTCGGTGTCCTGGCCCTCCGGGCCGGGCTGGGACCTCGGGTCCAGGTTTCCGACGAAGGAGCGGGCGCTGCGGACCGGGAAGACCGGGCCGACGAAGGTCTCGTCGATGGCCCCGGTCCCGTAGAGTTCCAGGGCCAGGCGCTCCTTGACCTCCGCCACCCTGGCGGGCACGAGGAGGTTGTGGCGGTCGGAGCGGGCGCGGTAGTCCGGGTCGCCGTAGCGGACGTAGACCTCCCCCCGGCGGTCCCAGGGGGTCTTCTTCCGCCCGAAGCGGTCGCGGGCGTACCAGACGCGGCGGTAGTGCTCGATCAGGCGCTCGTTCACGTCGGTCAGGAGGTCCGGGTCGCGCCGCGCCCAGAACTGCCTGAGGAACTCCCCCGCGTCCGGGGCGCGGGCGAAGGCCTCCACCTCGCTTCGGGAGGCGATGGGGGCGATGTCCCGGTAGACCTGCGCCTCCTCCGGCTTCAGCGTCCCGATGTAGCGCTCGAAGGCCTCGAGGGCGTTCTCAGGCTCGCCCCGGTAGAGGTAGATCTGAGCGGCGATGGGGAGGAAGCGGGGCTCGCCGAGATGCCGGTTGAGGTGCCGGAGGGTGGTCTCGCTGAGTTCCGCGGGGAGGTCGCGGAGGCTGCGCCGGCGCCGCATCAGCTCGATGTAGGCCGCCCCGGCGCTGTAGGCCGCGTCGAGGTCGTCGGGGCGGAGGTCGAGGGCCTTCTGGTAGGCCCGGAGGGCCCTGTCGAGGTCCTCGTCGAACCGCTCGTGGCAGCGGCCCAGCAGGAGGTAGGCGGGGGCGTAGTCGGGGTCGAGTTGCGTGGCGCGGCGGGCCGCGGAGGTGGCGCGGCGGGCGTAGAGGGTGGCCTTGAAGCCGGTGGCGGCCTCCAGGTAGTAGGCCTCGCCGACGCCGGCCTGGGCCTCGGCGGAGGCGGCGTCCAGGGCGAGGGCGGTCTTGAAGGCCCTGGCGGCCCGGTCGGGGTCGCTCACCCTCAGGTGGGCGCGTCCGATCAGGAGGTGGGTGCGGGGGCGGTTGGGGTTGAGGGTCACGGCCTGCTTGAACAGGTCGGCTGCCGCTCTGGGGTCCTTCGCCCGGAGGCGGGCCTCGCCGGCGGCGCAGAGGGAATCGATGCGGGCGTCGTCGGAGGCGAGGGCGGGGACGGGAAGGAGCGACAGGACAGCAAGAATAAGAGGGTTTAAAAATCTTCTCATGACGAAAAGCCTCCGCAAAAAGGGCTGGCATGAATATAGTGTATCCCCTTGAAGCGCACAAGACACATTCTCAGGAGGTCATCCATGGCTGTCGCGCTGGAGCAACATGCGTCGGGGTCGCAGGTCTACCGGGTCACGGAGGCGTCTTTCCAGCAGTCCAACATCTACTGCGAGGTGCCCTACTGCACGCCGGACTCGCGCCATTTCGTCTACGAGCGGACGAACCCGGCGCTGGAGGGGGACCGGTGCGAGTTCGTGGTGTGCGAGGTCGGGACGTGGAAGACGCAGGCGGTGGAGCGGAGCGTGGGGTTAGGGGGGTGCGCGATCACGCGGGGCGGGATGTTCTACTTTCTCCGCACGGTCAGGGGGGACGAGCAGGCGCTGGTGAGGCTGGACGTGAACACGGGCCGGTCGGAGGTGGTTCACACCTTCGCGGGGCAGAAGTGGACCTGGAGCCTGGGGACGGTCTCGCCGGACGGGCGCTACTACGCGCGCGGGAAGCGGGTAGACGATAAGTACCGGCTGTTCGGGATCGTGCTGGTGGACCTGCGGAGGGGGACGATGGACGTGATCGACTACGACCGCTATATTTTCAACGCGCATCCGCAGTTCGAGCCGGGGGAGGGAAAGCACATCATGATCCAGCACAACCGGGGGGGGCAGTTGGACGAGACGGGGAAGATCATCCGGCTGTCCGGGGAGGAGGGGACCACGCTCTACCTGCTGTCCGTGCCGGACGGGACGCGGACGCCCCTGCAGGTGGGCATCCCCTACACGACGGGGATCACGGGGCATCAGTCCTGGATCGGGGACACACAGGAGATGCTGCTGTCCGTGCGGGCGACGGGGGACTACGACGTGGAGAAGGGCAATCTGCTTGGCGTGCGGGCGGGGGAGGCCCCGCGCGTGGCCTCGCGGGGCTACCGGTTCAGCCACGTGGGGACGTCCTGGTGCGGGGGGTTCTTCTCGTGCGACGACGGGAGGACGACGGAGGTGATCATCGGGTCGGTGAAGACGGGGAGGCGGGCGGTGGTGTGCGAGTCCAAGACGTCCTTCTCGCAGGCGCAGAACACGCACGCGCACCCCTACCTGACGCCGGACCTGAAGTGGGCCATCTTCAACTCGGACCGGAGCGGGGAGCCGCACCTGCACGCGGCCACGGTGCCGGAGGGGATGGTTGAGGCGTTGCAGAAGGAGGGTTGACGTGAAACAGATACCTCTTTTGAAGAAGATCGACCTCCGGCCGCACGGGGGGCAGCACGTCTGGTTCGTGCGGACGGAGGCGGGAGGGGACCTGCGCGCGATCACGATCCAGAGCGCGGGCATGGAGGACTCGAAGCTCTACCGGATGGGGCGGTTTCTGGAGCGGAACTGGATCGAGCAGGAGGACCAGGACCATCTCTGCATCACGGCGATGGACGCGGAGGGGGAGGTGGTCTGGCAGCGGGGGAGGCCCTGGGGCCTGAGCCGGCCCTGGCGCACGCACGGGGGGGCGCAGCAGGCCTGTTTCCACGACGTGGACGGGGACGGGCACGTGGAGATGCTCTATATCCACAAGGATCAACTCGTGATGCTGGACGCGGCGACGGGCGCGCAGAAGAAGGGGACGCGGCTGGAGGCGGACAACTTCGCCGTGATCCTGCCGGTGAACGTGGAGGGGCACGCGCACCGGCGGGCGTTTCTGATCAAGGTGCAGGACGCGGCGTACGAGCCCTACGTCTACGGGAACCCGGTGATCTTCTACGACTCGGACCTGAAGGTCCTCTGGCCGGCCAGGCACTACGTGGGCGCGGGGCACGCCCCCTGGGCGCTCGACTCGGACGGGGACGGGAAGGAGGAGGTCCTGGTGGGCTACAACTTAGTGGACCACGACGGGCAAACGCTCTGGTCGCTGGAGGACATCTCCAACCCGTCGGAGCACTGCGACAGCCGGGACGTGGCGGACATGGACGGGGATGGGGTCCTGGAGGTCGCGCACGCGGGGAGCAAGGACGCGATCATCTGCGACATCGCGGGGAGGGTCGTGGCCGTCCGGAAGGGGACGCACGTGCAGAACGTCCGGTTCGCCAAGCTGGGCAGGGACCTGCGAGGGCTGCAGCTCCTCTGCGCGGAGAAGTGGGGCGGGTTCACGGCCTACGACGTGGAGGGGAACGCGCTCTGGACGCGGAAGGAGGGGGGCGTGACGCCGGTCCGGTGGCGGCCTGGGGATGAGGAGGACCTGCTGCTCCACCGGCGTCCGGACGCGCCGCCGACCCTGGTGGACGGGCGGCTGGAGCCGGTGATGCGACTGGAGGCCGGCGAGGAGCTGGCGAAGACCCGGAAGCCGCCCAAGGAGGACCCCTACGCGGTGGCGGATTACGGAAACTTCCTGGGGTTCAAGCGGCAGGACGTGGACGGGGACGGCGCGGAGGAGATGGTCTTTCACAACCGGGAGACGATGTGGATATACGGGGGGGCCGGGACAGAGGTTTCGGTTTGCGGGGGGTGTTGTTATGGGGG
>Ga0137796_10000094_pt1 | contig 53064 bp, 51 predicted proteins | sample OV2TP3_FD_97704 | JGI IMG/M metagenome (GOLD analysis project Ga0137796, IMG submission 97704) | reverse complement strand
GCGGCGCCTGAACCGCGGCTACCGGCGCCGCGACTACGCGACCAGCGTGCTCGCCTTTTCCTACGGCGGCCTGCGCGGCGACGTGGTGCTGTGCCACCCGGTGATCGCGCGCGAAGCGCGCGTGCAGGGAAAAAGCATCGCGGCCCACTACGCGCACCTGGTGGTGCACGGCGTGCTGCACCTGCGCGGCCACCGCCACGCGCGCGACGCCGAGCACCGCCGGATGATGCGCGCGGAGATCCGCATCCTGCGCCGCCTCGGCTTCGGCGACCCCTACGCGGTAGAATAGCCGCGTCGGACCCTTCCGCCGACGATGAACGATCCCTCACGGCCGAGTCTCCTCGAGCGCCTTTCGGCGATGCTGCTGCGCGAGCCGGGAGACCGCGAGGGCCTGGTGCAGCTGCTGCGCTCGGCCTACCAGAGGAACCTGCTGGACGCCGACGCGCTCTCCATCATCGAGGGCGCGCTCGCGGTGTCCGAGATCCAGGTGCGCGACATCATGATCCCGCGCGCGCAGATGGACGTCATCGACATCCACCAGCCGGTGGAGAGCTTCATCCCGCAGGTCATCGCCACCGCGCACTCGCGCTTCCCGGTGATCGACCAGAACCGCGACGACGTCATCGGCGTGCTGCTCGCCAAGGACCTGCTGCGCCACTACGCCGGCGAGGAGGAGTTCAACGTGCGCGAGATGCTGCGCCCGGCGGTGTTCGTGCCCGAGGCGAAGCGCCTGAACGTGCTGCTGCGCGAGTTCCGCGCCAGCCGCAACCACATGGCGATCGTGGTCGACGAGTACGGCGGCGTGGCGGGCCTGGTGACGATCGAGGACGTGCTCGAGCAGATCGTCGGCGACATCGAGGACGAGTACGACTTCGACGAGGCGAGCGACAACATCCTGCCCGAGCCCGGCGGCCGGTTTCGCGTCAAGGCGCTCACCCAGATCGCGGACTTCAACGCCGCCTTCGGCTCGAGCTTCCCCGACGCGGAGCAGGACACGGTCGGGGGGCTGGTGCTCGCGCACCTCGGGCGCCTGCCCAAGCGCAACGAGGCGTTCTCCATCGAGGGCCTCAAGTTCCAGGTGCTGCGCGCCGACAGCCGGCGCGTCTACACGCTGATCGTGGAAAAGCCCAAGGCGTGAGGCGCGCGCTGCTGGCCCTCGCCGCGGGGGCGGCGAGCGTGCTCGCCTTCTCGCCCTTCGACTTCTTCCCCGCCGGCCTCGCCGCGTTCGCAGTGCTCGCGCACCTGTGGCTGCGGGCGGCCACCCCGCGCCAGGCGCTGCTCACCGGCTTCCTCTTCGGGCTCGGCCTGTTCCTCGCCGGGGTGTCGTGGGTCTACGTCAGCCTGCACCGCTTCGGCGCCATGCCCGCGCCGCTCGCCGCCTTCGCCACGCTCGCCTTCTGCGCCTTCCTCGCGCTGTTTCCGGCCGCGGCGGGCTGGCTGCAGGCGCGCGTCGCGCAACGCTTCGCGCCCTCCGAGGCGGTGCACGCGGCGCTCGTCATCCCGGGCGCCTGGGTGCTGCTCGAATGGCTGCGCGGCACGATCCTCACCGGCTTCCCGTGGCTTTCGGCCGGCTACGCCGCGATCGGCGATCCCCTCGCGGGCTTCGCGCCGCTCGGCGGGGTCTATGCGGTCTCGCTCGCGCTGCTCGCCGCGGCGGGGCTGCTCTGGTGCGTGGCGCTGGGGCGCGCGCGCTGGCCCGCGGCGGGCACGCTCGCGCTGCTCGTCACGGCGGGCGCGCTGCTCAGGCTCGCGGCCTGGACCGCGCCCGAGGGCGAGCCCCTGCGCGTCAGCCTGCTGCAGGGCAACGTTCCCCAGGAGCTCAAGTTCGACCCGGGGCGCTACGCGCGCACGCTGGAGACCTACGCGCTGCTCGCCGAGGAGACTGCGGCGCGCCTGATCGTGCTGCCCGAGACCGCGGTGCCGCGCTTTCTCGATCGCATCGACCGCGGCTTCCTCGCGCGGCTCGGGCAGGCGGCGCGCCGCAACGGCGGCGACGCGCTGCTCGGCGTGCCGTTCCGCGCCGGCGAAGCCTACTTCAACAGCGTCGTCACGCTCGGGATCTCGCGCGGCCAGCTCTACCACAAGTCGCAGCTGGTGCCGTTCGGCGAGTTCGTGCCGCCGGGCTTCGGCTGGATCACGCGCGTGCTCACGATCCCGCTTTCGGACTTCTCGCGCGGCGAGCGCGCGCAGCGCCCGCTCGCCGTCGCCGGGCAGAAAGTCGCGGTGAGCATCTGCTACGAGGACGCCTACGGCATGCGGCTCGCGCGCCAGCTCCCCGAGGCGACGCTGCTGGTCAACCTCTCCAACGTCGCCTGGTTCGGCGACTCGCTCGCGCCGGCGCAGCACCTGCAGATCGCGCGCATGCGCGCGCTCGAGACCGGGCGCATGATGCTCACCGCGACCAATACCGGCATCACCGCGGCGATCGGCGCCGACGGCGCGGTGCTCGCGCGGCTGCCGCAGTTCGCCGAGGGCCGGCTCGAGGTCGAGGCGCGCGGCCACGCCGGCGCCACGCCCTATGTCCTCCTTGGCGACGGGCCGGCGCTCGCGCTCGCGCTCGCGCTCCTCGCGGCGCCGGCGCTGCGGCGCAGAAGGTAGAATTTCGCGCCACCGCATGCCGACCTTCCAGCAGCTGATTCAGCGCCTGAACGAGTTCTGGGACGCGCGCGGCTGCGCGCTGCTGCAGCCCTACGACATGGAGATGGGCGCGGGGACCTTCCACACCGCGACCTTCCTGCGCGCCGTCGGCCCGGAGCCCTGGCGCGCGGCCTACGTGCAGCCCTCGCGCCGGCCCAAGGACGGGCGCTACGGCGAGAACCCGAACCGCCTGCAGCACTACTACCAGTACCAGGTGGCGCTCAAGCCCTCGCCCGCCGACATCCAGGACCTCTACCTCGCCTCGCTCGAGGCGCTGGGCGTGGAGCCCCTCGAGCACGACATCCGCTTCGTCGAGGACGACTGGGAATCGCCGACGCTGGGCGCCTGGGGCCTGGGCTGGGAGGTGTGGCTCGACGGCATGGAGATCACCCAGTTCACCTACTTCCAGGAGGTCGGCAGCCTCGCCTGCAAGCCGGTGCTCGGCGAGATCACCTACGGCCTAGAGCGTCTCGCGATGGCCCTGCAGGGCAAGGCGTCGGTGTTCGACCTGGAGTGGACGCGCGGGGTGAGCTACCGCGACGTCTACCACCAGAACGAGGTCGAGCAGTCGCGCTACAACTTCGAGCTCGCCAACACCGCGCTGCTGTTCGAGCACTTCGCCGAGTTCGAGGCCGAGGCGAAGCGCCTGATCGAGGCGCAGTGCGTGCTGCCGGGCTACGAGATGGTGCTGAAGTGCTCGCACGCCTTCAACCTGCTCGATGCGCGCGGCGCGATCTCGGTGACCGAGCGGGCGGCGTATATCGGCCGCGTCAGGGCGCTGGCGCGGCTCGTGGCGCAGGCGTACTACGAGTCGCGCGAGCGCCTGGGGTTCCCGATGCTCGCGCAGAAGGCGGCGTAGGTGGAAGCGACCCTACTCGTCGAGCTTCTGACTGAGGAGCTGCCGCCGAAATCTCTTTGCAAGCTGGCGGACACCTTCGCCAATGTCGTCGTAGAAAACATCATTCGGCATCGGTTCAAGACTCACGACCCGAAGAAGAGGACGTTCGCGACGCCGCGAAGGATTGCCGTTCTTATTTCAGATGTGCTGGACAAGGGCTCCGATTCGCATCATGAGAAGGATGGTCCCCTTGCATCGAACCAGAAGGCGGTGGAAGGCTTCGCCAAGAAGCACGGTCTTTCCCCTAGCTCGCTCGAGCGACGCCACTCCGAGAAAGGGGAGATTGTCGTCGCTCGCTATACGATGCCCGGCGTCCAGTTGGATACTGTTCTCGCAAGGATCGTCCAAGAAGCCATCGAGAAACTCCCTGTCGCCAAGCTCATGCGCTGGGGCGAGGGCGAAGCCCAGTTCGTGCGTCCCGTGCACGGCCTGGTGATGATGCACGGCAGCCGTGTCGTGCCCGGGTCGGTGCTCGGGCTCGCCTCGGGGAACCGCACGCGCGGTCACCGCTTCATGGGCAAGGGCGAGCTCGTCCTGAAGAGCGCAGACGAGTACGAGGCCAGGCTGCGTGACCAGGGCAAGGTGATCGCCGACTTCGCGGCGCGCCGCGCCGAGATCGCGCGCCGGCTGGCGCAGGCCGCCGAAGCCGAGGGTGCGCAGATCGCGGAGGACGAGGCGCTGCTCGACGAGGTGACGGCGCTCGTCGAGTACCCGGAGGTGTACGCGGGGCGCTTCGAGGACGCCTACCTCGAGGTGCCGCAGGAGTGCCTCATCCTCACCATGCGGCAGAACCAGAAGTATTTTCCGCTGTTCGACGCCGGCGGGCGGCTGCTGCCGAAGTTCCTCATCGTCTCCAACATGCGCGCCGCCGACCCGCGCCACATCGTCGCCGGCAACGAGCGCGTGGTGCGGCCGCGCCTCGCGGACGCGCGCTTCTTCTACGACCGGGACCGCAGGCGCCGGCTGGAGGAGCGGGTGCCCGAGCTGGCGCGCGTGGTCTACCACGCGAAGCTCGGCAGCCAGCTCGAGCGCGTGGAGCGCATCCAGCTGCTCGCGGGGCGCATCGCGGCGATGCTGGGCGCGGACAAGCTGCTCGCCGAGCGCGCGGCGTGGCTCTGCAAGGCCGATCTCCTCACCGGGATGGTGGGCGAGTTCCCGGAGCTGCAGGGCGTGATGGGCCGCTACTACGCGCTGCACGACGGCGAGCCGCGCGAGGTGGCCGACGCGATCGAGGCGCACTACCGGCCGCGCCACGCGGGCGACATGCTGCCCGAGGGCACGCTCGCCTGCGCGCTGGCGCTCGCCGAGAGGCTCGACGCGCTCGCCGGGCTCTTCGGCATCGGCCAGCAGCCTACGGGAGACAAGGACCCGTTCGGGCTGCGGCGCGCGGCGCTCGGGGTGGTGCGCATTCTCGTCGAGCGCGGCCTCGCGCTCGACCTGCATCCCCTGGCCGATGCCGCGGTGCGGGAGTTCATCTACGAGCGCTTCGCGGGCTACCTGAAGGAGCAGGGCTACTCGACCCTGCAGGTGGAGGCGGTGCTCAGCAAGGAGCCGGGGCGGCTCGACCTCGTGCCGCGGCAGCTCGAGGCGGTGAAGGCCTTCCAGCGGCTGCCGGAAGCCGAGAGCCTCGCCAGCGCGAACAAGCGCGTGGCGAACATCCTCCGGCAGGCCGCCGGGCGAGGCGAGGCGTTCGACCGGGTGGAGCGCGGTACCCTGAAGGAGGACGCGGAGATCGCGCTGTTCGAGGCGCTCGAAGCCACCGCCCGCCGGGCGGACCGCTGTCTCGATCGGGGCGACTATTCCGGGTTCCTGGCGTCGTTCGCCGAAATCAAGGTCCCGGTGGACAACTTCTTCGACAAGGTGATGGTGATGACCGACGAAGCCGCGCTGCGCGCCAACCGTCTCGCGCTGCTCGCCGCGCTGCGCGAAGCAATGAACCGCGTGGCCGACATCGCCAAGCTCGCGCAATGAAGCTGGTCGTCCTCGACCGCGACGGCACCATCAACTCGGACAGCGACCGCTACATCAAGTCGCCCGCGGAATGGAAGCCGATCCCCGGGAGCCTGGAGGCGATCGCGCGCCTCTCGCAGGCCGGCTGGCGCGTGGTGGTCGCCACCAACCAGTCGGGCATCGAGCGCGGCCTGTTCGACGTCGCGACGCTGAACGCGATCCACGCCGAGATGCACCGGCGCGTGGCCCAGGCGGGCGGGCGCATCGACGCGGTGTTCTTCTGCCCGCACGCCGCCGCCTCCCATTGCGCCTGCCGCAAGCCGCAGCCCGGGATGCTGAAGGAGATCGGCGCCCGCCTGAACGTGGCGCTCGCGGGCGTCCCGGTGGTGGGGGACGCGCAGCGCGATCTCCACGCGGCCGCCGCGGTGGGGGCGAAGCCCTTCCTCGTGCTCACCGGCAAGGGCAGGAAGACGCAGGAGGCGGGCGATCTCCCCCCCGGCACCGAGGTGCTGCCCGATCTCGCGGCGGTGGCCGCGCGCCTTGCGCCGTGATCTGGCTGCGCTCGAGCCTCTTCGCCGCCGCCCTCGTCCTCGTCACGCCGCCCTGGTGGCTGATCGCGTTTCTCTGCGCGCCCCTGCCGCGCCTGTGGCGCTACCGCGTCATCACCGGGTGGACGCGCACGGTGCTCGCGCTGGTGCGAGGGGTGCTCGGCATCCGCTGGCGCGTGGAGGGCGCCGAGCGGCTGCCCGCGCGGCCCGCGGTGGTGCTCTCCAAGCACCAGTCGGCGTTCGAGACGCTCGCCTTCCAGACCATCTTCCCGCCGCAGGTGCACGTGCTCAAGCGGGAACTCCTCTGGATCCCGTTCTTCGGCTGGGGGCTCGCGCTCATGAGCCCGATCGCGATCGACCGCGCCCGTGGGATCAAGGCGCTGCGCGAGATCGCGCGCCGCGGCAGGGAGCGCCTCGAGCAGGGCTTCTGGGTGATCGTCTTCCCCGAGGGCACGCGCGTCGCACCGGGCGTGCACCGCCGCTACCAGCCCGGCGGCGCCTGGCTCGCGGCGCACGCCGGCGCGCCGGTGGTGCCGGTCGCGCACAACGCGGGGCTGCTCTGGCCGAGGAACGCCTTCCTCAAGCGCCCCGGCCTGATCACCGTGCGCATCGGCCAGCCCATCGACACGCAAGGCCGCGACCCCGAGGCGATCAGCGCGGCCGCCGAAGCCTGGATCGAGGCGCAGCAGAGCGAGCTCTGCCCGGCGGGCTGACGGACGGCTTGCCGTGCCCGAAATGGCCATTTAAACTGGCTGCATGGACATAACAGTGACCAAGCTCAAGCACCATTGCCTGGAGATCGTACGCAGCGTCGAGGCGACGGGGCGGCCGGTCGCGATCACGCGCCGTGGCAAGGTGGTCGCTCGCCTGCAGCCTTCGGCGGACGTAGGGGCGGGCGCCGGCCTCAAGCCGTGGGAGCAGCTGCGCGCCCTCGGCGGGCGGCTCGATGCCGCGCCCGGCGAATCGGTGCTGCATGACGAGGACTTCGAGGCCCTGCGTTGAGCGTTCTGCTCGACACCCACGTCTGGGTGTGGTGGCTCATCTCGGATTCGCGGCTGCGTCCGGCGGAATCGAAGGCCCTCGACCGTCTCGCGGCCCGCGGCGAGCTGCGCCTGTCGGCGATCAGCCTCTGGGAAGCGCAGATGCTGCATGCGAAGAAGCGGCTGCAGCTTCCCCTTGCGCTCGCCGACTGGCTGCGCCGCGCCACCGCAGAGGAGGTGCTGCGGGTCCTGCCGCTCGACCTGGACGTCGTGCTTGCGCTCGACGCCCTGCCCGCGTCGTTCCAGCGCGACCCTGCCGACCGCGTGATCGCGGCCACCGCGCGCGCGCACGCCCTGCCGCTCGCCACGCGCGACGCGGCCATCCGCCGCTCCAGGGCGGTGCGACTCTGGAAACCCTGAGCCTTCCGTTCACCCGAGGAGATCTCCGTGAGAATCCTGCACACCATGCTGCGCGTGGGCGACATGCAACGGTCGGTGAAGTTCTACACCGAGGTGCTCGGCATGAAGCTGCTGCGCACCACCGACCGGCCGGAGCAGAAATACTCGCTCGCCTTCGTCGGCTATGGCGACGAGGACTCGAGCGCGGTGCTCGAGCTCACCTACAACTACGGCGTCGACAAATACGACCTCGGCTCGGCCTTCGGCCACATCGCCATCGCGGTGCCGGACGCGGCGCAGGCCTGCGAGAGCGTGAGGAAGGCGGGCGGCAGCGTGACGCGCGAGGCGGGGCCGGTGAAAGGCGGCACGACGGTGATCGCCTTCGCCGCCGACCCCGACGGCTACAAGATCGAGCTCATCGAGAGGAAGTAGCGCCCGGCGGGGGCTGAAGAGTGTATACGATCGTATACACGCTCAGACGGCCCTGCCGGGCCGGATGATCGCGTAGTTGCCGTTGGCCTGCGCCACCAGCACCTCGTCCCGGTAGATGCGGGACTCGAGGTTGGCCACCGACCTGCCCCGGTTGAGGAGCTCGGTCCTGCAGACGAGACGGCCGCAGGACACGGGCTTGAAGTAGTTGATCTTGACCTCGATGGTGGCGCAGATCTCGTCCGCGGCAAGGGTGGGATAGAGGGCAGCGCCCATGCCCGTGTCGGCCATCGCATAGAGCACCGCGCCGTGGACGACGTTGTGCGGATTCATGTGCTTTGGCGCGACTGACAGCACGAGCGTGCTCGCCCCTCGGGCCTGATGCTCGACATGCAGGTCGACGAGTTCCGCGAACGGGTGCCGCACGCGCTGGTCCAGCGCTACTTCGGGTAGCCGCGCTCCTCCAGGTCGAAGCGATCCTCCTCGAGCGCGGTCGCGAGGTCGCGCTTGAGGCCCATGCGCACGAGCGGCGCAAGCAGCGCGAGCAGCCCGCGCACCGGCATCTCCACCGTGGTCCTGACGCGCGTGCGCTCCGGCCCCACGGCCTCGAACGCCTGGGTGATCAGCAGACCCTCGTTGGATCCGGAGAGGCTGCGCAGCGTCGAGCCGCCGTCGGCGAGGCGCTGCACTTCGATCTCGTCCTCCTGCGGCAGGCCGAAGACGCGCCGGCGCCCCGTAAAGCGGCAGCCGCCCTGATGCGCTCGCACGTTGCTCACCTCCAGGTCCGCGTGCACCCGCGTCGAGGCGTGGTGGCTCATGTCTGCGAACTGCGCCTGCACGACCGCGATCGGCCGCGCGATCAGCTTCTCGCCCTGGACAACGACGCTTGCCATGTCTCCCCCTAGCCCGTCTGCTCGTGGTAGTCGAACCAGAAGGCATTATCGCGCGGCACGACGCGCCCGACCGACGGCTCGGGAAAGTGCGTCGCGCAGACCGTGAGTCCCTCCCCGGCGCAGCGCTCCAGCACCGCGCGCCGCGTCGCCTTGGCAAGCACCGGGTCCGAGTCCGCGCGCATGGTCCACTGGTGCTCGACGCACTGCACCGGGCTGTGGATGCAGTCGCCGGTGATGAGCGCCCGCTCCCCGCGCGAGGCGAGGCGCACGCAGAAGTGCCCGGGCGTGTGACCGGGCGTGGGCTCGAGCCACACCTCGTCATCCAGCGCGAAGTCGCCCGCGACGAGCTCCGCTTGCTTCGCTTCCATGACCGGCAGCACGCTGTCGAGGAACTGCGGCTGCGGGTGGGTGCGGTGAAGCCGCTCGAACGCCTCCCATTCGGTGCGGGCGAAGACGTACTTCGCGTTGGGGAAGGTCGGCACCCAGCGGCCGTCGCGCAGCTGCGTGTTCCAGCCGACGTGGTCCGAGTGCAGGTGCGTGCACATCACGTAGTCCACATCCTCGGGCCTCACCCCCGCCGCCACGAGGCGCGGCAGGAACGTGTCGAACTGCTGCATGTGCCAGAAGCGCCGCGACGGGCGCGACTTGTGGTGCCCTACGCAGGTGTCCACCAGGATCGTGTGCCGGCGCGTGCGCACGAGAAACGCCTGGATCGGGAGCACGAGGTTCCCGGCCGCGTCGAGCGCGCGCGGCTGCATCCACGGCCGGTGGCGCGCCCAGTCCTCGTCGCTGGTCTCCGGGAAGAACCCTCGTGCGTCGAAGTCGGTGCAGACCGACTCCACGATGCGGCGGACCTCGATGTCGCCGAGGGCGTGGGGTGCCGCGCCCGCGCTAGCCACCGACGCCTCCGCGCTCGACGACGCGCCCCTTGAACGCCGGGTCCGTCGCGCACCGCTCCACAGTCCCGGCCCTGGTTCCGGCGCGGACCACGAGGTCGCACATTGCGGCCCGGTCAATCTGCACTTGGGCTCGCTTCGTGACCCGGACTCGCATGGCTCAGCTAGCCACGACGACGCGCCAGCTTCGCCAGCACTTCCTCCGCTGAGAGCATTTCGCCGCGATCGGCTTCAGCGATCGCAAGGAGAAGCTCGGCTTCCTCTTCTGGCGTGAGAGCTACGGCGCCTTCCTCGTCCCGAGCTAGAACCGTGACGGAGGCGCCTTCCTCGAAGGTCGCGCCCTCAAGCACGACCTTTCCGCCAACCACCTTTCCAGTAGCGATCTTCATGGGCGCAAGGATACTGCGAGCCTGCGTTCCATGATTGACGCCGAGCGTTCCACATCACCCGCGCGCGCCGCAACCAGTGTGCATGCGGCGGTTAGACCGCATGGTGCTGCCGGCGGACCAATCCCCCCACTCCAGCCTCGAGGCGCGCGGCCCGCGAGGCGACGACCTTGCGCGAGGGCGAGCGGCGACACGCGGCCCTAGCGGAGCGCCGCGATGCACACGTAGTCGCCCGGCGAGAGGTTCTCCGGCCTCAGCCCCGGATCGATCCGCAGCGCTGCAAAGTCCGCGGCGTCCAGCCCCAGCGCATTGCGCAGCGTCTTGCGCCGCGCCGAGAACGCGCGCCGCACGATTTCCGCGAGCCGCTGCTCGTCGCACGCGGGCTTCTGCGCAAGCGGCACCAGCCGCACCACCGCCGACTCGACCTTGGGCGGCGGCCGGAACGCGCCCGGCGAGACCGAAAACAGCATCTTCATCGCGAAGCGCGTCTGCAGCATCACCGAGAGCCGCCCGTACTCGGGGGTGGAGGGCTTCGCCACCATGCGCTCGACGACTTCCCGCTGCAGCATGAAGTGCATGTCCCGGATCCGCTCCGCGAAGCCGAGCAGATGAAACAGCAGCGGCGTCGAGATGTTGTAGGGAAGGTTCCCCACGAGTCTCGCGCCCGCGGGAAGCGCAGCGTAGTCGAACTTCAGCGCGTCGGCGCAATGCACGGTGAGCCGCTCGGCCGGAAACTCCGAGCGCAGCCGCGCCGCGAGGTCGCGGTCGATCTCGATCGCCTGCAGGCGCTCGATCCTCTCCAGCAGCCGCCGCGTGAGCGCCCCCTCCCCCGGCCCGATCTCTACGAGCACCTCGCCGGACTGCGGCGCCACCGCGGCGACGGTCTTCGCCAGCACCCCGGGGTCGTGCAGGAAGTGCTGCCCGAAGCGCTTGCGCGGCCGGTGCGCCGGCATCAGAGCTGGTCGAGCCGGATCTCCACGTAGCTGCGGTCGCGCAGCAGGCGCAGCCACTCCTGGTAGGCCTCGTCCGCCTTGCGCTCCTTGATGGCGACGCGCGCCTGGAGGCGCCGGCGCTCGACGCTCAACTCCGCCTGGCGGCGCTCGAGCACCTGGATCAGGTGCCAGCCGAAGGGCGACTGCACCGGCTGGCTGACCTCGCCCGGCTTGAGCGCGTTCATCGCGCGCTCGAACTCCGGCACCGTGTCCCCGGGCAGCACCCAGTCGAGCTCGCCGCCGCGTGCCGCGTTCGCGTCCTGCGAGTGCACCCGGGCGAGCTCGGCGAAGTCCGCCCCGCCGCGCACCACGCGCTCGCGGATGTCGGCGAGCCGCCGGCGCGCCTCGGCCTCCGACACCGTTTCGCTCGTCTTGACGAGGATGTGGCGCGCGCGCGTCTGGGTCACCGGCGCGCCCTCTTCGGCGCCGCGGCGCGCGACGAGCTTGAGGACGTGAAAGCCGCCGGGCGAGCGCAGCACCTCGCTCACCTCGCCCGGGCGCATGGCCTTGAGCGCGCCGGCGAAGAGCTCGGGCAGCCGGTCTTCGTTGCGCCAGCCCATGGCGCCGCCCTGCAGCGCGTCCGGCGCATCCGAGTAGCTCGCCGCGAGCCGGGCGAAGTCCCCGCCTGCGCGCGCCTCGGCGCGCGCCTGCTCGGCGCGGCCGCGCGCCTGCTCGATGCGCTCGGGGCTCGCCTGCTCGGGCAGGCGCACCAGGATGTGCGCGAGCTGGTACTCGGCGCGCGGGCCGCCGCCGGCCTCGCGCTCGGCGAGGTGGAGGTCGATCTCCGATTCGCTCACCTCGATGCGGTCGTCCACCTCGCGCTGGCGCAGCCGCTGCAGCGTGATCTGCGCGCGCACCTCCTCGCGGAACTTCTCGAAGGCGATGCCGTCCTTCTCGAGCCGGCTGCGGAACTCCGCCACGCCGAGGTTGTTGGCCTGCGCCACGCGCTCGATGGCGCGGTCGAGCTGCACCTCGTCGACCTGGATTCCGGTCTCGCGCGCGAGCTGCAGCTGGGCCTTCTCGAGGATCAGGCGCTCGAGAAGCTGCCGCTCGAGCGCGCCGCGCTCGGGCAGCGGCGTGCCCTGCCGGCGCAGCTCGCGCACGGCGTCGTCGCGCCGCTCGGCGAGCTCCGAGAGCGTCACCACCTCGCGGTTGACAATCGCGACGATGCGGTCCACCAGCGCGATGCGCTGCGCCTGCGCTCCGCCCGCCAGCAGGAGCGCCCCCAGGACCGCGGCCAGCCGCCTCGCCATGGCGCCCCTAGTAGACCTGCGGGAACGGCAGCAGCGGCCGCGCTCCCGGGGGAACCAGCGCCGGGTCGGAAGGATTGGTGGGCCGGTAGGCGGGAATGGCCCGCTGCAGCACGCTCACGATGTCGCCGTGCCCGATCTGCCCCAGGCCGTTCAGCTCGAGCTGGAACATCAGGTCGGTGGAGGTGGTCTGCAGCGCCACCTGGCGCCGCGCGGCCACGGCGCGGAACACCCAGCAGCCGCCGTTGTACTCGAACCCGCCCAGGCCCTCGAGCAGCTGCTTGTCGCGCAGCGAGTAGTTGTAGCGCCCCACCGCGTACCAGCCGGTGGCCACCGGCCACTGCGCCCACAGGTCGACCTGCCGCAGCAGGTCGCGGTTGAAGCGGTAGCTCGCGTTGACGACCTTGGCGATCTCGGGCGAGTAGCGCAGCTGCACGCCGTACTGCTGGGTCTGCTCGTCGCGCACGCCGTACTGCACCGTGGCGTCGAACGTCCAGTCGCGCAGCAACCGGCCGCCCACCGAGGCGAGCACGTCGGAGGAGTCGGCGCTCCGCAGCGGCGTGGCCGCATCCAGCGCCACCCGGTCGTTCTTGAAGTAGTAGCGCTGGCCGACGGTGGCTCGGAACAGCTCCTGGCCGCCCGCGCCGAGGAAGCGCGAGGTGAGCGCGAGCGTGTACTGGTTGGCATCCCCGAAGCGGTCGCCGCCCGCGAAGCGGTTCTCGGTGAACAGGCTCGTGTAGTTGAAGTCCGAGAGCGTGGTGTCGAAGAGCGGGATCTGGTCCTGCGCCCGGAACGGCACGTAGACGTAGAAGAAGCGCGGCTCGAGGGTCTGGGTGAGCGCCTCGCCGAAGAGCCGCGCCTCGCGCTCGAAGATCAGGCCGGCGTCGGCGCTGAACCAGGGCAGCGTCACCGACTGGCGCGCGGGCTGCCCCGCCGCGGTGCGGGTCAGGTCGTAGTGGGCCAGACGCGCCCCGAGCTTGGGCACGGCGAAGTAGCCTGCGCCGCGCAGCGGCATCTCGAGCGTCGGGTTGAGCGAGAAGCGCGTGCCCTCCACCGCGCTGACGTGGGCGAAGCGCACGTACTCGCCGGGGAAATTCAGGTCGAAGCGCCCGGCGATGTCGTTGCGCGTCGCCCCGAAGCGCACCTGCGGCAGGCGGTCGTAGGGCACCGGAATCGGGAAATCCTGGTCCTGCAGCGTCTGGAAGCGCTGCACGCGCGCCTCCAGGTAGTGCGGCACCGGCCCGCTCGCCTCGGCGTAGGACAGCACGCCCTCGCGCTGCAGGTTGCCGATCGAGTAGGTGCGCACGTTGGAGGCGAAGTCCACGAAGTAGCGGTCGTCGGTGACCTTGTTCAGGTCGAGGCGCCCGGTGAGATTGGGCAGGATGCGCTGGTCGTGCAGCAGCGAGAAGCCGCTGCGCGGGCGGTGCAGCTCGCGGTCGTTGGGCACGTGCTCCCAGCGCAGCTCGCCGCCATAGTCGCGCCCGAGGTAGCGGTACTGGGTCCTGAGCATCTCGCCCCGGCGCGTCATGTAGCCGGGCGTCAGCGTCAGGTCCTGCTCCGGCGCGATGTTCCAGTAGTACGGGACGTTCAGCTCGAGGCCGCGGCGCGTTGACTGGTTGTACCAGGGCGTGAGGAACCCCGACTTGCGCTGCCGGTCGAGCGGGAAGCTCGCCGCGGGCACCGCGAGCAGCGTGGTGCCGAGAAAGCGCAGCCGCAGGTCGCGGGCGCGGCCCTCGGCGGACTCGTAGTCGAGATCGAGTTGGCCGGCCTCGATGCGCCAGTCGTCGCGGCCGGGCTCGCAGGTCGTGTAGGCGGCGCGCTCCAGCCGCAGGCGGTTCCGGCCCGCGAACTCCAGGCGCGCCGCGCTGCCGCGCGCCGTCTGGCCGCGCTGCAGGATGAAGCTCAGGTCCTCGAACACGCCGGTGTCGTCGCGGGTGTCGTAGCGCAGGCGCGTGCCGGTGAAGCGGTCGGGCCCGCTCTGCAGCCGCACCCCGCCGTCGGCCTCGATGCGGCCGAACTCGCGGTTATAGCGCAGGAAGTCGCTGAAGACGCTGAAGTCGTCGCGCCGCAGCTCGACGCGGCCGCGCGCCGTCACCTCGAGGTCGGACACGCCCTCGATGCGCTCGGCGTCGATGGTGACCGGGCCCCTGGCAGGCGGCGCCGCGGCGGGCGCGCCGCCTTGAGCCGCGGCGAACTGCGCGGCGCAGAGCACTGGCAGCAGCGCGCACCATCGCGCCGGGCGAAGCGGCATCGAGCGGAATCGGGACGGATGTCGAGCGTGAAAAATGGCACAATTCGCCACGATTCGCAATGGATTTCAGACGCGCTGCGCTCGAGCGCTGGCTCGGCGCACAGCTCCCCGGCACCCGCTTCGCGCTCGCTCCCGCCTCCGAGGACGCGAGCTTCCGGCGCTATTTCAGGGCGACGCTCGAGGACGGGCGCAGCTTCGTCGTCATGGACGCGCCGCCCGCGCAGGAGGATTGCGGCCCTTTCCTGCGCGTGGCCGCGCTCTTCGCCAGGGCCGGCGTGCACGTTCCGGCGGTGCACGCCGCCGCGCCCGGCGAGGGCTTCGTGCTGCTCGAGGACCTCGGCCGCGAGACCTACCTCGAGCGGCTCTCGGCCTCGAGCGCGGCCGGGCTCTACGGCGCGGCGACCGAGGCGCTGGTGCGCATCCAGGCCGCGGGCCGGGCGGGCGAGCTGCCGGAGTACGACCGGGCGCTGCTCGAGCGCGAGCTGCGCCTGTTCCCCGACTGGTACGTCGCGCGCGAGCTGGGCCGCGCGCTTGCGCCCGCGGACTCGCGCACGCTCGAGGAGGCGTTCGGGCGCATCCTCGCCAACAACCTCGCGCAGCCGAGGGTGCACGTGCACCGCGACTATCACTCGCGCAATCTCATGACCTGCCGCCCGGCCCCGGGCATCCTCGATTTCCAGGACGCCGTGTACGGGCCGGTGACCTACGACCTGGTGTCGCTGCTCAGGGACGCCTACGTGAGCTGGGAAGAGGAGCGCGTGCTCGACTGGACGGTGCGCTACTGGGAAACCGCGCGCAGGGCGGGCGTGCCGGTGGACCCGGATTTCGGCGCCTTCTACCGGGACTTCGAGTGGATGGGGGTGCAGCGCCAGCTCAAGGTGGCGGGCATCTTCGCGCGCCTTGCGCACCGCGACGGCAAGCGCCGCTACCTCGAGGACATCCCGCGGGTGCTCGGCTACCTCCTCGCCGCGTGCCGGCGCTACCGCGAGCTGGGTCCGCTCGCCTCGCTCGTAGAGCGCCTGGGCGAGCCCGCGGCGCAGCGCACGTGAAGGCGATGCTGCTCGCCGCCGGGCGCGGCGAGCGCCTGCGGCCGCTCACCGACGCGCTGCCCAAGCCCCTGCTCGAGGCGGGCGGGCGGCCGCTGCTCGCCTGGCACCTCGAGCGTCTGGCGCGCGCCGGCTTCGAGGAGGTGGTGATCAACGTCTCGCACCTCGGCGAGCGGATCGTCGAGCGCTTCGGCGATGGCGGCGCCTGGGGCCTGCGCATCGCCTGGTCGCGCGAGGCCGAGCCGCTCGAAACCGCCGGCGGCATCGCGCAGGCGCGCGCCCTCCTCGGCGCGGCGCCCTTCGTGCTCGTCAACGCCGACATCCACTGCGACTTCGACCTCGCGCAGCTGCGCGCGCGCGCGCTCGCGGACCGGCTCGCGCACCTGGTGCTGGTGCCCAACCCGGCGCACCATCCGCAGGGCGACTTCACGCTCGAGGACGGGCGCGCCGGCGGCGGCCCGGGCCCGCGCTACACTTATGCGGGCATCGCGCTCGTTTCGCCCGCCCTGGTCGCCGGCATCGGTGCCGGCGAGCGGGCGCCGCTCGGGCCGCTGCTGCACGCCGCGGCGCGGCGCGGCGTGCTGACGGGCGAGCTCCACGAGGGCCTGTGGCGGGACGCCGGCACGCCGGAGCGCCTCGCCGAGCTCGACGCCCTGCTCGGCGGCCGCAGCACGAGGACCAGATGAAGCGAGACGACTTCGACCCGGCCCCGTACAACGCGCGGCGCGCGCGCCTCGCGCTCGCCATGCAGGCGGGGCTCGCGGTGCTGCCGACCGCGCCGGAGCGGGCGCGCAGCCGCGACTCGTACTTCCCCTACCGCTTCGACAGCCACTTCTACTACCTCACCGGCTTCGCCGAGCCCGAGGCGGTGCTGGTGCTGCTCGCGGGCGCCCAGCCGAGGAGCCTGCTCTTCTGCCGCGAGCGCGACCCGGAGCGCGAGGTCTGGGACGGGGCGCGCTTCGGGCCGGAGCGCGCGCGCGAGCGCTTCGGCTTCGACGAGGCGCACCCGATCGCGCTGCTCGACGCCAAGATGGCCGAGCTGCTCGCCGACCAGCCGGCGCTCTACACGCCGCTCGGGGCGGAGGCCGCCTGGGACGCGCGCGCCATGGGCTGGCTGAACGCGGTGCGTGCCCGGACGCGCACGGGCGTCGTCGCGCCGGAGCGCGTGCACGACGTGCGGGCGCTGCTCGACGAGATGCGCCTCGTGAAGGACGCCGCGGAGCTCGCGGCGATGCGCCGTGCCGCCTCGATCAGCGCGGCCGCGCACCGGCGCGCGATGCGCGCGGCGCGTCCCGGGGGCTTCGAGTACGAGCTGGAGGCGGAGCTGCTGCACGAGTTCCGGCGCTGCGGCGCGCAGGCCCCCGCCTACGCGCCGATCGTCGCCGCCGGACCGAATGCCTGCGTGCTGCACTACGTGGCGAACGACGCGCCGCTGCGCGCAGGCGACCTGGTGCTCATCGACGCCGGCTGCGAGCTGGGCGGCTACGCGTCCGACCTCACGCGCACCTTCCCCGTGGGCTCCGCCTTCACCGCCGCGCAACGCGACGTCTACGAGCTGGTGCTCGCCGCCCAGCAGGCCGCGCTCGAGAAGGTGCGCGCGGGGCTCGCCTGGAACGAGCCGCACGACGCGGCGGTCCGGGTGCTCACGCAGGGCATGCTCGATCTGAAGCTCCTCGCGGGGAGCCTCGAGGAGGCGCTCGAGAAGGAAAGCTACAAGCGCTTTTACATGCACCGCACCGGCCACTGGCTGGGCCTGGACGTGCACGACGCGGGCGAGTACAAGCACGGCGGCAAGTGGCGCACGCTCGCCGCCGGGATGACGCTCACGGTCGAGCCCGGGCTGTACCTCCGCGCGGCCGAGGACGTCCCCGGGCCGCTGCGCGACATCGGCGTGCGCATCGAGGACGACGTGCTCGTCACCGACGCAGCCTGCGAGGTCCTCACGGCGGAGGCGCCCAAGGCGCTCGCCGACGTCGAGGCGCTGCGGCGTGACGCGGCCTGAGCGCGTCGCGATTCTCGGCGCCGGCCCCGTGGGCTGCGCGCTCGCGCTCGCGCTGCACCGGCACGGGCGCCCGGTGGTGCTGTGCGGCGCGCCGGGCGCGGGCGCGGGCTTCCGCCCCCTCGCCCTGTCGCACGCGAGCCGGCTGATCCTCGAGCGTCTCGGCGCCTGGCAAGCGCTCGCGGCGACGCCGATCGGGACGATTCACGTCTCGCAGGCGGGCGCCTTCGGGCGCGCGCGGCTCGATTGCGCCGACGCGGGGGTGCCGGCCCTGGGCTACGTGGTGGAGTACGCCGCCCTCGGGGGTGCGCTCGCGGCGCGCGTCGCCGAGCGCGGGATCGAGCGCGCCCGCGAGCCCGGGGAGGCGGCGCTGCTGGCGCACGCCGAGGGTGCCTCGAGCGACACCACCGGCAGGGACTACGATCAGGAGGCGGTGCTCGCGCTCCTCGAGACCGATCCGCCGGCGCAGCGCACGGCCTACGAGCGCTTCACGCCCGAGGGGCCGCTCGCCCTGCTGCCGCTCGCCGGCCGCTACGCGCTGGTCTGGGCGGTGCCGCCGGCGCGCGCGCAGGAGCTGGTGGCCGCAACGCCCGGCGGGTTCCTCGGCTCGCTCGGGTCCGCGTTCGGCGCACGGGCGGGCGAATTCACCTCGGTGAGCGAGCGCTCGCGCGTGCCCCTGGCCCTGCGCGTACGCGGCTCGCGCATCGGCGCGCGCGAGGCCTACGTCGGCAACGCGGCGCAGGCGCTGCACCCGGTCGCCGGGCAGGGACTCAATCTCGGGCTGCGCGACGCCTGGGAGCTTGCCGCGCTGCTGCGCGAGGCCCCGGATCCCGGCGATCCCGGCGTGCTCGCGCGCTACGCGGCGTCGCGGCGCCTGGACGCCGGGGCCACGGTGCGCCTCACCGATGCGCTCGCCCGCGGCTTTCTCGGCGCCGACCCGCTGCTCGCCGGGGCGCGCGGCGCCGCGCTGACGCTGCTCGATGCCTGCGCGCCGCTGCGGCGCTTCTTTGCGCGCCGCATGATCTTCGGTGCCGCCGCGATGCCGTAGCGCCATTGCGAAAAGGCAACAGCGCGATTCTTTTCCGCCGCGAAAGCGGTTAGAATCCGCTCCCCTCCATCGCCACCCGGTCGATCGCAACGCAATGCAGCTCGGCGCGCTTGGCCTGAGCAACGGCCTGATCGTCGCCCCGATGGCGGGGGTCACCGACCGCCCGTTCCGCGCGCTGTGCCGCCGCTTCGGCGCCGCGCTCGCGGTCTCCGAGATGGTGTCGGCCCAGCCCGGGCTGCGCTGCACGCGCAAGTCGCGCCTGCGCCGCGAGCATGCCGGCGAGCCGCGCCCGGTGTCGGTACAGATCGCAGGCGCCGACCCCGCCATGATGGCGGAGGCCGCCCGCGCCAACGTCGCCGAGGGTGCGCAGATCATCGACATCAACATGGGCTGCCCGGCGAAGAAGGTGTGCAACGTCGCGGCGGGCTCGGCGCTGCTCGAGGACGAGCCGCGGGTGGCGCGGATCCTGGAGGCGGTGGTCGGCGCGGTCGGGGTCCCGGTGACGCTCAAGATCCGCACCGGCCCGAGCCCCGAGCGGCGCAACGCGACGCGCATTGCGCGCATCGCCGAGTCCGCGGGGGTGAAGATGCTCGCGATCCACGGCCGCACGCGCGCCTGCGGCTTCCGCGGCGAGGCGGAGTTCGACACCATCGCCGAGGTGAAGTCGCGCGCGGCGATCCCGGTCATCGCCAACGGCGACATCGCGTCCCCGGCCGAGGCGCTGCGAGTGCTCGCTCGCACCGGCGCGGACGGTCTCATGGTCGGGCGCGGCGCGCACGGCCGGCCCTGGATCTTCCGCCAGATCGCGCAGGCGCTCGCGGGCGAGCCGCCCGCGGCGCCGACCCTGCCGGAGATGCGCGCCGTGGTGCTCGAGCACCTCGATGGCCTGTATGCGCTCTACGGCGAGGCGCAGGGCGTGCGCGTGGCGCGCAAGCACCTCGCCTGGTACGTGCGCGCGCTCCCCGGGGGCGAGGCGCTGCGCCGCGCCGTGAATGCCATGGAGTCGGCCGCGGCGCAGCGCGCCGCGGTGGAGAGCTTCTACGGGCGCCTGGAGGCGGGCGAGGAGAGGCTCGCCGCGTGACGCGCTCGGGCGAGCTCGGCGAAGCGGTGCGGCGGTCCCTGGAGCGCTACTTCCGGGACATGGACGGCGAGCAGCCGACCGCGATCTACGAGATGGTGCTGAAGAACGTGGAGAAGCCGATGATCGAGACGGTGCTCGGCAAGGCCGAGGGCAACCAGACGGCGGCGGCGGCGATGCTCGGCATCGACCGCAACACGCTGCGCAAGAAGATCCGGCAGCTTCGGATCAAGGCGTGAAGGTCGCCGTAGCGCTCCTCAGCGTCTCGGACAAGGCGGGGGTCGCGGAGTTCGGGCGCGCCCTCGCCGCGCTCGGCGTCTCGATTCTCTCGACCGGCGGCACCGCCCGGCTGCTGGAGAAAGAGGGCGTCGCGGTGACCGAGGTCTCGGCGCACACCGGGTTTCCCGAGATGCTCGACGGGCGCGTGAAGACGCTGCACCCGAAGATCCACGGCGGCATCCTCGCGCGGCGCGACTCGCGCGAGCACCTGGCGCAGATCGCCGCCGCCGGCATCGGCGCCATCGACCTGGTGGTCGTCAACCTGTATCCGTTCGAGGCCACCGTGGCGGATCCGGACTGCCGGCTGGAGGACGCGATCGAGAACATCGACATCGGCGGCCCGGCGCTGCTGCGCGCCGCCGCCAAGAACCATGCCGGCGTCGCCGCGGTGGTGGACCCCGGAGACTACGGCCGCGTGCTGGAGGAGATCCGCGCCACCGGGGGCGTGACCGGAGCGACGCGCTTCGCGCTCGCCCGCAAGGCGTTCGCGCATACGGCGGCCTACGACGGTGCGGTGGCGAACTACCTGCACGCGCTCGACGGCGCCGGCGCGCGGCGCGCGTTCCCCGATGTCCTCACGCTGCAGTTCGCGAAGCTCCAGGACATGCGCTACGGCGAGAACCCGCACCAGCAGGCCGCGTTCTACCGGGACGCGCGTCCCGCCCCGGGCGGCATCGCCGCCTGCCGGCAGATCCAGGGCAAGGACCTCTCCTACAACAACGTCGCTGACGCGGACGCCGCCTGGGAGTGCGTCAAGGGCTTCGCTCAGGCCGCCTGCGTCATCGTCAAGCACGCCAACCCCTGCGGCGCGGCGCTCGGCGCGGGGCCGCTCGAGGCCTACCGCAAGGCCTTCGGCACCGACCCGGTGTCGGCCTTCGGCGGCATCCTGGCCTTCAACCGCGCGCTCGACCGCGCCGCGGCCGAGGAGATCGGCAAGCAGTTCGCCGAGGTGATCATCGCGCCGCGCGTCGAGCGCGAGGCGCGCGAGGCGCTCGCGGGCAAGCAGAACCTGCGCGTGCTGGAGGTGCCCCTTGCGCATCAGGCGCAGGCGATGGACTTCAAGCGCGTCGGCGGCGGGCTGCTCGCGCAGACGCCCGACGCGCGGCCGCTGCGGCGCGAGGAGCTGAAGGTCGTGACGCGGAAATCCCCGGACGAGGCGCAATGGGCCGACCTGCTGTTCGCCTGGCAGGTGGCCAAGTACGTCAAGTCGAATGCCATCGTGTTCTGCGGCGGCGGCAGGACGCTCGGCGTCGGCGCCGGCCAGATGAGCCGCGTCGACAGCGCACGCATCGCCGCGATCAAGGCGGGCCAGGCCAAGCTCGCGCTCGCCGGATCGGTCGCCGCCTCCGACGCCTTCTTCCCGTTCCGCGACGGGCTGGATGCGCTCGTCGACGCCGGTGCGGCGGCGGTGATCCAGCCCGGGGGGAGCATGCGCGACGACGAGGTGATCGCCGCCGCCGACGAGCGCTCGATCGCCATGGTGTTCACCGGCGTGCGCCACTTCAGGCACTGATGAGGCTCCTCGTCATCGGCTCGGGCGGGCGCGAGCACGCGCTCGCCTGGAAGCTCGCGCAGAGCGCGCGCGTGCAGAAGGTGCTCGTCGCGCCGGGCAACGGTGGCACGGCCACCGAGAGCGGCCTGGAGAATGTTGCGGCGGCTTCCATTGCCGAGCTCGTCGCGCTCGCGAAGCAGGCGCAGGTCCAGCTGACCGTCGTGGGCCCCGAAGCGCCGCTCGCCGCCGGCATCGTCGACGCCTTCCAGGACGCGGGCTTGAGGATCTTCGGTCCCTCGCGCGCAGCGGCGCAGCTCGAGTCCTCCAAGGAGTTCGCCAAGCGCTTCATGCAGCGCCACGGCATCCCCACCGCGCGCTACGCCGGCTTCTCGGACGCCGCCGAGGCGAAGGCCTATGTCGAGCGCGAGGGCGCCCCCATCGTGGTGAAGGCCGACGGTCTCGCGGCCGGCAAGGGCGTGGTGGTCGCCCCGAGCGCGGCGCAGGCCCATGCGGCGATCGACGCCATGCTCACCGAGAAGCGCCTCGGCGAAGCCGGCGGGCGTCTCGTCCTCGAGGAATGCCTCGAGGGCGAGGAGGCGAGCTTCATCGTCATCGCGGACGGCGCGCACGCGCTCGCGCTCGCCACCAGCCAGGACCACAAGCGCCTGAAGAACGGCGACGAGGGCCCCAACACCGGCGGCATGGGAGCGTACTCGCCCGCCCCGGTGGTCGCGCCCGAGGTGCACGCGCGCATCATGCGCGAGGTGATCCAGCCGGCGATCGCCGGCATGGCGCGCGAGGGCACGCCCTACGTAGGCTTTCTCTACGCGGGGCTGATGATCGATCGCGCCGGCAACCCGAAGACGCTGGAATTCAACTGCCGGCTGGGCGACCCGGAGGCCCAGCCCATCCTGATGCGGCTGAAGTCGGACCTGCTCGAGCTGATCGAGCAGGCCATCGAGGGCGGGCTCGACCGCGCCTCGGTCGAGTGGGACCGGCGCGCGGCGCTCGGCGTGGTGCTCGCGGCGAGCGGCTACCCGGAGCAGCCGCGCCAGGGCGACCGCATCGAGGGGCTGCCGGCACCGGCCGAGGACTGCCGCGTGTTCCACGCCGGGACGCGGCTCGAGGACGGCACGCTCGTCACCGGCGGCGGCCGGGTGCTTTGCGTCACCGCGCTCGGGGACTCGCTCAAGCTGGCGCGCGCGCGCGCCTATGCGGCGCTCGAGCCGATCCGCTTCGAGGGCATGCAGTACCGCAGGGACATCGGGCATCGCGCCCTGAAGCAGGCCTGAGCGTGGACATCCGCGCCGCGCGCGACTACTTCGCGGGGCTGCAGCACCGCATCGTCGCGGCGCTCGAGATTCTGGATGGCGGCAAGTTTCGCAGCGACTCCTGGGAGCGCGCCGAGGGCGGGGGCGGGGTGACGCGCGTGCTCGAGGAAGGCCAGCTCTTCGAGCGCGCCGGCGTCGCTTTCTCTCACGTCTCGGGCCCGAAGCTGCCGCCCTCCGCGAGCGCCGCGCGCCCCGCGCTGGCCGGCCGCGGTTTCGAGGCCGCCGGGCTCTCGCTCGTGCTGCATCCGTTGAACCCCTACTGCCCCACGGTGCACCTGAACCTCAGGCTCTTCGTCGCGACCAAGGCAGGCGAAGCGCCGGCGTGGTGGTTCGGCGGCGGCATGGACCTGACGCCGTACTACGGCTTCGAGGAGGACGCGCGGCACTTCCACGCCATCTGCCGGCGCGCGCTCGAGCCCTTCGGGGCGGAGCGCCACGCGCGCTACAAGCAGTGGTGCGACGAGTATTTCTTCCTCAAGCACCGCGACGAGCCGCGCGGCGTAGGCGGCCTCTTCTTCGATGACCTGTCGGAGCCCGACTTCGACAGCTGCTTTTCGCTCGTGCGCTCCGTCGGCGACCGCTTCCTCACCGCCTACAGCCCGATCGTCGAGCGGCGCAGGGGGCTGCCCTTCGGCGAGCGCGAGCGCGCCTTCCAGGCCTACCGGCGCGGGCGTTACGTGGAGTTCAACCTGGTGCAGGACCGCGGCACGCTGTTTGGCCTGCAGTCGGGCGGGCGCACCGAGTCGATCCTCATGTCGCTGCCGCCGGTGGCGCGCTGGCGCTACGACTGGAAGCCGGAGGCGGGGTCTCCGGAGGAGAGGCTCTACACCGACTTTCTCAGGCCGAGGGACTGGGTCTGAGAAAAATCGGGGTCTGACCCTGATTCCCGGGCTCAGGCAAGCTCCGCCGCCATCCGATAGTGCCGCTGGGCATCCCCGGCGCGCCCGTCGCGCTCCGCGAGCTTCGCCAGCTCGAGGTGCGCGACCCTTGACTCGTCGAACGTGAGGCTCGCCTCCAGGTAGTCGCGCGCCTTGCCCCACAGCCCTGCCTGCGCGCACAGCCGCCCGAGCGCCACCAGCAGTTGCGGGTCCTCCGGGTGCTCCGGCAGCCAGCGCTCGGCGCGCTCAAGGCGCGCGCGCGCCTCGGCGTCGAGCGCCTGCGGCTCCAGCGCCGGCAGCTCGCCGTAGAGCGCCACCCGCGCCTCGCCCCACTCTTTGGCGAGGCTCTTCTCGAGGATCTCGCGCGCGAGCGCCGCCTCGCCGAGCGCGGTGGCGTGCTTCGCCGCGGCGCTCGCCACGCGCGGATGCAGCTGGTCGTCGGAGGACACCCTGCGCCAGCGCGACCTGAACATCTCGGCGTCGCCCGCGGCGCGCGCCAGCAGCTCGACGTGCGCCTGCACGCGGTACTCCCCGGCGACCGCGGGGGAGATCGCGTCGCGCTTGCCGAGCGTCGAGGCGAGCCGCAGCACTTCCTCCCAGTTGTGCGCGCCGCGCTCGGCGCGCAGCAGCATCCTCGCGGTGGCGATGTTGCGCGGCCCCGCGCCGTGCTGGCTGGTGAGCGCGTTCCTCGCCCCCACGTAGTCCCGCTCCTCGAGCGCGAGCTCGGCCTGGGTGAGGTGGCGCGCGGCGTGCAGCGCCTCGCCCGCGCCCCCCGCGCGCTCCAGCCAGCGGTTGCGCCGCTCGAACTCGCGCAGCTCGTGCGCGGCACGCGCCGCGACGAGCGCCGCCACCCCGGGCGCCGCGCCCGCCTCCCAGGCGGCGGCCGCCTCCTTCTCGGCACGCGCGTAGCGCCCCTCGAAATAGGCGAGCAGCGCACCGGCGAGCGCGCCCTGGGCCTGCTCGCGGCCGCGCCGCGCCCGGTAGTCGCGCACCTGCGCGGGGAGCTCGAGGGTGCGCATCACCAGGCGCGTGCCCGCGTAAGCCAGCATGAACGCCACGATCAGCGCGACCACGAAGAGCACCAGCGACAGCTCGATCCGCCAGGGCGGCACGGCGAGCACCACCAGGCCCTCGTTGACGCGCCCGAGCACGGCGAGCGCGACCGCGCCGGCGAACACCGCGACCAGCCAGAAGAGCGATTTCATCGCCGGCGGCGTTCGGGGTCGTTCCGCGCCTTGTAGCCGCGCACCGCCTCGAGGCTGGCGGTGATCGAGGGCATCTCGAAGCTCACCGAGGCCGAGGAGAGCTGCCGCAGCTGCGCGAGCGCGGCCTGCGCGGGCTTGGCGCGGGCGTCGAAGTACCTGCGGATCCAGGCCTGCGCCACGCGCAGGTCCTCGCGGTAGCCGGCCTCGTCGCGCGTCATCAGCGCCAGGCGCGCATTCAGCAGCCGCAGCTTGAGGTTCTCGCGCAGGAAGTAGGCCTGTGGCGGGGGCAAGAGCGGCGGCTCGGGGGACTCGATGCGGCGCACCACCACGAGGCTGCGCAGCTCCGACCACAACTCGGTCCCGAAGCGCCCCAGGAAGCCGGGCTCGGCCTGCGCTTTGGCCGCCTTCGCGCCGGCCTCGCGCGGCGCGCGCTCCTCGAAAGCGAGTGGCAGCGCATCCACCGCCGCGACCAGGCCGTCGAGCTTCAGGCTGGTGCCGGGGAGGTCGAGCACCGGCAGGGACTTCAGCCGCTCGATGTCGCGCGCGAGCGCGCGGCGCACCGGCAGGAACTGCGGCCGGTCGGCGCGCTGCAGGCGGCTCTCGGCGAGCTGCAGCGCGAGCAGCGCCGCGCGCACGTTGCCCGAGAGCTGCAGCTGCTGCTGCGCGATCGCGAGCACCTGCTCGATCTCGGCGAGCTGCCACTCGTCGCGGTTGCGCGCCAGCTCCTGGTAGAGCGCCTCGAGCGCGAGCTGCTGGCTCTGCGACTCCGCCAGCCGCGCCTCCAGCGCCGTGAGCTTGCCGAGCGCCTCGCGCAGCGCCTCCTGCGACTGGCGCGCGAGCGCTTTCGCGTCGCGGCTGTCGGCCTCGATGTCGCGCAGCCGCCGCGCCAGCTCCTCCTGCGTGGCGCCGATGCGCCCGCGCGTGTCCAGCCACAGGCCCGCCACCACCGCGGCGAGCAGCGCGAGCAGGATGACGAAGCCGCGCAGCCCCCTGGGTTTGGCGGCCTGCGGCGGGGTGTCGGGCTCGTCCACGCGCCGGTTTTAGCCTCTGGCGCCGAAGTATGCAACCAGGCGCGCATGCACTTGCGCATCGCCCGGCCCCGCGACGATGGTCTCGCGCACGCCCAGCCGCGCCGCCGCCTCGGCGATGCGCTCATGCGGCACGAAGAGGGGCGTCGCGCGCAGCCGCTGCCGGCCGGGCTCCCCGAGCAGCTCGAAGAGGTTTGCCAGGCCCTCGCCCGAGGACACCGTGACCGCGTCGATCCCGTCGCGCGCCCAGGCCGCGAGCAACGGCGCAGCGTCGGCCCGGGGGAGCGCCCTCGCGTAGCACTCGGCGTACTCGATGCGCGCCCCGCGCGCCGCGAGCGTCTCCCCGAGGAGCTCCCGCCCGCCCGCGCCACGGAAGATCACGACGCGCCGGCCCTGCACCGCGGCGAGCGCCGGCGTCGCGAGCAGCGCCTCGCTGTCGGCCTCCGCCTCGGGCGCGATGACGTCGCGCAAGCCGTGGCGCTCGAGCTCGCGCCGGCTGCCGCTGCCCATCGCCGCGACCTTCAGGCCCGCGGGCCAGGGCGCCCGCGGGCGGCGGGCGCGGATCAGGTCGAGGGCCTTGTGCGCCGCGCTCGGGCTGACGAAGATCGCGAGATCGAACTCCTCCAGCCGATCGACGAGGGCAAGCAAGGCGCCGGGCTGCGGCAGGTCGCGGATCTCGATCGCCGGAAACAGCACCGGCTCGCCCCCCGCCTCGCGGATAAGGCGGGCCAGCCCCTCGGCCTGCTCGCGCGGCCGCGTGACGAGGATCCGCCGGCCCGCGAGCGGCGCCGCGCTCACGCGCCGAGCGCCCGCAGGATCCTCGCCGCGCCCTGCTCGCGCAGCAGCGTTGCGGCGCGGGTGCCCAGCGCCTCGGGTGCGTCGGCCTCCCCTTCGCAATCGGCGCGCGCCAGCTGCCGGCCATCGGGCGAGGCGACGAGGGCGCGCAGCCGCAGGCGCTCGCCGGCGCGCTCGGCGTACGCCGCGAGCGGGATCGCGCAGTTGCCCCCGAGCATGCGGCTGACCTGGCGCTCGGCGCGCACGCAGGCTGCAGCCCCCGCATCCTCGAGCGCGGCGGCGAGCGCCAGGACGTCGGCGCGCGACGCCAGGCACTCGAGGCCGAGCGCGCCCTGGCCCGGGGCGGGCAGGCACTCCTCGGGGGACAGGTAGGCGCGGATGCGCGCCTCCAGCCCCAGGCGCCTCAGGCCCGCCGCGGCGAGCACCACGGCGGCGTACTCGCCGCGATCGAGCTTGGCGAGGCGCGTCTCGACGTTGCCGCGCAGCGGCCGGACTTCCAGGGCCGGGTGGCGCGCCGCGATCTGCGCCTGCCGCCGCAGGCTCGAGGTGCCGACCACGGCCCCCGCGGGCAGGCCGGCGAGGCTGGCCGCGCGCGCCGACACCAGCGCGTCGCGCGGATCCTCGCGCTCGGCGATCGCGGCGAGCGAGAAGCCCGGGGACAGCTCGACCGGCACGTCCTTCATCGAGTGCACCGCGAGGTCGGCGCGCCCGTCGGCGAGCGCCGCCTCGAGCTCCTTCACGAACAGGCCCTTGCCGCCGGCCGAGGCGAGCGAGGCCTCCCGCAGCTCGTCGCCGCTGGTGCTGAGCGCGAGCAGCTCGGCGCGCAGGCCCGCGTGGCGCGCCTCGAGCAGCGCCTTGACGCGCCCGGCCTGCCACAGGGCGAGCCGGCTGCGACGCGTCGCGATCACGAGCGGGCGCGTCACGCCTTGCGCTCCGCGACCAGCTCCCGCACCGCGGCCCACTGGCGGCGGCTCACCGGCAGGCGCTCGGGCAGGCCCTCGAGCAGCACCTCCCAGTGGGGCTCGTCCTCCTGCACCGCGGCGCGCTCGAAGCCGCGGATCGCGGCGCGCGCCACCAGGCAGTTGCGGTGGATGCGCACGAACCGCTCGCCGAACTCGCGCTCCAGGGCCACCAGCGGCTCCTCGATCAGGTGCTCGCCCGCGCGTGTGCGCAGCGTGACGTACTTGAGCTCGGCCTTTAAGTACAGCACGTCGCGCACGGGAATGAGCGCGATGCGGTTGCGCTCGGCGACCGAGAAGTAACCGCGTGCACCCGGCGCGGCCTGCTCCAGCGCCGCGCGCGCCGGCGCCCCCGCCGCGAGCGCCTTCCTCAGCGCCGCGGCGAGCCGCGGCGCGCGCACCGGCTTCAGCAGGTAGTCGAGCGCGTTCAGCTCGAACGCCTCGACCGCGTGGCGGTCGTGCGCGGTGACGAAGATCACCCCCGGGCCCTCGGGCAGCGCGGCGAGGTGGCGCGCCACCTCCAGCCCCGCCAGGCCCGGCATCTGGATGTCGAGCAGCAGCACCTGCGCGCCGGAGCCCGGAATGCGCTCGATGGCCTCGAAGCCGTTGGCCGCCTCCCCGACCAGCTTCGTGGGCAGCTCGGCGGCGATGTCGGCGAGCAGCTCCCGCAGGCGCGCGCGCGCCGGCGCCTCGTCGTCGGCGATGAACACGCGCAGCGCGCTCACTGCGGCCCCGCGCGGTAGGGAATCTCGATCTCGACGCGGTAGCGGCCGCCCTGGATGCGCGACTCCAGCCGCGCCTCGGCGTCGAAGTAGAGCATCAGCCGCTCGCGGATGTTCTCGAGCGCCATGCGGTTGCCGCCGCGGGCCGCCGCCTCGCGCTCGATGTGCGGATTCTCGATGCTCGCCACGACACGGTCGCCGCGCCGCCCGATGCGTACCCGCACGTCGGCCACGCCGGTGCCCGGCTCCACGCCGTGGTACACGGCGTTCTCGAGCAGCGGCTGCAGCAGCAGCGGCGGCAGCAGCGCGTCCACCGGGGCGTCGTCGAGCTCCCAGGACAGCCGCAGCCGCTCGCCCAGGCGCAGCTGCTCGATCGCCGCGTAGCGCTCGAGCAGCGCGATCTCGTCGGCGAGGCGCACCAGGCTGCGGCCGTCGGACATCAGCGCCCGGAACAGCTCCGCCAGGTCCTCCAGCGCGTGCTCGGCGCGCCGCGGGTCGCGCCGGATCAGCGCCAGCACCGCGTTCAGGCTGTTGAAGAGGAAGTGCGGCCGGATGCGCGCCTGCAGCGCCTGCAGGCGCGCTTCCGCGAGCGCCGGCGAGAACGCCGTCCGGTGCAGGCGCAGGTACGCCAGCAGCAGCGCGGTCAGGCCCGCGGCGATCACCAGCGTGCGCGAGAGCGCGGCGCCGGAAAGCGGCGCGATCACCGCGTGCGCCGCCGCGCTCAAGCCGAGCACGATCCCCATCACCACCGCCGCCGCGGGCCAGAACGCGAGGCGCGCGAGCCATGGCGCCGCCGCGTACAGCGCGACCAGGCTCGCGACCAGCACCGGCTCAAGCAGCGCCGCGGCGCGCAGAAACGCGGCGAGCGCCGCCTCCCAGCCCGGATAGGCGGCGAGCGCAACGCCGAACGCGAGCAGGTTCGCCGCCAGCAGCAGGCGCGCGGTGATGCCGAGATTGCGGAAGTCGGGGAGGCCGTCTCGGCCGGCCTTTTGCCTTATACTGAGCATCGTTAGCGAGCGGTGTTCAACCGCATTCTATTCCGTATGGGTTCCCTCAAGCCGAACAAGCGGCGCGCCGCCAAGCCCTGGTCGGGCCGCTTCGCCGAGCCCGTGGACGCGCTGGTGCAGCGCTTCACGGCCTCGATCGGCTTCGACCGGCGGCTCGCGCGGCACGACATCGCGGCCTCGGTCGCGCACGCGCGCATGCTCGCGGCCTGCGGCGTGATCAGCCGGCGCGACCTCGCCGCGATCGAGCGCGGGCTCACCCGGATCGGCAGGGAGCTCGCCGCGGGGCGGTTCGAATGGCGGCTCGAGGACGAGGACGTGCACGGGGCGATCGAGCGGCGCCTCACCGCGCTCGCGGGCGAGGCCGGCAAGCGGCTGCACACCGCGCGCTCGCGCAACGACCAGGTGGCGACCGACCTGCGGCTGTGGCTGCGGGACGAAATCGACGCCGTCGACGCCCGGCTCGGTCGGCTCTCCGCGGCGCTGCTCGCGCAGGCCGGGCGGCACGCCGCGCTGGTGATGCCGGGCTTCACGCACCTGCAGGCCGCGCAGCCGGTGACCTTCGGCCATCACCTCATGGCCTACGTCGAGATGCTCTCGCGCGACCGTGCCCGGCTCGCCGACTGCCGGCGGCGCGTCAACCTGCTGCCGCTCGGCGCCGCCGCGCTCGCCGGGACCTCCTTTCCGATCGATCGCGCGCGCGTCGCGCGCAGCCTCGGCTTCGAGGGCCTGTGCGCGAATTCCCTGGACGCGGTGTCGGATCGCGACTTCGCGATCGAGTTCTGCGCCTGTGCCGCGCTCGTCATGGTGCACCTGTCGCGCCTGGCCGAGGAGCTGGTGCTGTGGGCGAGCCCGCGCTTCGGCTTCGTGCGCATCCCCGACCGGTTCTCGACCGGCAGCTCGATCATGCCGCAGAAGAGGAACCCGGACGTGCCCGAGCTGGTGCGCGGCAAGAGCGGGCGCGTGTTCGGCCACCTCATGGGCCTGCTCGCGCTGATGAAGGCGCAGCCGCTCGCCTACAACAAGGACAACCAGGAGGACAAGGAGCCGCTGTTCGACGCCGTGGACACGCTCAAGGGGTCGCTGGAGGCGCTCGCGCCGCTCGTTGCGGGCATCAGCCCGCGGCCGGATGCGATGCGCGCCGCGGCGCTCGAGGGCCACGCCACCGCCACCGATCTCGCCGATTACCTGGTGCGCAAGGGCGTGGCATTTCGCGACGCGCACGAGGCGGTGGCGCGCGCGGTGCGCGCGGCCGAGCGCGCCGGCTGCGGGCTCGCCGAGCTGCCCCTGCGGGTGCTGCGGCGCTTCTCCCCGGCGATCGGCAAGGATGCCTACCGCGTGCTCACGCTGGAGGGGTCGGTCGCCGCGCGCGACTCGGCCGGGGGCACCGCGCCAGCGCGCGTGCGGGCCGCGGTGCGCGCCGCGCGCCGCCGGGGCGCGCCATGAGCGAGGAGCGCAACTTCACCCGGATCGGCAAGTACCCCGTGGTGCGCAAGCTCGGCGAGGGCGCGACCTCCGAGGTCTACCTCTGCCACGATCCGTTCGCCGAGCGCGACGTGGCGGTGAAAGTGGTGTTCACGGACCTGTTCCAGGATCCGGAGCGCGGCAGGCTCTACAAGAAGCTGTTCATCACCGAGGCCTCGCTCGCCGGCAAGCTCGCGCACCCGCACATCTGCCAGATCTTCGACGCCGTGGTCGAGGAGCCGCTGCACTACATCGTCATGGAGTACGTCGACGGCGGCACGCTGGAGAAGTTCTGCGCGCCCGATGCCCTGATGCCGGTGCAGCGCACCGTAGAGATCGTGTTCAAGTGCACGCGGGCCCTCGAGTTCGCGCACAAGATGGGCATCATCCATCGCGACCTCAAGCCCGCGAACATCCTCTACACCGGCGAGACCGACGTCAAGGTCACCGACTTCGGCGCCGCGCTCATCACCACCAGCGAGACCACGCAGATCGGCTCGATCGGGTCGCCCGCGTACATGTCGCCGCAGCAGGTGAAGGAGCATCCGCTCGACCACCGCACCGACATCTACTCCATGGGCGTGGTGATGTACCACCTGCTCTGCGGGCGGCTGCCGTTCCAGGCGAGCAACAACTTCAGCCTCATCTACCAGATCACCAACGTCGAGCCCATGACGCCCTCGGCCTTCCGCCCCGAGGTCCCGGCCGCGGTCGACGAGATCGTGCGCCGCGCCATGGCCAAGGACCTGGACCGGCGCTACGCGTCCTGGGAGGATTTCTCGATCCACCTCGCCGAGGTGTTCCGCGGCGAGCCGCTGGGCGGGCAGGAGCCCGGCTTCGTCGATTCGGAGAAGTTCGAGACCCTGCGCAACCTGCCGTTCTTCGAGAGCTTCTCGGACGCCGAGATCTGGGAGGTGGCGCGCATCTCGAGCTGGCGCGCCGCGCGCGCGGGCGAGATGCTGATGCGGGAGGGCGAGCCCGGGGACTACTTCTGCATCCTCGCCGAGGGCCAGGTCAAGGTGACCAAGCGGGGCAAGCTGCTCAACATCCTCAACCGCGGCGAATGCTTCGGCGAGATGTCGTACCTGCAGAAGGGCGAGCAGCAGCGGCGCAGCGCCGACGTCAGCGTGATGACGGAGGCCAAGATCATCTCGGTGCCGACCGGCAAGCTCGATGCCGCCTCCGAGGGCTGCCGCCACAAGTTCGACCGCGCCTTCATGGCGATGCTGGTCGAGCGGCTCATCATGGCCAACATCCGGCTCTCGGGCGTCTGAGCCGGCCCGCGTTCCGCAAGCAGGGTCCGCCGCAGCACGCGGCGATGTACGCCGCCGAGGCGGAGGGCCTCGCCGCGCTGCGCGAAGCCGGCGCCCGCGCGCCGGAGCCCTACGCGCATGGCCTGCGCGAAGGCCGCGCTTACATCGAGATGGAGCGGCTCGAGCTCGGCGGAGCGCCCGACTGGCCGGCGCTCGCTCGCATGCTCGCCGCGCTCCACAGGCACTCGGGCGAGCGCTTCGGCTGGGGAGCCGACAACTGGATCGGGCTCTCGCCGCAGAAGAACGGCTGGCGCGAGGACTGGGTCGGCTTCTATCGCGACTGCAGGCTCGCGCCCCAACTCGAGCGGGCAGGTCTGCTACCCGAAGCCGAGACGCTCATCGCGCGGCTGTCTGCCTTCTTCGAGGGCTACCGCCCGGCACCCTCGCTGCTGCACGGCGACCTCTGGAGCGGCAACGTCGGGTTCACGCCCGCGGGGCCGGTGCTCTTCGATCCGGCGGTCTACTACGGGGACCGCGAGGCGGACCTGGCGATGACCGAGCTCTTCGGCGGCTTCCCGGGCGAGTTCTATGCCGCGTACCGCGCCGCCTGGCCGCTCGATTCAGGCTACGAAACCAGGAAACACCTCTACAATCTCTACCACCTGCTCAACCACCTCAACCTCTTCGGTGGCGGCTATCTCGGGCAGGCAAGAGCGATGCTTCGCTCCCTACAGCACCGCTGACTGTCGCTCGGCGGGGACGTCTACGCGAGCTTCACGCCGGCGCGTGCCAACGCCGCCTTCAGCGGTCTGTCGCCGCAGGCAACGGGCAGCTGGCTCTCCAGCGCCAATGCCAGATAACTCGCGTCGTACGCGCTGAGGTCGTAACGCAGCGCGAGCTCCCGCAACTTCGCGACATCCACGTTTGCCTCGTGCACCGCCGGATCGAGCCGGCCGAGCACATTCGCAGCGGCTTCGGCGCCATGCGCACCGAGGATGCCGCGGCGCTGCAGCGAGACGAGCATGTTCGTGACCTCGGCAATGAAGATCGCCGGCACGTGATACGGCTCGCGCCTGGCGCGCCGCCGCAGCCGGCGGGCGTAGTCCGAGGCCTGGCTCGGGACTACCCAGGCCGCCGCAATCGACGCATCCAGAACGAATGCCACCTCTACTAGAGGCGTCCGTCGCCGACAAGCTCAGCGAGATTCACTCGCCGGGAAACCCGCAGGCTCTTGCGCAGCCTTTCGGCCTCGTCGAGCACCGCGCTCCTATCCCAGTCGCGCGCCTTCGCCGGGACGATCTTCGCCACCACTCGACCACGCTTGGTGATGACGGTCGAGCGACCGCTTTGCGCGCGCTCGACCAGCTCCGAGAAACGTGCCTTGGCGTCATAGATGCTCAGGCGATCCATAACCCGCTCCTGACTAGCCAGAACGGCCAGTGTACGCGCGGGCGGCGCGCCGCGCCAGCGCAGTTCCGGCGGCGGCGCTGGTGGTCGCCGGCTTACGCCTGTTCCTGCTGCTTCGCGCCCTCGAGCAGCTTCTGCAGCTCGCCCGACTGGTACATCTCCTTCACGATGTCGGAGCCGCCGACGAACTCGCCCTTCACGTAGAGCTGCGGGATCGTAGGCCAGTTGGCGTAGCGCTTGATGCCCTCCCGGATCTCGGGATTCTCGAGCACGTTCACCGAGAAGAACTGGCGCACGCCGCAGGCATTCAGCGCCTGCACCGCGAGCGCCGAGAAGCCGCACTGCGGGAACTGCGGCGTGCCTTTCATGTAGAGCACCACCGGGTGGCCTTCGACCTGCTGCTTGATCAGCTGCTGTGCATCCATGGATGACCTCGAATACCTGACAGGGTTAGTCGGATTTTAACCTGCCGCCGCTCACGCGGGCAATGCCCGCGAGATCGGGCCACGATCGCACGGCTTCAAGCCCCGCCCGGGCGAGCAGCTCGCGCACCGCGGCGTCCTGTCCGAGCCCGTGCTCGGCGAAGAACCATCCGCCCGGCCCGAGATGGGCGGCGAGGCCGCGCACGATCTCCCGGATCGCCTCGAGACCCTCGGGCCCGGCAACCAGCGCCTCGCGCGGTTCGAACTTCAGCTCCTCCAGATGGGGATCGCCCGCCGCGACGTAGGGCGGGTTGGCGAGCACCACGTCGAAGCGCTCGCCCGCCACCGGCTCGAACCAGCGCCCGTGCCGAAGCTCCACCTCGAGCGCGTGGCGGGCTGCATTGCGCCGCGCGATCACCAGCGCGGCGGCGCTCGACTCGACGGCGACGACTCGCGCCCCAGGGCGATGGCGCTTCACCGCCAGGGCGACCGCGCCGCTGCCGGTGCCGAGATCGAGGAGGCTCCCGGGCTCGCGCGCGAGCGCGAGCTCCACCAGCAGCTCGGTTTCCGGGCGCGGGATCAGCACCGTGGGCGCCACCGCGAGCTCGAGCCCGTAGAACTCCTTGCGCCCGAGGATGTAGGCGACCGGCTCGCCGCGTGCGCGGCGCGCGGCGAGCCCGAGGAACGCGTCGCGCACCTCCCCGGGCAGCTCGCGCTCGGGGTGCGCGAGGAGGCTCGCGCCCGAGAAACCGGAGGCGGCGGCGAGCAGCAGGCGCGCCTCGCGCGCCTCGATCCCGGCTTCGGCGATGGCCTGCGCGATCCTCACGCCGCCTCCTCGGAGAGCTGCGCCAGCTGCTCGGCCTGGTGCGCGCCGGCGAGCGCCTGCAGGATCTCGTCCAGCTCCCCGTCCATGATGCGATCGATCTTGTACAGCGTCAGGTTGATGCGATGGTCGGTGACGCGGCCCTGCGGAAAGTTGTAGGTGCGGATGCGCTCGGAGCGGTCCCCCGAGCCGATCAGCAGCTTGCGCGCAGAGGCGGTCTGCGCCGCGCGCTCGCGCTCCTGGCGGTCGCGGATGCGCGCCGCAAGCACCGAGAGCGCGCGCTCGCGGTTCTTGTGCTGCGAGCGCGAGTCCTGGCATTCCACCACGATCCCGGTGGGCAGGTGCGTGACGCGGATCGCCGACTCGGTCTTGTTGACGTGCTGCCCGCCCGCGCCCGAGGCGCGGAAGGTGTCGACGCGCAGCTCCGCCGGGTTGAGCGCCACCTCGTCGATCGCCTCGGGCTCGGGCAGCACCGCGACCGTGCACGCCGAGGTGTGGATCCGCCCCTGCGCCTCGGTCTGCGGCACGCGCTGGACGCGGTGCGCGCCCGACTCGAACTTGAGCCTCGCGTACACGCCCGCGCCGGCGATGCGCGCGATCACCTCCTTGTAGCCGCCGAGTTCCGAGGGGCTCTCCGAGACGAGCTCGAGCTGCCAGCCCTGGCGCTCGGCATAGCGCGCGTACATGCGGAACAGGTCCCCCGCGAAGAGCGCCGACTCGTCGCCGCCGGTGCCGGCGCGCACTTCCAGGAACACGTTGCGCTCGTCGTCGGGGTCCTTCGGCAGCAGCAGACCCTGCAGCTCGCCCTCCAGGCGCTCCATGGCGGCGCGCGAGCGCGCCAGCTCCTCCTCGGCGAAGCCCCGCATGCCGGGGTCGAGCGCGAGCTCGCGCGCCGCACCCGCATCGCGCTCGGCCTGCAGGTAGGCGCCGAAGCGCCCGGCGAGCGCGGCCAGCTCGGCGTGCTCGCGCGAGCGGCGGCGGAACTCGGCCATGTCGCGCGCCGCGTCCTCGGCCGAAAGCAGCCGGTTCAGCTCCTCGAGCCGCGCACCGAGCCGCTCGAGCCGGGCCCTGAGGACGGGCGTCACGGCACCACCTCAGGGCTTGAGCCGGAACAGGCGCGCGATCGTCTCGAGGAGCGCGCGCCGCTCCTCGCCGCTCGCCTCGTTGAGCGCCTGCGTCGGCGCATGGATCAGCTTGTTGGTGAGGCCCTGGGACAGCACCTCCAGCACCTGCGCGGGATCCTCGCCGCGGGCGAGCCGCCGGTGCGCGCGCTCGAGCTCGTGGCGCCGTGCGCCCTCGGCCTGGTCGCGCAGCTGCCGGATCAGCGGCACCGATTCGCGCGCCGCCATCCAGTGCATGAACTGGCCCACCTGGGTCTCGATGATCGCCTCGGCCTGCTCCAGCGCCGAGCGGCGCGCGTCCAGATTCGCCGCCACGATGCCGCCGAGGTCGTCCAGCGTGTACAGGAACACGTCGTCGAGCTCCGCCACCTCGGGCTCGATGTCGCGCGGCACCGCGAGGTCCACCATGAACATCGGCCGGCGGCGCCGCGCCTTGAGCGCGCGCTCGAGCAGCCCCTTGCCGAGGATCGGCAGCGACGAGGCGGTGCAGGAGATCACGATGTCGTGCTCGTGCAGGCGCGCGGGCAGCTCGCGCAGCTCGAGCGCCCGGGCGTTGAAGCGGTGCGCCAGGCCCTGCGCCCGCTCCAGCGTCCGGTTGGCGATGGTCATGCGCGCCGGGCCCTGCGCGGCGAAGTGCGTGGCGCAAAGCTCGATCATCTCGCCGGCGCCGATGAACAGCACGCGCTGCTCGCGCAAGCTGGGGAAGATGCGCGCGGCGAGCTTCACCGTGGCGGCCGCCATCGAGACGCTGCTCGCCCCGATGCTGGTGGTGCTGCGCACTTCCTTCGCCACGGCGAAGGAGCGCTGGAACAGCTTGTTGAGCAGCGCCCCCAGCGTCCCGGCGGCTTCCGCCGAGCGCACCGCGTCCTTCAGCTGCCCGAGGATCTGCGGCTCCCCGAGCACCATCGAGTCCAGCCCCGAGGCGACGCGGAAGGCGTGGCGCACCGCGCGCTCGCGCGGCAGCGCGTAGAGGTAGGGCGCGAGCGCGGCCGGATCGAGCCGGTGGTAGTGCGCCAGCCAGTCGGCCGCCGCCGCGGGCTGCTCGGCCGAGAGGTACAGCTCGGTGCGGTTGCAGGTGGAGAGGATCGCCACCTCCGGCGCCAGTCGCCGGCGCGCTTCAGCCAGTGCCTCGCCCAGGCGCTCGACATGGAACACCACCCGCTCGCGCACTTCGAGCGGCGCGGTCTGGTGGTTGAGCCCCAGGGCGAAGACGGTCATGCGGCGCAAGCGGTTGTTTCACCGCCATTTTAACCTCGCCGGACCCGGGCCGCGGGTTGATCTGGATCAGCCGGGGGCCGGGCTCGCGCGAAGCAGCGCCTCGATTTCGTCCTTCGGCAGGGGTTTGCTGAAGAGATAGCCCTGCATCTGGTCGCAGCGCAGCAGATGCAGCAGCCGCGCCTGCTCCTCGGTCTCCACGCCCTCGGCCACCACCTTGTACTTCATCGCCTGGGCGAGCGAGATGATGGTCGAGACGATGGTGGTGTCGTCGGCGTTGCCGGTCATGCCGCGGATGAAGCCGCGGTCGATCTTGATGGCGTCGATCGGCAGGCGCGCGAGGTAGGCGAGCGAGGAGTAGCCGGTGCCGAAGTCGTCCAGCGCGATCCCCAGGCCCAAGGCGCGCACCGCCTTGAGCTTGGCGATGCTCGATTCGACCTCCTCCATCAGCAGGCTCTCGGTGATCTCCAGGTCGAGGCCGCTGTCGGCGGTCTCGCCCAGCGCCGCGCGCAGATCGTCGATGAAGGTATCCCGCCTGAGCTGCAGCGAGGACAGGTTGACCGCGATGCGCGGCGGCGAAAGGCCGGCGGCAGCCCACCCGCGGAAGGTCGCCGCGGCGGTCGAGAGCGCCTGGTTCCCGGCCTCGAAGATGAGCCCCGTATCCTCGAGCAGCGGCACGAAGCGCGCCGGCGACACCGGCTTGCCGTCGGGCCCGTTCCAGCGCATCAGCGCCTCGAGCCCCACGATGCGCCGCGAGCCGATCTCCACCTTCGGCTGGAAATGCAGGAACAGCTCGCCGTGGTCCACCGCGCGACGCAACCGCTGCTCCAGCTCGACCTCGTCGGCCACCCTGGCATTGATGTGCGGCGCGTAGAAGAAGTATCGCTCGCCCGTCTTCTTGGCACGGTGGAGGGACGCCTCCGCGTTGCGATACAGCGCCTGCGCGTCGCCGCCGTCGTCGGGAAACACGGCGACGCCGGCCTTCGCGGTGAGCCGCAGCTCCCGGTCCTCCAGCGTGAGCGGCAAGCGGAGAAACTCCGCCACCGTCACGGCGACGGCGCGCGCGAGGTTCGGCGCCTCGCGCAGCGACGGGCGCAGCGACGGGAACAGGACGGCGAAGCGGTTCCCCTCCAGCCGGGCGAGGCGATTCTGATCGGCCACGATGTCGCCGAGCCGCCGCGCCAGCGCCTGCAGCACCCGGTCGCCGAAATGCGGCCCGAAGCTGTCGTTGATCGCCTTGAAGCGCTCGATGTCGAGCATCATCAGGGCGAGATTCTCGCGGCCGCGCCGCGCGGCGTCGGTCGCCTGCTCCAGGCGATCGAGGAACAGCTTGCGGTTCGGCAGTCCCGTGAGCGCGTCGTAGTAGGCGACGTAGTCGAGCCTGGCCTGCTTTTCCATGAGCTCCAGCGCGAACGCCACGTTGGCGACCATTTCGTTCAGCAGGCCCAGCTCCTCCTGGTCGAACACGCCCGGGTCGCGCGCGCGCAGCCCGAGCACGCCCGCGACGCGGTTCTCCACCAGGATCGGCAGCAGCGCGAGGGCGTAATTTCCGTCTGCCGTCAGCAGCTCGCGGTTAGGCACGCGCCCGTCGCCGCCGACGTCGTTGGAGACCATCGGCCGCCCGGTGCGCAGCGCCAGCGCGATCAGGCTCCTCGCGCCGCCGGGATCGCGGTTGAAATCGTCCAGCATTCCCTGGTAGAGGCGCGGGTCGGGCTCGGTCGTGGCGGCGATGCGGGCCTTGCCGCCCGGGTCAAGCTCGGTAACCCGCGCCAGCGAGAATCCGCCGGCCGCCAGCGCGATGCGGCACAGCTCCTCGAACAGCGACCGGCGCTCGCGCATGCGCACGATCGCGGCATTGGTCGCGCTGAGCATGTCGCGGATGCGGCTCAGGCGTGCAATGCGCGCCTCCTGCGCACGGCGCTCGGTCTGGTCGCGGATCGAGGCGATCACCAGCGACTCGCGCCGCGAGCCGAGCGGGGCGCTGCTCACCTCGACCGGGACCGGGCGCCCGTCGCGATGCCTCGCGTTGCCTGCGCCAAGTCCCTCCGGAATCAGCCTCAGCAGCGGGCCGCCGACCAGTTCGGCGCGCGCATAACCGAAGACCCTTTCGGTCTGGCCGTTCGCAAGGACTATCGCGCCTTCGCCGTTGACGACGATCATCGGGTCGGGCGCATGCTCCAGCACGTCACGGAACATCGTTTCGGCGTCGCGCCGGGCGGCGCGCTCCCTCGCATCCTGCAGCGCGCGCTCCACTGCCGCCGGAAGCCGCACGAGGTTGGTCTTGAGGACGTAGTCGGTGGCGCCGTTCTTCAGCGCGCGGATGGCGTACTCCTCGCCGATCGTTCCCGAGACGAAGATGAACGGAATCTCCGGCGCCGTCTCGCGCGCGATCACGAGCGCCGCCATGCCGTCGAACTGCGGCATCGAGAAATCGGAGATGATGACGTGGGGGAGAAACTCCTGCAGGCCGCGGACGAACGCCTCTTCGTTGTCCACCAGCCGGTGCTCGATGCGCAGGCCGGCGCGCTTCAGCTCGCGGATCTCGAGCTCCGCGTCGGTCGCCATGTCCTCGATCAGCAGGATGCGGATCGGGGCGCGCGGGGCTTTGCGGTCGGCGACCATGCCGCTCAGCTCGAGGGGGTGCGGTTGATCGCCAGCCAGTAGTAGCCGGCCTGGCGCACCAGCTCGGTGATCTGCGCGAAGTCGAGCGGCTTCACGACGTAGCTGTTGACGCCGAGGTCGTAGCTCCGCGCGAGGTCGCGCTCCTCCTGCGAGGAGGTCATGACCACCACGGGAATGCGCCGCGTGCGCTCGTCGGCCTTGACGGCGCGCAGCACCTCGATGCCGTCCACCCGCGGCATCTTCAGGTCGAGCAGCACCAGGCGCGGATGGGTCTCCTCGCGCGAAGCGAACGCGCCGCGCCGGAACAGGTAGTCGAGCGCCTCCTCGCCGTCCTTCACCCACAGCAGCCGGTTGGCGAGGCCGCCCTTGTGCAGCGCGCGCATCGTCAGCTCCGCGTCGCGCGGGTTGTCCTCCACCAGCAGGATCTCGACCTGCTCAAAGTCCGCCATGCGTGCTCCCTGAGGGCAGCGTGAAGTGGAAGTCGGCACCGCTGCCCGGCGTCGCCGTCGCCCAGACGCGGCCGCCGTGGCGCTCGACGATCCGGCGCACGATCGCGAGGCCCACGCCGGTCCCCTCGAACTCCTCGGCCGAGTGCAGGCGCTGAAATACCTCGAAGAGCTTCGAGGCGTAGCGCATGTCGAATCCCGCGCCGTTGTCACTCACCCAGTAGAGGATCTCCCCCGAGGGCTCGGCGCGGCCGCCGATCTCCACCCGGGGCCGCGGCTGCTTGCTGCTGTACTTGAGCGCGTTGCCGAGGAGGTTCACCCAGACCTGCCTCAGCAGCGCGCGGTCGCCGCGCGCCGCGGGGAGCTCGCCGAGCTCCACCTGCGCCGCCGGGTGCCGCGCGGCGAGCTGCGGGATGACCTCCCGCACCGTCGCGGTCATGTCGACCGCCGCGCACTGCAGCGACTGCCGGCCGACGCGCGAGAGCGCGAGCAGGTCGTCGATCAGCTCGCCCATGCGGCGCGCCTCGCTGCGCACCACGCCGAGCAGGCGCCTGCCCTCCCCGTCCAGGCGCGCTGCGTGGTCCTCCTCCAGCATGAGGGCGTAGCCGTCCACGGCGCGCAGCGGGGCGCGCAGGTCGTGCGACACGGAGTAGGAGAACGCCTCCAGCTCGCGGTTGGCGCTTTCCAGCTCGGCGGTGCGCTCCACCACCCGCCGCTCCAGCTCCACCGCATGACGCTTGACCCGCTCGAACAGGCGCGCCTGGTTGATCGCGATGGCGAGCTGCGCCGCCACCTCCCGCGCGATCTGCACCTGCTCCCCGGGAAACTCGTCGTGCTCGCCGCCGAAGCTGAGGGCGCCGATGAGCTCCCCGCCCACGATCATCGGCAGCGCGATGTAATGGCGCACGCCGGACGCCAGCAGCGCCTCCACCTCCGGACCCGGAGGCAGGCTCGCGGTCGCGATGCGCTGCGGCTCGCCCCGCCTCAGCGCCTCGAGGTCGCCCATCAGCCGCATCGAGTAGCGCACCCCCGGCCCCACGTGGAGGCGATGCCGGCCCGCGGCGGCGAGCCACTGCACCTCGCCGGCCTCGAGGTCGAACAGGTTGACGATGGCGCGCGGCACGCCGAGCAGCTGCCGCAGCCGCTCGATGACCGCGCCGGCGATCGCCTGCGGCGCCTCCTCGGCGATGATCGCCCGGTCGATGTCGTGCAGGATGCCCAGCCGCTCGGAGTGCCTCGCGAGCGCCTCCTGGGTGCGCCTGAGCTCCTCGAGCTGGCGCTCCAGCTCGGCCTTGTGCGCTCGCTCCTGCTGGGCGCGCGCCTCGGCCGCCTCCAGCTCCTTGTGCAGCAGCTGCAGGCGCACGCGCCGGCTCTCGTCCTCGATCTGCTTGCGGCGCAGTTGCGCCCGCACGCGCGCCTTGAGGACGTCGTCTTCGCTGGACTTGAGCACGTAATCGTCGGCCCCGGCGCTCAACCCCTCGATCACCGCCTCGCGGTCCTCGCTGCCGGTGAGCATGATCACCGGGATGTCCCGCGTCGCCGGGGCCGCCTTCACCCGGCGGCACGTTTCGGTGCCGTCCACGCCGGGCATGAGCCGGTCGAGCAGGATGCAGTCGACGGGCTGCACCGTGAGCATCTCGAGCGCCTCTTCCCCGGAGCGCGCCTCGATGACGTCGTAGCCCTCGCCCCGCAGCGTGTGGCCGAGCGCGTCGAGATAGGTGCGGCTGTCGTCCACGGCGAGGATCTTCTTCGGGCCGAGCAGGCTGGCGGGGGCGTGGTCGGCGCCTGAGGCGGCACGCAGCACCGCCGCGAGCCGCGCCAGGACCAGCGCCATGCTCTCTTCCTTGCGCACGAACGCGTCCGCGCCGGCGTCCAGCGCGCCCAGCTCGGCGGTGCGGCCCAGGGTCGATCCCGTGAGCATGATGCAGGGCGTGCGGCGCAACGCCGCGTCGAGCCGCAGCTTGCGGATCACCGTGGCGCCGTCGATCCCCGGCAGGACCCCGTCGACGATGATCGCCGCCGGCCGGTGCGTCGCCGCGCTGCGCAATCCCTCTTCGCCGCTCACGGCGCCCAGCGGCGCGTAGCCCGCCTCCTCGAGCGCGCGGCAAAGGTGGCCACGGAAAGTGGCGCTGTCGTCGATCACGAGCACTGTCGCGCGCCTCGGCGCGGCCGCAGCGGGGCTCCCGCCGAGCAGCTCCCGCGCCCGCGCCACGACGTAGTCCCGGTCGTAGGGCTTGCCCGCATAGTCGTCCGAACCGATGGACAGCCCCAGGATCCGGTCCCGGACCTCGGCCTCCGTGGAGAGCATCAGGATCGGCATCCGCGCGCGCTCGGCCGAGGCGCGAATCTCCTTCACCAGGTCCACGCCGCTGCCGTCGGGCAGCAGCACGTCGAGGACGGCGAGCCCGATCTCCTCGGCCGCCAGCACGGCCCGCGCGGCCGCGACGCTCTCGCACCCGATCGCGCGAATTCCCTCGGCCTCGAAGGCCTCCATCAGGTCCATGCGGACCGTCAGGCTGTCGTCGACGATCATCACCGGCGCGCTCACGCGAAGCTCTCCCTGGCGCTGCGACCGACGAGCGCCGCGAGCGCGGGGCCGATCTCGGCGAGCGGCAGCACGCACTCGGCCGCGCCGAGCAGCACGGCCTCGCGCGGCATGCCGTACACGACGCAGCTCGCCTCGTCCTGGGCGATCGTGAAGCCCCCGGCCCTGTGGATCTCGAGCAGGCCCTGCGCGCCGTCCCGGCCCATGCCGGTCAGCAGGCAGGCCATCGCGGCCGATCCGCATTCGCGGGCGAGCGATTCGAACAGCACGTCGACCGACGGGCGGCAGGAGTGCCGTTCCGCCGTCGACTCGAGCTGCAGCTGGTGATCGCGCACGACCAGATGCTGACCCGGGGGCGCCAGCCAGACACCCGGCGGGCCGAGAAGCTGACCCTCCGCGGCGAATCTCACGCGATGCGGTGTCTGGCCATCGAGCCAGTCGGCAAAAGAGGCAGCGAACGGCTCATCGATATGAAGCACGATGAGCACCGGAAGCGGGAAACCGGGCGGCAGCCCGCTCAGCAATTCGACGAGCGCCGCCGGGCCGCCGGTCGAGGCGCCGATTCCGACCAGGCGGAATCGTTGCGCGCTCGCCCTGTCGGTCTGCGGTGCAACGCGCGGTCCGGCCGCGTCCTGCGCGCGCTGCCGCGCGCGACCCCGCGGATGGGTGATCACCCTGATGCGGGAGATCAGCCTGACGGTCTCGACCAGCCGGTGCTCCCAATCGGCATCGGCTTCGGAGCCGAGCGGCTTCTCCAGCACTTCGAGCGCGCCGGCGGCCAGCGCCTCGTAGGTCTTGAAGAGCTCACCGCGGTTGGTCGAGGAGGAAACGATGAGAATGGGCGTCGGGCAATGCGCCATGATGTACTCGGTGGCCGCGAGGCCGCTCATCACCGGCAGCATCATGTCCAGCGTGACCGCGTCCGGCCGCAGCGCGGCGCAGAGCTCGATCGCGCGCTTGCCATCCGCGGCCTCGCCGACGACCTCGATTCCGGGATCCGCCCCGAGGACTTCGCACAGATAACGACGCGCCGTGAGGGAGTCCTCGACCACCAGTACGCGCACCGGTTTCACGAGCGCACCAGCTTCGCGACCCGGCCGAGGAACTCGGCCTGGTCGAACTCGCTCTTGACGACGTAGCCGCTCGCGCCGAGCGCCATGCCGCGCTCGCGGTCCTGCGCGGCGTCGCGCGAAGTCACCAGAACGCAGGGGACATCGCGCAGCACCGGGTCGGCGCGCAAGCGCTCGACCAGCGCAAATCCGTCCATGCCGGGCATTTCCACGTCGACCAGGAACAGCCCGTAGCGATTGCGCTGCGCCATCTCCAGGCCCTGCTCGCCGGAGGTCGCGAGGTCGACCTCGTAGCCCGCCGATTCCAGGATGCTCTGCTCGAGCATGCGGGTGGTGACCGAATCGTCGACCACCAGGATCGGGCGGGCACGAGGCACCACGCCGTCTGCGCGCGCCGCGGACCTCGTCGCGGGATCGGCCAGCGCGTCCGCGTCGAGCACCGGACGCGGATCGCCCTCGGCATCCAGGTACAGGCCGGAGATGATCGGCGTCACGGGGGCGAGCGCCGGCATCGGGCGCAGCACCACGGTTTCGACGCCGAGAATCCGGTCCACCACCAGCGCCACCCTGCCGCGCGTTCGGTGCACCAGCACCGCCGACTGCATCGTCTCGTCCCTGGCGCCAGGAGGCGCACGCAGCGCGCTGCCTTCGCCCCCCAGGCAGGCACCGAGGGGGAGGACCGGAACCAGGCCGCCCTCCCAGGTGAGCGCGTCGCCTTGCGGCGAGCGCGTCAGCTCCCGACCCGCGACGCGCAGCGCGCCTCGAACCGCATCGAGCGGCAGCGCGGCGGCGGATCCGGCGGCCTCGACGATCAGCGCCTCCAGCGACACGAGCGACACCGGCACCCGCACTGCGACCGCCGTGCCGATCCTCGCGTCGGTATGCAGCGAGACATCGCCCCCGACGCGCTCCGCGGCATTGCGCACCACGTCGAGCCCGATGCCGCGCCCGGCGAGCTGGGTGACCGCGTCCGAGGTCGTCAGCCCCCCTTCGAGGAGCCGGCGCAGCAGCTCGGCCGGCTCCAGCCGCTCGGTTCCGGCCGGCAGGCCGCCGCGGCGCTCGAGCGCGCGGCGCACCGCCTCGAGGTCCACGCCGCGCCCGTCGTCGCTGCAGCGGAAAACGACACGCTGCCCTTGGCGCGCGACGTGCAGCCGGACCTGGCCCTCGGCCGGCTTGCCGGCCCGCCGGCGCTCGGCCTCCGGCTCGATGCCGTGTGCCACCGCGTTGCGCACCAGCTGCACGAGCGCCGGCCGCACGGCATCGAGCACGTGACCGTCCAGGCGCACCTCCGCGCCGCTCGCCCCGAACGCAACGCGCTTGCCGGCTGCGTGCGCGGTGTCGCGCACGACCCGCTGCAGCGCGCTGAACGTGGCCCCGGCCGACACCAGTCTCAGCCGCTCGGCCATCTCGCGCGACAGTCGCAGCTCGCGGTCCACGCGCTCGAGCGTGACGGCCGCGTCGCGCTCCATCGCGCCGACCGCGGTGCCCACCTCCTCGGCCAGCGCGCGCGCCGGACCGCCGGCCTGCGCGGCGAGACGCGAGGCGAGCCCGCGCGCGCGCCCGCTCCCGCCGAGCACCGAGCGCAGCCGCCCGAGCTCGCCGTGGACCTCGCCGAGGCCCTCGAGCAGCGCGTCCACCTCCGAGATCTCGGCGCGCACCGCGCGGATCGACGTGCTTTCGCCCTCCGGCGACTTGCCCTCCGGGTCGCGCGCCGGCCCGGGCAGCCGCGCGAGCTGCTCGCCGATCCGGTCGAGCGCGGCGAGCACCTCGTCTACGCGATCCCGCGTCACCTCCCGCGGGGAATCGCGGTACGGCGCGAGCAGGTCCTCGAGCGCGTGCGCAAGGTCCGCGATCTCCCGCTGCTTGACCACGCGGGCCGCGCCCTTGAGGGTGTGCGCGAGCCGCAGCAGCTGCGGCACGCCGGCGCCCGCGTCGCCCTTCTCCAGCCCGAGCGCTCCCCGGCTCAGCTGCTCGAGCAGCTCGTGCGCCTCGACGCGGAAGTAGCGGTACGGGTCCCGCGTCACGCGGCGCGCTCCCCGCCGGCGGCCTGGGGCCGGATGAGCCGCAGCAGGTCGCGCGACAGGCTCGCGAGCTGCGAAGCGGTCTGCAGAGTCTGCCCGGTGCTCGCTTCGGTCTCGTGCGTCGCCTGGGCCACCTCCGACACCGAGACGCGGACCTGCTCGGCCGCGCTCGCCTGCTGCTTGGTCGACAGCTCGATCTCGCGCGCGGCGTCGGTGGTGGTCCCTACCAGCGCCGCGATCTGCTTGAACGCGACCGCCACCTCGGCGAACTGGCGCGACCCCGCTTCGACCGCCTTCGCGCTGCCCTCGGTCGCCAGCACCGTAGCGTTCACCGCGCCGCGCACGTCCTCCACCTGGCGGCGGATGTCCTTGGTCGAGTTGCCGACGCGGTCGGCGAGCTTGCGGATCTCGTCGGCCACCACCGCGAAGCGCCGGCCCGCTTCGCCCGCGCCGCTCGCCTCGATGGTGGCGTTGATGGCGAGGATGTTGGTCTGCTCCGCGAGCTCGGCGACGACGTCGAGGACGGCGCCGATCTCCTGCGACTTCCTGCCGAGGTCGAGCATGTGGCTCACGACGAGGTCGACCTGCCTGCGGATGCCGGCCACCGATTCCTGGCCCTTCTCCACCGTGCCCTCGCCGTGGCGCGCCGAGGCGGCCGTCTGGCCGGCGATCTGCGCCACGCGCTGCGCGCTCTCGGCGATCTGGCGCGAGGTCGCGACCAGCTCGCTGATCGTGGTGGTGATCTCGTTCATCGCGCTCGCCTGCTGCTTGGCACCCGAGGCCTGCTGCGAAGCCGCGGTCTGGAGCTCGGAGGAGGAGCTCTGCACCTGGCTGACCGCGGTGCCGATCTGCCGGCCGAGCGAGCGCGCCAGGCCGGTCGCGACGAGCGCGGCGAACAGCACCGCTGCCACGGTCATCGCCGCCAGGAGGGTGATCGCGTTGTTTGCCGCTTCGGTGGCTTTCTGCTTCGCCTGCTCCAGCAGCCGCTGCTCGTAGCTCACCAGCGATCGGATGCCATCGCGCAGCCGGTCGCGCACCGGGAGCAGCTTCTCCTCGAAGAACCGCTCGATGACGTCCGGGCGCGATTCGGTGCGGGCCAGCGCGATCGCTTCGTCCCCCGCCTGCCGGCTGGCTTCGGACGCCCGCTCGACCGCGCCCAGCAGCCGCCGTTCCTCCTCGTTGTCCGCCGCGGCCTGGAGCCGCGCCAGAACGGCGTTGAACTCGCTTTGCGCCGCCCGGTGCGCATCGAGCGAACGCTGCTCGCGCGCGAGCAGGTAGCCGCGCACCGCGGATCCTCTCTGCTCCGATGCGCCTTGCAGGCGCTCGGCCTCGATGAGCACCTGGGCGTTGTCGGTGATCACGCGGTCCTTGCTCTCGACCGTCGTGCGCAGGGCGTAGGCGGCGACCACCCCTACGATCACCGCGAACGCGATCATCACGGCGTAGCCGCCGCCGAGCTTCTGGCCGAAAGTCCAGTGGTCACTCATGGTTTACGCCTCCTTGGGGACTTGGGGGGTCCGGGCGAGCCTCCGGATCTCCTCGATCACGGACGGGAGATCCACGATGGGGCGCAGCGCCTGACCGGAACGCACGGCGGCACGCGCGTGCTGCCGCGCCGCCGCGCCATCGGCGGCAATCACGTCGCCCGGCGCGGCCACGATCTGCGATTCGAACGCCTCGAAGCCGAGCGCGATCGAATCGGCGCCGCGTGCCAGCGCCAGCCAGCGCGGCTTGCCGCCCGCGCCGTGACCGAGCAGCACCGCGAGGTCGTGGACCGCGACGATCCGCCCGCGCAACCCGGCCGCTCCCAGAAGCGACGCCAGGCCCGAGGGCAGCGGCAGGACGCGGCCCGCGGCGTGCAGTCCCGCGATCTCGGCGAGCCGGATCGCGCAGGGCTCGCCGCCGACCCGCAGCGCGATGAATCGCTCGCCGACCTCGCGTGCCCCCTGCGGCGCGAGGGCGAATCCCCGGTCGAACTCGCGCCGGAGCTCCTCGAGGGTGCGCGCAAGCGCACTGCTCGCGCCGCTCACGGCGCCGCTCCGCACTTGGCCAGCTCGGCGCGGCACAGGGCCAGCAGAGCCTCGCGCCCGAAGCCGCCGCCGAAGAACAGAATGCGCGACGCGTCCTCCTGCATCAGGGAGGACAGCGCGCGCTGCAGCTCGCGGCGCGCCACCGCGACCGCGCCGCCGCGCCGCGCCACGAGGCCCTGGTGCAGGCGCGGCATCGCGAAACCGGGCTCGAGATAGAGCGCGATCCGGTCCTCGTCCATGGCCCCTGCCGCGTCTCCCCGCCCTTCGCGGCACAGCGCCAGCACGTAATGCGCGCCCGCGTTCATCTCGTCGCGCTGCAGCAGCTCGCGGCAGGTCGCCTCCGCCTGGCCGAGCGCGCCGCCGTGCACCGCCAGCACGGCGCGAAGCAGGAGCGCATCGGGCTCGCGCCCCCGCTCCCGCGGCAGCAGGTCGAGCTCGGCCAGACCCTGGGCGAAGCGCTCTTCGCGCAGCAGTTCGAGCGCGGAGGCGAGGTCGTGCCGGCGCCCCGCATCGACCCCTCCGGCGGCGTGCACCAGCGAGTCCGAGCGCTCGGCCAGCGCGCCGATGCGCTCGGTCGCCCGCCCGATCGCCTCCACCCACGTCGCCGCGTCCTCCAGCGGTAGCGCGGCCGGGCCGGCAGCCGGTGGCGCCATCGGCTCCGGTGCTTCGGGTCCGGGCATTCCCGTGCGTCGCCGGTAGTAGAACGTGCCATGCGTGTGACAGAGGTGAAACTCGTTCGACAGGCCGCGCAGGGTTTCCGCGTGGCCGAGAAACAGGTGCCCCGACGGCACGAGCGAGCGCGCAATGCACGCGACCACGCTCCGCGCCGCGGCGGGCTCGAAGTACATGAGCACGTTGCGGCAGAACACCGCGTCCCAGGATCCCGGCTGCCACAGCTCGGCGTCCGCGGCGACGAGGTTGCGATCCTGCAGCACGACCGTCCGGCGCAGCCCGTCGTCGAGGCTGTAGCCGCCCCCGTTGGCGCGAAACCAGCGTGCGCGCAGTCCCTCGGGCAGGTCGCGCAGGGACCAGGCCGTGTACCTGGCGCGGCGGGCCTTCTCCAGCATCGCCGGATTCACGTCCACGCCCGTGATGCAGATGCGGGGCGCGGCCTCGGGCATGGATTCGCGGATCGCCATCGCGAGCGTGTACGGCTCCTCGCCCGAAGCGCAGCCGGCCGAGAGCACGCGCACCATCTGGGCCGCACCGCGCGCTTCGAGCCGTCGCGGCAGCACCTGCTCTACGAAAGCGCGGATCTGCTCGGCGCTGCGGTAGAAGTACGTTTCGGTGACCGTAAGCTCGCGCGCGAGCTGCCGCAGCTCCTCTCCCAGCGCACCCTCGGCGGAGACGCGCCGCAGGTAGGCCTCCCCGGAAACGCCGGTCGCCTCCAGCCTGCGCTGCAGGATCCCGGCAAGGACGCTCGACCTGCTATCGTCGAACGCCAGGCCGAGCCGCTCGGCGACCAGGTCGCGAAACCGCTCGATGCTCTGCGGCGTGAGGCGCGGGCTCATGGCCGCACGACCCCCGACTCCACTGCCTGGTAGACGCTCTCGGGAACGAGGCGCGCGCCATGCAGGCACACCAGCAGCTCGGCATCGAGCGCAGAGAGCGCCGCGAGCGTTTCGGCGCCCGCCTCGCGCAGCAGCGGCGGCAGTTCCCGGAATGCCGCTTGCGCCAGGTCCCGCACGCCGAGCACCGCGTCGACCGCGAGCGCCACGTGCCGCTCCCCGCCCGGCTTCAGCGTGAGGTAGCGGCCGGGCGCTCCCGGGCCGGCGCCAAGCAGCCTCGCGCAATCGACGACCGGCACCGGGACCCCGCGGATGATCGAGATGCCGAGCACGAAGGCGGGCATGCTGCCGAGCGGCTCGACCGGCAGGGGACGCATGGTCTCCGCGACCTGCGCGATCGGAAGCGCGCACAGCACTGCGCCGCTGCGCGCGACCAGAAACCGCGCCGGTGCATCGGATGCATACGCCTCTGACATGTAGCCCCAATGTCCGGGACATGCGCGCAGAAGTACAGGCGGCGCCGTTCGCGTCTCGCCCGCGGTCGAACCCTTTCCTCCCCTTTATTCGTGTTCCCTGCGGAAGGCCCTTGGCCCGAGATTCTAGGGGGCCCTACACGGGCCACGTGTCGGGAATTCTTGACAAGCCGAGGTCCCGGCCGGCGAAGCGTGAACTAGTTCACATATCTCGATTCGAGATTCATCGCAGTGTCGTGATGCCGTGCCGGATCGCGAACTTGACCAGCGCCGGCAGGTCCGCCAGCTCGAGCTTGGCCATCAGCCGGCTGCGATAGGTGTCGACGCTCTTCGGCGAGAGACTGAGCTGCGCCGCGATCTCGGCGCTGGTGCGGCCCTCGACCACGAGCTGCAGCACCTGGCGCTCGCGCGCGCTCAGGCGCTCGAGCGGATTGTCGTCGCCGCGCTCGCGCAGGTAGCGATCGATCGCCGTTTCGTCGAGCTTGCGGCTGAGGTAGCGCCGCCCGCCGTGCACCGCGCGCACCGCGCTCACCACTTCGCTCCCCGCGGAGTCCTTCACCAGGTAGCCGCGCGCCCCGGCGCGCAGCGCCTGGTAGACGTACTCGGGGTCGGCGTGCATCGAGAGGATGAGCACCTGCGCCTCCGGGCAGCCGTCGTGGATCTGGCGCGTCACCTCGATGCCGTTCAGGCCGGGCATCGCGATGTCCACGATGGCGACATCGGGCTGCGCCGCGGCGGCAAAGCGCACCGCCTCGCGGCCGTCGGAGAACCCCGCCAGCACGCGAAGGTCTGGCTGCGCCTCGAGGAGGTGGCGCAGGCCCTCGCGCACCACCTCGTGGTCGTCAACCAGGACGAGAGAGATCGCCACCGTCGAGCGGCACTTCCGCGATGATGCGGGTGCCGCGCTCGGAGGACTCCACGAGCAGGCGGCCGCCGGCGGCCTCCGCCCGCTCGCGCATCGCGCGCAGGCCCCAGCCGCTGTCGTGTCGGGATCCCTCGGGCGCGCGCATGCCGTGCCCGTCGTCCTCGACGCACACCGCGACCCGGGCCGGCGCCTTGTCGACGCTGATGCGCACGCGCGACGCCCCGCTGTGCTTGGCGGCGTTGGTGAGCGCCTCCTGCACGATGCGAAACAGCGCGATCGCGACGTCGTGCGGCAGGAGCACCCGCTGTTCCGGCCCGCTCACCTGCGTGCGCAGGCCGGTGCGCGCCTCGAACGCCGAGGCGTACTGGAAGAGCGCTGCCGTGAGCCCGTGCTCGGCGAGCGCGGGCGGGCGCAGCTCGGACATCAGCTCCCGGATGGAGGCGATCGTCTCCTCGAGCAGCGCGGACATCTGCGCGAGGCGCGGCTCGAGCGGCGCGCTGACCGCCTCGGGCAGCGCCTGGCGAACGATGTCGAGGTTCAGGTTCAGCGCCGTGAGCTTCTGCCCGATCAGGTCGTGCAGGTCCTCGGCGACCTTGTGGCGCTCGGCCTCCTGGGCGCGCACCAGGCGGCCGAGGAGCTGGCGCACCGCCTGCTCCAGCTGGTGCGACTCGGTGGCGTCGATCGCGATCCCGGCCACGCCCGGATTGCCGTCGGCGTCCGGCAGCGGGAACCGGACCACGAGGAACGACTTCTCGGCGCCGTCCCCCCTCGGGACCAGGTTGCGGAACTGCAGCGGGGCCTGGACCCGCAGCACCTCCTCGTCCTGCCTGCGGAAGCGCGCCGCCACCTCGGGAGGATTGAGCTCGAAGTCGTCGCGCCCCAGGATCTCGCCGCGGCGCCTTCCGGTAGTGCGCTCGTACTGCGGGTTGACCCAGGTGACGCGCAGCCGCGAGTCCTTGATCCACGCGAGGGTGGGCGCGTTCTCCATCAGGAGCCGGAAGCGCTGCTCCGAGGCGAGCAGCGCCCGCTCGGCCCGCTTGCGCTCGGTGATGTCGCGCGTGATGCCCAGCAGCAGCGTCTCGCCGCGCGCCTCCTCGCGCAGCGGCACGGCGTGCGTCTCCAGCCAGCGGCGCGTGCCCCTCAGGCCGACCATCTCGTACTCGAGAGTACCGCGCTCGCCGGCGCAGACGCGCCGCGTGAGGGCGCGGAAGGCCTCCCGCGACTCCGGCGCCACCAGCTCGCAGATGTCGCGCCCGAGGAGCGGCGCAAGCGCATCGGCCTCGATCATGCGCAGCCCCGCCGGGTTCATCTCGATCAGCCGCCCTTGCGCGTCGAGCAGCTTCACGCACTCGGGCTGGTTGTCGATGATCGCGCGCAGGCGCGTCTCGCCCGCGGCCAGGGCGCGCGTGGCCTCGTCGAGCCGCGCCTGCAGCCGCTCGTTGGCGCGCCGGCCCTCCTCGATCAGCCGGAGCAGCCGATCGGTGGCCTGCGAGTCCTCCGGCGCACCGGCCGGCGCCGCGGGAGCATTCATGGGCTGCGCTCCGCCTGGATACAGGGACCGATTCTAATGCGCGCCGACGGCCGGCGGCCGGCCGCTAGAATCCGGGGCGATGTCTGCGACACGCGGGCGCATCCATTGCGTGTGCGCCGACTACGGGCGGCTGCTCGGGGAACGCTGAAGGTGCTTCGGGATCTGGTGGCCAAGGGCGGAATCGAACCACCGACACAAGGATTTTCAGTCCTCTGCTCTACCAACTGAGCTACTTGGCCGTGCCCGAAGAAGGGGCGGATTATAAGTAAAAAGGGCGCCCGCAGGCGCCCTTCCCCGAACCGCAGAACGACGCGGACTTACATGTCCATGTCGCCCATGCCGCCCATGCCGCCCATGCCGCCGCCGTGCGCGTGGCCGCCGCCCTTCTTCTCTTCCACCAGCTCCGCGACCATCGCGTCGGTGGTGAGCATCAGGCCCGCGACCGAGGAGGCGTTCTGCAGCGCGAAGCGCACCACCTTGGTCGGGTCGATGACGCCCATCTGCACCATGTCGCCGAACTCGTCGGTCTGGGCGTTGTAGCCGTGGTTGCCCTTGCCGTCGAGCACCTTGTTGAGCACCACCGAGGGCTCGGCGCCGCTGTTGTCGACGATCAGGCGCAGCGGCTCTTCCAGCGCGCGCAGCACGATCTTGATGCCGCCGTCCTGGTCGTGGTTCTCGCCCTTGAGCTTCCCCTCGAGCGCCTGGCGCGCGCGCAGGAACGCCACGCCGCCGCCCGGAACGATGCCCTCCTCGACCGCGGCGCGCGTGGCGTGCAGCGCGTCCTCGACGCGCGCCTTCTTCTCCTTCATCTCGACCTCGGTCGCGGCGCCGACCTTGATCACCGCCACGCCGCCGGCGAGCTTGGCGACGCGCTC